>Ga0302326_10006570_pt1 | contig 26048 bp, 22 predicted proteins | sample Palsa_T0_3_FD_202264 | JGI IMG/M metagenome (GOLD analysis project Ga0302326, IMG submission 202264) | Peat permafrost microbial communities from Stordalen Mire near Abisko, Sweden - Palsa_T0_3 | ecosystem: Environmental > Terrestrial > Soil > Palsa > Peat permafrost | place: Sweden: Abisko... | reverse complement strand
CCCGTTCGGTCGACAGCTGCCGTCCGGTGACCTGCTGGTAATGGCGCATGACCGCGGTCAGCAGCTCCAGGCCGGGTCCCATTCCCGGACCGGGAAAGCCGCGCAGCTCGTATTCGGGCTCGGCGGACCCGATGTTCTCGAAGTCGAGCACCAGCCGGAGCTCGTCGTAGTCCCATATCTGGTTGTCGCCGTGCAAGTCACCGTGCACGAGCACAGCCGGGCCAGGCGAGCCGAGCACGGCGTCGGCCCAGCCGCACCAGCGGACGACAGCCCGGTGCTGATCCGGCCGGATCCACGTCCCCAGCCGCTGACGCAAGGTCCTGGTCGTGGCCGGCGGCAGCTGCGGGCCGGTGAGCGTACCGACGGCGGCCTCGGCGCGCTGGCGGGCGCCCGGATGGTGCAGGGCGGCCAGGAACCAGACGAGCTGCCGGGCGGCGCGGTCCAGGTCGATCGAGCCGGCGACCTCGAACAGGGATGTTCCCGGCGTCCGCCTGGTGATCATCAGCAGTGGGTCGGCGCTGCTGGCGGCCACCTCGGGCAAGAACGGGACCTTCGGCTCGCCGGCGAGCGCGGCCAGCACGCCGATCTCCCGCGCCAGCCGGAGTGCGGCCGGAGGTGACCAGGCGAACTTCACGAAGAAGTGGTCACCGACGGGCACGCAGCCGGAGTGCCATAGCGGGTCTTCCTTGCCGGCCGGCCCGGGAACCGTGACCGGGTACCCGCTCAGCTCCGGTGCCACGGCCTCCAGCGCCTCACGAAGCGCCGCGACAGAGCACTCAGCCAGCCATCTCATCTCCGGCACCCTACCCGGGCGGCCGGGATGCTGTTCTCGCATGGCACCGGGAGTGATCGGCACCGTTACCGGGATGTCAGAGCGGATAGGTCCGGTCTATCTCGACGCCGCTATCCCGTACGTCAGCGTCTGTTCCTCCGGCCTGCCCGAAATTTCCATAACCAATTTATATCATCTACTTATATAGAGACGGAAGTGCACCGTAACGTTGCCGGAACGGTCCCCCCGTAGGGTGGGAGCCATGAGGTATCGTGCCGCTTCCTGGACGCTGGCCGGGCTGACCGCGCTTGTCCTCGCGACAGCGCTGACGCTGCTGGGCCTGGACGCGCGGTATATCGACGCGGGCAAGCTCGGCTTCGAGGCCGTGATGGCCGTGGCCATCGTGCTCTACGCGGGCACCGGTCACCTGCTCATGGTGCGGCGGCCCGGCAACGTCATCGGATTGCTGCTGGCCCTGGTCGGACTGCTGCTGGCCCTCGAGATGCTGACCGAGCAGTATCCCCTCTACGGGCTGGTCACGGCCCCGGGCTCGCTTCCTGCGGCGCGGCTGGTGGGCTGGTTCAGCGTGCTCATGGCCGTTCTGGCTGTTTTCCTGCTGCTCTTCCTGGTCCTGCTGTTCCCCGACGGGCGACTGCCGTCCCGCCGCTGGCGTCCGGTGCGGACGGGATTCCTGGTCGTCATGGCTGCCTCCGTGGTGAGCCAGATGCAGGCGGGCCAGTACATCAGCGGGGGGCTGACCGACATCCTGGATGATTCCAAGTCCAGCTACCCGAACCCGCTGGGCATCTTCCCCCAGCACGGGTGGTTCGCCGGGTTCGTCGCCGCGGTCGTGGTCGCCACTTTCGCGGCCGCCCTCTGCGCCGTCGCCTCGGTGTTCGCCCGGCGGCGCCGGGCCGGTCCCGAGCTGCGCAAGCAGCTGGCCTGGCTCGGTTACGTCGGTATCGTCACGGTCTTCTGGATTCTGGTGCTGGCCCCGGGCGCGGTCCTCTCGCCGGGCGGCAACGACCCTCTCGGCACCGTGCTGTGGGTGGTGATGGTCCTGACGCCGGTGGTCGGCATCCCGGTGGCCTGTGTGGTGGCGGTGCTGAAGTACCGGCTGTACGACATCGACCGGCTGATCTCGCGGACCGTATCCTACGCCGTGGTGACCGGGCTGCTGGTCGGGCTGTATGCCGGGCTGGTGCTGCTGGCGGACCGGGTGCTGCCGGTGCATGACTCGTTCACGGTGGCCGGAGCCACGCTGATCGTGGCCGCGCTCTTCGCACCCGTGCGGCGGCGGGTCCAGCATGTGGTGGACCACCGGTTCAACCGGACCCGGTATGACGCCGAGCTGACGACGGCCGCGTTCGCGGGCCGGCTGCAGGACGCCACCGACCTGGACGCGGTCCAGGCCGACCTGTCCGCCACCGTCGACCAGGCCCTGCAGCCCGCCCACCTGTCGCTCTGGTTCACGAGCTGACCCATGACCCCAGTACTCAGCCGACCCGGTACTCAGCTGACGAGGGTCTCGAGCTCCTCCGCGTAACGTTTTCTTACAGCCGGGAAAGCGAGGTCCGGGCGGTCGCGGAAGATGGTGTGACGCGCACCAGGAAGGCGCACCAAGCGGGTGGTTTCCGCCGGCAGCCGGCTGGCTAGCTCCTCGACCACGGGCAGCGGGCAGATGGGATCGTCCTCACCGGCGAGGATCAGCACGGGGCTGCTGTAATCGCTGCGGCCGTGACCCCGCAGGTCGGGGTACAGGATCTGAAAGTCGTCAGCCAGCGGCGCCAGAGCGGACTTCATCGAGATGTGATCCAGGCCAGGGCCGCCGTGGACAGCCACCAGGACCGGGTGTTCTACCGTCGTGTCCCCTTGCGGAATGACCGACGGCCCGGATACATCAAACCACAGGGACACATCACCAAGGCTGATACGCATGCGACCTCCAGGACGGCAGCGAGCCGACCGGCCATGTCCAGCTGACTCGCTGCCGAGCCAGGCTCAGAGGCCACGATAATCTCAACGAGGTTGCGGCATTACCGCTGGCGGAGAATCAGAGCGTGTAAGTCGCTTCGATCCTCAGCCGTCGCGTCGGGCTGCCTGGACCTATGCAACTTAACGGGTGGCGGCGGGGGCGCGGCGGGCCAGCAGCTGGCGTTTCAGGCCTCGGTCGTGCTGGTCTCGCAGGGTGAAATCCGGTGGGAGAAGCGACGCGGGCTCGCCGGGTGCCAGGCACCAGTCCGCCGACAGGCTGGGTCGCGAACGCCGGGCCTGCGCGGTGAAGGCCTCCCAGCCCAGCAGGCCGCCGGCCGCCACCCCTTCGGCGGCCGCGGTGAATACGGCCGAGTCCCAGAAGCCCGTGCACAGGACGACGGCGTACGACCGCGGCTCCGGCCGCCAGGCGGACAGGTCCGCATGCACCAGGGTGATCAGGTGGTCCAGCCCACGCCGCCGGGCCTCGTCGCCGAGCATCCCGAGCGCTATCTCGGACACGTCCACCGCGGTGACCCGGCGCCCGCTCGCCGCGGCCAGCAGCGCGGCGCCGGAAGGTCCGCAGGCCAACTCGGTCAGGGGCCCACCGGGCAGGTCCGCCGACAGGGAGCCGGAGGACCCGAAGATCTGCGCTGCCAGCGGATGGGGCACGAAGGACGGCACGAAATCGCCGGTGTACTTGGCGTTCCACCTGAGCCGATCCGCGTGGTCGGCCGGCGCCGACCCAGCTCCAGCGGGCTGTGATGACATGAATGTGGATACTACGGCTCGTAGGCTTGCAGGGCAGGCAGCCGGAAGGAGGAGGCATGAAGACCAAGGCCGCAGTCATCCGGGGTCTAGGCCAGGAGTGGGAGATCACCGAACTTGACCTTGACCCGCCCAAGGCCGGGGAGGTGCTCATCCGGTTCGTCGCGGCAGGCCTGTGCCATTCCGATGATCACCTGCGTACCGGCGACATCCCGGTCCGCTATCCGCTGGTCGGCGGGCACGAGGGAGCCGGGATCATCGAGGAGGTCGGCGCGGGCAGCAGCCGGTTCAAGCCCGGTGACCACGTGGTCTGCTCGTTCCTGCCCGTCTGCGGGCACTGCCGCTTCTGCGCCCGCGGCCTGAGCAACCTGTGCGATCTCGGCGCGCTGCTGGTGAAGAACTACCTGCCCGACCACACGTACCGGTTCCGCGGCGGCGGCGAGGACTTCGGTCAGATGTGCGTACTCGGCACGTTCTCCCAGTGGGCCGTCGTCTCGAAGTATTCCTGCGTCAAGGTCGACGACGACCTGCCGCTCGAGACGGTGGCGCTGGTCGGCTGCGGTGTCTGCACCGGCTGGGGGACCGCCGTGCACGCGGGCGAGGTGCGGCCAGGCGACACGACCGTCATCTACGGGATCGGCGGCATCGGCATCAACGCGGTGCAGGGAGCCGCGTTCGCGGGCGCGCGCAATGTCATCGCGGTCGACCCGGTGGCGGCCAAGCTGAAGGCGGCCAGCGAACTCGGGGCGACCCACACCACGTCGGACGCCGAGGAGGCCCGGCAGATCGCCTTGGACGTCACCAGGGGCGTCGGGGCAGACCAGGCTCTGGTCACCGTGGGCTTGCTGACCGACGAGGTGGTCGCGACGGCCTTCGCCGCGATCCGCAAACGCGGCACAGTCGTGGTGACCGCGCTGGGCGGCCTGGGGAAGAACACCATCCAGCTGCCCGGCTCGGAGCTGACACTCTTCGAGAAGCGGATCGTCGGCGCGCTGTTCGGCAGCGGAAATCCCTTCGAGGACATCCCCCGCATGCTCGAGCTGTACCGCGACGGCCGCCTGAAACTCGACGAACTGGTGACGACCCGCTACCGGCTGGAAGACGTCAACCAGGGCTACCGCGACCTCCTCGACGGCAGGAACATCCGGGGCCTCATCGTCCACGAGCACTGAATTGCCTACGAGCACTGGCCAGCCATCGCCAGGAACAGCCGGATATCCTCACTAGCTATTTACGACACCGAGTGTCAAAATAGGTTTCAGCATTCAGCCGGCGCGCGAGGGAGACCAATGGCAAGCACACGTGAGTGGTTCGAGACGGTGGAGGAGGCACGCCGGAGAGCCAGGCGGCGCCTGCCGAGATCGGTCTACATGGCGCTGGTCGCCGGAACCGAGAAGGGCGTCACCCTGCGGGACAACACGGCGGCCTTCAGCGAGCTGAAGTTCGCGCCGCCGCGCATCGCGGACCTGCCCGCCACCAGGGAGATGGCCACGTCGGTGCTCGGCCAGGAGATCTCCCTGCCAGTGATCGCGTCTCCGACCGGCGTGCAGGCTGTGCACCCGGACGGCGAGGCGGGGGTGGCGCGCGCAACGGCCGAGGCGGGCACGGCGATGGGCCTCAGCTCGTTCGGCAGCATGCCGGTCGAGGCCGTCGCGGAGGTCAACCCGAAGCTGTTCTTCCAGAGCTACTGGTCAGGCGGCCGGGACAAGATCCTCGAGCGGTCCGAGCGAGCCCGCCGGGCGGGCGCCAAGGGCCTGATCGTCACGCTGGACTGGTCGTTCTCCAACGGCCGGGACTGGGGCAGCCCCGCGATACCCGAGCAGATAGACCTGCGGACCCTGATCCGCCTGGCACCGGAGGGCATCATCCGGCCCGGCTACGTGCTCGAGTGGCTCAGGCACGGAGGGCTGCCCGACCTCACGGTGCCCAACATGGCCTCCCCCGGCGAGCCTGCTCCGACGTTCTTCGGTGTCTACGGCGAGTGGATGCAGACCCCGCCGCCTACCTGGGACGACCTGGCCTGGCTGCGGGAGCAGTGGGGCGGGCCCTTCATGGTCAAGGGCGTGATGCATCCGGACGACGCTCGCCGGGCGATCGACATCGGTGCTACCGCGATCTCGGTGTCCAACCACGGCGGTAACAACCTCGACGGGACGCCTGCCTCCATCCGGGCGCTGCCCGGGATCAGTGAGGCCGTGGGCGGCCAGATCGAGGTGCTGCTTGACGGCGGGATCCGCCGCGGCAGCGATGTGGTCAAGGCGCTGGCCCTGGGCGCCCGGACGGTCATGATCGGCCGGGCTTACCTGTGGGGGCTGGCCGCCAACGGCTCCGCGGGCGTGAAGAACGTCTTCGACGTGCTGCGCGCCGGGATCGACTCCACGATGCTCGCGCTCGGCCGGTCCTCCATCCACGACCTGTCCCCCGACGACCTCATCGTGCCGGCCGAATTCAGCCGCGGTCTGCATAAGTGACGGGCCGCGTCAGCTGACGCGCTCGCAGCAGGGGCAGCAGCGGACGAACGGTCCGGCGTCCGGCGCATCCCTGCCAGACCCCGAGGCTGTACCCGATGTCGTCGAGGAGCCGCGCGGCCACGTAGCGTGCCGGGTCGAGCGGCGGCCTGCGGTCCAGCCAGTCCAGCAGCGGCGGGGTGAGCACCAGCGCGGCCAGCGGAAGCCGGAGCCGCCGCACCGCCACCGCCGCGGGCAGCGCCAACGGCCACCAGGTACGGGAAATGGCGCTGCCCAGCGGCCTGACAGCCGCCAGGGTCCCGCCGCCGGCCTGCTGCGCCGCCAGCCGCCACGCGGCCGAACTGGCCGGCCGCGGCCATCCCTCGCCGGTGACCTGAGCCAGCCGCCGGGCGAGCAGCGCGGTACCGGTGCCGGTGATAACGGCTCCCGCGCCAGGGCGGCCCGCGGCCGCCGCCAGCCAGGCCACCGCGGTCCACGGCGAGGAATACAGCGGGCGCACCGCGCCCGGATGACGCAGCTCGAGGGCGGCCGCCGAGGTCCCGTAGTCCTTGCGCCTGGACAGCCAGGCGCGCAGCCGCACCCGGTGCTGGTGTCCCATCGTGGCCGCTGGCTCATAGCGGGTCCGCCAGCCCGCCGCGGCCATCCGCCAGATGAAGTCGACGTCCTCCCCTACCTGCATTTCCTCGGCGAAACCCGCTCCCGCGGCAGCCTTGCGCACGACCAGGGCGGCCCCGGGGACGTAGGGGACGCACGATCCCGGCCGGACGATGCTGGGCCGCTCTCCCATGTCGAGGGTGGAACTCGCCCCCTCGTACCTGGCCAGCCAGCTTCGCCCGTTCTCGTGCGGGATGATGCGCGGCGCGACCGCGCCCACCGCCGGGTCCGCGAAGTGCGGCAACAGCAGATCCAGCCAGCCTGGCCCGGGCACGCAGTCGGAGTCGAGGAAAGCGACCAGCGGCGTGCCGGCGGCGGCCAGGCCCGTGTTCCTGGCCGCCGCCGGCCCGCCGTTCACCGGCCGCCGCAGCACGCTGGCGCCCGCCCGGGCCGCGACGTTCGCGACGGCCTCCGGGTCCCGCGAGCCATCGTCGACCACGATCAGGCGCGGCGCCTTGGTCAGTCCGGCCAGGCAGCGGGACAGCTCGGCGTGCCGGTCCCGCACCGGGACCACGACCGTTACGTCATCGGCACCGGGCTCGCGCCCGGCCCGCCAGGCCGCGTCCACCACGGGATGGGCGATCCCGGTGTCAAGAAGACGCCGGGCCAGCGCCCGGGCCTTGGGATTGTCCTGAACCGGCGTACCTGACCACCAGCCCTGAACATGCCGGGCGCCCGGCCGGGTCAGCCGCAGCACCCGGGTGGGATAACCGCCGGTGAGCACCGTCCCGTCGGCAAGCATCCGCGACCGCGGGTCAGCGCGCAGCCGGAATCCCGCGGGGACCAGGTCATCGGCTGGTCCTCCTCCGGCCGGGGCTAGCGCTTCAGCCGGCTTCCGTTCGGTCGTTTCCTTCGGCACGAGCCAAGACTATTGCCGCTAGTAGCTGGTGTCCCGAGGGTGCGCTGGAGACGGGTGAGCGTCTCTACGCGGCGTTCCTGATGATCTGCCGCAACAGCGAGATGAGACTCTGCGGATCGGGCACGGTGACATCGGCCTGCTCGGCGATCGGGCCTGTCCCGCCGGGACTCACCCCGACGGTCAGTGAAGGCCGGCCGGTGCGCTCGGCCCATGCCGTCACTTCCGCCATGGCGGGCAGGTCGCCGAGGTCATCGCCGGCGTAGCAGGCCGCCGCCGTACCCTCGCCGATGAGCTCTCGGATCGCCGTGCCTTTGTCGATGCCCGGAATGCAGATTTCCAGGACTTCTTTGCCGGGCCGCACTCCCAGCCCGGCAGTTGCCGCGAGCTTGCCGACCGGAGCGTGCAGCATCTCGAGCAAGCGTTCCGGCTCTGCGGTCAGGCGGGCGTGGATGACGAGCGACAGTCCCTTGTCTTCGATCCATATGTCAGGGTCATGAGCGCTGCAGAGCCCGGGCAGGCTCAGGCGCAGCTCGTGCAGGCCAGGCGGGGGCGCCGGGGTGCGGAGTTCGCCCGCCTGCCACCTCTCGGCGCCGTGGGTGCCGTAGATAACGATGCCTGGCACGGTACCGAAGCCGCTGACGCGCAGGAGCGAGGCCACGCTTCGGCCGGTTACGACGGCGAGAGTTGCTCCGGTGGCACGCACGTCGCGCAGGAGCCGGTGGACACCTGCCAGCGGACGTGCGTCGCCAGGATGCGGTGATATCGGTGCGAGCGTGCCATCGAAATCCAGTGCCACCAGCGCGCGGGGAAGGGCCGCGCGCAGGGGCCTGAGGTCCGTCAGCAAACGGCACCGTCGCCGGCCGGCCGCACCGGCAACGCGGTCACCGCTGGCCGACCGTGACGAGGACCTTCAGGTGATCTCCCGACGAGGCAAGCTCGAAGGCCTCGGCGACCTGAGCGAGGGGCCGCGTGGCGGTCACGAAGTCCGTCGTCTTGACGGCTCCCCGGCTGAGCAGGCCAGCCGATTCCTGGTAGTCCTCCGGCAGATAGGTGGCACTGCCCTGGATGCGGATCTGATGATCCTGCACGATCGGCAGCGGGACGGTGACTTCCCGGGCCGGGACGCCGACCACCATGACCGTCCCGCCCTTGTCGGCGATGGCGATCGCCTGGTCTATCGACGACTGGACGGACACGCAGTCGAACACGATGTCGGCGCTGCCGCCGAGCGCCTCTCTCACCTGCCCGGCGACGTCGGGGGTGCTGGCGTCGATGGTCGCGTCGGCACCGAGGGCCTCGGCTCGCGCGCGTTTGGCGGGCAGCGGATCGGTGCTGACCACCCTTCCTGCCTGGTGCGCGCGGAGCACCGCGAGGGTGAGCAACCCGATGGTCCCGGCCCCGAGCACTGCCACGGACCGGCCCGCGACGTCACCCGCCAGCCGCACGGCGTGGACCGGCGTCGACAGCGGCTCGATGAGCGCCGCGGTGTGATCGTCGAGCGCGTCCGGCACGAGATGCAGGCGGTTCCCGGCCAGGGTGAAGTAGTCCGCCATGCCGCCCTGAGCATAGCCGCAGCCGAAGAACTGCAGGTTCTCGCACAGGTTCTCGCGCCCCGAGGTGCACATTTTGCACGTCCAGCAGGGCAAGTCGGGCTCCACGATGACCCGCTGTCCCGGTGCGAAGGTGCCGGCGGCCGACGCTGCCGTCTCGATGACCCCGACGACTTCATGGCCGGGCCGGTAGGGCAGCGGGACAAAGGGGTGGCGCCCGTGGGCCGCGTGCAGGTCGGATCCGCAGACGCCGGCCACGAGGGTGCGGATGAGGGCTTCGTTCGGGCCTGGGGCCGGGATGTCAGCTGTCTCGACAGCGATCCGGCCGGGGTAGACGACGACGCGTCGCATGCTGGTCAGGGCGAGTTCCTCTCCAGGCCGGCCGTGGTCCGGCCGGCCGTAGCCGGTGTGGCGTAGTGGTCAAGGTCGGCGAGGGTCCCCCGCACGCCGTGTTCGTGCAGGGCGGTCAGGATCGAGCTGTACACCAGGGTGAACCGGGGTTCGTCAGCCAGCTCACCGAACACTGCGCGGTTGTCCTCCAGGAAGGCGGTCCGGTGGCGGCGCTGCCGGCGGGCGGCGGCCTGAAGCCGCGGCGCGATCGCGTCGACGATCGCATACGGCTCGCCGTTCTCGTCGGTGCCTTCGGCGTAGCGTGCCCAGCTGGCCACCACGGCCGCGGATCGGGTGACGGATTGACCGGTGGCGAGCTGGTGCCTGATGACGGGGAAGAGAAATTTGGGAATGCGGTCGGAGGCGTTCGCGCACAGCCGGGCCACGGTATCGCGCACCTCGGGATTGGAGAACCGCTCGATCAGCTGGCTGGCGTAACGCTGCAGGTCAATGCCGGGAACCGGCCGCAGGGTCGGGATGGCTTCGGCCCTCATGTAGTCCAGCAGGAACCGCGCGAACAGCGGGTCAGCGGTGACGTCGTGCACGAGCCGGTATCCGGCCAGGTAGGCCGGATAGCACAGGGCCTGATGACTGGCGTTGAGCAGCCGCAGCTTCATCAGCTCATAGGGTTCCACGTCGGAAACGAGCTGAACGCCGGCGTCTTCCAGCGGCGGCCGTCCGTCAGCGAAATTGTCCTCGAGCACCCATTGCGTGAACGGCTCGCAGAGCACCGGCCACTGATCGTCCAGGCCGAACCGGCGGCTGAGCTCGACGCGATCGGCTTCGGTCGTCTGGGGCGTGATGCGGTCGACCATGCCATTGGGGAACCGGACGTGGCGGGTCATCCAGCCGGCCAGCTCAGGGTCACGCAGGCGGGCGAACGCCGTGAACGCGCGCTGACTCACGTGCCCGTTGCCCTGGACGTTATCGCAGGACAGGATGGTAAACGCTGGAATGCCCCGCTCCCGGCGACGTGCGAGTGCTTCGGTCACCAGCCCGAAGACGGTGCGCGGGATGGCTCCTGGCCGCAGGTCGGCGGCGACGGCCGCAGCTGACGAATCGAATTCCCCGGTGACGGCGTCGAGGTTGTAGCCGCCTTCGGTGATGGTGAGCGACACGATCCGGGTCGTCGGCGCGGCCATCTTCTCGATGGCGGCGCCGGGATCGTCGGCGGCGAACAGGAACTCGACGATCGACCCGATCACGCGAGCATCCCAGGTGCCATCGCCATGGCGCAGGACCAGGGTGTACAGGCCATCCTGGGCCGCCATCACATCGCGCATCGCAGTGTTGGATGGCTGCACGCCGATGCCGCAGATGCCCCAGTCCATCGCCGCGCCGCTATTCATCAGCGCATCGATATACATCGCCTGGTGCGAACGATGGAAGTTGCCGACACTGATGTGCACGATTCCGGTCGTGACCTGGCCGCGATCGTAGCGCGGAAGGGACACGCCGGCGTTCAGCTCCGGCAGGGTGGCCGCGGTCAAGCTGGTCATGCCGCTCCCTCCTGGCCGCCCGAGCGGCCGCCGGCCCGCCCGGCCGGTGCAAGGGCTGCGACGATCCACCGGAACCTGGCGTGGCGTTCGGCGTGGAACGCGGCCATCACCGAGTCCGGCTCCGCCGCGAGGCTGGCCGGCGGCGCCAGCGGTCCGCAGATATCGTCAAAGCTCAGCAGGCCGGCGACGCGCGCCCCCAGGAGGGCAGCGCCCCGGCCAGAGGCCGCGGGCACGTCCACCGCGTACAGCGGCAATCCCAGCACATCCGCGAGCAGCTGTCGCCAGCCAGGGGCCAGGGTGCCTCCGCCGGCCAGCCGGAGGCGCGGCGGCGGGTGCTCGCCGAGCAGTGCATCCAGGGTGTCGCGGATCGAAAATGCCACTCCTTCGAGCGCGCTGCGCAGCAGCGATGCCCGGTCGTCGGCTAGCGACAACGCGGTCCAGGAGCCGCGGAGCGCCGGATCGCAGTACGGTGTCCGTTCCCCCGACAGGTGCGGGACGAAGATCGGGTCATGCCGCTGGCCCGGATGATCAGCACTGGCATACAGCTCCTCCCAGCTGGCGTTCATGATCTCGCGCACCCAGTTGAGACTGATCCCGGCGCTGATGGTCGCGCCCATGTGGTACCAGCCAGCCGGAGTCGCTGACCGGTAGAGGTTGATCCCGTCGTCCGCCCGGCTGACCGGTTCGACCGCGGGCCGGATGACCTGCGCGCCGGTGCCGACGGTCAGCTGGATGTCGCCGCTGCCGACTATCCCGCTGCCCAGGGCCGCGGCCGCCGTATCGCCGGCCCCGGCCGCGACCGGGATGCCCCCGGGCAGGCCCAGCTCAGTACCGGCCGCCGCGGTGAGGTGGCCGGCCGGCGCCGCGGCTGAGGGCAGCAAGGGCGCCAGCAGGCCGGCGTCGAGGCCCAGAGCGCTGACGACCTCAAGGTCCCAGCGGTCGCCGGGCACGTCGTAGAGCAAGGTGGCTGACGCATCGCTGGGCTCGGCGTGGACCTCACCGGTGAGACGGGCCCGTATCCAGTCTTTGGGTTGCAGTGCCCAGCGAGCTTCGGTGTACGTGCGTGGTTCGTTCTCGGCGATCCACTTGAGCATCGGTCCGGTCATGCCCGGGGCCAGCGGGTTGGCGAGCCTGGCCAGCGCCCGGGGGCTGAGGAGCCGGTAGGCACGCAGGGACGCGGTGGCGCGGCTGTCGGCCCAGAGCAGGGCCGGGCGGAGGGCCCGGCCCTGCCGGGACGTCATCACCAGGCCGTGCATCTGCCCTGACAGTCCGATCGCCGACGGCTGCGCGCCCGCCGCGTGGACAGCCTCGCGGGCACAGGCGGTCACCGCGCTCCACCAGTGGGCCGGGTCGCTCTCGGCGTAGCCGGCCATCGCCGAAGTCACCGCGTAACCGGCTGAAGCCTGAGCCAGGACCTTGCCGCCGGTATCGATCACGACCGCCTTGGCCGAGCTCGTCCCGAGGTCGAGACCCAGGGTGCAGACCGCGCCCGCCTTATCTGAACGCGCCGGGAGCCGGAAATCAGCGCTCATCGTGTCAGCACTCGATGATGATCTTGTGGACCGTCCGGTCGCTTCGCAGTGCGTCCAGGGCGCTGGCGTAATCATCGAGGGCGAACCGGTGGGTGATGAGGCCGTCGGTCCGGGCCCGGCCGGTCCGCAGCGCCGCGATCGCGGCCGGGAACGAGTTGATCTCGGCGAAGGAGCCCTTGATGGTGATCTCGCGGCGGAACACGTCGTAGGGACTGACCGGGACGAGGTCTTCGGGCTCGGTCACGCCGTAGAACATCACCGTCCCGCCGCTCCGGGTCAGCGGCACGCATTGCTCCGACACGGCCGCCGACCCGGTGGCATCGACCACGATGTCGAAACCGCCGCCTGATTCCGCCTTGAGCTTGGCGGCATCGCCGGCCAGATCCGCGCGGTCCATCAGGAACGTGGTGTCAATCCCGAGGTCCTCGGCTCGCTTGAGCTTGAACGCGGACGAAGCCGCGACCGTCACGCTGACCGCGCCGCCGCGCGCGATGAGCTGGGACAGCAGCAGGCCGGTCGGCCCGGCGCCGAAGACCAGGGCCGAGCTCCCCGGCCGGGGGCGCAGTGTCTCCACGCCGTGCATGGCGCACGCCGTGGGCTCGGTGAACACCGACGTGTCGGGGTCGATGCCGTCCACGGAGTAGACCAGGTTGGCCGGGACGGCGACATACTCGGCGAAAGACCCTGGCCAGTTCGTGCCGAGTCCCTTGAGGTTGGCGCACATCAAGGTGTTCCCGGTCCGGCAGTACTCGCAGTGCCCGCAGTTCATGTTGGGGTTGACCGCGACATATTCACCGACCCGGAGTCCCTCGGTGCCCTCGCCGAGCGCGTCCACCGGACCGACCAGTTCATGGCCGGGGGTCAGGGGGAACTCGGCGAAGAACTTGCCGTTGTGAATGTGCAGGTCAGTTCCGCAGATTCCGGTTTGCTGTACGCGGACCCGTACCTCGCCGGGTCTCGGATCCGGTGTCGGGATCTCCCTGATCGTGAAACTGCCCGGGGCATCGTAGACAACGGCTTTCATGCTGCTCCTTTGGCGGTGAGCCTGATGGTCTCAAGGCCCACGACTGGGCGGCCAGAGCCCGCGCGAGCGGGCTCTGGCCGCGGAACCAGGCACCCCCGGGTCTCGCAGGGGCGGCCGAGCTCACTCCCGGGCCGGTGCCGTCTGCCTGCTGCTGATCAGGTGGCTCAGCAGGCTGTTCATGGTCGGCCTGCCGGTGCTGCCCCGCAGCGCGGCGGTCCGCCTCCGCTGGTCCACGTAGACGGCGGTGATGAGTACCGCGCCGACGACTACCTGCTGCCAGAACGGCTGGATGCCGATGATCACGAATCCGTTCTGCAGCGTCGCCGGGATGAACAACCCGATGACGCTGCCGAAGATGGATCCGTACCCGCCGAACAGGCTGGTGCCGCCGATGACGACGCCGGCGATCACGGACAGGTTGGTAGAGCTCTGGCCGCCGATCGTGGTCGACTGGAAGAACGCCAGGTTAAGCCAGCCGGCGACTCCGGCTAGAAGGCCGGACAGGCCGTAGATCATGATCAGGTGACCGTTGACGTTCAGGCCGGAACGCCGGCCCGCCTCAGGATTTGACCCGAGCGCGTAGGTGTGCAAGCCGAACCGGGTCCGGTGCAGGATCACGATCCCGAGCACGACGATGATCGCGGCGATGATGGCCAGGGTGGGCACTTGCCAGAAGATGTTGCCGAAGCCCACGGTGTTGACCATCACGGTCGGGATATCGCGCAGGTCCACGCCGCCGGTGATGACCTCGGCCAGGCCGAGGGCCATCCCGAGGGTACCGAGGGTGACGATGAGCGGGGGGACCTTCGCTCTCGCGATGAGGAATCCGTTGACCAGGCCCCAGGCGAGCCCGCAGCCGACGGCCACCGCGGCGCCGACGAGGGCGGCGCCCCAGCCCTGGCCGCCCAGGGCCGCCATCGCCTTATCGGCGACGACGCCGCTGAAGACCAGGACGCTGCCCACCGAGAGGTCGATGCCGCCGGTAATGATGACGAAGGTCATGCCGACGCCCAGAACCGCCAGGATGGCGGTGTTCTGCACGATCCCGCGGATGTTGAACACGGTCAGGAAGGTGCTGGGCTTCATGACCGAGAAAACCACGATGATCACGGCGAGCAGGATGATGATCCGCAGCGCCTGCAGCCGGGCCAGCCGCGCGAGCCGGCCGGACGGTGTTTCTTCGCTCACCTCGACCTCAGCGGGCGCGGGAGGCGGGACGGTGCCCTGGGCGGTCACGACTGGGTCTCCTGCGTCACGGCGCCCGTCATCGCTCCGACCAGTTCCTCCATCGTTGTCTCCTTCGCTTTATACGTGGCCACCCGCCGGCCGAGCCGCATGACCTGTACCTCGTCGGCGACCTCGATCACGTGGGGCATCGAGTGGCTGATGAACACCACGCCGAGCCCGCGGTCGCGGACCCGCCGGATCAAGTCCAGGACACCTTTGGTCTGCACCACGCCGAGGGCGGCCGTGGGCTCATCGAGCAGGATGACCCGGTTGGCCCAGGCGGCCGCGCGCGCGACCGCGACGGCTTGCTTCTGACCGCCCGACATGGCGCCGATGCTGCCGGAAAAGTTGCGCACGGTGGCCCCGAGCGCGTCGAACGCCTTCTTGCTGCCGGCGAGCATGTCCGCGTTGTTCATGAACCCCAGCCGCCCCATGACGCCTTTGCGCATGACCTCGCGGCCGAGGTACATGTTCTGCACGGGATTGAGATGGGGCGCCAGCGCGAGGTCCTGGTAGACGGTCTCGATGCCGTGCCTGCGGGCCGAGAGGGGCCCCGATATGATCACCGGCTTGCCGTCGATCAGGATCTCCCCCGACGTCGGCGTCTCCGTGCCGGACAGGATCTTGACCAGCGTGCTCTTGCCCGCGCCGTTGTCCCCGATGAGCGCGACCACCTCGCCCGCCCTCACCCCGAAGTTGGCCCCCGACAGCGCGCTGACGTGTCCGTACAGCTTGGTGATGTCCCGCGCCTCCAGCGCAAAGCTCATCGAACCACTCCTTATCGACCGCAGTACCTACTTAAGCGGCGAAGCCGCCGAGTCCGTCACCAGCTCCGCAACGCTGCTGTAATCATGCCGCAATGTTTTACGAAGAGAGTGCATCCTCATGTCACCGATGTCAATACCTGAATCCGAAACGATACATAGGCCCTATCCTCACAATTTGCACCGAAAAAAGATAACCAGCAAAGAGTCTTGACATCGGTGACATGACTGCTGCACGATCGACGCGTTATGTTTCCGCAAGATTGCCAACAGCTGAACATGTGGGTCATCGGGACGCCTGCAGGTCAGGCTCCGCCACCCTCACACGGTGGGCACGCGGTGTCATTCCGAAGCCGGCAGCCGACCCAGTTCACTCGAAGGAGCAAGTATGAAGCGGTTTTATGCGGTACCAACCGCGGGTGCGGCGGCAGTCATGCTGCTGGCCCTCACGGTGGGTTGCTCGTCGTCGAGCTCGTCTACGGGCGCCTCGACCAGCACAACAGGCGGCTCGACCGCCGGCTCGACCGCCGGCAAGTCCTACAAGCTGTCGTTCATCCAGGGCGTGGCCGGTGACGGGTTCTACGTCACGATGGGCTGCGGCATGCAGGCGGAGGCCAAGAAGCTCGGCAACGTCACCGTCAACATCCAGGGGCCAACGCAGTTCGACCCCACGTTGCAGAACCCGATCATCGAGTCGGTCACCGCGTCGAAGCCTGACGCGATCATGATCGCTCCCGACGACGTGACGGCCAGCCAGACTCCGATTGACCAGGCCATGAACGCGGGCATCAAGGTCGTGCTCGTCGACACCACACTGAACGACCCGGCCGGGGCCGTCTCGCAGATCTCCTCGGACAACCTGGCCGGCGGGGCCGACGCCTTCGCCGCGGTCAAGCAGCTCGTGCCCGGCGGCGGCCAGGTGCTCGTCGTCAACACCAAGCCCGGCATCAGCACCACCGACCAGCGCACCTCGGGCTTCGCGGCCGCGGCCAAGGCTGACTCGAAGTTCAAGTACGTCGGCGTGCAGTACGACCAGGACACCGCGTCTCTCGCCGCGCAGGTCACGCTGGCGTCGCTGCAGAAGTATCCGGGCATCGTCGCCATCTTCGCGACCAACCTGTTCTCCGCGGAGGGCGCCGCCACCGGAATCCGCCAGGCCGGCAAGTCCGGCAAGGTGAAGATCGTCGGATTCGACGCCGAGCCTGACGAGATCACCGCGCTGCAGCAGGGCACCGTCCAGGCGCTCATCGCCCAGTCGCCCTACACGATCGGGACCGACGCGGTGGACCAGGCCATCGACGCCCTGAGCGGCAAGCCGACCACCCCGAAGATCGGCACCAAGTTCACCATCATCACCAACTCCAATCTGAGCTCGGCAGCCAGCCAGGCCGCGATCTACAAGACCACCTGCTGATTTCAGGCCGGTAAACTGCGAGCAAGGGTCCCCCGGTGTCACCGGGGGACCCTTGGCCTCCCTAGTTGCGCCGCTCGAATCTCCCAACGTGCCTCGCAGCTGCGAGACCCGGTGCCCAGTCTGGAGACGATCGCCGATGACCACCATGCGTGACGTCGCTCGCGTCGCCGGAGTCAGCGCCAAGACCGTGTCCCGGGTCTTCAATGAAGATCCCCACGTCACCGAAGAAACCCGCGACCGGGTTCGCTGGGCGATGCAGAAACTGAACTACGTACCGAACCTGCTGGCCAAGAGTTTCCGGGCCGGCGCGGACACCGCGGTCGGCCTGGCCATCCCCGACATCGCCGACCCGTTCTTCGCGGAGATGACGTCCAGCATCGAGATAGACCTGATGGGACGCGGCATGGCCGTGGTGGTGACCAGCCTGGGTCACGGCCCGGACCGCGAGCGCTACGTCCTAGAGGCCCTGCTGCGGCGCCAGATCAGCGGTCTGATCGTGGCCTGCGTCAGCGCCGACCAGTCCTACCTCGCTCCCTGGCAGGAGCGGACGCCGATGGTCTTCCTTGACCGGGCGCCGCGCGGGCTAGCCGGCGTGTTCGTGATCGAGGATGACGTGGGCGGTGCCCGCGAGGCCGTGACCCATCTCGCCCGGCACGGCCACCGGCGAGTGGCCTTCTTCGGCGTTTCCCTCCGCGTGACGACCACGGACCGGCGGCTGAAGGGATACCGTTCGGCCGTCGCCGATCACGGGCTGGACGCCGATCCCGAACTCATCTGCATGCCGTCGGAGTCACCCGAGGTAGCCGCCGCCGAGATGCTGAAGCTCCTGGCGGCGCCGAATCCCCCGACGGCCGTCTTCTCTTGTAATGTCCCGTGCACGATGGCGCTCGTGCTGGCGCTGCATCAGGCCGGGCACAACGGCGTTGCTATCGTCGGGTTCGGCGACTTCCCGATGGCCGCGGCCCTGTCGCCCGCGGTGACGGTCGTAGACCAGGATCCGATCGGACTCGGCCGCATCGCCGTGGAACGACTGCTCCAGCGCATCGAAGATCCCGGGGCTCAGGTGCGCCGCCGGACGGTGCTGCCGGTCTCGCTGATCCCGCGCGGCTCCGGCGAGCTGCCGCCAGCTGCGGCGTGACGACTGGTGCAGGAGGAAAGAGACCTGTGAGCGAGCCAGGTAGTGAGCCGTGGCGCCACGCCGAAGCGGCCCGGCTGATCGACTTCGGGCGCGGGGCGGTGCTGCCCGGCGGCGGTTTCGGCTGGCTCGACGTTAACGGCGACATCGACGTGACGCACGCCTGCCCGCTGTACCTCAACTCCCGCATGACCTACGTATTCGCGCTTGCGCACCTGCAGGGCGAGCCCGGCGCGGAGTCCCTGGCGGCATCCGGACTTGGTGCCCTGGCCAGCCGCTACGCCGACCGCGAGAACGGCGGATGGTTCTCGAGCATTGACCTGTCGGGGCGGGTCGTCGATGACACCAAGACGAACTACGCGCACGCCCATACCCTGCTGGCCGCGGCCAGCGCGGTGGCCGCCGGAATTCCCGGTGCTGATACCGTCCTGGCGGCCGCCGCGGCCATCATCGAACGACGCTTCTGGTCCGACGCCGAAGGCTGCGCGCTGGAGTCCTGGAACGCCGGTTTCACCGAGCTCGAGCCCTACCGCGGCGCCAACAGCAACATGCACTCGGTGGAGGCGTACCTCGCCGCGGGCGACGTCACCGGTGCCGGGGTCTGGCATGCCCGGGCCGCCTCGATCGCCGACCGCCTGATCAACGGCCAGGCCCGCGGTCATTCGTGGCGAGTACCCGAGCACTACGACGGGAACTGGAAGCCCCGGCCGGACTATAACCTCGACCGGCGCGACGACACGTTCCGGCCGTACGGCACCACCCCGGGGCATTCCTTTGAATGGGCCCGGCTGCTGCTGAGCCTGGAGGCGGCACAGGCGGCACCCGAGGCCTGGCTGCTCGAAGCGGCGACCGCGCTGTTCGATACGGCCGCCGCTGACGCCTGGTCCCGGGACGGTCACCCGGGACCCATCTATACCGTCGACGCGGACGGCCGGCCGGTGGTGACCTCACGCCTGCACTGGGTGGCGTGCGAGGCCGTGCTCGCCGCCGACGCGCTGCACCGGCGCACCGGGGAGGAACGTTTCGCCGCGGACGCGGCCCGGTGGTGGGATGAGATCAACCGCCTCTTCGTGGACACCCGCGGCGGCAGCTGGTGGCACGAGCTGACCCCGGACCTGAACCCAGCCGCATCCACCTGGTCGGGCAAGCCGGACCTCTACCATGCCTACCAGGCGGTCCTGCTCCCATCGCTGCCGCTGAGCCCGACCGCGGCCACCGCGCTGGCCCGCACCGGCCCCGTCTAGGATTTGCCATCGATGGCAACATGCGGCAGAATACAGCTATGCCATCGATGGCAAAAGCAAGAGACGCGGGCGGGAAACACCCCGGGGTGAGCAGGCTGCTCGATGTCGCGAACGCGGCCGGGGTCAGCCTGCGCACCGCTTCGCGGGTGCTGAACGAGGATCCCCGGGTCGCGCCGGGCACCCGGCAGCGCGTCCGCGAGGCGATGCTCGACCTGCGTTTCTCACCCGACGCGATGGCCCGGTCGCTGCGGGCGGGCACCGACACCGCGATCGGGTTCGTCGTGGAGTCCATCTCTGACCCGTTCTTCGCCGAGGTCATCGACGCGGTAGAGCTCGAGATGTCGCGTCACGGCCGGTCGGTGCTGGTCGCGAGCACCCGGCGTGACCCGGACTGGGAATGCGATGTCATCGAGCGCATGGTGCAGCGACGGGTCGCCGGGCTGCTCCTGTCCCCGACCGGTGATGACCATTCCTGGCTCGACCCGGGCCGCGTGCCCGTCGTGCTCGTCGACCGGCCCGCGCCCGGCCTGACCGCGGACCTGGTCGAGATCGACGATCACCGCGCCGCGTTCGACGCCGCGGCCCATCTCGTGGCGCACGGGCACCAGCGCATCGCCTACCTGGGCGACACGCCCGCCATCCCGACCTCGGCCGCCCGGCTGCGCGGTTACCGCGACGCCCTGGCTCAGCACCGGATCGAGGTGGACGAACGCCTGGTCAACTGCGACTGCGCGACCAGCGAGGCCGCCGCGCGCGCGGTGTCCGCCTTGATCGCCGGGAACCCCGGAACCTGCCCCCCGACCGCGATCCTGAGCGCCACCACGCGAGCGTCGCTGGGCGTGGTGCCGGCCCTGCACGCCGCCCGGCGCACCGACATCGCCCTCGTCGCGTTCGGCGACTTCCCCATGGCCGATGCGCTGCGTCCGGCCGTGACCGTCGTGGATCACCCCGGTCATGAGGTCGGCCGGGTGGCCGCGGCCCGGCTCCTGGACCGCCTGGCCTCACCTGGCCTCCCCGTCGAACGCATCCAGGTGCCGGCCCGGATCATCGAGCGCGGTTCCGGGGAGCTACGTCCATGACGCTGAGCACGGATGTCGTCATCGGTATCGATATCGGCACCACCTCAGCCAAGGCCGTGGTCCGGTCGGCCTCCCGGCACGGCACCCCGTATGTAGAGCAGTGCACCCCCTGGCAGACCCGCGGCGGCCAGACCGAAATCGATCCGAACCGCCTCGTCAACGTGGCCATTGACCTGATCGGACGCGCCGTCAGGGAAGCCGAATCCGGGTGGGGACCGGTCCGCGTGCGCAGCGTGGCGGTGGCCGGCCTGGCCGAGAGCGGGGTCCTGCTCGATGCGGCCGGCCGGGCGGCCGCGCCGGTGATCGCCTGGTTCGATCACCGCGGCGGGCATGAGCTGGAGCAGCTGAGCCGGGACGCCCCCGGGTTCGCCGCCCGCTTCGAGCGCACCACCGGGCTGCCGTGGTCGAGCCAGGCCAGCCTGGCCAAGCTGCTGTGGCTGCGCGCCCGCGGCTATCTGGCCAGCCCGGCCTGCAGGTGGCTGAGCGTCCCCGAATGGATCGTCTTCGCCCTGGGGGGCGAGCCGGTACGCGAGCCGTCGCTGGCGTCCCGGACCGGCCTCATCGACCAGGGCACCGGCCAGGTGTGGCCCGACGCCCTGGCCGCGGCCGGGCTGTCCGCCCGGATTCTTCCTGACGTGCGGCCGGCCGGCGCTCGCGCTGGTTACCTGGGGCACGACGGCGTCGTCTCCTGCGCCGTGGGCGCCGTGCTGACGGTGGCCGGGCACGACCATCCGGTCGCGGCCATCGGCGTCGGCGCGGTCGAGGCGGACGAGCTGTTCAACTCGAGCGGCACCGCGGACGTGCTGGCCCGCTCCGTTCCCGGGACGCTGGAGGCGACCCAGCGCCAGCAGATCGTGAGCGCCGGCTGGTCGGCCGGGAGCCACGTGCTGCCGGACACGAGCCTGCTCCTGGCCGGGGTCAGCGGGGGCCTGCTGCTGCGGCGCGTGCTGGCGATGCTGGGATCGCAGTCCGAGCCGGCTCGGATGGCGCTTGATCACGCCAGCCTGAGCGTCGGTGAGCTACCCGCGGGCCTGTCGGTCAGCGGCGATGGCCGGACCCAGGACGACGTGCTCATCCGCATCCAGGACGGGGCCACTCCCGCCTGCGTCTGGACGGCCGCCGTGCGCTACACGGCGGCCCAGGCCCAGCTGCTGCTCAGCGACATCGACAAGGTCGTCGGCCCGCACCGGAGGGCCGTGGCCGCCGGCGGCTGGACGCAGATGGCCAGCGTGCGCGCGGCCAAGGCGGCCGCCATCGACGCGATGAGCTTCTCACCCGTGGTACAGCCCGGCGTCACCGGAGCCGCCCTGCTGGCCGCGTTTGCTCTGGACGGCGAGGGACTGCCGCTCGCCGACTTCATCCGGCAGTCAACCAAGGAATGACATGACATACGCCACGAAAGCCCGAACGGGAACGCTGGACGACATCGCGACCGACGGTCACCTGTTCTCCATCATCGCCATGGACCAGCGCAACACCCTGCGCCGCATGTTCACGGCGGTCGGCCTCGACGCGAGCGATGACGACCTGCGTACCGCGAAAGCCGACGTTGCCCGCGTCCTGACGCCCGCGGCCACCGGCCTGCTTTCCGACCCGACCTACGGCGTCCCGGCCATCACCCAAGCCAAGGCGCTCGCCGCGAACTGCGGGTTGCTCATCGCCGCCGAACCGTCGGAGCGGCGCAGTTACCAAGGCGAACCGCGCACCCACCGCGACCCTGACCTGGACGCCCGGTGGGTTCTCGACCAGGGCGGCGACGCCCTCAAGTTCTTCGTCCAGCTGCGCGCCGACCGCCCGGCCCCGGCCCCGGGTGAGCCGGACCTGGTCGCCGAGACGCTGGCCGTCTGCGAGGAAATCATCCGCGACTGCCGCGCCACGGGCGTGCCGGTGGTCATCGAGAACCTGGTGTACACCCGCCCGGGCGAGGACTTCAGCGGCCAGGCCCGCGAGGACGCGATCATCGAGTCAGCCCGGGCCCTGGACGACCTGGACATCGACCTGCTCAAGCTCGAATACCCCGGCTCGCCTGAAGGCTGCAAGCGGCTGGCGGCGATCCTGCACCACCCCTGGGCCGTGCTGTCCGCGGGCGTGCCCTTCGACCAGTTCACCGACATCATCCAGATCGCCTGCGACGAAGGAGGAGCCTCGGGCTTCATCGCCGGCCGCTCGGTATGGCGCGAAGTGGTCAGCCTGGTGGGTCCCGCCCGCGAAGAGTTCCTCACCTCGGTCGCGCTGCCCCGCCTGGAAAGGCTGGTCGATGTCGCGGCACACCGGGCCCGCCCGTGGAACGAGGCAGGCACGACGAGGTAGGCGCAACGCGGCAGGAACATAGCATGGCGGCATGTCCGCGTCGCCGCCTGCTGCTGAGCTGGCGCAGCTGCGATGGCCCGAGATCGAGCAGGGCCCGCGGCAGCTGCTCGTGGTGCCGGTCGGCTCGCTCGAGCAGCACGGCCCGCACCTGCCGCTTGACACCGACACCAGGATCGCGGTGGCCGTGGCCCGGCGGGCTTGCGCGGGCCGGGCCGGGGTCGCGCTCGCCCCGGGCTTCGCCATCGGCGCCAGCGGTGAGCACGCGGCCTTCCCCGGCACGCTGTCCATCGGCACCGGGGCGCTAACCACGTGCCTGATCGAACTAGGCCGGCACGCCAGCCTGCACTGGCCCGCCGTGCTGCTGGTCAACGGGCACGGCGGGAACGGCACCGCGGTCCAGGCCGCCGTCGGCCGGCTTCGCTACGAGGGACGCGCCTGCTCGAGCTGGCACGCCGGGCTGCCCGGCGGTGACGCGCACGCCGGCCGGTCCGAGACCTCGCTCATGCTCGCGCTTGACCCGGATGCCGTGCGCCTGGAGGCGGCCGCGCGAGGCGACGTCCGGCCGCTGACCGAGATCATGCCGCTGCTGCGTGAGCAGGGCGTGCGGGCGGTGAGCGCCAACGGCGTGCTCGGCGACCCGGCCGGGGCCAGCGCCGCCGAAGGCGAGCACCTACTCGAGCGCCTCGAGGCTGGGCTGAGCGACGCGCTGGACACGCTGCTGCGCACCCGGTTACTGCAGGCTCGCGGGGTTACCGAAGGGCCGCCGACCCGGCCGTGACCGACGTTTGTCATGGCCAGAAGGATGCACCGCGCCGGCCAACGCGCCACTAGCAGGCGGTGACATGTGGGTGTCACCACCGCCCGTTCGGGATAAGTAAATCAACGCCACATGACCCCGGGAGAAACGGTGTACGCGTCCGTGCCGAGCCGGGAGCGCGAAAGCGCGCTAGGTTATGGCAGTCCCTAGTTTCGCTGGTCGTGGCCTCCACACCAGCGGCGGCTGCGCGGAGGATACTGATGACCGAGACGTGCTCACCCGATACGCTCACTCCTTTGCCACCGATTCCGCCACGCCCGGAAACCGATGGCGCCGCCGTCCGGGCCATCGAAGAGGCCTCGACCCATATCCGTGAGCGCGCTCAGAAGATCCGGGAATGCCCGGAACTGCACATTCCCAGGCTCGTCCTGTCCAAGCACGTGCGCGGCACCAGCATCCTGGACAGAATCGCGGACGCGGTCAACGTCTTCTGCGGTTCCATGTACGTCTTCGTCTTCATCACCGTCGGCGTGGTGGCCTGGCTCTTTCTCGGCAACGTCGTCGGATTCGACAAGACGCCCTGGCCGCTGCTCCTGACCATCCTCAACCTGCCGCAGCTGTCGATCATGATCTCGCTGCAGGTCAGCGCGAACCGCGCCCAGGCCGCCAGCGACCGTCGGGCCATCGCCGACCACGAGACCCTCATCGCGCTGCACGAGATGGGCAAGCAGCAGCTCGACATCCTGAACGGCCAGGACCGCGTGCTGGCCTTGCTGAACAACTTCGCCAGCAAGGACATGCCGGGCAAGCAGAACGAGCTCCAGGACTGCGTGAACCAGATCCTCGCGACCGTCAAGCAACGGCCCGCCGCCGACTGAGCAAGGCGCAGGTGGACAGGTCCAGGCTTGAGGCGTTCAGCGACGGTGTCTTCGCGGTGGCCATCACGCTGCTCGCCCTCAATCTCACTGTGGCCGGGCCCGGCCACGGTGTGCTGCTCCATCAGCTCGGCACCCACTGGACGGCCTTCGTCGCGTACCTGATCAGTTTCTTCATGATCGGCATCGTCTGGGTCAACCACCATGTGCTGGTCCGCGGGATCGCCGTGGTGGACCGGACGCTGCTCTTCCTCAATCTGGTGCTGCTGCTGTTCGTGGTGATGATCCCGTTCGCCACCGCCACCGTGGCCGAGTACCTGGCCGTGTACCTGGGCCCCCACGGCTCGCACGCGCACCGGGACACGCAGATCGCCATGATGCTCTACGGCGCCGTGTTCCTCGGCATGTCAATCGGTTTCGGCGGGATGTTCGAGTGGACCCTGCACGGCGAGCACATGTACCGGCGGCTGCCAATCGACAAGCACTGGGCCGCCCGGGCGCGGTTCGTCGGCGGCGGGCTTGCCTACGTCATGGCCATCGCGGTTGCGCAGTTCTACGCCGTCGCCTCCTTCGTGATCATCGCGCTGGTCGCCGTCTACTACATCGTGGAGCGCACACCCGACGCCTACAAGGCTCCGGCCGGGGACGCCTCCGCCGACCCCGGTGGCCCGGACGGATCCGGGGGCGAGTGAGACAAGTTCTGCTGGCTAGGGGCGAGTGAAACAAGTTCCGCAGGCTAATAGTTGCTATCAAGCAAGTGATTCGCTGTAGACTCGTTTAACGTGCGGCAAAGCGCGGATTCAGGTCATGTGAACGGGACATCCGGAACGCCAGGCGGATCGCCTGGCCAGGACGGGCGGCCGGATAGATACCGGTGGATCGCCCTGTCCAACACGACACTGAGCATGACGATGGCCACGATCGACGCGTCGATCGTGATCGTCGCGATGCCGGCCATCTTCCGCGGCATCCACCTGAACCCGCTCACCCCGGGCAACGTGACATACCTGCTGTGGATGATCATCGGCTACCTGCTCGTGCAGTCCGTGCTGGTGGTGACGCTGGGCCGGCTGGGCGACATGTTCGGCCGGGTGAAGATCTACAACCTGGGCTTCGTCGTCTTCACGCTGGCCTCGATCGCCTTGTCCCTGGATCCGCTGACCGGTACGCACGGGGCGATGTGGCTCATCGGCTGGCGGTTCGGGCAGGCCTTCGGCGGCGCGATGCTGATGGCGAACTCGGCCGCGATCTTGACCGACGCGTTCCCGGCCAACAAGCGCGGCATGGCGCTGGGCGTCAACCAGATCGCCGGGATCTCCGGGCAGTTCGTCGGGCTGCTGCTCGGCGGCCTGCTGGCCGCGGTGAACTGGCGCCTGGTGTTCTGGGTGAATGTGCCGATCGGGCTGTTCGGCACGGTGTGGGCGTACAAGAGCCTGCGCGAGATCGCGACCACCAAGCGCGCGAAGATCGACTGGATCGGGAACGTCATGTTCGCGCTGGGCCTCGGCTCGCTGCTCGTCGCCATCACCTACGGGATCCGGCCCTACGGCGGTCACGCCACCGGATGGACCAACCCGTGGATCATCGGCGGCCTGATCGGCGGCACGGTGATGCTGACCGCGTTCTGCATCTTCGAGACCAAGATCGCCGAGCCGATGTTCCAGATGGGCCTGTTCAAGATCAGGGCGTTCGCGGCGGGCAACGCGGCCAGCCTGCTCGGCTCCATCGCCCGCGGCGGGCTGCAGTTCATGCTGGT
>Ga0302326_10006568_pt1 | contig 26050 bp, 21 predicted proteins | sample Palsa_T0_3_FD_202264 | JGI IMG/M metagenome (GOLD analysis project Ga0302326, IMG submission 202264) | Peat permafrost microbial communities from Stordalen Mire near Abisko, Sweden - Palsa_T0_3 | ecosystem: Environmental > Terrestrial > Soil > Palsa > Peat permafrost | place: Sweden: Abisko... | reverse complement strand
ACCAGATTCAGCACCAGCACAGTGGCCTGCTGGTCGATCCGGCCGACTCGTGCAGCTTCGGCAACTCGATCGCCGAGCTCCTCGCTGACCCAGGACGAGCCGGCGCGCTTGGGGACGCCGGACACGAAGTCGTCAAGCAATTCTATCTGGACAGCCGGCAGCTCGCCGAATGGGACGAGTTGCTCGCCGCCCTCGCCGAGACAACGAACGCAAAACGGTCAGCCAGCCAGCCGAAACTCCACATCGTCCGCTATCGCGCGCACTCGGGACCCCCCGCCGAGGTGCCGGAAGAGAACGAAGGCCAAAGTGCCTCCGACTGACCCGCCGGAGCGGGCATCGCTCGATCTGGGAGCGCTCGACCCAGCCGACCACGACCATCTAACTGGCCTGTGGAACCGTCGGCACTTCGAGGAGGAGCTTGACCGACGCATCGCCCGCTCACTCCAAGACGGTGAGCGCCTTGCGCTCCTCTCGATCGACGTGGACGCATACCGCGACGTGATCCAGCGGCACGGTGCGAGCGCCGCGGAGGGACTGATCCGGAGCATCTCCTGCGCACTTGCGAAGCCCCTTCGACCGAACCAGACACTGAGCCGCATGGGGGGCGACGAGTTCGCCGCCTTGCTTTCCGGCGCCGCTCCTGGCTTCGTCCGGAGCCTGGCGGACGAGCTCTGCACGGCCGTGCGCGAACAGTTGCATGCCGTCGGTTCGCGCCGGGTTCATGCCACCATCAGCATCGGTGGCGTCTTCCTCGACCAGCGCACGCCGACGCACCGCGATGCGCTGGCCGCTGCCGACTCCGCCCTCCACGAGGCCAAGGCCCAAGGCGGCGACCGCGCCGTGCTGGACGAGCCCTCGCAAAGCGCCTAGTGCCTTATGAGGTTTGTCAATCGGCTTGTCTGGCAAGCCACACCGACTTCTGTGTGTACGGCCGTTTTCGTCCGCTCGCGGATGTCCGAAGGACATGGGAACTAAGACCGATCGCTGATTCGGGAGAACAGAGCGAGTGTCAGGTGCCTTGCTCTGGCAAGCGTAAGGTGGCCCTCGGTGACGACTACGTTAAGGGCGAAAGGTGCAGCATGAGCCTGACCCCCGCGGAGCTTCGCAGAGCGGCCCGCCCGGGATCCACGGTCTACTGCTCGCGGGCATTTGGCGGCGGCTCGTTGACGGCTAGCCAGTACAACCCGAGCTGGTGGATCACCTCGGCGAACTGGTCGAAGTCGACCGGCTTGCAGACGTAGCTGTTGGCCCCGTGTCGATAGGCCGCGGCGACATCGATCGGCGCGTTGAAGCCGGTCAGGATCACCACGGGCGTCAGGCCCGTGCGCTCGTGTTCGCGGATGCGCTGCAGCACCTCGAGCCCGTCGACGTCCGGGAGGTTGAGGTCCAGCAGCACCAGTCGCGGCATGCTCTTGGCGTCGTCGAACAGGTAGTCGAGCGCCGTCTGCCCGTCGCGCGCAACCTCGATGTTGGCGGTCGTGCCGGTGCGGAGTGCACGGACTGTCAGCGACTCGTCATCTGGGTTGTCCTCGACGAGCAGGATCGTTGCAGGACTGGGCATTGAGGTCACCTGCGGTTCTGTTAGATGATTGTTCGTCGCGCCTTGGGCCAGCGTCAGCCACAACGTTGCCGGCGTTGGTTGAGGCATTCCCTCGTCGAGGTAGCAGTCAGCCAAATCATGCTGCAAACCCCTCGGGACCGACGCCGGGCATCGCCCGGAGGCAAAATACGCGGACGGCTCGAGCGGGGAGATGCCGTTTCCGACGTTACATTCGCTGGGGTCAGCGGCGGGTCAGCGTTCCGCGTCGTCGGCCGCACCGCGTGGCGCGTACTCGTCCGATGCTGACTGCGGCACCACGACGTTGAGTGCTCCGGCAGTCTCCATCCAGGCCCTCAACCGCGGCGGCTAGGCGCCTGCACCCTTCTGTGCCTGCCTGCGGATGTAACGCTCATAGAGCTCAATGGCCTGGATCAGGGAGCGCGTACCGAGGAACCCGTGGCGCACGCTCTCCTTCGCCCTGAGCCCCATCGCCTCGGCGCGGGCCGGGTGATCGAGCAGCGAGCGTACCGCGGCGCCGTAGGCGGCCAGGTCAAACGCATCGTCGAGCAGGATTCCCGTCTCGCCGTCGACGATCTGGTCCTGGATGCCGCCGATCCGACTAGCCACGACCGGACGCGCCTTCCACATCGCCTCCGCCACAGTGAGCCCGAAGCCCTCAGCCAGGCTCTTCTGCACCACCACATCGGCGCGACGCTGCAGCGCGTTGACGATCGCGGCGTTCTCCTCGACGTCGACCATCGGCAGCGCGACCAGATGCACACGCTCCGCGACCTCATCCGGCATCTGCTGGTACTCGGCGATCGCCTGGGCCAGCACCTGGCCACCCTCCGGGTCGTCGGTCACCGACTCGACCGCCGGCCCGGCGTACACGAGGTGCGCGTCAGGCACCAGCGGCGCGACGTGCTCGGCGAAGCCTCGGATCACCCCGATCGGATCCTTGAGCGCGTCCCAACGGGAGACCTGAACCACGACACGGTCAGTGCGCCGCAGCGGACGCCGCTCCCACCGCTGAGCGGCGCGGTCAACGCGGCCGGGGCTGCCGTCCAAACGCGTGAAGGTTGGCGGGGCGGACACACCCTCCTGGTTGAGTCCCGCGACGGTCAGGATCGACAGCATGCGCTCGCGGTCGAGCTCCTCGTTCTTAGGCGCAAACGCGTCAATCGAAGGCGGAATGATCGCGACCTCCTGCTTGTCGAGCCCCTCCCACTCGAACGCCTCGCGCGAGAACACGTAGGCGTCCGCGTCGCGGACATAGGGGATCAGGAAATCCCATGCGCGGCGCGCGAGCGGGTCGGGCCGGTCGAGGCCGACGTGACAGCGCCACACCGTAGCGCAGCCGATATCACGGATCGCCGGGATCAGGCCAGCCGGCTGCGGGTCGTGGATGACCACCACATCCTCGGGCTTGACCAGCTCCCGGAACTCCGCGGCATTGCGCGCGGTCACCTCGTCAAACACACGGCGTGCGTCATCGTCGAGGTCGCCGCCGTCCCCCGAGGAGCCGTGGAGGAAGTTGTGGATTCGTTTGGTGAGGACAAAGAAGTCGTCGTTACCCGCGACCACCACCCAGCGCGCGTCGATGCCGGCCCCGCGCGCGTAGGCCAACAGCGAGACGAGCATCTCGGCCACGCCGCCGCCTTGGGCGGTCGAGTTGACGTTCCACAGCACCCGCCCGGCGAACGCCTCGCGGCCCCGCTGCACGATGCGTAGGAGGCGCTCGTAGTCCGCGAGCGGGAGCACCGAGCCGAAGCGCTCCAAGTTCAGCGCACCGACCGGCACGTGCGAGAGAGAGGCCATCGCCGTCGATCATATGCCTCTGTCCGCAGCTTGCCCCCACAACGGACGAAGCATCGCTCGCGACTCGACATTCCTCGACCGACTCCGACGCCCCTGGCGCTCGTCGACCCGCAGGATCGTGCGCTCATCTGTGATTGCTCACCCCACGCACACCGTCGATGACTTCATCCGCGATCGCCTGCAGGAGTCCGTTCGGTGCGGTCGACCGCGATGCTTCTACCGGGTCCGACAGCATCCGCGACAATCTGGTTTATGGCGATCGCGGAAACCCAACAACTACGGATGCTCGAGCGACTACGGCGTGCGGGCACGCAGCCCGTAAGCTTGCGCGAGTTGCGCGCCGGTGGGATTGACTTTCCCGCCGTCGTCCTCAGCGAACTCGAGCTCAACGGGTACGCGATCGAGCGCGTCTACGAGCACGCCCGGCTCATCGGCGTACGCCTGCTCGAGACGGCATCCCCCGTCACGCCCGTGTCGCGCCGGCGCCCGCGATGGCGCCGACCCTCGCGATAGCAGCGACCCGGCAAGCGAGCGGCGTGCTTGGCGTTGGCGCGGGCGGCGGCGGCGTGTGGTGCTGCTGGTGCTGGATGGGGTTGAGAGGTATTCGAGGCTTCTCAACCGGGATCGAACGCGGGAGACGCGTTCAGTCGCGCTCGACACGCCGCTTGAGCTCGCCGGGGCGTCCGTTGACGAGGATCGCCCGCGTCGCCGCCTCCACCGGCCCACGGAGGACCAGTCCCAGCATTCGCCCGGGATCCGCGTCGAGGCTGTAGCTCGCGTGTGTGCGCCCGTGGCCAAGGTCCTGGAGTTCCCAGACACCCTCGACAGACTTCATGTCGCCCTTCTCCTGCGTGAAGGAGAGCCGGATCGGCCCGTCGTAGCGGATCCGGACACGAGACTTGATCCGCCTGACCTTGATGTCATTCTCAGTCTCGACGAGCGTCGGGCGGCCCTCCGCGTCGCATTCGATCGCGGTCATCTTGTCCAGACCGCCCTGCCACTCAGGTGCCGAAAGCACGTCCTGGACCACAGCCCAGACCTCCAGTAGTGGCGCGTCGATCTCGGCACTGGCGCTTCCGCGCAGACGTCCCATCACGATTCTCCACGCTCTGGTATGAAAGGCAGAGCCGCAACGCCTCGTGCGGCTGTCCGCAGCAGCCCGAGCGGCGCCGGAATGGGGACAAAGCCGCGCTCGCGCAGAAGCTGCGCTCCGCTCAGCACGCCGTCGCCGGTGATGTTGTACGTGCCCGGCGGCCTCGTGCCGACGATGCAGAGCAGAAATGCCCGGCCGACATCATCTTGGTGGATGAACCGGATCGGCACCGGCGCCGTGATCACTGGGATCGGCATCCGGAGCCGAATGTCCCGGTCGGATCGGGCACCGCGACGGTGAGGTTGGAGTCGGGCATCGGCGCTAATCCTCCCTGCATGATGCACCAACGTTAGAGCTAACGTCTCGATATGGTCGCGACTGCTCCAACTCATGCAGGCATCGCTCTTGGAGCATGCCGAAACAGGCGCCGTCGCGACCTCCCACGCGCTCCCCGGTCCCGGTCTCGCCATTTATTGATTTAGTAAAAGCCCCTGAGGATCTCAATGTCCGAGCACGATCCGGGCGACTGTGCCGCTGACATTGGCCTCGCGGTACTCCGCAGGCATCGACCACCTCGAACGGTCCGCCATCACCAGGCCGGCCGCCAGCAGGATTCCCTCGCGGTCGACTCCGCTGAGGATGTTGCTGCCGCATTCGAGTGTCTCCGGGCGCTCGGTGGTGTCGCGGAGCGTCACCGTGGGCACACCGAAGATGCAGCACTCCTCCTGTACGGTCCCGCTGTCGCTCAGGACGCAGCGGGCGTGGCGCTCGAGCGCCACGAACTCGAAGAACCCGAAGGTGTCGCCGCCGCGGATCCGCTCCCCGTCGAAGGCGATGCCGAACTCCCGTAGCCGGTCTCGCGTGCGGGGGTGGATGCTGGCGACGATCGGTAGGTCGGCTGCCTGCGCGAGGGCTAGAACACCGTCGATCAGCGAGCGCAGACGGTCCTCCTGGTCGACCGTCTCCTGACGATGCGCGCTGAGCAGCAGATAGCCGCCCTGCTGCACCCCCAGACGGCTGAGGACCGCGGCGGCGGCGCGGTCGACGGAGGCGAGATGGTGGACCAGGACCTCGCGAATGGGGTTTCCGGTCACCAGGATCCGTCCCGGTGGGATTCCCTCGTGCAGGAGGTTGCGTCGCGCCGATTCCGTGTAGGGCAGCAGCACGTCGCTGCTGTGATCGATGATGCGCCGGTTGACCTCTTCGGGAACCCGATCATCGAAGCAGCGATTGCCGGCCTCCATGTGAAAGACGGTGATTCCGAGTCGTTTGGCGACGATTGCACTCAGGGCGCTGTCGGTGTCACCGAGCACGAGCAGGCGATCAGGCCGCTCGGCTCGCAGCAGCGACTCCGTCTGCGCGATGATCTGCCCGACCCGCTCGCCGAAGCCGGCGCCCTGAACATGGAGGTGATGGTTCGGGGCTCGTACGCCGAGTTGTTCGAAGAAGATGTCACTCAGACCACGGTCGTGGTTCTGTCCGGTGTGCACGAGGACGTGCTCAGCCGCTGAATCCAAGCGCTCGATGACGCGACTGAGACGGATGATCTCGGGTCGTGTCCCGAGAATCGTGACGACCTTCATCAGTTGAAGGCCGGAGCGTCCTCGATCCTCAGCCCATTGCGGCGCAGAAGATCATCGATGTCGGCGCGACCCAGCAGCGAGTCCCCGGAGCTGTACTCGGTGCCGTGAAAAGGCTCGCCTCCCGGATCGGCAGTGCGCAATTCCGGGAGGATCGGAGCGACGGACATGTAGTCACCTCGGATCACGGTCCGGCTCGCCTCCTCTTCGGAGATCAGGATCTCATGTGTCTTCTCGCCGGGGCGGACTCCCGAGATCTCGATCGCCACGTCCCGATCCCCCACCAGCACATGGGCGAGCTCGAGCACGTTCACCGCCGGGGCCCGGGGAATGTAGGTCTCTCCGCGCCGACCCTCGCCCAGCGCTGCGAACACGGTGTCGACCGCATCGTCGAGACTGAGCAGAAACCGCGTCATCTTGGCGGTGGTCACGGTCACCGGTCCGCCATGCCGGATCTGCTCGTGGAACAGCGGGATCACCGATCCGCGCGACGCGAGCACGTTGCCGTAGCGGGCAGTCAGCAGCCTCGTCGGCTGCAGCTCGAGGTTCGCCTGCGCCAAGATGCGCTCCTGCAGAGCCTTGGTCATCCCCATGGCGTTGACCGGCTTGCAGGCCTTGTCGGTGGTGATCCCCACCACCGTTTCCACCGGCAGCCCCTGATCGCGGATCGCCTGCACGATGTTCTGGGCGCCGAGGATGTTGGTCTTGACCGCCTCGAACGGTTGGTACTCACAGGCCGGTACCTGCTTGAGGGCAGCCGCGTGGAAGACGACATCGGCGTGGCGCAGCGCGGCGGACACGGAGGCGTGGTCGCAGATATCTCCGATGCGGAAACGGAGCAGCCCGCGCTCGGCATACCGGACGTCATCGGTCGCCACGGACCGGTGTTGGAACTCCAGGCGCATCCGGTGCTGCTTGGCCTCGTCCCGGGAGAAGACGGTCACGGACTCGGGCACGCCAAGCTCCCCGGACAGCAGACGCCGGACGAGCGCGCGTCCGAGCGACCCAGTCCCGCCGGTGACGAGGACCCGCTTACCCGACAGCAGCGAGCTCACGCAGGCGACCGTAGGGAGTGGGATCTTCGGCGAGGTCCGCGAGCATGGTCTCCCAGGTCGGTGGTACCCAGCCGGTCTCCGCGCGGAAGCGGGAACTGTCGAGACTGCGGTCAATCACCAGCGAATCGTCAGGGACGACCTCGACCTCGAGCCCGAGGGCGTCGCGCAGGCGGCCGAGCAGCGTGCACTTGTCGATCGGGGCGGCGCTGACATGCCAGACGCCGGCGAGATCCGGCGCGGTCGCGATCACTTCAGCGATCAGCGCCGCCAGCGCCTGCGTCGTGACACCGCTGAAGATCGCTCGAGAGAAGCCGCGCACCGGACCGCGACCCTGGGAGAGGAACCACTCGAACAGGCCGACGGTCCCGGTGAGCTCACGGCCGACGATCGACGTGCGGATCGTCAGTGCGTTGGGGGCGTCACCGACCTCGCCCAGCAGCTTCGTGCGGCCGTAGAGATCGGGCGGGTCGGGCGGGTCGGTCTCGCGGTAGCTGCCCCGTGATCCGGAGAAGACGCAGTCGGTCGAGATCTGAACCAGGCGCGCGCCCTCGGTGGCGCAGAGCTCGGCGAGCTCGTGGGGCAGCAGGGCGTTGATGCGGATCGTCGGAATCGCCGCCTTGGCCGTGCGCAGCTGTTTGACGATCCCGATCGCATTGACCACCACGTCGGGCTTCACTCGCATCACAGCGGCGGCAACCGCGTCCGGGCGGTCCACGTCCACGCCCGTCAGGGTGTGAGACTCGTCGAGCACCGCGTCGACGGCCGGACCGAGCGACTCGGAGCGAACGGTCGCCCAGGTCTCGAAGCGGGGGGCAAGCGTCTGGGCCAGCTTGTGACCGAGCATGCCGGAGCCGCCGAGGACGAGGACGCGGGTCATCCGCGGCCCATTGTACGAAGGCGGTGCCAGGCCGCCCCGAGGCGCGGACGCCACGGCGGCGGTGTGAGCCCGCGGGCGATCCGCAGCCACGCCGACCGCGATCGGGGGGGTGTCGAGCTGACCTGTACCTCCCGCGCGCGCTCCAGTTCTCGGCGCAGCAACTCGTTGACGGCGGCGCGCTCGACGGCGGCAGCCTGCAGCGCTTCGATCGTCGCGTGCAGGGACGTGTTCGCGCTCAGCATCGCCTCCGCACGAAGCTCAGCGCGGACACGGAGCCGGTCGATCCAGCGGTAGTCGTGCTCCACGGTCCGGGCGGCATGGGTCGAAATCAGGCGGCCGATGGTGTCTTCGACGATGTAGCGGCGGGGACGATGGTCAGGAGGCCCGGTGTCGCACAGCAGCCCCATCTCGATCAAGGCCGATGAGTACGCCTCCCGTTTGACCTCCGCCAGTTCCCCCGGCAGGTCCTCGCGCGCGAATACCTGGTCGAGCAGTGACAGCCGCTCCTCCAGCCGCGCCCTCACGGACTCGACGCTCCAGTCGCCGACGGAAATGGATCCGGAATGAAAGCGCCAGCCGCCGGCCACCTGAGGGACGCGAACGAAGGTGGCCGTGGGGTCGCGCAGCCACCACTCGAAGTCTGGCGTGAACCGCCGCTGGGTGTCCCAACCGCCGTTCCGCTCGAGGAAGCTGCGGCGGACCAAGGCGGCCAAGCCCGGCATGCACAGCGACCACCGCAGGGCATCGGTGAGCGTGTGCTGCAGCGGGTGGATCGTGTCCTTCACCACATCGAATTCGTCCACGATGTAGTAGCTGGGATAGAGAATGTCGGCGTCGGGATGATGCCGGGCCGCTCGCACGAGGCTGGTGATGGCATCGGGGGCGAGGAAATCGTCGGAGCTGAGATAGCCGACGAGCTCTCCTCGGCAGGCATCGAAGCCACGGTTGATCGAATACGCCTGCCCCTGGTTGGCCTGACCGATCCAGCGAAACCGCTCGCTCGGGAAACGCTCGGCGATGCGGGTGAGGATGGCGCGGGTTTGGTCGTGTGACCCGTCGTCCACGACGATCACCTCAAGTGTCGGATAGTCCTGCTGCAGCAGCGAGAGGATCGCGGTTTCGACGTACCCGGCGCGGTCGTAGGTGGGGACGACGATCGATACCAGGAGCTCGGTCACCCGCCCTCCGGTCCGCAGGCTTGCAGGCGTGCGATCAACGACTCCCGTTGCTCCAACAGCGCTCTGAGACGCACGAGCTCGGCGTCTCGCACCATGATGTGGTCGTGGAGCTCGTCGGTGAGCATTTGCGCATCGAGAAGGTCCAGATCGGTCGGCCCAACCGTCTCATCCTCGGGGGCGACGACGCCCTGCGGCCATGTCACCCGTTCCGCCGCCAGCGCTTCGCGCTGGCGCTCGAGCGCCCACTGCAGATCGGCGAGGACGAGTGCGTCGGCACCCTTGAAGGTTTCGGACAGGTCGAGTAGGGGAGGATCGGTCGGCTCCGGGTCGATATAGAGCCGTCGCAGCAGCTCGCGACGCAAGGCCGTGCCATCAGGCGCAGATGTGCTCAGCTCGCCGCTGCGGGCGAACTCCAGCAGCGCTGCGCGGCGCATCGCTGGCGCGTGACCGTGACGTGCGGGATCAAGTCTCACGTCGGCCGCGATCTCCGAGGACGGGACCAGCCCGAAACGCCCTGCCAGACGGCCCCACACGACGGCGTCGCCGTGCGGCCTGACGATCAGATCAAGCGCGGTCTGATCCAGCGCCTCCGAGCGCACCAGCACGGCGGACGCCTCCACCGACGGACGCAGCAGCGAGTGGGCATGAAACGGTGGGAGCGGCGGCGGCGCGGTCCGGATCTCGCTCCCGTCGCGGGCGACGAGCCGGTAGCCCGCCACACTGAGCATCGCATCGGGATGGGCCGCGAACGGCCTGAGGCGTGCCGTGAGCGCGCCCGCGCGCAACCGATCGCCCGTACGAACGAAGGCCAGCGTCTCCGCAATGCCGAGGACCTCCTCGGCGGAGCGGGCAACTCCGAGGCCTCCCAGATCGTCGGGCTCCCCGAGACCGAAGCCGACGAGCGGCACCGAGCGGGCGATCTCGTCGCGCAGCGACACGAGCGTCTCGGAGGCGGAACCCGGACCGGGGACGAGCACGACTGCGAGCGGGTGACCCATCTCAAGCGCCGATCGAGTGCAGCCGGTTGTCGTCAAGGATCCGCTCATACACATCGAGCACTCGCAGTCGTACCTTGCGAACGTCGAACCACGTCCGGCAGACCGCGTGGTTCAGCTCCGAGGCGGAGTCGACCAGCGCGTCATCCGTCAGCGCGCGCTGCAGCGCGGACGCGAGAGCATCCACGTCCGACGGCGAAACGAACAGCGCGGCGCGACCCGGTGTCGCAACCTCGTGACCACACGAACTGGACGATTGCACGGGGAACGATCCCATCGCCATCGCCTCGACGAACGACATGCTCAGAGCGTCGGAGCGGTTGAACCCGATCGAGACGCGGGCCCGGCCGTGCATGGCCAGATGGTCATCGTGGCTGGTCGGCCGATCCAGCGTCGAGACTGAGGTATGACGCACCGGCTGGGACGTCGCCAGCTGGTCGTATCTCCGAGCGACATCCGGGTCGGCCTGATACGTGCAGATCTCCCACCCGGCCAGAAGGTCCGCGCAGCGCGCAATCGCCTGAAAAGCGAGGTGTCCCTGTCCGTAGCTCCCCGCCACCCCTTTGACCGCGATCGTCCGGCGCGCCGACGTGGGACCGGGTATACGGAGCTTCTCGACATGTGAGAGATCGATGCCGGCCGTCGCGGGCCACAGCCCGACGACCTTTCCCCGCAGACCGAATGCGCGGGCGAGAGCCACGTCGCGATGACACTCAGCGCTGTAGTAATCGCAGGTCCCCACCACCGCGCGGATTGTCGGGATCGACATCCGGTTGCGGCCGAACCAGAAGATGTCGCTCCCCCAGTTCGTGCACAGCCACGCAGGACGAAGCGCCCGCGGCCGCTTCAATGCGCCGTGGACGAGCGCGCCCGCATGTTGGATCTCGTGACTATGCACGATGTCTGGACGGAACTCCTCGATGACCTCGGCCAGCCGGTCGACGTGCGCGGCAAACGAACGCGGGGTGGCAAGCTGCCGTATCTGGGCTGGGTGACCACTCGCGCCGGCCGCGGCGTACCGAACCGCGCTGTACACCGGGAGATCCGGGAGTTCCGGATGCGGCGCACCCCAGATGGTCGAGTCGAACAGGCGCACGTCCCAGTCGGTCCCATCGAATATCCGGAGAAAACGGCAAAGATGAACGCTGTCGGCAAAACCGACGACGAGAACGCGCATCAGGTGGAGGCGTCACTTCCTGGCAGCCGGTGACACAACTTGGCGGCCGGAATGTGACCCGGCGCGAGGTCGACTTGCACAGGCTGCACCGTATCGCTTCGCCATGACAAGATCTGCTGCTAACCCGGGTCGTTCATGAGATAGGAGCGGCCCCGATGGTCGGGCGGGATGATCCGTGCGAACGAACTCACGGCTCTGCTTCCCAGGCGGCGCGCAGCTCCTCACGCGAGTGCACGTCGAGCTTCGCATAGACGTTGCCCAGGTGCCACTCGACGGTCTTGCGCGCGAGAAACAGGATCCGAGCGATGGTCGGCACCGATGCTCCGCTCACGGCGAGCTCGGCGATTCGCAGCTCGCTCGGGGTGAGCGCCGCACGCCCACGCTGAGGAATCCGGCGTAGCCGCATCCCCGATGCGGCGAGTTCCCCGTGGGCCCGCTGGACGAGCGGTGTCGCACCGAAGCTGAACGCGAGGTGCAGCCCGGCGAGGAGTTGGTCGCGCGCGGCCCGGCGGCGACCGGCGCGGCGCAGCGCAGCCCCGAGCTCGATGTGGGAGTGCGCGCGCTCGAGCGCCGCCGGGGAGGTCGCCAGTAGGTCGACGCTCTCTTGCAGGAGCGCGACCCCTGCTTCCCCGCCGCGGACCAATCCCGCGGCACGTAGGCTGACGGCACGCACCCGAGGGACGAACCTGTCCCCGATGGCGGCCAGCTCCTCGGCGATCCAGCTCTCGGCCGAGTCCGTGTCTCCCAGTGCTCGCGCAGCGATTGCCGCGTAGGGACGCCAGGCGAACACTCCGGGGAGCGACTTGCTCGCCGGTGGGAGCTCCTCGTAGCACTGGACGAACGCCTCAAGGGCTTCCGCGAACCTGCCCTGAGCCAAGGCGATGCGACCGCGAGCCTCGAACATGATCGCCTTCGCCCACGGATTGTTCTCGGTCTTGAGTGCCGCCTCCAGCGCGGTGGTCGCGAGCTCGTAATTCCCGAGCTCTAGATGGGTACGGGCCAGGTAGAACGCGTTCCAGCCGGAGATCCATTTCCAACCCGCAAGCGTGATCTCTCGCGCCGCCACGCCCTCTCGCACCGAATCGTGAAGCCGTCCGGTCAGGCAGTAGGCGGCGGCTTTCCACTGAGTGGCAATCGCCAGCGCGATCGGGGAGCCGGTGCGAGTTGCGGCCGTGGCGGCACGCGTGGCGGCGTCCTCCAGGGCCTCCAACTCGTCGACGATTACCAATGCCGTGCAGGCCAGACCGAACACCATCCCGTAGGTGGCGGGATCGACCAACGGGTCGTTGGAGAAGGCGACATCGGTCAGCGCTCGCACCTCCGCGGCTGGGGCTCCCATCGGAGCGATGGTGGCGGACAGCACCGCATGCAAGCTCGGCTGCCGTGGCGGACGGCCCTGCTGGAGCGCTTCGAGCAGCTCGAGCATGTGTACGAGCGCCTCCTGGCCGGTCGAGGCTTCGGAACTGGCCGCCACCAACAGCGTGGCCACGATCTCCTCACGCAGCAGATCGCCGGGCTCGAGCGTGTCGATTGCCCGTTGCGCGCATGCCACGGCAGCGAGGAGGTCCCCGCGCGGGAGATACAGCTTGGCGAGGGCGTGGAATGCCTCGGCGCGCGTTCGGCGATCGTCGGTCAACGAGAGGGCCCGCTCGAGGTGCTCGAGCGCTCGCGGGTCGCCGGCGGCCGCCTCGGCCTGGGCCAGCTCGGTCAGCACCGCCACACGCTGGTCCTCGGGCGGGGGCTCCTCCAGGGCTCGAGCCAGCAGGCTCACGGCGCCGGGAGGCTCGCCGCGCTCCACCGCCGCTTGGGCGCCCGCGCGCAGCTGGGCGATCGTCCAGGCATCGCCTTCGCCGCGTGCCAGCAGGAGCTGTGCGCAAATGTGCTCGATCGTTGCGCCGTCGGCACTCAGCAGCTCGGCCGCGCGCCGCCGAGCACGGCGCCGCGCGAACTCCGGCATGTCGGCCAGAATCGCCGAGCCGATCAGTGGATGCACGAATTCCAGCGGTTCGCCGGTCAGGATTCCGGTGCGGACCAGCGCGTCCGCGGCCGTCTCGGCACTTTGAGCAGCGAGCCCGGCCAGCCTGGCGGCACGCCGCAGCGGGGTCCGGTCGCCCAGGATCGCCACCGCCGCCACCAGCGCCGCAGCGCTTTTGGGGAGCCGTCCCAGCCGTACGATCACCGAGCGCAATACCGCCTCGGGGACAAGTTCTCCGATGAGCGCCGCCTCGTAGGCGCTCGGCGAGATCCCATCGCGGTTCAGCTGCTCGATCAGTTCCTCCAGGAAGAATGGGTTGCCGCCGGTGGCTTTCACGCAGGCTTCGACAAACTCCAGCTCAGGATCGGAGCCGCAACGCTGAGCGATGAGCGTGGCGACCGACGATGAACCAAGCGGACGTGGGCGCAGAACCTTCGCCTGTGAGTGATCCGCCAGCCGCGTCAGCAGCCCCGTTCGGCGTCCGGTCTCGCCCGGTCTCACCGTGACGGCCAGCACGATCGGAGCCTCGGGCAAGCGCTCCGCGAGGCTCAACAGAAACCGTAAGGAGGCAGTATCGGACCAGTGGGCGTCGTCCACTGCGACCAGCACCCCCCGGCGCCCGCCCGCCTCGGTGAGACTGAGCACGAGCGCACAGAGTCCCTGGATGACGGCGATCCTCGTTGGGTCGGCCAGCGCCGAGGGCAACCATCCGTCGAACAGGGGGAGCGCCGGGGCGACCAGTCCGCTGGTCACCTGACGGCTGGCTGTCGTGCTCGCCGGTACGTGGGGCGCCAGCAGTTGCCGAGCCAGACCAAACGGGAAACTCTGCTCGAGTTCGGTCGCGCGGGCACTGAGGACGAGCAGGCCGGCGTCCGCCGCCAGGTCGCCTGCGGTCGCCAGCAGTCGGGACTTGCCCAGGCCGGCGTTGGCCTCGACATAGAGCACCGAGCCGGCATCGGAGATCCTGCCGATTGAGGTCTCGATCGCTGAGCACTCTCCGTCCCGTTCGAGCAGCGCCGAACGGTCAGGCTTGGAAGCGTCGTATTTCACGGTAGCCGGGCCTGCGGGAGCGCCGGGTGGCTGCAGGAATGTGTGTGCGTGGCGAAACCCCCGTCGCGCGCTGAGTCGTCGCAAGTCTGCTCCCTCCGAACTCTGTCAGGAATTCGTCCGCATGTGGGCCGGATCACCGATTAATCCCGGGGAGCCTCCCCGGCGCGATGGGCCAGACCGGCGTTTATGGTGCCGGGCGCATGCCGACCGGATCGAGCACGTGACTACTCGGGTAGCGAGGTCGCTCGAGCCGGTAGGGCGCCTCTTGGTCCCGGACGCCAGCCGCGGGCTCATCAGCGTCGGCAGCCCGGTCACGCTACCGACGTGGGTCTTGGACGGGTACGAAGCCTTCCTCGGGCAGGTCGCCGACGTCCAGGGCTTTCCGTGCTATCTCGGCACCCGGGCCGCGGCCAACGGGGCGCTGCGATACACGTTCGTGGCTCGTTCGGAGCTCGACGGGGTCTCCCTGGCCGGCACGTTGGAGGAGTACTGGCAGGTTGCGCCGGAGATCGGTTCGCGTTCAGCTCTCGTGGCCCTGGTCGAGCCGTGCGACGGCACGCGCTCCCTGGCCGATCATGAGGCGGAGTTCTGGCAGCTGCTACAGGGATTGCACGACGCCGATCCGGAGCCGTGGCCTGACCATCTCCCCACGGATCCGGATGATCCCGCGTGGGAGTTCTGCTTCGCCGGCCTGCCGATGTTCGTCACCGGGCACTGTCCTGCGTACCGCCAGCGCCTCAGTAGACACTCCCACTCGGCGATGTACCTGGTCATGCAGTCACGGCAGAACCTGAGCGGACTGGACGGCAGCGGTCGCACCGCCACACGAGTCCACGCTCGCATCCGGGACCTCGTCCAGCGCTATGACGCTATGGCTCCATCGCCCCAACTGGGGATGTACGGCGACCCCGAGGTTCGTCAGTGGAAGCAGTACTGGCTCCCGGACACCAACGAGCCGACCGCTGAGGCACGGTGTCCCCTGCGAATCTCCCGGCCGGCCGTCAGCAAGGCCTATCCCTTGAACGGTCAAGCGTGGGCAACGATGCCGGTGACCGTGACCGACAGCGAGCTGACCGTCGGCGGCTGGCAGGTCATGCAGGTGTGGGAGACCCCGCTCATGCAGGCGATGGCGGCGGCGGCGGCGGCGCGTGCGGGCTCGGTGCTCGAAGTCGGGTTCGGGATGGGTATCGCCGCCGATGCCCTGATCGCCAGCGGCTGCGACGAGTACACCGTGATCGAGGCCCATCCGGTGATCGCGGAGCGCGCGCGACGCTGGGCCTCGCAGCAGGACATCCCGTCCACGGTGATCGAGGGCTTGTGGCAGGACGTCGTTCCCACGCTCGCTGAGCACAGCTTCGATGGCGTGCTGTTCGACACCTACCCGTTTGACCACGCCGAACGCGGGCGCAATCATTTTCCCTTCATTCCGCTTGCCCCGCGGCTGCTCCGGCCCGGCGGTGTCCTGGTCTGTTACTCGGACGAAACCGCCGCCTTCCGGTCAGAGCACCTCGAGCTCCTACTGCAGAACTTCCGCGAGGTGAAGCTCATCCGGGTCGACGGCCTGTGCCCACCCGATGACTGTGAGTACTGGCAGCACTCACAGATGGTGTTCGCGGCGGCGCGTCATACATAAGACCCAGCACCGCTCCACGGCAACCAGGAGGACGACCGATGATCAGAGTAGAGGGGCCAGATCCGACGGCGATGATTGCGCGCGCCCGCCACCACCTGCAGATCGTGGTGCCGCTGCTTGAGGAGGCAGCCGTCTGCCTATGGTTGAAGTGCCCTCTGAGTCGCGACCACTATGAGCACGTCCTGAGCCAGCGCAGACGGGGTGGCGAAAGCTACGGTCTGTATCTCGCGGACGGCCGAGAATTCCACTTTCGCTTGCGCCACGGCCCCGAGGGCGGCATCCCCTGGGTGATATGCATCTACGACCGCTACAAGATGGGTGACCTGCCGCCCATCGCCGTGCTGTCGAGCCGCGAGGACATCCGGAAGTTCTTCTCCAACCTTCGAGTCGACGAGGCGGCGATGGCCAGCCGGACCGCCAACGGCGCTGCCGTGCGCAAGGTCGCTCGTGCCGCCGGTAACCATGCTGTTGCGGCTGCACCTCAATGAGAACCCCTGGGGTCCGCCTGGCGCGTCGGTGAGGCGCCTGCGCGAGGCGGCGAGTCGCGCCCATCTCTATCCGGATCTGGAGACTGACCAGGTTGAGGGTGCGCTGGGCAGTTATCTGGGTCTGCCCGCCGCCCAGGTGATGCTCACCACCGGGGTGGACGAGGCGACCGACCTGTGCCTGCTCGAGTTCGGGCGCCTGCGCGTTGTGACGCCCGGATTCGCCGGGTTCACCGACCGTGCTCGCGCGCTGGGTTTCCCCTACCAGTCGTATCCCCTCGACGGCTGGAACGGACTACCGGCCTCACTCCTGGCCGATGTCGACCAGGCCGACCTGGTGATGCTGGCCAGCCCGAACAATCCGACCGGGATGGCCTTCGCGGAGGAGGAGATCAGGCGTCTGATCGAGCGAGGCTGCCACGTTCTGCTGGATCAGACGTACGTGGACTTTGCCGGAGGGGCCAGCGTGGAAGCCAGGTACTGGCTGGACGCGTGCGAACGGGTTTTGCTGTTTCGGTCCTTTTCGAAGGGGTTCGGGCTCGGTGGGCTCCGGATCGGTGCTCTGCTCGGGAACCCGCACCTCATCGGTCGCCTGCGGTCTCGCCGTGCCTATGCTTCGGTTGACCGGCTCGCGGTGGAAGCCGTCTTGGGCGTCTTGGAGGAGGAGCCGGACTTTCCGATCCAGCTGGCCTCCCGTATCGCGGTGCAGCGCCGCGCACTGATCCGCGTTCTGCGCTCCAGCGGGCTGTTCGAATCGGTTCTCGACAGCGTGGCGAGTTTCGTTCTCACGATTTGTGCGAGTGAAGCCGCGACACGAAAGCTTCGGGATCAACTTCGAGACGAGGCCGGAGTACTTGTCGCGCTCGGCGCGGCATTTGGGGTCGATTGCGGGCTCCGCTTCTCGGTGCCCGACGACGCGGGGCTGACGCGTGTCGAGGATGCCCTGCGGGCGATTCGAGATGGCCAAAGGAGGATCGATGACGACGAGCTTGCGAGACGAAGCCCCCAGCCCGAATGCCAGCCGCTGCGCTGAGGTGAGCCCAGGCGCGATCCGGGAGCCCGATCTGGTCAAGCGGCTCGAGCCGATCCGGCAGGCGTACCGCGCAGTGGCGATCGAGGCGATGTTCGCCAGTGGACTGTTCGATCTTCTGGCCGACACCTCGGTGAGCGTCGAGGACGCCGCGAATCGTCTGGGCCTGGACGAGGAGCGACTGGAGGCGTTGGCCTACTACCTGGCCAACGAGGGCCTCGTCGTTGTCTCGGGCAACCTGCTCCATCTGACGGGCGAGGCGCGTGGGCTCGGCCAGTACCGACCGTGGTACGAGTTGATGATCGGCGGCTACCTGCCGACGCTGGCCGCCCTGGACGAAACCCTTGAGCGTGGCTCTCCTCCGGCGCCCAGGGACGCCGCAAAGGTCGGCCGGGGCAGTTGCGGCATCAGCGCCCACGACGCCTTCCTGATGGTCGCCGAACTGATGCAAAGCGAGCCGATAGCCGCTCCCCGCGTCCTCGACATCGGCTGCGGATCCGGCGAGTGTCTGACCGACATCTGCACCCGCTTTCCGGACGCGGTCGGGTTCGGGATCGAGGCTGCACCGGATGGCGCCCGCGCTGCCCGCGCCCAAGTCGGGCGATCTGGCCTGAGCTCACGCATTCGCATTCTCGAGCAGGCGCCGGCCGACGTGCTGTCCAGTCTCGACGAGCCGTTGGACGTCGCGATCGCCGCCTTCGTGCTGCACGAGATCCTCGGGCAGGAGGGACCCGACGGCGTGTCGCGCCTCCTGCGATCTCTCGTCTGCCATGGCGTGCGTCAGGTCATCGTCATCGAAGTCGATGACCGCCACCGCGACGCCCAGGCCATGCAGCGTGGCCTCGCCAAGGCCTTCTGGAACCCCTACTTCCTGCTGCACCCGATGACGGGACAGCGACTGGCGACCGAGTCCATCTGGGACCAACTGTTCGACGATGCCGGCTTGGTGACGGTGACGAAGACCCGTGCTCCCGAGGCGATCGATTCCTCGGGCTTCTGCGTCGGCTGGCTGCTCACGGGCGACGACAACACGTGTGTGGTGAACGAGGGGTGACTGGCGAACGGTCAACCCGGCGGGCCCCCCGCCCGGTCCAGCGTCGGCCCGATCCGGCGCACGCGCCATAACGTAGAATCCCGTCCGCAGATCGACGGGCCTTCGAAACGGCCTAAGGACGGAGAAGCAGGAGATGTCTCGCGGCGGGGCGACGACCGGGCCGGTCACGGCGGCCTGTCTGCATTGTGGTGCTGGGGTCAGGCGCTCTGTGCGCTTGGGCTGGGCCGTGGTGATCTGCGCTCTCGCTGCGATCGGTCTGGGTGCCGGCATCGCGCGGGCGAATACGCCACTGACGTGGACTGTCACGGCCGCCGACGCGGCCGGGGCCGTCGACGGCCCGGGTCTCAACGGTGTGTCCTGCGCATCTGCGGCCTTGTGCGTTGGGGTCGACGACCTCGGGAACGTCGTCGCGTCGGGCCGTCCGACCGGTGGCGCGGCGGCATGGACCGTGACCACGGTCGACACGAACGGCGAGGGTCTCAACGGTGTGTCCTGCGTGTCCGTCCTGTGCGTCGCGGTCGACGAGGCCGGAGACGTGGTGACCTCGACCGATCCCACTGACGGCCCGTGGACCGTCGCTAACGTCGATGGCCTGAGTGGCCTGTCCGATGTCTCGTGCGCGTCGAAGTCATTCTGCGCCGCGGGCGACGAGATCGGTGATGTTGTCACGTCGACTGACCCCACCGGTGGCGCCGATGCGTGGACGGCCCCGACGAGCGTCGATCCGGGGACCAACGGCGGGATCAACGGCGTGTCCTGCGTGTCGTCGTCGTTCTGCGTCGCGGTCGACGGGGCCGGGGACGTTGTCTCCTCGACCGACCCGACCGGTGGCCCCGCGGCGTGGACCGTCACCAACGTGGACGGCACCTCCGGTCTGAACGGCGTCTCGTGCCCCTCGAGGTCATTGTGCGTGGCGGTCGACGACGCCGGGGACGTTGTCTCCTCGACCAACCCGGCGGCGGTCAACCCGGTCTGGAGCTCTCCCACGAACGTTGACCCGGCCACCAATGGCGGCCTGTCCGCCGTGTCCTGTGCAACGGCGTCGTTCTGCGTCGCGGTCGATGAGGCGGGCGACGTTGTGACGTCGGCTGACCCGACCGGCGGGGCCGCCGCGTGGACCGTCGCCAACGTGGACGATGCCAACAACGGCGGTCTTTCCAGCGTGTCGTGCCCGTCGACGTCGTTGTGCGTGGCCGGGGACCTGTTCGGGAACGTCGTCGTGGGAACGTCGAGCACGCCATCACCCGGGCGTGGAGGTGGAGGTGGAGGAGCCGGCGCGGGCGGTGCGGGCGGCAGTGGCGGCGGCGGTGGCGGCGCCAAGAAGGTCGACGAGCTCCGCGGATTGAAACTGGCCACTCACACGGTCCGTTTCGGCCGCCCGGTGACCTTCGAGGTCTCACTCAGGGCGGCGGCGGCCATCACGGTCGAGATCCTGCGATTCCGGCCGGCGACGGGGCACGGCAGGCACCGCACCAGGGCTCACTACGTCGTGGTGGGGATGCGTCGGTTCAGCGGGAAAGCCGGGGTCAACAAGCTGCTCATCGTCAAGCTGCATCGACACAAGCTGTTACCAGCCAGCTACCAGGCCGAGGTGTCGGCTGGCGGAAGAGCGCTCCGGATGGGGTTTACCGTCAGAGGACGATGAGCGGCGCCGAGACCGTCGTTCGCGACACGAGGCTCGCTGTACGCCACGAAGCGCCTGGGCTTGGCGGGCAGCCGGCCGGCCATGGCTTTGAGCAGGCGGTGGCACTCGTCGGCGGGGAGCGGGCGGCTGATGTGGAATCCTTGCGCAAAGTCGCAACCCAGTTCCTGCAAGCTGCGTTGAACGCTGGCCGTTTCGACTCCTTCGGCTGTCACTCGGAGACCCAGATTCTGGCCGAGCTCGATGATCGATCGGACCAGCACAGCATCGTCGGGCTCGTTCTCCATGCGCATCACGAACGATCGATCGATCTTGATCTCATCGACCGGGAACTGCTGCAGTTGCGAGAGCGAGGAGTAGCCGGTGCCGAAGTCGTCGATCGCGATCGTCACGCCCATCGCACGTAGCTTCTGCAGAACCGAGCGCGCGTGTCCAACATCAGCGACGAATCGGCTTTCCGTGATCTCGAGTTGGAGCGACGTCGGCGGCACGGCGAACTGGGCCAGCAGCGCGCTGATCGTTTCGGGCAGGTCGTGATCGAGCAGAGTGCGGGTCGAGACGTTGACTGAAAAACGCGTATCGAGGCCACCTGCCCGCCACGCTGCGCATTGCCGCAGAGCCGCCTGGAGCACGCGCTCGGTCACCCCCTTGATCAGGCCGGTCTGTTCGGCCAGTGGAATGAACCCGTCCGGACCGATACAGCCCAGTTCGGGATGGTTCCACCGAACCAGCGCTTCGACCGCGCACGCGCCGGCCTGGTTGAGCGGGACCTTGGGCTGGTAGTGCACCACGAGTTCGCCCTGGTCGATGCCGCGGCCGAGCTGCGCCGCGAGTGCGAGACGGTCGATGCTGTGCTCGTCGTGCTCCTGTTTATAGATGACGCACGCTGAGCGCTCGGACTTCGCGCAGTACAAAGCCACATCGGCGTGGCGGAGAAGCACGTCGACCGTCTGCCCGTGCTGCGGATATAACGCAACCCCGACGCTCCCGCCCACATGCAGGGCCAAGGAGTCGACCTCACACGGGCGCTGGAGCGCGGCCCGAAGCTGCTCGGCGCACTGCAGCGCATCGGTCTCGTCGTGCACGCCGTCCACCACCGCCGCGAACTCATCACCACCCAGACGCGCCAGAAGTCCACGGGCGCCGAGCGCTACGGTGAGTCGCGGCGCGACGAGCTGGAGCACGCGGTCGCCGAACTGGTGGCCGAGCGTGTCGTTGATCGACTTGAAGTCATCGAGGTCGATGATCATCACCGCCACGCTTGATTGCGCGCGTTCAGCCGCTCTCAGCGCGTCGGTGACAGTCTCAATGAGTTGCCAACGGTTCGGCAGACCGGTCAGCAGGTCGTGGAAGGCAAGGTGAGCATTGATTCCTGCTTGGCGTCCAGCGAAGTAGATCGCGAGCACCGGCGCGAACGCGAGCGGGATGAACGCGAGGCTGGCGTCCGACGACGCGACCACGCCCGGTGCGAGGGCGAGCAGGCAGCCCGCCGTGAGAGCGTGGAAGGCGACGTCGTCGATCAGGTAAGGGGCCACCGGCAAGTCGGCTAGCAGCGCGGCCCCGGTACCCGCCAGCACGTGATTGATCACGAAGCACGCCAGTGCCGCCAGCAGGATCGCCGGCAGCACGGCCGCGTGCAGAGCAACCGGCGGCGCTGCCCCAGCGGCCATCAGCACCAGCCCGGCGCCAGCCACCGAGAGGATGTACTGCGATGCGTTGAAGAGCACCTTGACCGGCGCCGTGCGCGCGGACAGGTCCGCAGTGGCCGACGCTGCGGCGTAGGCGACGCACGCCGGCAGCACCCCGACGCACAGCAACATGGCGAACGCGAACGCCGTCGAGACCGCCACCTTGTCCAGCCCTTGACGGCGCGGGACCGGGATCGGCAAGAATTCCCCCGCGAGCACGAACAGTGTCAGAACCCAGAATCGCGCCGGTGTATCGAGATGCCAGCCGACCGTCGCTGCCAGCGCCGCGACGGAGCCCGCGGCGGCCACCGTCGTCAGCGCCGTGAAGCCAACGAAACGACGCGAAACCGCGCCCGCCGGAACGTCAGTGCTCGGGCTATCGCAGTCCATTCTCGGCTGCCTATGTGCCGCGATTTTGGTGCACTGACAACCATCGACATCAGCCACCGCAATCCCGACCGTTGAAACCCACACGTCTGGTCAGCAGTCAGCCGCAGTCTCGACGCGTACATCACCGCAACGTGCTTACCGCCCGGCGCTCAGCCTACCGCCTGGCGCTCAGCCCACTTTGCGCAGGAACTCCAGCCAACCCTGATGACGGTGACCGCGCGCGTGAGCGAGCTCCCTCGCGATCGCCGCCGTCCGTGCCGATTTCGCGATGCCAGCCGGATCCTTGAGATACGACGCTGCGGCGGGAGCCGCAGCCACCATGAGTGCCATCACCACAGCCGGGACAAGCAGCGCCTTCCTGGCGCGGTGCCCGGTCCAACGGTTAGTTCTGCCGTGCCGTTTCATGCTCATTCATCGACCCGAGCGAGGTCGCTCATAAGGCGTGAAACCCACATGTGCGATCAGTAGTAAGCCGCACTCTTCGATCGGTACATCACCGCATCCTCGCTGTCAGCACGAGGAGCTGGGGCTCAACGTCGTGGCTATGGGGCGGTCCGCGCGGCCGCCAGGACCCGCGTGTCCGTGAGAGCAAAAAAGGCCCAGATCGCCTCGGTCGCGCTCGGACCGCGCGGATCGGTGTAGGAGCCTCCGGGCGCGCCGCCGGACCACGCGTGCCCGAGCCCCTCGATCATCAGCAACTCGTGCATCAGCGCACCCCGACGGTCGATCCAGCGGGACAGGGTGGAGGCAAATTTGCTATCGGAGCCGCTGGGTTGCGAGCTCGTGGGATGGTCGGGATCGTGATCGCAGGTATCGGGTGACGCGAGATGGTTTGCCGTCATCGACTGACGCAGAACCTGGATTGCGTTGTCCGGAGCGACGGTGTGGTCGGCAGTGCCCTGGATGACGATGCTGGGGATCGGACGCGCGCGCTTGCCCATCGCGGCATGGGCCGCCTGGCCCTCCTGGGCGGCGTCACCGCCCCCGCGCAACATGACCTGCAAGGCAGACGCCGCATTCGTGGCCGAACCGTAGGCCAATCCGGAGTGCACCGCCACCGCGGCGAACAGATCTGGGTAGCAGGCTCCCATGATGGTCGCCATGGCGCCGCCGGCCGAGAGCCCGGCCACGAATACCCGCGCCGGGTCGATGGTGCATATCGAGTTGGACTCGATCACACCGCGGACGGTCGCGGCAATCGCCGCCGGCTCGCCGCCATCGCGTCGCTGGTGCTCGGGGAGGAACCAATTCCAGCATCCCTGCGCGTTGCGTCCGCGATCCTGGCCCGGATAGACCACCACGAAGCCGTGGCGGCCGGCGGCTCGGTTCATCCGCGTCGCGGCCGCGAACGTGGCCGGGTCCTGAGTGCAGCCGTGCAGCATGCAGACCAGCGGCGCCGGCGCGAGCGCGTCGAGCCCGCGGGGTACGTGAACGGGCGCTCGACGGCGGCCCCGATCGCCGGTGTCAGGCCTCAGTACTCACCGACTCGCGCACGAGGATCTCGCTGACCTTGTCGCCGTCGCGGCGGATCGAACCGCTGCCGTGGCGTAGCGAGCTGCCCTCCCGCCCGGCGCGGCGGGCGATGATCTCAGCCAGGATGGCCACCGCGGTCTCCTCGACGGTGGAGGCCCCGATATCGAGGCCGCAGGGGGCGTACACGCGGGTGATCCTCTCCTCAGGGACACCGGCCTCCACGAGCCGTGCATTGCGGTCCAGCGTCGTGCGCCGGCTGCCGAGGGCGCCGATGTAGCCAGCGCCCGTGGCGAGCGCCGCCTGCACCGCCGGGACGTCGAGCTTGGGGTCGTGCGTGAACACGAGCACGGCGTCGCGGGGGCCGAGCGTCATGTCCGCGAGCACCTTGTCGGGCCACGCCACGATCGTCTGGGCCACCGCGGAGAAGCGCGGAGAGTCGAGAAAGGCTTGCCGCGGATCCGCGATCGTGACGCGGTAGCCGAGGCCCTTGGCCAGGGGCGCCAGCGCGGCGGCGAAGTCGATGGCGCCGAAGATGACCATCCGCGGCGCCGACGCAAACGCCGCGACATGGACGCGCAGCCCGCCGCCCAGCGACGCGCCGTCGGGCCCGAAGGCGCGCACGGTCGAGCGGCCCTGGACCACCAGGCCGCGGGCCTCCTGGATGACGTTGCGGTCCAGCAGATCGCTGACGCCGAGTGAGCCGACCGTCGAGCTCTCATCGACGTAGAGCTTGCGGCCCGCCTGCTCGCCGTCGATGAGCGTGGCCAGCCCCGCCGGATGCTCGTCACGGATTGCGGCCAGCCCTGCGAGAGCCGCCTCGCGGGCGTCGTCACGAATGGGGTGGATGAAGATGTGGACGATCCCTCCGCACATCAGTCCCACGGTGCCGGCCAACTCGTCTGAGATGCCGTAGGTCACCAGCCGGGGCGGCCGGCCGTCCTGGAGCATCGCGAGCGCCTCCTGGGCCACGGCGCTTTCCACGCAGCCGCCGGTGACCGAGCCCTCGATCGTGCCGTCGGCGTCAATGTAGACGCTGGCGCCAACGTTGAGCGGTGCCGAGCCCTCGACGGCGACGAGCGTGCCGGCGGCCACCGTCCGGCCGGCCCGCAGCCAGTCTGTCACGGTGATCGCCGTTCGCTGCACCGGTCTCAACATCAGATTGTCCTCCGTCCGGTTCGTTCCCTAGCTTTACGGAACACGTGTTCGCATCGGCCGTCATTGCCGCCCAGCCCGAGTCTAGTTCCTGAGTCCGCGCCGATACTGTCCACCGGTGTTCGTGACGATCGGAGGCTGGCTGTGAAGGTGGTCATTGCCGGCGGAGCCGGTGGGGTCGGTGCGTCGGTGGCGTTCAATCTCCTGCTCGGCCCCGGCGACGACGAGGTGGTGCTGCTCGACCGCCGTCCGGAGATGGTCACCTCGCATGCGATGGACCTGCAGCAGGTGCTGGAGCAGGGGGCGATCGGGAGCATCCGTGGGGGTGATGACGAGGATCTGCCGGGGGCCGACATCGTCGTGGTGGCGGCGTCGGCTCCGCTGACCGTGAACGAGTCGCGGATGGTCTATCTCGACGCCAACGCGCGGATCGTCGCCGGGGTCACCGACCGGCTGCCGGCGGGCTGGGACGGGGTTCTGCTTGTGGTGACCAATCCGGTGGATCCGCTGTGTACGTGGGTGCAACAGCGCAGCGGGATCGAGCGCAGCCGCGTGCTCGGTTACACGCTGAACGACTCGTTGCGACTGCGCACGGGGATCGGCCGCGCGTTGGGACTGGCGCCCGGGCGCGTGGAGGCGTGGATGATCGGGGAGCACGGGAACCTGGCCGTGCCGTTGTTTGACCGAGTGTCGGTCGACGGGGCGTCGGTCCGGCTGAGCGATGACCAGCGCGCCGAGGTCAAGGACTTCATCGGCAACTGGTACGTCCGTCACGTGGGCCTCGACTCGGGTCGCTCGTCGACCTGGACCTCGGGACTCGGCGTGGCGCGAATGGTGTCGGCGATCACCCACGGGGCGCCCGATCAGGTTTGGCCGGCCTCGGTCATGCTCGCCGGGGAGTACGGGATCGAAGGCGTGAGCCTCAGCGTGCCCGTGTCATTGCGAGCCGGGGCCGCCGGCCAGATCCTGGAATGGGAACTGACCACCGAACAGCGTCAAGGGCTTCAGAACGCCGCGGACTTTGTGCGCGAAGCCGTCCAGGGCCTCGGGGATCTGACGTCGGCAGACGCGAACTGATTCGACGTATCCCGGCCCCGGCCCCGGCCCCGGCCCCCCGCCCCGCCCCCCCCCCCCCCCCCCCCCCCCCCCCCCCCCCCCCCCCCCC
>Ga0302326_10006567_pt1 | contig 26052 bp, 21 predicted proteins | sample Palsa_T0_3_FD_202264 | JGI IMG/M metagenome (GOLD analysis project Ga0302326, IMG submission 202264) | Peat permafrost microbial communities from Stordalen Mire near Abisko, Sweden - Palsa_T0_3 | ecosystem: Environmental > Terrestrial > Soil > Palsa > Peat permafrost | place: Sweden: Abisko... | reverse complement strand
AGCGGAAGGAATTCGGCATGCGCCTGCGCCAGAACGCGGCGATCGAGACGCAGATGCAGAAGATATTCGAGGGCTTCCCGAAGGACGCGCCGCCGATGGCGATGCTCTCCTCGATCGTGGCCTCGCTCGCCGCCCACTATCCGGACCTGGCGACGAACAGCTTCGAGAAGGACCTCGCCCACTTCGACCTGGCGGCCGCCATCGCGATCTCGAAGATCCGCACCATCGGGGCGATGATCTACCGCTACCAGAAGGGGCTGCCCTACGTGTTCCCGAAGCAGGAGCTGCCGTTCTGCGAGAACTTCCTGCACATGATGTTCTCCGAGCCGTACAAGGACTACGTCGCGGAGCCCGAGGTGGCGCGGGCGCTGAACCTGCTTTTCCTGCTGCACACCGACCATGAGCAGAACTGCTCAACGTCGACCGTGCGGACCGTGGGCTCCAGCGCGGCCAACCTCTTCACGTCCCTGTCCGCGGGGATATGCGCCCTGTCGGGCCCGCTGCACGGCGGCGCCAACGTGTCGGTGGTGCACATGCTGCAGTCCATCCACGACGAGGGCGACGACGGCACGCGCTTCATCGCCTCGGCGAAGGGCGGATCAAAGTCGAATAGGCTCATGGGCTTCGGGCACGCCGTGTACAAGAACTTCGACCCGCGGGCGAAGATCATCGGCAAGGCCTGCGAGGACGTGCTGAAGAAGCTCGGGATCAAGGACCCCCTGCTCGACATCGCGAAGAAGCTCGAGCAGGCCGCTCTCAAGGACGACTACTTCCTCTCGAGGAAGCTCTACCCGAACGTCGACTTCTACAGCGGGATCATCATGCGCGCCCTCGGCATCCCGACCAGCATGTTCACGGTCATTTTTGCGATCGGCCGAACGCCCGGCTGGATCGCGAACTGGCACGAGGTCGCGTCGAACCCGAAGGGCCGGATCTACCGCCCGAGGCAGGTGTACGTGGGGCCCGTGAAGAGGGAATACGTCCCCATGGCCCAGCGCGGCTAAATGGATTTCAAGATACGCGCCGCGAAGCCGGCGGATGCCGAGGCGATCGCGCTGCTTACGAGGGAACTGGGTTATCCCGCCGAGCTGAAGACGGTGCGGGAGCGCCTGCGCAGGATCCTCGGCAGGGACGACCAGCGGGTGGTGGTGGCCGAGACGCCCCACGGCGCCGTGTGCGGCTGGCTCCAGGCCCACAGCAGCATTGCGGTGGAGTCGGGCCTCCGCGTCGAGATCGTGGGCCTGATCGTCGCCGAGAGGATGCGGCGCCGGGGGGTCGGCCGCAGCCTGGTCGCCCAGGCCGAGACATGGGCCGCCGAGATCTCTGCCGAGACCGTCGTCGTCCGAAGCAACACGAAGCGCGTGGAAAGCCGGGTGTTCTATCCCTCGCTCGGGTTCCTCCCGTCTAAGACCCAGGTGGTCTACCGCAAGCGCGCCGACATTTGAGGCTCTTTTGAAGGTTGGCCGGGGCCCCTAACTTTGCTTCGATGGGGGCATGATTCTCCTCGGGGTGAACATCGACCACAGCGCGACCCTGCGCCAGGCCCGCTACAAGGAGGCGGCCGGCGCTCCGGGAGGGTCCGTCGAGCCCGATCCCATACTGATAGCCCAGCGGGCGGAGCGCGCGGGCGCCGACGCGATCACCGCCCACCTGAGGGAGGACCGCAGGCACATCCAGGACCGCGATATCTGGCGCCTGGCGGAGTCCGTGACGACATGGCTCAATTTCGAGATGGCCTGCACCCCGGAGATGGTCGACCTGGCCCTCAGGCTGAAACCCCGGACCGTACTGCTTGTCCCCGAGAAAAGGACCGAGGTGACAACCGAGGGCGGCCTCGACGTCGTGGGCGGCAGGGAGTCGATCAAGGCCTGCATCGAGGCGATGGGCGCCGCGGGCATCGAGACCAGCCTCTTCATCGATCCCGACGAGGACCAGATCGAGCTCTCCGCGAAGCTGGGCGCCCCCGCCGTCGAGCTCCACACGGGTGCCTATGCCAACGCCTACCCGACACCCCGCCGGTCCGCCGAATTCCAGAGGCTCACCGCCGGGGCGGTGCGCGCCCATGCCCTCGGCATCAAGGTGAACGCGGGCCACGGGATCAACTATGTGAACATCGCCGAGGTGAGGACCCTCCCTCATCTCCACGAATTGAACATCGGCCATAGCATCATGAGCCGCGCCCTGTTCACTGGCATCGAGGAGGCCGTCCGCGAGATGAAGGCGCGTATGAACCCGTGAACCTCGAGCTGCCGCCCGCGGGGATACTGGTCGGCCTTGGCGCGGACGTGATCGAGGTCGAGAGGATCCGCGGTGTCCTGGAGCGCCAGGGCGAGCGTTTCCTCGCTCGCGTGTTCACCGCGGAGGAGCGTGAGTACTGCTCCAGGATGTCCCAACCGCACAAGCATCTCGCCGCGCGCTTCGCGGCAAAGGAGGCCGTGTCCAAGGCGTTCACCACCGGCATAGGCGCAGAGCTGGGCTGGAGGTCCGTGTCGGTCTACCACGGCTCCCGGAACCAACCCCTCGTCCGGCTGGACGAAAAGGGGCAGGCCCTGCTCAGGGACGCCGGCGCGACGCATGTCATCCTCACGCTCTCCCACACGGAATCGGTTGCCATGGCCGTCGCCGCGCTTGTCCGGGCCTGAGGCCCGGGACCGGACCCCTATGGACGAGGACCCGCAATCAAAGCCGCTCCCCGAAAAGCCGTCCCAGGTGCCGTCCTGGATCACCCTCGGCTTCGTGATCGGCGCGCTCTTTGTCCTGGCGCTCCCGAAACGCGCCCCTGTGCCTCCGCCCCCGCCCGTGATCGAGGAGGCCCCCCCGCTTGCGGGAAGGCCCGACGAGCCCCCGCGGCTCACCACGATAGAGGCCGTCTTCGCTTCCTGGGACAAATATGCCGTCTGGAGCAATGACACGACCGAGGTGGCGCTCTGGGACTCGTCCTCGAAGAGCTTCTCGGACTGTTACGAGGTGATCCGCAGCGGAACCGATTATTATTTCCGGTCGATCCCCAGCCTGACGCGGCCGGTCCTCACGCACGGTGTCGCTGAGAATTCGCCGCTCCAGTTCACGGAAACCCTCCGCCAGAGGGACGAGTGGCTGGACGCCGTCCAGAGGGAGAACTGGAAGGCCCTTGCCGAGGGGGCCCGTGACGCGCTGGCGCCTCTGCCCGCGCCGAAGGCCAAGCCCCCGGACGGGAAATAGCCTGCCGATGACGACTATCCCCATTCCCAGCCACCCCGTCCTCTCCACGGAACAGTCGGGCGCCCTCGAGGCCGGGCTCTTCGGCGGCGACGAGCGCAGGGAGTGGAAGGCGATGCTCCACGCCGGGCGGTCCACGGCCGATGCGGCGCTCGCGGATTTTGCGGAGGCGGGCCTGTTTCCGGCAGGCGCTCGGGTGCTCGTCCTCGCGGGGAAGGGAAACAACGCGGGCGACGCCCTGATCGCGGCGCGCGAGATCCTCGAGCGGTTTCCCGCGGCCTCATGCGACGTCGTGTTCGCGTTCGGTTCCAGGATACTGAGGCCGCTCGCCGCGAAGGCCTGGCGGGGATTGTGCGAGTCGGGCCGCGGGCGCGTGCGCGCGTGCGGCCCCGACGGCCTTGCGCGCGGTTACGACCTCTGCCTGGACGGCATCTTCGGCTACCAGTTCCGGCCGCCCCTGCCGCCCGAGGCGCTGGCCGCGATCGCGGCGGCGGACCGCTGTGCGATCCGGCTGCGCGCCGCGGTGGACCTTCCCAGCGGCCTCTCCGGAAAGGGGGCCTTCCGCGCGGACTTCACCTATGCCACCGGCATCGTCAAGGCGCCGATCGTCGCCTGCGCCAACGCCGGGCGCCCCCGCTACCTTGATCTCGGTTTCTTTGACGCCGACTCGGGCGACAGCGCCTCGGGGGTCGGGGATCGGGTGATCCTTCCGTCGATCCTCGGGCCGCTGGCGGGACTGAGGCCCGCGTCCTCCGACAAGAGGAGCCAGGGCCACCTCGCCATTGTCGGCGGCTCCGACGACCTGCCGGGAGCCGTGCTGATGGCCACCCTTGCGGCGCTCCAGAGCGGCGTCGGCCTCGTCACGGCCTTTGTGCCGGAGGGGCTGGCGCCCGTCTACGCGGCGCGCGCGCCGGAGGCCATGTGGGTGGGGCTGCCGGTGACCGCCGCCGGCGGTTTGGCGCCTCGCGGCCTGCCGCGAATAGTGAAAGGGATGGAGCGGGCGACGGCGATCGCGATCGGCCCCGGCCTCGGCAGGGACCCCAAGACGCATTCCCTGGCGATGGCCCTCGTGAAGGCCTCCCGGATCCCGCTCGTCATCGATGCCGACGCGCTCCAGCCCGACATCGTGCGCGCGGGGAAAGCCCACAGGATCCTGACCCCGCACGCGGGAGAACTGGCGCGCATCGCCAGGGGCGAGGACCCGCGCACGCTGTGCCGTTCGATCCCCGCGGTCGTGATCGCAAAGGCGGCGGTCACCCGGGTTTGTGCGGGCGCCGCCGCGTACCTCAGCCTGCACGGCGGCCCGGTGCTTTCCAGGGGCGGGAGCGGCGATCTTCTCGCGGGCCTGACGGGCGGCCTTCTCGCCCAGACACCCGGCGACCCCCTGACGGCGGCCTGCCGGGCGACCGTGTGGCACGGCATGGCGGCCGACCTGCTGGCCCGCTCCCAGGGGCAGACGGCCGTGCAGATCCTCCAGTGGCTCGACTTCCTGGCGCCGGCCCTGCGAGAGTCGGCCCCATGCCGAGCGAGCTGACCGAGAAGCAGGCGTTCCTGGCGCTGAACGCACTGCCCGGGATCGGCCCCATCGGGCTCAACCAGCTGCTGGAGGGATTTGACGGCGACCCGTGCGCCGCGCTTTCGGCGGACAGGAGGAGGCTTGAGGCCGTCCTCGGCCCGCGACCCGCGGCCGTCGCCGCCGTCCGCGACTGGCGCGCCCACTTCGACCCGGCCAGGGAGGAGGCGCGGATGGAGAAGAGCGGCGTCGCCTTCCTGACGGGCGGCGATCCCGGATATCCGGCGCTCCTCGGCGAGATCCATGATCCGCCCGTCGGAATGTATCGAAAAGGCGAATACATATTTGACAATCCCTGCGTCGCCATCGTCGGCAGCCGGCGCGCCACGGCCTACGGCCAGAGCGTCGCCAAGAGGCTCGGGGCGGAGCTCGCCCAGCGGGGGTTCTGCGTCGTGAGCGGGCTGGCGAGGGGCATCGACACAGCGGCGCACGAGGGCGCGCTCTCCGTCGGCGGCCGGACGGCCGCCGTCCTCGGCACCGGCATCGACATCGTCTATCCGCCGGAAAACCTCGGCCTGTACCGGCGCATCGCGCAGACCGGCGCCGTGCTTTCCGAGTTTCCGTTCGGCCGGGCCGCCGACCGCGAGTCGTTTCCCATGCGCAGCCGGGTCGTCTCCGGCATCTGCGAGGCCGTCGTGGTCGTCGAAAGCGACATGTGGGGCGGCGCCATGACCACCGCGAAGTTTGCCGGCGAGCAGGGAAGGCTGCTCTTCGCCGTGCCGGGCCGCATCGACCAGTCGACGAGCGGCGGCTCAAACCAGCTCATCAAAGACGGCGCGACCCTGCTGACGCGGGTCGAGGACCTGCTCCAGGAGATCCAGTACCTCGGCGGCCTTCGGCCCGCGCCCATCGCGGGCGCCAGGCAAGCGGAACCGCAGAATGACCTGGGCGCCGACGAGGCGCGGATTCTTTATCATTTGCGGGGCGGCGTCTCGCAGACGCCCGCGGAGCTGGTCGCCCAGACAGGACTTGCGGCGGCCGCCGTCCACGCCGCCCTGGCACTCCTGGAATCCCGGGGATATATCGCCAGGCTGGCCGACGGGTCCTACGGGGCCGGCGGATCGGGCTAAGACCCGGGCGCCTCAGCCCGGCGGCCACGTCATCTGGCGCCTCGCGAGCAGGTGGACGTGGACATGGGGCACGCTCTCGCAGGCGTCAGGCCCGCTGTTGACCACGACCCGGAAGCCTTTGTCGAGTTTCAGCTTGCTGGCGAGCTCCCCCGCCACGACAAGGAGGTGCCCCAGAACGGCCTCGTCGGAGGCCGAGGCCTCAGCCAGGCGGGGGAGGGCCGTCTTCGGAATGATCAGCAGGTGGACGGGAGCCTGGGGCTCAATGTCGTGGATGACGATGCACCGGTCGTCCTCGTATTCAATCTTGGCGGGAATCTCGCGGTCGATGATTCGCTGGAAGAGGGTCTTTTTCATTTCAGGTCTGGCCGACGCGGCATCTTGTCGCTCCGTCCGCGGGTCACAAGAACAAGAGGGTGAGGTCGGCGCCGGAAGGGGAGCGCGCAGCCGTGAGCTCCCTGAGAAAGGTGAGGAGGTCGTCGTATTCGCGGCGGCGGCTCGGGGTCTCGCGCTTCTCGGGCGGCAGGACGGCGGGCCTGAGATTGGTGATGAGGAGCGTGGACTCGCGATAGGGCGCAAGCTGCTTCAGGCCCGCCATGACCTCCGCCCTCGCGAAAAGCGGCGTCCCGGAGTGAAGCGTCCGCGAGGCGTCCCAGTGGAAAAACCCGTGACGGGGTAGCCGGCTGTGGAGCTTCTCCAGCAACCGCGCCGCGGCCGCGTTGAAGGCCTCCGAGTAGCTCTCGCTCAGTTTGGGATCCGCCAGAGTCCTCTCCTCGAGCTCGGCCAGCGTGAACGCAATCGCCGACTTGATCTGGTTCGCGAGGAAGAGATCCCTTCCCGTCACGTGCCCGAAGAGGGCGTTGATGTAGTGCAGGCGACGCAGCTCGTCGCTGTCCTTCCTCATTTCTTCTGTTTGCCGAGCGCGCTGATCTCGCTCATGAACTCTGAGACGTCGCGGAATTCCTTGTAGACGCTCGCGTAGCGCACGTAGGCGACCTGGTCCACCGTGCGCAGGCGCTGCATGACGCCCTCGCCGATCGCCTGGGAAGGAATCTCGTTCTCGAAGCGGGCCTCGATCGCGTCGATGACATCCTCGACCAGCATCGTGATCTGCTCGATGTCGACCGGGCGCTTGTGGCAGGCCGCGCGGACCGCGTGGACGAGCTTCTCGCGGTCGAACTCCTCGCGGCGGCCGTCGCGCTTGATGACCACCATCCCGTCGAGGACAAGCGTCTCGGTCGTCGTGAACCTGTGGCCGCACTCGAGGCACTCGCGGCGGCGGCGGATCGTGTTTCCCTCCTTGCTGATGCGGGAGTCGATCACCTTGTCCTCAATGGAAGTGCATTTGGGGCAGCGCATGGTCAGTTGAGCTCCAGGAAGTTCTCGAGGATCCGCATCCCGCACGGGGTCGCGATGGATTCGGGATGGAACTGCACGCCCCAGATCGGCAGCGTGCGGTGGCGCAGGCCCATGACCTCGCCCTCGGCGGTCTCGGCGGTCAACTCGAGCTCGTCGGGGAAGGTCGAGCGCTCGACCAGGAGCGAATGGTACCGCGTGGCCGCAAAGCCCTGGGGCAGGCCCTTGAACAGGTCCGTGTCCCTGTGATTGATCGGCGACGTCTTGCCGTGCATCAGCCTGCCGGCGCGAACCACGTTCCCGCCAAAGTACTGCCCCACGGCCTGGTGGCCGAGGCAGACGCCGAAGATGGGCTTTCGGCCGGCGAAGGCCCTGATCATGTCCAGCGTGACCCCGGCCTCGGTCGGCGAGCACGGCCCGGGCGACAGGAGGACGCGGTCGGGATTCATGGCCACTGCGTCCTTCGGCGTGATCTCATTGTTCCGAAATACCCGCTGTTCCACGCCCAGTTGACCGAAGTACTGGACGAGGTTGTAGGTAAAGGAATCGAAGTTATCTATGACGAGGAGCACTGTCTTATAATGGACCTACGATTGACAACTGGGTCAAGGGTGCGGGTAGGGTGGGGGGCCCGTATATGGCAAGTCACTTTCAATTGCTCGGCAGGGACCCATCGACCGGGGCGCGACGCGGGCGCCTCACCACACTTCACGGTGCGATCGAAACGCCCATTTTCATGCCGGTCGGGACGCAGGGAACGGTCAAGGCGGTCACCCCCGTCCATCTGCGGGACATCGGCGCCCAAATCATCCTCGGGAACACCTATCACCTGAACCTGAGGCCCGGAAGCGAGCTCATCAGGGACCTCGGCGGCCTTCACGGGTTCATGGGATGGGACGGCCCGATCCTGACCGACAGCGGCGGTTTCCAGGTGTTCAGCCTCTCGAAGCTGCGCGAGATCCGCGACGACGGGGTGGCGTTTCAGTCGCATCTTGACGGGGCCACGCTCTTCCTGGGGCCGAAGGAGGTCATGGGGATCCAGGCCAACCTCGGCTCCGACATCGCGATGGTCCTCGACGAGTGCCCGCCGTGGCCGGTGGAGAGGGATGCCTGCGCGCTCGCGTGCGAACGGAGCCTGCGATGGGCGCGACGCTGCAGGGAGATCGCGTCGGAGAGCGGCTTCCTCGCCTCGGGCCATCTCGTCTTCGCGATCGCCCAGGGTTCCACCTACGACGATCTCCGGCGGGAGGCGGCCGGGGCGCTGGCGGACCTCGATTTCTCCGGGTACGCCGTCGGCGGCGTCAGCGTGGGCGAACCCGAGCCCGAGATGCTCAGGCAGGTGGCGGCGACCGCCCCCTTCCTCCCGGAGGGCAAGCCGCGCTACACCATGGGCCTCGGGACGCCGCCGCAGATCCTCAGGATGATCGCGCTCGGCGTGGACATGTTCGACTGCGTGCTGCCGACCCGCGTCGCGCGCAACGGACTCGCCTTCACGCCCGACGGACCCCTCAACCTCAGGAACGAGAAATTCCGGGCGGATCCCCGGCCGGTCGTCGAGGGCCTGGACAACTACACCTGCCGCAACTTCTCGAGGGCCTATCTCCGCCACCTGTTCATGGCAGGCGAAATGCTCGGGGGCACCCTCCTGACGATCCACAACCTCCATTTCTTCCTGGACCTGGTGGCGCAGGCCCGCGCCCGCATCGAGGCGGGGGATTTCGGACCGTGGCACCAGGCGTGGATCCGGCGGTACGAGGAGCCGAAATGACACCGCGGGATTTTTCGTCCGGAGCGCTAAACCGCTCGCCAAATTGCCGCTATTGGGGTCACATTTCCGACGTATGCGCATTTTAGTCACCGGCGGGGCGGGTTTCCTCGGCTCCCATCTCTGCGAGAGGCTCCTTGGCGACGGCGACGAGGTCGTCTGCCTCGACAACTTCTTCACGGGCAGCAAGCAGAACATCGCGTCCCTCATGGACAACAAGAACTTCGAGCTCGTCCGGCACGACGTGATCGACCCGTTCAAGTACGAGGTCGACCAGATCTACAACCTGGCGTGCCCCGCCTCGCCTCCCCACTACCAGTACAACCCGATCAAGACCATCAAGACCTCGGTGATGGGATCGATCAACTGCCTGGGCCTCGCGAAGCGGCTCAAGGCCCGCGTCTTCCAGGCCTCCACCTCCGAGGTGTACGGCGACCCGCATGTCCACCCGCAGCCCGAGAGCTACTGGGGCAATGTGAACCCGATCGGCAAGCGGTCCTGCTATGACGAGGGCAAGCGCTGCGCGGAGACGCTGTTCTTCGACTACCACCGCGAAAACAAGGTCGATATCCGCGTCGTCCGGATCTTCAACACCTACGGACCGCGCATGCACGAGGCGGACGGCCGCGTGGTCTCAAACTTCATCGTGCAGGCGCTCAAGGGCGAGGACATCACCGTCTACGGCGACGGCAGCCAGACGCGCTCGTTTTGCTACGTCGACGACCTGATCGAGGGCTTTGTCCGGGTGATGAAGCAGACGGAGACGCCGGGACCGATCAACCTGGGCAACCCGGGGGAGTTCACGATGCTCGAGCTCGCCGAGCTGACCCTGAAGCTCGTGGGCGGCAAGTCAAAGATCGTCCACAAGCGGCTTCCCGCCGACGACCCGAAGCAGCGCAAGCCCGACATCTCGCTGGCGAAACGCCTGCTGAAATGGGAGCCCGCGGTGCCGCTGGAGGATGGCCTGAAGCGCACGATCGGCTACTTCAAGAAGCGGCTGTAGGTCCCCCCCGGGGCCCGAAGCGGCATTTTGCCGTTTGCCTATATGGGCGGACGGTCTATGATCTCCCCCTCAATGCTGTCGATCCTGCTCAAACCCTTTGCCGGCAGGCACTACAAGAAGTTCCTCGAAAAGGCGCGCCCTATCGTATTGCGCATAAATGAGTTGGACAAATCCTACACGTCGCTTTCGGACCAGCAGCTGCGGGCCAAGACGGACGAATTCCGCAACAGGGTCAAGGCGGGCGAGACCCTCGACCAGATCCTCCCGGAGGCCTTTGCGACCGTCAAGAATGCGGCCCGCCGGCTCGTCGGCACGTCGGCCCTGGTCTGCGAGCACGAGCTCGCCTGGGACATGGTGCACTTCGACGTCCAGCTGATCGGGGGCATCGCGCTCCACGAGGGCCGGATCGCGGAAATGGCCACGGGCGAGGGCAAGACCCTCGTCGCGACGCTGCCCCTCTACCTCAATTCGCTCAACGGCCGCAATGCGCAGCTCGTCACGGTCAACGACTACCTCGCCCGCCGCGACTCCGAGTGGATGGGACAGCTCTACACCTTCCTCGGCGTCAGCGTCGGCTGCATCCAGCAGCAGATGTCGCCCGACCTTCGCCGCGACATGTACGGGCGCAACATCACCTACGGGACGGCGAGCGAGTTCGGGTTCGACTACCTGCGCGACAACGGCATGGCCACGCGCAAGGAGGACCAGGTGCAGCGCGACCACTGGTACTGCATCGTGGACGAGATCGACTCGATCCTCGTGGACGAGGCCCGCACGCCGCTGATCATCTCCGGGCCGGCGCCCATCGAGCGCGAGCAGCCGTTCACCCGGCTACGGCCGGGCGTCGACACGCTGGTCAACGACCAGACCCGCCTCTGCAACCGCTTCGTCGGGGAGGCCAAGGAGCTCCTCGAGAAGCCGGGCCGCACCCTCGAGGACCGCGACCTGGCGATCCGCAAGCTGGTCCAGGTCAAGATGGGGAATCCCAAGAACAAGCTGCTCCTGAGGCTCATGGAGAACCCCGAGTGGAGGAAGCTCCTCGACAAGGTGGAGACGGAGCTCAACTCGGACCTGAACAAGGACGAGATGTACCACCTGAAGGAGCACCTCCTCTACGTCATCGACGAGCGCCAGCACCAGGCCGACCTGACCGAGATCGGCAGGAAGCACCTGCGCCCCGACAATCCCGACGCGTTCATGATGCCGGACCTGGCGACCCAGTTCTCGGACCTGGAGCGCGACACGGCGATTCCGCCGGAGAGGCGCGAGGAGCTCAAGCTCGCGGCGCACCAGCACTACGCGACGGTTTCCGAGGAGATCCACGCGATCTCGCAGCTCCTGCGTGCGTACTCGCTCTACGAGCGCGACGTCGAGTATGTCGTCCAGGAGGGCAAGGTCATGATCGTCGACGAGAACACGGGGCGGGTCATGGCGGGGCGCCGCTGGTCCGACGGCCTCCACCAGGCCGTCGAGGCCAAGGAGGGCGTCAACATCGAGCGCGAGACGCGCACCTATGCGACGATCACGATCCAGAACTATTTCAGGATGTACGAGAAGCTGGCCGGCATGACGGGAACGGCCGAGACGGAGGCGACGGAGTTCAGCGACATCTACCGCCTCTCGGTGCAGGTGATCCCCACCAACAAGCCCTGCATCCGGGTCGACAAGAACGACGTCATCTTCAAGGCGCGCCGCGACAAGTACCAGGCGGTGCTGCGCGAGATCGAGACGGCGAACAAGAGGGGCCAGCCCGTGCTTGTCGGCACGACGAACGTCGAGGCCTCGGAGGTCCTGTCCCGGATGCTGAAGCGCGCCGGCGTCATCCACACCGTGCTGAACGCCAAGTTCCACCAGCAGGAGGCCGAGATCGTGAGCCGGGCGGGCCTTCGAGGCGCCGTGACGATCGCGACCAACATGGCCGGGCGCGGCACCGACATCAAGCTGGGCGACGGCGTGCGCGAGCTGGGGGGCCTGTACGTGATCGGCACCGAGCGCCACGAGTCGCGCAGGATCGACCGCCAGCTGCGCGGGCGCTGCTCGCGCCAGGGCGACCCGGGACTGACGAAGTTCTACCTCTCGCTCGAGGACGACCTCATGCGCCTCTTCCTGCAGGGCAACCTCGCCTCGCGGCTGATGGAGGGCTCGATGAAGGAGGGGGAGGAGCTCGAGCACCCGCTGCTCAACCGCTCGATCGAGTCGGCGCAGAAGAAGGTCGAGCAGCAGAACTACGCGATCCGCAAGAAGCTCCTGCAGTACGACGACGTGCTGAACCAGCAGCGCGAAGTCGTCTACGGCATCCGCAACGCGGCGATCTACGCCCCCCGCTCGAAGGACATCATCTTCGAGCAGGTCGAGGAGGAGATCGAGAACCGACTCGCGATCGCGGGTTTTGGCGAGAAGGGCGGCTCGAACGCCGCGGCCATCGAGAGCTTCGTCGGATGGGCCAACACGCATTTCCCGGTGGGCCTGAGGGTCGACGAGCTGTCGGGCGACGATGCGGGCGCGCTCAAGGCCCTCGTCATGGGCCGCATCAGGAAGGCCTACGAGATGAAGGAGTCGGCGGAGATCCCCGAGGCCCTCGGCTCGCTGGAACGCTACGTCGTCATCAACGCGATCGACCACCACTGGCAGGAGCACCTGACCGAGATGGAGGAGCTGCGCCGCTCGATCGGCCTGCGGGGCTACGGCCAGAAGGACCCGCTGGTCGAGTACAAGAGCGAGGCCTACAACTTCTTCGAGGAGCTGATGACGAACGTGCGGCTCCAGATCTGCACGGGTCTCTTCCGCAGCGCCTCCAACCTCTCGTCGTTCGAGAACATGCTCTCGATCCTCGCGCGCAGCGCCCGGACGCAGGGGCCCGAGACGCTCCAGGCTCCCCAGCCGGAGGCCGCCGCTTCGCCGAACGGGCGCGCCTCCCCGGCGGCGCAGCTGGACCAGCCGGAAATCAAGCTTCCCAAGGTGACCCTCCGGCGCGACACGCCCAAGGTCGGACGCAACGATCCCTGCCCGTGCGGCAGCGGCAAGAAGTACAAGCACTGCCACGGCGCCTGAGGAGCCCTCGTTGAGCCCGGATCCGTACGACACCGTCCCGACGTTCTGGGACCGGCATACCGAATGGATTGCCCCGGTCGTGGTGGCCGCCCTCACGGTGGCGCTCCTGGTGGTGGCGTTTCCCCCGTATCATTCCCCCGAGGCCGCCTACGTCTGCCTCGCGCCCGGGATCTTCTGGGCGTACCTGCGCCCGGGGCTGAAGGTCTATGCCTGGACGCTATTCGCCGCGCAGTCGGTGGCCTGGACCCTCAACCTGAGCTGGCTGCACCCGGTCACCTGGGCCGGCCTTTTCGCCCTGGGGCCGATTGTCGGGGCCTGGACCGGCTCGTGGTACCTCGCGGCCTGGTGGGCCATGCCGAGGATGGTCGGCAGGCCGACTCCCGTGCGCCTGGTGGCGATGCTCGGTCTCGCCGGCGCGTGGGTGCTCATCGAGTGGACAAGGACCTGGCTCTTCGGGGGCTTTCCGTGGATGCCGCTCGCCGCGACCCAGTGGGAGAGGAGGGGCGTCCTCCAGGTTGCGGCCTACACGGGCGCCTACGGCATCTCCTTTGTCCTCGTCGCGTTCAACATAGGCTTCTGTGCCTTCGCGCACCGGCTGTTCCGCGAGGGCGCGCACGGTCTCGGAAGGCGGAGCCAGGAGTTCATGCTGGCGCTCTTCCTCCTGCTGGCCTGCGGCGCCCTCTTCGTCGGCGACATCACGAACAGCTCGAGGTCATCGGCGCCTTTCGCGGACGTGGCGTTCGTCCAGCCGGACATCCCCGCCATGGTGAAGTGGGACTCCTCCAGGACGCCCGAGATCATCCAGACCCTGAGGTCGACGACGCTCGCCGCGGGCGCCCTGCATCCCGACCTCATCCTCTGGCCCGAGTCGACCACGCCGTTCCCCCTGAGGGGCGGCGACCCGTCGATGCAGAAATTCCTGGAGCAGCTCTCCAGGCTCGCGAAGGCGCCCATGCTCGTCGGGGCCGACGCGATCGAGCGGGCCGGCCCGAACCGCGACCTCTACTATAACGCCGCGTTCGCAATCGATCCTCAGGTCGGGCTCCAGACGGCGTATTATGCCAAGCGCAGGCTGGTCCAGTTCGGCGAATACATCCCGCTGCGGCCCCTCTTTGGCTGGGTCGGGAAGTTCGCGCCCCTCGGCGACGACGACTTCACGCCCGGAACCGGCTCCGCGCCCCTCGTGGTCCCGATGGACACGGGCGCCGCCGCATTCGGGGTGCTGATCTGCTATGAGGATCTGTTCCCGCGCCTCGCGCGCGAGGAGGTGCTCTCCGGAGCCGACGCCCTCGTGGTCGTCACCAATGACGCCTGGTACGGCGAGGGAGCCGCCGCCTTCCAGCACGCGGCGCACTCCGTCCTTCGCGCTGTCGAGACGCGGCGCCCTGTGCTGCGTTGCGGCAACGCGGGCTGGAGCGGCTGGATCGACGAGTTTGGCACGATCCGCATGGTGATGAGGAACGCCGACGGCAGCATCTACTACCGCGGGGCGTCCATGGCCCACGTGACGCGCGACCAGCGGTGGGTGGGGCGCAACAGCTTCTACGTCGAGCACGGGGACTGGTTTGTGGCCGTGTGCGCCGCCGCCGCCGCCATGGGATTCGCGATGCTTTGGGTATTGAAAATTCCTGCGGCCGCTGTTGTAGAAGGGTCCCGATGAGAAGGACCCTAGCGCTCGTCGGCGACTATTCCGAGAAGCACACGGCCCACCGGGCGATCCCCGTCGCGCTCGAGCTGGCCCGCGCCCAGTCGGGTGCGGACGTCTCCTGGGAATGGGTGGCCACGAGGGACATCACCGACGCTTCCCGCGACCTTGCGGCGTTTTCTGCCGTGTGGCTCGTCCCGGCCAGCCCCTATGAGAACACGGCCGGGGCGCTCGGCGCCGTGCGCTGGGTCCGGCAGGGGCTCCATCCCTTCCTCGGCACGTGCGGCGGCTTCCAGCACGCGCTCCTTGAGATTGCCCGGGATGCGGCCGGCATCCCCGACGCCGACCACGCCGAGACGAACCCCGGGGGGAATTCGCTTGTCGTGACGCCGCTCCGCTGCTCGCTCGTGGAGAAGGTCGGGCGCGTCCAGTTTGCGGAAGGGAGCCTGCTCGGCTCCGCCTACGGGGGCGCGGCCTCGAACGAGGGTTACCGGTGCAACTACGGGTTCAATCCCGGATACCGGGGCGCATTGGAGGCCGCTGGGCTGAAGTTCACGGCCTGGGACGACGCGGGGGATATCCGCGGAGCCGAGCTTGCACGGCACCCCTTCTTCGCGGGCGTCCTTTTCCAGCCGGAGCGCGCCGCGCTCCGCGGGGAGACGCCGCCGCTCGTCCTGGCCTTCGTGAGGGCCGTGGCCCTGGCCGGTCACGCCGGCTCACCCGCCTCGGGAGGCATCGCAAGCACCACGACCGCGACGCCGGCGACGACGATCGCGCTCGCCACGTAGAAAAGGCCGCGCGGGACCTCCCCGAAGAGGAGGTAGCCCATGATGCCGGCGAAGACGAACTGGCTCACGTTGCAGAGGCTGACGATCTGCCCGCGGATCCGGCGCATCGCCGCGTTGAGGAGGGAATGCCCGCACACGGTGGGTATCGCGCCAAGCCCGGCCATCAACGCCCATTCGCGGGCCGAGCCGACCTCGAAGGTCCGCATCCTGGGGAGCGCCACGAGGACGCAGAGGAGCGCCGCCTGCCCGTAGACCGGGATCACGTAGAGCCAGATGGAGGGAAAGTCCCTGTTGCGCCGACCGAGGGCCAGATAGAGCCCGAACATGAGCATGGAGGCAAAGCACACCGCGTCGCCGGCAAGGTTGCCGCCGCCCCTCAGCGCGTCCTTCACCGAGAGGACGAGCAGCCCGGCGATCGCGAGCACCGTCCCGGCCACCTCCGTGCGGTTGATCCTCTCTCTCGCGAGCCAGAGGAGGAAGAAGGGCAGCGCGATCGGCACGAGGTTCACGATCAGGGTCGCCTGCGCGACCGCGGTCATCCTCGCCCCGAGGGTCCACAGGATGAGGTGCAGGGCGAGGACGGCGGCGGGAGCATGGGTGCGGCGCAGGTGTTCTCCCGTGAAGGCGCCGGCGTGCCGGCGCAGCTGGGCGAAAAGGATCGGCGAAAGGAGGATGAAGGCGATCACCAGCCGCAGCGCGGTCAGCACGAACGGGTCCGTCGCGCTCGACCGGATGAATATCGCCGAGGTTGAGCACGCGAGCACGCCCAGGAAAAGCAGCATGTACCTCAGGAACATCGCCGGACACGGTGCCAGAACGGCTCGAGGGAAGGCAAACGAACGTTGGCTGAAAAAGCGCGATGCCGCTTGAGAAGCCCCGGAAGTGGAATCTGATGTGGGACCCCAGCCATGAAGAAACTCCTCTGTCTCCTCGCGTGCACCGCCGCCGCGGCCCTCGCGCGCGGCGGCAACTACCAGAATTTCGGCGTCGCCGTCTACATCCCGGTCTCGATCGTGAGGACCTTTGCCGACCCGAAGGTGCTCCAGTCCGAGTGGGACCTCATCAGCAGCCAGGTCAAGGTCGACAAGGTCTACATCGAGGTTCACCGCGACCGCGTCCTTGCCGACGACCAGCTGCTGGAGAACGTGAAGGCTTTCTTCGCCGGCCACGGCGTCCAGGTTGCGGCGGGCAGCGCCTTTTCCGACGCGGAGGCGGACCAGTTCAAGTCGTACTGCTACACGAACCCCGCCGACCGCGACTTCGTGAAGAAGGTCTCCGAGCTGGCCGCGCGGCATTTCGATGAGTTCATCCTGGACGACTTTTTCTTCGTCAACACGAAGACGGATTCCGACATCGCCGCCAAGGGGGACCGCTCGTGGACGGACTTCAGGCTGGCCCTGATGGACGACGCGGGGGCCAACCTCATCCTGAAGGCGGCCAAGGACGTGAACCCGAAGATCAAGGTCGTCATCAAGTATCCGAATTGGTACGAGCATTTCCAGGGACTCGGCTTCGACCTCGACAAGGGTCCGAAGATGTTCGACGGGATCTACACCGGCACGGAGACGCGGGACCCCGTGTACACGGACCAGTTCCTCCAGCAGTACGAGAGCTACCAGATCATTCGCTATTTCGAGAACATCAAGCCGGGCGGCAACGGCGGCGGCTGGGTGGACACGTACGGCTCATTCTACGCCGACCGGTATGCGGAGCAGCTCTGGGACACGATGTTCGCGAAGGCCCGCGAGATCACGCTCTTCAACTGGCGCCTCATCCTGCAGGCGGCGAACGCGGGCGCCCGCAAGGACTGGGAAAACCTTCCGACCAGCCTCAACTACAGCGCGGTGGTGGCCGACTACCATCCGACGGGCGGGGGCGCCTCGCCGACCCCCACCTGGGGCACCATCGCCGGGACTGCGCTGCGTCAGGCCGACGCGCTGGTGGGCAAGCTGGGCAACCCGATCGGGATCGAGAGCTACCGCCCCTACCAGTCCACGGGCGAGGATTTCCTGCACAACTACATCGGCATGATCGGCATTCCGATCGACCTGCATCCCGAGTTCCCGACCGAGGCCAAGCTCGTGCTCCTGACCGAGGACGCGAAGTTCGACCCGGACATCGTCGCAAAGATAAAGACGCAGCTCGTGGCCGGAAAATCCGTCGTCATCACGTCGGGACTCCTGCGCGCCCTGAAGGGCAGGGGAATTGAGAGCATATGCGAGACGGAGGTCTCGGACAACAAGGTGCTCGCCCGCGACTACTCGACGGGATTCGGCGCCGGAAACCGCACCGACCTCGGCGCCGAGGACCGCAGGCCGGCGATCCTCTTCCCCGAGGTGCGCTTCCTGACGAACGACGCCTGGGGGCTCGTGAGCGCCCTCGAGAACGGCAACGGCTACCCGATCCTCCTCATGGACAAGTACAGCAAGGGGGTCCTGTACGTCTGGACCATCCCCGACGACTTCCGGAACCTTTACGCGCTGCCCCCCGACGTCACGAGCGCGATCAAGGACGTCGTGATGATGAACTTCTTCGTCAGGATCGACGGGCCGAGCCAGGTGGCGCTCTTCGCCTACGACAACGGGGCCTTCGTCGTCGAGTCCTACCTCCCCGCCCAGTCCGAGGTGAAGGTCACCGTGACGGGCGAATTCACGAAGCTGCGCAACCTGACGACGGGCGAGGTCATCGCCTCGTACACACCGGAGCCGCCGAAGGGCTTCCGACGCCGCAGGACGGATACGACCCCGCGTTCCCATTTCCGGGTGCCGATGCTGCCGCACAGCTTTGCGGCATTCGCTGCGGAAAAATAAGGGGCTCGTCCGCTACCAGCCCCAATAGGGCGGCCCCACGTAGGCCGGCCCGATCGGGCCATAGGCGGAGTAGGGGCCGTACGGGGCAAACGGGCCGTAAAGGGGAAGAATCCCCTTTCCGCGATACTCGTCAAAGCCCACCCCGAGCGTGAACTTCCCCGAGGGATCGGTGACGTTCAGGTCCAGCGATGTCCCGTAGAAACTACTCCCATGGCTCCCCCCGCCGACCGTCACGGAGACGTCCCCGTGGATTTCCGCGCGGAGCGGCGCGGAGACCAACGTCTCCGCGGGCGGGGGAGGAGGGGGCGCGGCCTGCGGCGGGGAATAGGTGAAGGGCTGCTCTGGCGGCGGACCCAGGGCGATCGCGCGGGCCACCAGGGAGTCAAGGGTCGCGCGCTCCTTGTCCGACAGGAGGGAGATGCCCGCGGACGTCCGCTCGGCCTGCGTGTGCCGGGCGAGGAAATCGGACGAGAAGCCCGTCACGCCGCCCTGCTGGGCGAGCGTCACGTCGTGCGAGACAAGCCGATCGAGCTGCGCGGTCTGGGCCGGCGTGAGCTTCTGCGTCCCTGCGGCAGCCCTCTCCTCCGAGGAAAGGCCCTCGATGAACCTGATTTCGACCGCGCGCGCCCAGGTCGCTAGAAGCATGCCGGCGCACGCGATCCCGGCGCGCAAAAACCGCTGATGGGGATACGGGAATGACATCCGATAAGTGAGACGCAGGCCGCACACTAAAGTTCCTGCGGGCTTAGCCAACATCATAGTCCAGGTAGGGTCCGAGCCATTTCTCGGCCTCGGCGATCGCCCAGCCCTTGCGGCCGGCGTAGTCCTCAACCTGGTCGCGGCCGAGCTTTCCCACGCCGAAGTATTTGGAATCCGGGTGGTTGAGGTACCAGCCGCTGACGCTGCTGGCCGGCGCCATGGCGCAGCTCTCGGTCAGGTGGATCCCGGTGGCCGCCTCGGCGCCCAGGAGCCGGAAAAGGATGGGCTTCTCCGTGTGGTCGGGGCAGGCCGGATAGCCGGGGGCGGGTCTTATGCCGCGGTACCGCTCGCGGATGAGGTCGGCATAGTCCAGATTCTCGTTCCGCCCGAAGCCGCAGGCCTCGCGGGCCTTCCTGTGGAACATCTCGGCCATCGCCTCCGCGAGCCGGTCCCCCAGCGCCTGGCTCATGATCGCGTTGTAATCATCGGATGCCGACCTGAATTCCGATGCGAATGCCTCCACGCCGTGCCCCGAGGTGACGGCGAATCCGCCGATATAGTCGATTCTGCCGCTTTCCCTGGGGGCGATGTAGTCGGCAAGGCAGAGGTTGAACTGGTCCGCGGGCTTCTCCTGCTGCTGGCGGAGCATGTGGAACGTCGTCGTCACCGACCCCCGGGCCTCGTCCGTGTAGACCTCGACATCGTCGCCCACCGCATTGCACGGCCAGAACCCGATGACGGCGTTCGCCGTGAACCGGTTCTCCCCGACGATCCTGCCGAGAAGCCTCTTCGCGTCGTCGTGGAGCTTGGCGGCCTCGATCCCGACGACGGGATCCTTCAGGATATCCGGGAACCGCCCGTGAAGCTCCCAGGCGCTGAAGAAGGGGCCCCAGTCGATGAACGGGACGATGTCGGCGAGGGGGACGCTCGAAAACGCCCTCGCACCCAGGAAATCCGGCCGAGGGATGTCGACGGAGCCCCAGTCAAACGCCTGCCGGCGCGCCCGCGCGATTGCCAGCGGCAGGAGCGGCTTGCGCGAGCGGCGCGCCGCGAAATCCTCGCGCTGCCTGTCCTGCTTCGCGCCGACCTCGGCCATGAACGCGGGCTTGTTCTCGGGGGAAAGGAGGGAGCTGACGACGTTGACGACCCTGGAGGCGTCGAGCACGTGGACGACTCCGGGCGCGTACTCGGGCGCGATCTTCACCGCAGTGTGGGCCGCGCTCGTCGTCGCGCCCCCGATCAGCAGCGGAACGGTGCAGCCGGTGCGCCTCATCTCCTTGGCCACGTGGACCATCTCGTCCAGCGAGGGCGTGATGAGGCCCGAGAGCCCGATGACATCCGCCTTCGTCTCGGCCGCGGCCGCCAGGATCTTCTCGCAGGGCACGAGGACGCCGAGGTCGACGACGTCGTAGTTGTTGCAGGCCAGGACGACGCCGACGATGTTCTTGCCAATGTCGTGCACGTCGCCCTTCACGGTGGCCATGACGATGCGGCCCTGGGTGCGCGCGACCCCGCCGCCGGCGACGAGCTTTCTCTTTTCCTCCTCCATGAACGGAGTCAGGTAGGCCACGGACTTCTTCATCACCCGCGCCGACTTGACCACCTGCGGCAGGAACATCTTGCCGGCGCCGAACAGGTCGCCCACGACCCGCATGCCGTCCATGAGGGGCCCCTCGATGATGTTGAGCGGACGCGGGTATTTGGCGGAATTGGCGCGGGCCTCCTCCGTGTCCACCTCGACGAACGCGTCGATTCCCTTGACGAGCGCGTGCGAGAGGCGCTCCTCCACGGACCCTGTGCGCCACGAGAGGTCCTCCCTCGACTCGATCTTCGAGGCGCCGCCCTGCGAGGCCTTGAGGTCGTCGGCGAACATGACGAGGCGCTCCGTCGCGTCGGGGCGCCGGTTCATGATGACATCCTCCACGCGCTCGAGGAGGTCCTTGGGAATCTCCCCGTAGATGCCGAGCATGCCCGCGTTCACGATGGCCATGTCGAGGCCTGCGGCTATCGCATGGTAGAGGAACACCGTGTGGATGGCCTCGCGCACCGGATTGTTGCCCCGGAAGGAGAAGGACACGTTGGAGACGCCGCCGGAGACCTTGGCATGGGGCAGCGTCGCCTTGATGACCTTCGTGGCCTCGAAGAAGTCGACGGCGTAGTTGTTGTGCTCCTCGATGCCCGTGGCCACGGTGAGGATGTTCGGATCGAAGATGATGTCGGCCGCCGGAAACCCGATACCCTGCGTCAGGAGCCTGTAGGCGCGGGTGCAGATGCGCACCTTCTCGTCGCGGGTGGAGGCCTGTCCCTGCTCGTCGAACGCCATGACGACGGCGGCCGCCCCGTAGCGCATGACGAGCTTCGCGCGGCGCAGGAACTCGTCCTCGCCATCCTTGAGCGAGATCGAGTTGACGATGCTCTTGCCCTGGACGCACTTGAGCCCGGCCTCGATGACGGTCCACTTCGATGAGTCGATCATCACGGGAACGCGGGATATCTCGGGCTCGGCCGCGATCAGATTCAGGAACTTCACCATCGTCGGCTCGCCCTCGATGAGCGCCTCGTCGACGTTGACGTCGATGACGTTGGCCCCGCTCTCGACCTGCTGGCGCGCGATGGCAAGGCAGGCATCCCAGTCGCCGGCCTTCAGGGCCTTGGCGAACCGGGGCGAACCCGTGATGTTCGTGCGCTCGCCTATTACGATGAACTGCGAGGCGGAGGGAAGCGGGTCGTCGGGCATCGGTCGACCGCCGGCGTCAGGCAATGACGAGCCGCTCAAGGCCGCTCAGACGCATGGCGGCCACCTGCTCCTGCGGCCTGCGGGGGGGAAAGGCATGCACGGCCTCAGAAATGGCGGCAATATGCGCGGGTGTCGATCCGCAGCATCCGCCGACCATGTTGAGCCAGCCGTTTGACGCGAAGTCCCCCAGCACCGACGCCATGTCCGCCGGCGTCTCGTCGTATCCCCCGAAGGCGTTCGGCAGGCCGGCGTTCGGGTAGCACGTGGTGTAGCACGTCGCGATCGATGAAAGCTCCTCCACGTACGGCCTCATCTGGCGGCCCCCCAGGGCGCAGTTGATGCCGACCGAGAAGGGATTGGCGTGTGCGATGCTCGCGTAGAACGCACTGATCGTCTGTCCCGAGAGCGTCCTCCCCGAGGCATCCGTGATCGTGACTGAGAGCATGACGGGCAGGCGGACCCCCGTCTCGTCAAACAGGAGCTCGGTGGCAAAGAGAGCGGCCTTTGCGTTCAGGGTGTCGAAGATGGTCTCGATCAGGAGCGCGTCGACGCCGGCGGACGCGAGCGAGCGGGCCTGCTCGAGGTAGGCGGCCACGACCTGGTCCCAGATGACCGCCCTGAAGTCCGGCCGGTTCACGTCGGGCGACATCGAGAGCGTCCGGTTCAAGGGTCCGATCGCGCCGGCGACGAAGCGCGGCCGGCTTGGGTCGGCGGCGATCGCCTTGTCCGCCGCGCGCCTGGCCGCAGCTACCGAGGCCGCGTTCATCTCCGCCACGATCGACTCGGTGCCGTAGTCGGCCTGCGAGATCGCCGTCGAGTTGAACGTGTTGGTCTCCACGATGTCGGCTCCCGCGGCAAAATAATCGGAATGTATCCCCTCGATCACGTCCGGGCGGGTAAGAGACAGCAGGTCGTTGTTCCCTTTCAGATCGCGCTTGTGGCGGGCGAAGCGCCCACCCCGAAAATCGAACTCCTCAAGCCCATGCCCCTGGATCATCGTGCCCATCGCGCCGTCGAGGACGGCAATGCGCGATTCAAAGAGCCGCCGAAGGGCGGCGAAGGAGCTGGATTCTTTGGGGGAAGCCATGGGAGTCGGGTGGGATTACGCCAGAGGCACAGAATCAACCCATCCGGTGCCGGATGGCAAGATTCATATCATTAAATCCATATTTATTGATATGATTGTGCTTGCCGGGTTTTAGCCCTTGATGGACAGTCGCATTGCCCGTCGTTCTTTCTCCCGCCATCCGGGAATCAAGGGAAGGCCGTTAGAACCGGCCACAGTTGCGCTGCGGTATCGCATCACAGACCCACACCGCGCCGTCCGACGGCGCGGGCAAAGCCAATCGGGGCTCTCACCCCGGTGAAGGCGAGGGGCGAGGAAAAGCCAGTTCGGCCGGAAATCGGCCGGACGGGAGACACATGCGGAGTCCGAATACCTGGCCCGGATCCCTCCTTCGACCGGCGCGATTGCGCGCGCCGGCTCCGATAACTTCATCGCAAGAGTGAAGAAAGCATCCGTATGAACACCAAAATTGTGCGCGGCCTCGTCGCCGCGCTGGGCGCGGCCCTGCTGGCCGGCCGCGTTTATTCCCAGTCCGAGCCCGACATCCCGCTCGATCCGTTCGTGGTCGTCGCGACCCGGACCCCCGCCGACATCCGAACGCTCGGGACCTCCGTGGACCCGATCGCGGCCGCCGACCTTTCGCGCGAGCAGATCACATCGCTCGCGGCCGCGCTCGGCGCCGTTCCCGGCGCGCCCGTGTTTCCGAACGGCGCGCCCGGCTCGGACGCCTCGATCTTCACGCGGGGCTCGGATTCCGACCAGACCCTCTTCCTCGTCGACGGGATCCGGCTGAACGATGCGAACACCGACTACGCGGTCTTCCTCGGAGGCGCCCGGCTTGGCGCGACGGACACGATCGAGATCGCCCGCGGGCCGCAGAGCACGCTCTACGGCAGCGAGGCGGTGGGCGGCGTCATTTCTATCCAGGCCCAGAAGGGCTCGGGCGAACCGACGGCTGACGTGGACGTCGGGGCCGGGAGCTTCGACACGGTCTCGGGCGAGCTGGACGCCCAGGGCGCCAGGGACAAGTGGGCCTGGTCGCTGTCGGCGTCGGGCTCGCACACGGCGAACGACCGCCCGAACAATGATTTTGACAGCGGCGACCTGGTGCTACGCATCGACCGCGACCTCTCGGCGGCCGCGTCGATAGGCGCCACATTGCGCGGGTTTGAGGGCAAGTACGGCGATCCGGGCGACATCTACACCAATGATCCCTACGCGTACGAGACCGAGAGCAACTGGCTCGGCACCGTGTTCGCCGACTTTCGGCCCGCTCCGGACTGGACCGCCCACGTCACGGTCGGGGGTCAGGACCGGCGCTACGTCTCCTTCGACGAGTCACCGGGGATTTTCACGGACACGACCGTGGTCCAGAACCGCAGGGGTGTCGTGGACGCGCAGGGCACATTTGCGGGGCTGGCGGACCAGAAGCTGACGACGGGAGTCACCGCCGAGGCCGAGACCACTCAGGACGACGGCTACGGCGACATCGACCGCCGGCAGACGTTCCTTGCGGCATTCGCCGAGGACGAGTGGCATCCGATCCCCTCCACCTACCTGACGGGGGGAATCCGCTACGACGACTTCGACACGTTCGGCTCGTCGGTCACGGGCCGCGCCACCGCCGCGTGGCTGACGCCGGACCGCTCGATAAAGCTGCGGGCGAGTTACGGCACCGGATTCAATGCGCCGAGCTTCCTGGACCTCTACGGCGTCGCCACAGGCTACGTCGGAAACCCGGACCTCAAGCCCGAGCGATCCCGCGGCGGCGACGCAGGAATGGACTTCTACCTCCCGAAAGGCGCCGGCTCGTTCAGCGCGACATGGTTCCGGAACGACTACAGCAACCTGATCGTCTACGATTTCAGCGTGAATCCGGGGACCACCGCCAACGTGGGCCGCGCGCGCACGGACGGGATCGAGCTCGAGGCAAAGCTCAGGCTGTTTGCGGGGATCGAGCTGCACGCCTCCTACACCTACCTCAATGCGGACGACCTGACGGACGGGATCCGGCTCCTGCGCCGCCCGCGAAACAGCGGGAGCGCGGACCTCTGGCGGGACTTTGGAAGCGGATGGAGCGCCGGCGCCGGGGTCCAAGTGGTCGCGGATCGCCAGGACGTGGACGCGCAGACCTTCCTCACCGTCGATGATCCCAACTACACGGTCGCCCGAATCTACGCCGCCTGGCGCGCAAACTCCAGACTCACCCTGAAGGCGCGCGTTGAGAACGCGCTCAACGAGAAATACCAGCCCGTGAACGGATACCCGGCGCTCGGCCTGGGCGCCTTCGGCGAGGTGGACTGGAAACTGTGACTCCGAGGGTTTGACCGCAGGAGGTGCCGGGTCTTGGCTTGGGGTATGCCGACCGCCCGCCGCCTGGCCCTGGCCCTCCTGCCGCTTTTCCTCCCCCTCTCCGGCAGCGCCGCGCTGCCGCCTTCCCCGGCGGCGGGCCGCCCGACGGACGCCTACGTCTCTCCGGAAATTGCCGCAATGACCCGGGCGCATTCGAGCGAGCTGCGCGAGCTCGTCGACCGCTTCGTCGCCGACCGCGACGAGATCCTGCGTTTCTACAGCGTAGACGGATCGGTGCTCCAGATCCGCCGGATGCGGGAGTTCTACGCGGCCTGGCGCAAACGCCTCGATGCGATGGCCTACGACAGCCTCGGCACGGAGGGCAGGGTGGACTGGCTGCTCCTGACGCGGCAGGTCGACTATGCGCAGAAGATCCTCGACCGCGAGGAGGCCCGGCAGCGCGAGATGGCGCCCCTGATCCCGTTTGCCGGCGCCCTTGCGGGTCTGCAGGAATCGCGCCGGCTCATGGAGCCCGTCGATCCCCAGGCCTCAGCCGCAGTCCTCGACGGGATATTGAAGCAGGTCGCAAGGATCCAGGACGGCCTGCAGGCCGGCTTGAAGACCGACGGGCCCAAGGACATGAAGGGAGCGGAGCCGCTGAAGACCACGCGGGTCGTGGCCTACCGGTCGGTGTCGGCCATCGGCGGGCTCCGGGATTCACTCGACGACTGGTACAAGTTCTACGACGACTATGACCCCGCGTTCGGCTGGTGGGTGAGGGCCACGCATGACAAGCTGAACGAGGCGCTCGACGGCTACGTCAAGTTCCTGAAGGAGAAAATCGTGGGCATCGAGCCGGGCAAGGACGAGCCGATCGTCGGCGACCCGATCGGCCGCAAGGGCATCGAGGCCGAGCTGTCCCACGAGATGATCGCCTATTCGCCCGAGGAGCTCCTCGCGATCGCGAACCGGGACTTCGCCTGGTGCGACGCCGAGCTGAAG
>Ga0302326_10006566_pt1 | contig 26065 bp, 25 predicted proteins | sample Palsa_T0_3_FD_202264 | JGI IMG/M metagenome (GOLD analysis project Ga0302326, IMG submission 202264) | Peat permafrost microbial communities from Stordalen Mire near Abisko, Sweden - Palsa_T0_3 | ecosystem: Environmental > Terrestrial > Soil > Palsa > Peat permafrost | place: Sweden: Abisko... | reverse complement strand
GTCCGATGCCCCGGCCCCCGCCGGTGATCACGGCAACCCGGCCTTCTAATGCACCCACGTGCGTCTCCTATCTGTCGCTGATCTCGGCCAAGCCATCGGTGATGACGAAGTCGCCATCGCCACCGCGCGCTGTTTCGAATGCATACGTTGTACTGCCATTGCCCTGGGTTTTTGTCCAGATCCGCGTCTCGAGGTCGTCGCCGGGCAACACCGTCTTGGAGAAACGCACCGCAAATCGCTTGAGCCGGCTGACATCGGAGTCGGCAAGCTCCGTGAGCACCGCCCACGAGGTGAACGCCATGGTGCACAAGCCGTGCGCGATGATGCCCGGCAGCCCTGCGTCTCTGGCGACCTCTTCATCCAGGTGGATCGGCATCGGATCGCCCGCCGCCGGGGCGTACCGGAACGTCTGGTCGTTGTCGATGTGCTGCACGACCTTGGCCGTTGGCGCGGTGTTTCGCAACGCGTCGTCGAACTTGTGGTCAGGGCTGAGTTCGCCGACGGCCTTGCCCACCGACATGCCCCGCACGAACGTCGTGACGTACTGCTCGTTGACCAGTTCGCCGTCCTCGGTGCGACATTCGAGGCGGATCGCGGCTCGAGTGCCCTTCTCCAGTCCCTGATAGCCGATCATCTTGCCGCGCGAGACCAGTTTGTCGCCAGGGCGGATCGGCCGATGGAAGTGAAAGTCCTGCTCGCCATGCATGATTCGGGGGATAGCCTCGACGGGCATTACGTCAACAGCCGGTGTGAGCAACGCCTCGAAGACGGGGACGATCGCAAACACTGGCGGCGCAACGTCGCCTCTGCGGTGCGCTTCGATGGGGTCGTTGGTGGCCGCGGCATATTCCGCGAGTCGTTCCTGGGTTACCTCGAACCGCTCGTCGTCGGTCCAGCGGTCCAGGCCGGTGTCGTCGAACTCCAGCGTTTCGGTCATCAGAGGGCCTTCAGGCCTCAGACAACTCAGCCGAAGCCGGCGCGTCGAGCTGGTCCAGTGTCTTGTCCAGTTGCTTGGCGCCGTCCTTCTCCACGGCCTTACCGAGCGCACCTTTGATCATCGCACCCTCGAAATCGCCGAACACGGTGAAACGAGAGCCACTTTCGGCTGGTTCGATGGTGAAGGTGAACTGCGCCTTGACGCCGGCCATCCCGGTGCCCGACAACACCAGCTTGCGCGGCGCCTCGACCGAATCGATCGTCCACTCGATTTTGTTGGCCATGCCCAGCATGACGATTTTCGCCGTCAGCTTGGCGCCCTCGGTGAGGGTGGCCGGCGGGTCTTGCAGCCATTTCTCGTGAACGGTGAACCACTTGTCCCAGTTGGCAAGATCGGTGACGGTCCCCCACAACGCTTCCGGAGCGGCGGACAGGTCCCGGGTGGCTTCGATGTGTCCCATGATGAATCCTCTTTCTCGTGGTCGGGGTGGTCAGCGTTCGGCGCGCTGATATGCGGTGACGACTGCCGCGCCGCCAAGCCCGATGTTGTGTTGAAGTGCCGCGGTCACGTTGTCCACCTGGCGCTTGTCGGCCGCGCCACGCAGCTGCCAGGTCAGCTCTGCGCACTGCGCCAGGCCGGTGGCCCCCAGCGGATGCCCCTTGGAGATCAAGCCGCCGGACGGGTTGACCACCCAACGTCCTCCGTAGGTGACATCGCCGTTGTCGATCAGCTTGGGCGCCTCGCCCTCGGCGCACAGGCCCAGCGCCTCATAGAGCAGCAATTCGTTGGCCGAGAAACAGTCGTGCAACTCGATCACCTGAAAGTCCGCCGGCCCCAGACCGGACTGGTCGTAGACGCGTTGCGCGGCTTGAACATTCATGTCATAGCCGATGAGCCCCTTGCAGGTGCCGTCGAAGCTGCTGGCGAAGTCGGTGGTCATGGCCTGCCCGACGATCTCGACGGCCTGGCCGGCCATACCGTGCTTGTCGACGAACGCTTCAGAGGCCAGGATCGCGGCGCCGGACCCGTCCGACGTCGGCGAACACTGAAGCTTGGTCAACGGGTCATAGATCATTCGCGACCCCAGGATGTCGTCGAGCGAGTAGGACTCCTGGAATTGCGCGTACGGGTTGTTGACCGAATGCTTGTGGTTCTTGAAGCCGATCTTGGCGAAATGCTCTGCGCTGCTGCCGTATTCCTTCATGTGCTCGCGGCCGGCGGCCCCGAACATCCACGGCGCCGGCGGGAACCGTACCTCGGAGATCTCGGCCAGCGCCAAGATGTGCTTGTCCATCGGGTTGGTGCGGTCGTCGTAGGTCGCCTCCAGCGATCCGGGCTTCATCTTCTCGAAACCGAGCGCGATCGTGCAGTCGGCGACGCCGCCGCGAATCGCCTGGGCCGCGAGGTATAACGCGGTCGATCCGGTCGAGCAGTTGTTGTTGACGTTGACGACCGGGATACCGGTCAGGCCCAACTCGTAAAGGGCCCGCTGTCCGGACGTCGACTCGCCATAGACGTAGCCGACGTAACCCTGCTCAACTTCCGAGTAGTCGATTCCGGCGTCCTCGAGCGCCTTGGTGCCGGACTCGCGAGCCATGTCAGGGTAATCCCAGTTCTCGCGGCGCCCTGGCTTCTCGAACTTCGTCATCCCGACGCCGATGACGTACACCTTGTTTGACATCGCACTCCTTTGTGTCGCGGTCTCGCTGTTCAGAAAGAAACACACCTGATTGTATCTTTGCAACGGGGCAGCGACGGTCGCCGGCAACCTCATGGCGAGGGGCTCAGTCCAACGCGTCGACCGTCAGCAGCCCGGCGGCGATGATCCGCAAGTGCTCGCAGGCCCGCTCCCACCGTCGTCGCACGCGATCGGAATCACGGTCCACGAAGCTGTTCAGCAAGATGCCTCGTAGTGCGTCCATCGCGGTGTAGACGAAGTTGCGCAGCTCTTTTTGTATAGCGTGGTCGGGCACCAACTGGGCGATCGCGGCGATCAGGGTGCTGTTGACCACCGGCTCCACCCGCTCGATGTGCGCGGCCAAGACCTCATCGGTGCGTGCCGCGACCCAAAGTTCAACGGTGGCAATGAACATCGGGCCCTGATGGGCCTCCCACAGAAACTCCAACACCGTCGAGACCGGGTCGCTGCTGGCCTGGACGCGGCCGAACTCGCGGATCGCGCCTTGTGCCCGTTGTTGAGCGAGATGCTCGATGGCGGCGACCACGAGATCTTCTTTGGATCGGAAGTGGTGGATTTGCGCACCCCGGGTGACGCCGGCGAGTTCGGCGACGCGCGGCGTGGTGGTTCCCGCATAGCCGTAGGTGACCAGGCACTCAACGGTGGCATCGAGCAGACGGTTGCGCATGGCGGCGCTGCGCTCTGCCTGCGTTCGCCGAACGCGCCGCTCGCCGACTTCCGTCATCACACTCGCCTTCTCGGTCTATTTACATTCCGACTGGAATGTTACCGGAGATCGGCCGACGCTGGGTGCTAAAGCGTCGACGGCCGGATGACGACGACCGACTTGGTCCTCGACCCGTCGTCGCGCAGCAGCGCGATGACCCGACCGTCGGCGGTGTGTGCGGCGTAGACGCCGTCGATGCCGACCGGGTTCAGCGCGCGGCCGTTGGCGGCGGCGTCGGCCTGCTCGTCGTCGAGCTGTCGGTGGGAGAACAACAGCAGGCAGGCGTCGTCGAGAGTGAGGGTCAGCCCGGGCCGCTCCGTCAGATCTTCGAGCGTGCGGGCCTGGTCCAGCCCGAACCGGCCGACCCGGGTGCGCCGCAGGGCAATCAGATGACCGCCGACGGTCAGCGCTGCGCCCAGGTCGCGGGCCAACGCGCGAATGTAGGTCCCGGACGAACAGTCCACCTCCACGTCAACATCGATCAACTGATCGTGGCGACGCACAGCCAGCATGTCGAACCGATCGATGCGCACCGGCCGCGCGGCCAATTCGACGGTGCGCCCCTCGCGGACCAGGCGATAGGCACGCTGGCCGTCGACTTTGATCGCGCTGACCGCGGATGGGACCTGCTCGACATCGCCACGCATCCCGGCGATCACCGCCGCAATCGCTTCATCGGTTACGTGTTGCGCCGAAACCTGTTGTATTACTTCGCCTTCGGCATCGTCAGTCGACGTCGCTTGCCCCAGTCGGACGGTGGCGGCGTAGGACTTCGACGTCTCGGTGACCAGTCCCAGGATCTTGGTAGCGCGTTCGATCCCGATCACCAGGACGCCGGTGGCCATCGGATCGAGCGTGCCGGCATGACCCACCCGCCGGGTGCCGAAGATGCGCCGGCAGCGTCCGACCACGTCGTGGCTGGTCATACCGGCCGGCTTGTCGACGATGATGAGGCCCGCGTTCACAGCGTGATCGCCGTCAGCACCAAGTCCTGGTCCACCGACCACCGTCCGGCCAGTGAGCTCAGCGGCGGACCGGACAGCGTGTCGCCGTCGATCAGAATCGTCGACTGGAAGGATCCGGCCGACCCGGAGCTGTCGATCTCGAAGGTGATGTGCGCGTCTTCGAACCCGAGCCAGCGTTTTGTCAGCGGGAACCACACCTTGTACGTGGCCTCTTTGGCGCAGAACAGGATTCGATCCCAATGCACGCCAGCGGGTAGGTCCGCCAGCTCGGCCCGCTCCGCCGGCAGGCTGATCGCGTCGAGCACGCCATCGGGCAACACGTCGTGCGGCTCGGCGTCCACCCCGACCGAGCGGACAGCGCCCGCGCGGCCGACCACCGCGCCGCGGTAACCCGTGCAGTGGGTGAGGCTGCCCACCACGCCGGCGGGCCAGCACGGTTCACCCTTGTCTCCCTTGAGAATTGGCACCGGTGGGAAACCGAGCTCGCTCAATGCAGTCCGCGCGCAATAGCGGACGGTGATGAATTCGTTGCGCCGCTTGGCCACCGATCGCTCGATCAACGGCTCTTCTTCGGCCATCGGCGCCAACCCCGGCGGATCGGAATACAGCTCGGCGCAGGCCAGGTTTCCGGCGGCGGGCAGCACCGCGGACATGAGTTTGGTCAGCGCCATCGTGGTTACTGCTGGCGAAGCCGGTCGCGGAATTGCTTCGCCTGCGCTTGCATCTCGGGGGTGATGACGAAGTGACCGCCGAAGTCATTCAGATAGCCGGGCGAATAATGCGGATCGGGCAGCACCTGACGCAGCCAGCTGTACGGTTTGCGGCGCCGCCACTCCCGCGGGTAGCCGACCGAGACCTCTTCGAAGCGCACGTCGTCGTACCAGGTGGTGCGGGGAATGTGCAGGTGCCCGTAGACCGAACAGATCGCGTTGAAGCGGGTGTGCCAGTCGGCGGTCTTGGTGGTTCCACACCACAGCGAGAACTCCGGAAGAAACAGCACGTCGCAGGGTTGGCGCACCATCGGGAAGTGGTTGACAAGCACGGTCGGCGTCACCCAGTCCAGGTCGTCCAACCGCTTGCGGGTGGCCGCGACACGGTCATGACACCACGCCTCGCGGGTGGCGTACGGCGCCGGTGAGAGCAGATACTCGTCCGTGCAGATCACGTTGCGTTCCCGCGCAATCGCCAGCCCCTCGGCTTTGGTGGTCGCGCCCGGCGGCAAGAACGAGTAGTCGTAGAGCAGGAACAACGGCACGATCGTCGCCGGGCCGCCGCGCTCGGTCCACACCGGAAACGGGTGCTCCGGTGTCACGACGCCTAACTCGTCGCACATGTCGACCAGATAGTCGTAGCGGGCCCGCCCGAAGATCTGCATCGGGTCCTTGGTGGTGGTCCACAGCTCGTGGTTGCCGGGCACCCAGATCACCTTGGCGAACCGCCGGCGCAGCAGATCCAGCGCCCACCGAATCTCGTCAGTACGCTCTGCGACGTCGCCGCAGACGATCAGCCAGTCGTCCGGCGACGACGGGTACAGCGATTCGGTGACGGGCTTATTGCCGGCGTGGCCGGTGTGCAGATCAGATACCGCCCACAGTGTCGGCTGCCGCGCGGTCGGGGGCTCTTGCCCGGGTTCCTGCCCAGTCACGACTCCCCAGCCTAACGAGTGCGCCGCCCACCGGTTCGCCGCGGCACTAGAACAGGTTCTCGTTTACCCTGTGGCGACGGACTCGCGACTTATAAGCTCCCGGCTGTAGTCGCGAGCCGATGAAGGGGGAGTCATGCGTCGTCAGCCCGACATAACCTGATGCCGTGACGACCACATCCGCCCGGCCCGCAGAGTCGACGCTGCGCACACTCCCCCGACGATTCGCCGGTCGCGCCCTCGCCCGGATCCTGGGGCTGCCCCCGCAGACCCATAAATACACGGTCAGCAGAGTGAAGATTCCGATGCGCGACGGCATCGAGCTGGTGGCCGACCAATACGAGCCCGTCGGCGAAGTGGTTGGCACACTGCTGGCCCGCGGGCCCTACGGCCGGGCATTCCCGTTCTCGCTGATCTTCGCCTACCTGCACGCAGCCCGCGGCTACCGGGTGATTCTGCAGAGTGTGCGGGGCACGTTCGGATCGGGCGGCGTCTTCAATCCGATGGCCGACGAGGTCGCCGACGGCGCTGACACGGTCGCGTGGTTGCGACGCCAGCCATGGTTCAGCGGTCGCTTCGCCACCATTGGGGTCTCCTATCTCGGCTTCACCCAGTGGGCGATGCTGGACGATCCGCCGCCGGAATTGGCCGCGGCCGTGATCATCGCAGGTCCGCACGATTTGGGCGCGTCGGCATGGGGCACTGGCTCGTTCACGGTCAACGATTTCCTTGGCTGGAGCAACCTAGTGGCCCACCAGGAAGACCCCGGTCTGATCCGGGCAGGCATACGCCAGCTGCGCGCCCAGGACAACGTCATTCGCGCCGCGGGAAACGTGCCGTTGGGCGCGGCGGGCCGAGCGCTGCTCGGCGAGCGCGCGACGTGGTGGGAGAACTGGCTGAAACCACCGGAAACCGCGGACCCGTTCTGGGGGGCACTGCGAGTCCCCGACGCACTGGAGCGCGTCGACGTGCCGGTGCTGCTGCTCAGCGGCTGGCAAGACCTGTTCCTGCCGCAGACGCTGCAACAGTATCGGCGACTTCGGGCTCGCGGCGTCGAGGTCGCGCTGACCATGGGGCCGTGGACCCACAGCCAGCTGATCGTCGCAGGCCTGCCCACCATCGCCAAGGAGACCAGCGACTGGTTGGACACCCATCTCGGCGCTCGCGCGGCCGCGCCACGCTCCGACAGAGTCCGCTTCTTCGTTACCGGCGAGGGCTGGCGCGAGCTGCCCGACTGGCCGCCCACCACCACCGAGCACGCGCTGTACCTTCAACCCGGCGGAGGCCTGGCCGACGCGGCACCGACGGCAGCGTCTTCGGCGAGCTTTCGCTATGACCCGGCCGAGCCGACACCGACCATCGGGGGCCGGCTGCTCTCCCCGGATAGTGGGTACCGCGACGACACCGCGCTGGCGGCCCGGCGTGACGTGCTGAGCTTTACCAGCGACGCGCTCACCGCAGATCTACACGTGTACGGCAGCCCGGTCGCCGAGTTGGCCCACAGCTCCGATAACCCGAACGTCGACGTGTTCGTCCGGGTCAGCGAGGTCAACCCGAAGGGCCGCTCACGCAACGTCAGCGACGCCTACCGGCGACTCGACGGCGCAACTGTGGACGGAGAAACGCTCACCCTCGAGCTCGACGCGATCGCTCACCGGTTCCGCGCCGGATCACGCATCCGCGTGCTGATCGCCGGCGGAAGCCATCCCCGGTTTGCCCGCAACCTCGGGAACGGCGAGACAGTGGCATCAGGCAGCCAACTCACCCGGTCCACCCACGAGGTGCACTTCGGCCCGTCCCGGGTCGTGCTCCCGGTAGGCAACTAGACGGCCCGGCTTGAATAGTGACGCGCGTGTTCAGGTGTGCTCACGACGGGTAGGGCGCAAGTCGCACCGCCAAAGTCATGCCGCATTTCCTCAGCAGATCGAACCGCCCTGCGGGCACCGCTGCGGCCTCCGAGCGCACCATCGCGACCAGCTCCTTTTTGAATCCGTCGCGCGGATGGCGCCGGAGGACTTCGCCACGCACTTCTGGCGCGACGTCCCAGCTGCGCAGGCCGGCTCCGTCGACCATGGCACCCCATTGGATATAGGCGCCCAGCGAGCCGTCGCGCTCGATCTCGATGCCGGGGGTGAGATGTGCGCAGATCCCGTCCGCCAGCAGATCTGCCCGCTCAGGGCTGACATCCGCAGCTAGAGCCGCAGCGAGTGTCCGCTCGGCGCTGCGAACGGTGAAGTCCTGACCGGGCGTCGGGGTCACGATGCCGTGGTCGTGCAGCAACGAGCCGCAGTAGAACAACTCGCGGTCAAGCTCTGTCCCGTCCACGGCGGCAAGCGCATTGCCGAAGAACCACGTTCGGTAAGAGTGTCCGATCAGGCCGGGTGGGAGCTCGGCGCACGCCGCCTCTGCTTCACGTGCGAAGCGAGAGTCGGGAATTGCGAAGGTGTCGAGATCGACGTTGGCAGCCGCCGGCGGCAACCAGCCAACGGCGAGCTTCGTGCGTCCGAGGAGGTTGTCCCATTGTCCACGGCCGATCGCCGCAAGCAATCGGGCGCGCTCCCGCCGCGTCAGTCGGCCGCCGGTTCTGCGCGTCCAGGCCAGGCCGCCCAGCCGGTTCGGGTCGGGTCGTTCTGCAGTGGTCACTCCGCCTCCTGGGTCATCCCACGGCATCACGGACGCGGGCGACGACTCTGCATAGCGCCGCGTCGTCATGCAGCGGCTCGCCAAGGCTGAATTCGGTGGGCGCCATCACAGGCAGCTGCACCCAGCTCGTGCAGCCGGCGTAGTCGGAAGTGCGGCGCAGTTTTACCGGGTTGACCAACGGTACGGCCTGCACGACCAACACCGCCAACCGATGTTTGGGCCGGAAATCCAGCCGGTCCCGGCGTATCGACTCGGCCGTCCAGATATGCAAGTCCTCGATTGCCGCGATGTTGTCCGGCCGGTTGACGGGCAGCGCCGCAACGACTTTCGCCGCCACCCGCACCACGAAGCCGTCGTCGGTACTGTCGCAAGCCGCAGCTGTGAGCAGGTCGCGAAATTCTGGCCGCACCCGCTCGGCGTGGCTGTGCGCGACCGTCGGGAACAGCACGAACTCGCGGGCGACGGTGATGTCGAAACGTTTCTCGCCAATTCCGCCTTTACGCAATAGCACCTGCTGCCGGCCGTCCAGCAGCGCGTGCACCACCGCGCTCCACTCCTTGAGCGCGGGCACGGTGGCGGTGCACATCCCTCAACGATAAGGCGGTCGCGCCGCGACGACTCGCGCTGGCTACGGTTGGCTGATGCCTGACGACAGCTTGCTGACCCACACCGACGAGCGGGTGCTGACCCTGACTCTGAACCGACCGAAATCCCGCAACGCCCTGTCCGCCGCACTGCGGGATCAGTTCTTCGGGGCCCTCGCTGAGGCCGAGACCGACGACAGCGTCGACGTCGTCATCCTCACCGGCACCGATCCGGTGTTCTGCGCGGGGCTCGACCTCAAAGAGCTCGGAGGTTCCTCCGCGCTACCCGACATCTCGCCGCGCTGGCCATCGATGAGCAAGCCGGTGATCGGCGCGATTAACGGCGCCGCGGTCACCGGCGGCCTGGAGCTGGCGCTGTACTGCGACATCCTGATCGCCTCTGAGCACGCGCGATTTGCCGACACCCATGCGCGGGTCGGTCTGCTGCCGACATGGGGCCTGAGCGTGCGGCTGCCGCAGAAAGTGGGTGTCGGGTTGGCCCGCCGGATGAGCTTGACCGGTGACTACCTGTCCGCAGACGACGCGCTGCGAGCCGGCCTGGTCACCGAAGTAGTGCCGCATGAGCGCCTGCTGATCGCCGCCCGTGATGTGGCCTCGACCATCGTCGGCAACAACCAGAACGCGGTGCGGGCGTTGCTGGAGTCCTACCACCGCATCGACGAGTCACAAACCAGCACGGGGCTGTGGCTGGAAGCCAGCGCCGCCAAACAGTTCCGGACGACCGGTGACGACATCGCCGGCAACCGGGAGGCGGTGCTGAGGCGCGGGCGGGCCCAGGTGCGCTGACGAGGACTCATTGTGCCGGAGTGACTTCCACCGTCAGGTGGGCACCGAGCTCATGTGCTCTTGGCCCGTCGTTGGCGCGAACGAATCGGCCGGCAACAAGGTCTGCACGTGCTCGCCGGGCGGTTCGGCGATGTGTTGGCGGCGGTGCCATAACGACATCGTTGGCCGTCGCTGACGTGAACGCGGACTCGACGACGCGATCTAAAGCCGATCCATTTCCCGTGACATGCGCGCGTCTTCTATGAACTCGAGTCGTCGCGGGTAATGCCGTTGCTCCGGGCGCTGTTCTGCTGCGCTCGTTGCGAACAAGCGGCGCGTGGTGACCGCAAGTCGGACCCACCACCGAGTCGACGGCGGTCGCAGAGTGACGGCGGTGCCGAAAAGGACCTCTTGTTCGGTGATGAGCGTCGGGGCGGACTTCGCCTCACCCTCAGCAAAAGGTGACGGCGCAGCGGTTAGCACTTCCGCGTGGGCTGTGGGTTCGATCCCGTCATCTTTGGGCAACGTTGTCGCCGTTTGTAATTCAGACATCTCAGTTTCCCTCCCGCCAGTTAGCCTTCGACCGGTCGAATGATTTGGTACGGCAAACCTACGGTCGGCCAATGGCAACGGGCACGAGTAGTTCGCTACCTGTCTTGCACCGTGGATCTGGATATCCACCCAGCGATCGGCGTAGCCGACGTTGCTGTAGCGACGCTCGCGCGACTGAATAACCCTCTCTGAGCTGCCCTTTCACCAGCCAAGACCGGCCCAGAGCGCCATCCGCAACGCACTGATCAGCGCACCCCGATTTGCGGCCACGCCTCTCGCGGGCCGACCAAATCGAGGGCGCGCGCGAATAGGTCCAGCCTGTTTCTTCGGCGAGCGTCGGTCGCCTACGGGCCGTTGTGCGGATTTGTCCCCATCGTGATGACTGCGACGCTATTGCCGAATAGGGAAGGAGCTCAGCGGATTTGACCTCAAAGCATGTCGGTCTCGGCGATGCACGTCGGCGCGACGAGGAGGAAAGGCGCCCAAATGTGAGGCGAAACACAGGTAGTGGGTTACCCGCGTGGTGATGGGCCGGCCGCTCCTAGGGTTTGCCGGTGTCGGTAATCGAGCCGAGTCTCCGGCTGGTAAACGCCAGCCTTTTCGCGGTCAAACACGAATGAAAGGCCAGTGTCATGTCCCACCCAGCAACGCAATCATGCAACCACACAGTCGCACCCGCGGACCTCAACGCAGTTACGGCGTTGAACTTGGAGGGGCATATCGGGCTGAAATTCACCGAGACCACCCCCGAGCGTGTACGCGCCACAGTCGCGGTCGGCCCGCAGCTGCGCCAAGCGGGGGGCATCGTTCATGGTGGTGTGTACTGCTCGATCATCGAAAGCGTCGCCAGTTGGGGCGGCACACTCTTGCTCGACGGCGAGGGCCACGCGGTGGGGGTCAACAACAGCACCGACTTCCTCCGCAGCGTCCGCGACGGCGTGTTGGTCGCTGACGCCAAGCCGGTCTTCCGTGGCCGCAGCCAGCAGCTGTGGCGGGTGGTCATCACCGACGCGCGCGGTCACGAATGCGCAATCGGGCACGTCCGCCTTCAAAACGTGCTCAACCGAAAGGGCTGACATGTGCAGTGAGCGAGGTGCAGACGTGGCAGTTACGGCGACTTCGACCGAGGAATGGACGCAAGCTATGTCAGAGACGTTGATTTCCAATGTATCTGATACGGCCCGCTGGATGGCAGCCTACCGGGCCGCTGAAACCGCGCGGCCTGACGCACTATTCGACGACCCTTTCGCTGACACGCTCGCCGGCGACCGCGGCCGCGCGATAGCCGCAGCCACACCGCTGTTGGTGCGCAACGGGTGGTGGTGGGTCACCCGCACCAAGCTGATAGACGACCTCATCGCCGAATCGGTCAAGAGCGGTTGCGACCGTGTACTGAACCTGGCGACCGGCTTCGACACCCGCCCGTATCGCCTCGATCTGCCGGCAGGGCTGGAATGGATCGAAGCCGATCTCCCCGAAATCATCGACGAAAAGCAGCGGCTGCTGACCAGTGCAACACCTCGTTGTCAACTGTCTCGAGTCGCTGTCGATCTCGCAGATGACCACAGTCGTGCAGCTTTTTTGGCAGACGCGACCAGCGGTGCCCGCAACGCGGTGGTCATCACCGAAGGCCTGCTGCTCTATCTCAGCGAACAGCAGGTAGGGGCTCTCGCAGATGACCTGCGCCGCAAGGAGATCGGCGGGTGGATCACCGACCTCATCGCACCGGTGATCGTTCGGGGAATGATGCGGCAGATGCCCAGCTTGGAGAAGGCCCCCATGACGTTTGAACCGACCGACGGCGTTTCGTTCTTCGAACGGCGGCAATGGTCGGTGGGCACCATACGCACCATTCACAGACACGCCGGATGCTGGAAGCGACTGCCCACGCTGTTGCGCCCGGTGGCCTACATTCCAGATCCCAACCCCCGCAAACTCGCTCGCCTGCCGTGGTCTGCAGTCGTGCGTTTCGATCGCTGAAATCATCCGGGTCTTGAGAGTTGTGAGCGCAGCGGGTGCTGGTGTGATCGACAAATTGGCGGCGTTAGTCATTCGTACCCAACTGCTGAACCGGCGCCACCGGGTTGCTGGGTCCGTTCCTGCTGAGCAGCCTGCTCGAGAAGACATCCAACACGCTGCACGCTGTAGTCCGCGCCACCGATGCCGCACCTGGCCTAGACCCGATCTTCTCCTCACTGCGCGGGCTCAGCTATGGTCCCGCGGTCATTTGGAATCTGTGGGCCGCATAGGGATGCGGCGGAATGCAGGTAGTGGACTACGCGTGTCATGGCCGGCCGACCGTTCCTAGGTTTGGCTCATATCAGTGATGCATTCGAGCTGTCCGAACGATGGGATGCGGCTCGCCTCGACCAACTGGAAGGTGCTGCCATGTTGCAGAAGATCGCCAGATCGGCCATCGCCGCCCCTCGGCGAATCATCACGGCTGCGCTGCTGATCATGTTCGCCGCAGCCGTTTTCGGCATACCGGTGACCACAAGCTTGTCCAAAGGTGGCTTTCAGGACCCGACGTCGCAGTCTCGGCGCGCGTCGCAGCTGATAGCCGACAAGTTCGACCTCGGCGACATGCAATTGATCCTGGCCGTGAGCTCTGACGCGGGCGCACGTAGCGACGCAGCGCGTGCCGCCGGAGACGAACTGTTCGCGCTGTTGAAGCGCCTGCCGTACGTGACCGACGTGAAATCTGCGTGGACAGCGTCGCCGTGGGCTGCCCGGGCGCTCGTGAGCAAGGACGGCAAGACCGGACTGATCGTTGCCGGCATCACTGGTGGTGAGACCGCTGCGCAGCAGCACGCTGCGCAACTGCTCGATCGGCTCCCGCACTTCGACGGCGTCACGGTCAAGGCAGGTGGTGAGGTTACCGCGACCGCCCAAACCGTCGAACAAGTAAAAAAGGACTTGCTGGTCATGGAAGCCATCGCCGTCCCGCTAAGTTTTGTTGTGTTGGTGTGGGTTTTCGGCGGTCTATTAGCAGCGGCGCTGCCGTTGGCGGTCGGCGTCTTTGCGATCATCGGCTCGATGGCGGTGATGCGCGCGATAACATTCGCCACCGATGTCTCAGTTTTCGCGTTGAACCTGGTCTTGGCAATGGGACTCGCGCTGGCAATCGACTACACACTGCTGATCGTGAGCCGGTTCCGCGACGAGTTGGCGAGCGGCGCAACCCAGGAAGAGGCACTGGTTCGCACGATGGCGAGCGCGGGTCGGACCGTGTTGTTCTCGGCTACCACGGTCACGCTGTCAATGATCGCGCTGGCACTGTTCCCGATGTACTTTCTGAAGTCGTTCGCGTATGCCAGTGTCGCGGTGGTCGCTTTCGCGGCGGTTGCGTCGGTGACGGTGACCCCGGCGGCGATCGTGCTGCTCGGCAACCGGATCGACTCCCTGGACCTGCGCTGTGGAATCCGTCGAATGTTGGGCCGGCCGCAGCCGGCGCAACGGGCGATCCGGGAAACGTTCTGGTATGGCTGGACGAAAGCCACTATGCGGCAGGCGCTTCCGGTAAGCTTGGTAACCATCGCAACGTTGCTTGTAGTTGGCGCACCGTTTCTTGGGATCAAGTGGGGCTATCCTGATGATCGCGTACTGCCCACCTCGGCCTCCGCGCGCGAGGTCGATGACGAACTGCGTTCGGATTTCGCGGTCAACTCTTTGGCCGATGTGATCGTCGTGATTCCCGACGCGGCCGAGGTGACACCACGCGAACTCGGCCTGTATGCAGCGGAGCTATCAAGGGTGCCGGATGTGTCGTCGGTATCGTCAGCTGCCGGCACCTACGCCAGCGGCGCCTTGGTAGGGCCCCCCTCGGCACCGAGTGGATGGAAAGCCGGCAGTGCCTTTTTCACCGTCAACTCCGTTGCGCCGCTGTACTCGCGGGCATCGGAGAATCAACTGGATCAGTTGCACGCCGTCGCAGCTCCACATGGCGCAAACGTCCAGATGACAGGCTGGGCACAGATTAACCGCGACAGCTCGCAAGCGGTCACCTCACGACTGCCGCTGGTGCTGTCGATCATGGCAGTGATCACCTTTGTGCTGCTTTTCCTGCTGACCGGCAGCGTTATCCTACCGCTAAAGGCGTTGGCGCTCAACATGTTGTCGTTAACAGCCGCGTTTGGTGCGCTGGTGTGGATCTTCCAGCAGGGCCACCTTGGTGGGTTCGGCACGACGGCTACCGGCACACTGGTGGCAAGTGTCCCCGTGCTGTTGTTCTGCCTCGCTTTCGGGCTGTCGATGGACTACGAGGTGTTCTTGATCTCGCGGATCCGCGAGTTTTGGCTGGCATCACGAAAGACGCGCGTCGACAACAGTGAAAGCGTCGCGTTAGGTCTGGCCCGTACCGGCCGCGTGGTAACGGCCGCGGCGCTGCTCATGGCGGTCACGTTCGCCTCGCTGGTGACCGCGAAGGTGTCACTCATGTGCATGTTCGGTGTCGGAGTGCCGTTGGCAGTCCTGATTGACGCCACGCTGGTTCGGATGCTGCTGGTGCCGGCATTCATGCGGATACTCGGCCCGCTTAACTGGTGGGCGCCGAGACCTCTCGCACGGTTGCATCGGCGTTTCGCGATCTCCGAAGCTGGGGAGTTGCCCGAATTTGTGCGTCCCGGACAGGGCGGTACGCGGAGTGGGTCCCCGACGCAGCCGGAAGCGGCGGCATAGGGCGGTGCGATTGGAACTGTTGACTACGCTGTCGAAGCCGGTGCCGGGATGCGACGCTGAGGTTGCCCCTCAAGCAAACCTGCACAGTAAGGATCGACCGATGCATTCACAACGGCGATGGCCACCTTCGCGAGACCTGAGCACCGGTTATCGTCAACTTACTTCGACGAGCCGCTCGTGCGGGTAGACATCGAGCTGGCTCGACGAGCTCGATTCTCGATGGTGGGCCAGCCCAGGTCCGCTAGCAGCATTCTGCCCCGTTTCCGCAAGTGAGAAACGGGGCAGAATCGGTTGAGCCGCTAGATCACGGAATCAATGCGCGGATCGGGTGGCGCAGGTCATAGCCGGGGTGCAGCAGGTCCGCCGCGTAGTGGCGGATCGGGTGCAGGGGTCCGCTGCGCGGCACCCATGGGTCGGCAGACGCGACCGGCGCCGCAAGCGACCCGAGGAGGGACAGACCGACGGCGGCCAGAAGGCCAGCTGCCGCGACACGCAGTTTAGAAGCTTTGGCATTCATGGTGTTTTCCTTACCTAACAGTTGTCCCAGGTCCGAAGCTGAATCCTTCACTGGGGTCGGTTGCTATTTCCCGACATCACGAGCATGCACCAGCTGCCTTGGTGGATTCTGGCGAGATTCTTGCGAAATTCTTGCGTTCGCAGTGCTCCGCGTCTGCCCAGTTCAGCGAGGGTTTATTTGGAAGGTGAACTCGTGACCGCCGATGCGGATCTGGTCACCGTCAGCCAGCGTGGCGCTACTTCGGATGCGCCGGCCTCCTACCTGGACGCCGTTGGTCGACCGCAGGTCGCTGATGACGAAACTACCTCCGGCGTCGATGACGGCAGCGTGATAGCGACTCACTTCGTCGTCGTCGAGAACGATGTCGTTGTCCGGGCGGCGCCCGATCCGGATCGACCCCTCCAACCGGTGGCGCTGTCCGTCCGTTCCCCTCAGCTCGGCGATTACCGACGGGCCGGCCAGTGTGCCGGTGTACGGACCGAGGCCGGCGACTGCGCGCGTCGCGGTCGTCTGCACTGCCAGTTGAATGTCCAGCGGCTCTTGGCGCAGGATCCGCTCGTGCAGGCTTCGCACAGTAGGACCGGGGTCGATGCCGAGATTCTCGGCCAGGTTCGATTTCAGCCGCTGATAGGCGTTGAGTGCATCGGACTGACGCTCGGCGAGGTAGTAGGCGGTGATCAGCTGAGCCCACAGCCGTTCGCGATATGGATTCTCGGCGCTCAGCGCCTCCAGACGTGGGATAAATGCGTCGGCGCGGCCGCACGCGATCTCGGCCTCGGCGAGGGCGGTTTGCACCGCCACTCTGACCTCAGACAGCGCGGTGGCGAAGGTGTCGACGAAGGCGAATTCGCGTAGGTCATCGAGGAACGGCCCGCGCCATTCGGCCAGCGCAGCCGACAGGTAGCTGCTGGCATCTTCGAAGCGTCCGGCGGCGGCGGCATGCACGCCCGCGTTCTTTTCGGTGGTGAATCGCCCGAGATCGCACTCGGCGTCAGTGACGTTGAGTTGATAACCCGGCGGGACGCTCCCCAGCACCGTGCTCGGGTCATAACCTGCGCTGCCGATCAGTCGTCGCAGATTGGAAACGTAGGAGTGGATGCTTGTCCGCGCGGCCGGCACCGGCCGCTCCTGCCAGACCGCATCGATCAGCGAATCGACCGACACCGCCCGGTTTCGGTTCATCACCAACATGGCCAGCACCGCCCGCTGCTTCGGAGCGCCCAACGGCACCAGGGTGCCGCCCGCACTCAGCTGCAATGGCCCCAAGACACCGAAACCGCGACCCGCGTATCCCATCGTGCTGCCCGCCTTTCGGATGTGCGTCGGCATCAGCTCAGTATTTTCGAGTTACGCATCGCTCGGGTTTTGGGGCAGCACGCGCGCAGCCTGCACCGGGTTGCCGACGCCGAGTTTAGCCAATCTGGCGGGCGCCCGGCTGCGGCTGGCCCGGTGCGCTCACCCCAGAGCGGCGCGCAGCGTGGCGACGACCTCGCCGGCCGTACCGGTTGTCGAGTAGCCCGCGGCCAGCTTGTGACCGCCGCCGCCGAACGTCGACGCGACAACGGCGAGATCTATTACGGCCTTGGACCGCATCGACACCGACCACTGCTGCGGCGCAATCTCTTTGAACACCGCGGCCACCTCGGCTTGCTGCGTGGTGCGGACGATGTCGACGATGCTCTCGACTTCTTCCGGGCGCGCGCTGGCCCACTCCTGGTTTCCGACAACGGCGTACACCAGACCACGACCGCCGGCGGCGTCAGGCAGCAGCTGCGCCGAGTCCAACACCCGGGACAGCATCGCCAGCCAGGCGAAGGGATGGGTGTCCATCAGCGACCGGCTGATCGCTGCGTTATCGATGCCGGTCTCGACCAGCCGCGCCGCCAATTTAAGTGCGTGCGGGCTGGCCCACCGGAACGAGCCGGTGTCGGTGGTCAGCCCCGCATACAAGCAATGCGCCACATCGGCGTCGATCGGCTTGTCCCACGCGTCGAGCAACTCAGCGACCATCATCGTGGTCGAGTCTGCCGACGGCTCAACGAAATTCGCGGTACCGAACATCTGGTTCGACGCGTGATGGTCGATCACCAGTACTTCGCCGGTGGCGGCCATGTCGCGCAGGTCACCGAGCCGGTTGATGCTCGGAATATCAACGGTCACAACCAGATCGACATCACGTCGCATGGTATTCGGATCGACCAGAAGCCGGCCGCCTGGCAGCGACTGCAACGACTCCGGTAGCGCCGCGGGCGCCGCGAAGCTGACCTGGACGTTCTTGCCGCACCGGTCCAGCACCAGGGCCAGCGCCAGCCCGGCACCGATCGTGTCGGCATCGGGATGGACATGGCACACCACCGCGACCGTGGCGGCGTCGTCCAGCGCCTTGGCAGCGCCGACGGCGTCGACGCGTCGTGCGGTGGAACTTGATTCAGTCTTCGAGTTGATCGTCGTCACCGGCACCTTCTCCGCTAGCGGTGAGTGCCCCTGTGTCGTCCGATACAGCGTCGTCGTCCTGCTCCGCACCGCTCGTACGATACGGGTCGGCGTCACCGGCCGGGCTGGCTCCCTGGCGAACTCGAGCCACATCGGCGTCGGCGGCACGCGCGCGTGCCAGCAATTCCTCCATCCGCTGCACGGAGTCGGACACCGTGTCGCGGATGAAGGCCAGCGTGGGAGTGAAGCGCACGCCGGTGCCGGCCCCGACTTTGCTGCGCAGCACACCCTTTGCGCGCTCCAACGCCGCGGCGGCTCCGGCGTAATCGGGCTCGTCGTCCAATGAGGTACCCAGCACGGTGTAGTACAGCGTCGCATCGTGCAGGTCGCCGGTCACCTTGGCGTCGACGATGGTGACCCCGACCAAGCCCGGATCCTTGATCTCGTACTCGATCGCCGATGCGACGATCTCGGAGATCCGCTTGGCCAGCCGGCGCGCCCGCGCCGGGTCAGCCATGCCGCAGGTTCAGCGTGTCGGAGCTCATGTTCAGGTGCGTTCCTTTTCCACCAGCTCGTAGGTCTCGATGACGTCGCCCTCTTTGAGGTCGGAGTAGGTGAGTGTAAGACCGCACTCGTATCCGTCGCGCACCTCGGTGACGTCGTCCTTCTCCCGCCGCAGTGAGGACACCGTGAGGTTCTCTGCAACCACGATGTTGTCGCGCAGCAGCCGGGCTTTGGCGTTGCGCCGCATAATGCCCGAAGTCACCAGGCAACCGGCGATCAGGCCGACCTTCGAGGACCGGAACAACGCCCGGATCTCGGCGCGACCCAGCTCCTTCTCCTCGTAGATCGGCTTGAGCAGGCCCTTAAGCGCACTCTGGATCTCATCGATGGCCTGGTAGATCACCGAGTAGTACCGAATGTCCACGCCTTCGCGGTTGGCCAGCTCGGTGGCCTTGCCCTCGGCCCGCACATTGAACCCGATGATGATCGCGTCCGAGGCCGACGCCAGGTTGACGTTGGTCTCGGTGACACCGCCGACACCGCGGTCGATGACGCGCAGTTCCACCTCGTCGTCGATCTCGATGCCCAGCAGGGCCCCTTCCAGTGCCTCGACGGTTCCGGAGTTGTCGCCCTTCAGGATCAAGTTGAGCTGCGACGTCTCTTTCAACGCTGCATCCAGGTCGTCCAGGCTGATCCGCTTGCGGGAGCGCGCTGCGAGCGCGTTGCGCTTGCGGGCGCTGCGACGGTCGGCGATTTGACGTGCGATCCGGTCCTCGTCAACCACCAGCAGGTTGTCTCCGGCGCCGGGCACCGACGTGAAGCCGATGACCTGGACGGGCCGGGACGGTAGAGCCTCGTGGACGTCCTCGCCGTGTTCGTCGACCATGCGCCGGACACGGCCGTAGGCGTCGCCGGCGACGACCGAGTCGCCGACCCGCAGCGTGCCGCGCTGGATCAGCACGGTGGCCACCGGGCCGCGACCGCGGTCCAGGTGCGCTTCGATCGCCACACCCTGAGCTTCCATGTCGGGGTTGGCCCGCAGGTCCAAGGCGGCGTCGGCGGTCAGCAGCACCGCCTCCTCCAGCGCCTCGATGTTGGTGCCGGCCTTCGCCGAAATGTCGACGAACATCGTCTCGCCGCCGAAATCCTCGGCGACGAGCCCGTATTCGGTGAGCTGGGCGCGGATCTTTTGCGGGTCCGCGCCCTCTTTGTCGATCTTGTTGACCGCCACCACGATCGGCACGTCCGCGGCCTGCGCGTGGTTGATGGCCTCCACCGTCTGCGGCATGACGCCGTCGTCGGCGGCCACCACCAGGATCGCGATGTCGGTGGCCTTGGCACCGCGGGCACGCATCGCGGTGAACGCCTCGTGACCCGGGGTGTCGATGAAGGTAATCGGCCGCTCGTTGCCGTCGAGGGTGACGGTCACCTGGTAGGCACCGATGTGCTGCGTGATGCCACCGGCCTCGCCCTCGCGGACGGTGGCATTCCGGATGGTGTCCAGCAGTCGGGTCTTACCGTGGTCGACGTGACCCATCACGGTCACCACCGGCGGACGGGTCTGTAGGTCGTCCTCGTCACCTTCGTCTTCGCCGTAGGTCAGGTCGAACGATTCCAGGAGCTCGCGGTCTTCGTCCTCGGGGCTGACGACCTGGACGACGTAGTTCATCTCGCCGCCCAGCAGTTCGAGTGTCTCGTCGCCGACCGACTGGGTCGCCGTCACCATCTCGCCGAGGTTGAACAGCGCCTGCACCAGCGAGGCCGGGTTGGCGTCGATCTTCTCGGCGAAGTCGCTCAGCGACGCGCCGCGGGCCAACCGGATCGTCTCGCCATTGCCGTGCGGCAACCGCACGCCGCCGACGACGGGCGCCTGCATGTTCTCGTACTCGGCGCGTTTCGCCCGCTTCGACTTGCGGCCACGGCGCACCGCACCACCGGGACGTCCGAATGCACCGGCAGCGCCACCGCGCTGGCCAGGCCGTCCGCCGCCAGCACCACCGCCGCCGCCGGGACGGCCGCGGAAGCCGCCGCCGCCACCAGGTGGCGCACCGACTCCGCCGCCAGCACCGGCGCCGCCGCCGCGGTAATTACCGCCACCGCCACCGCCACCGCCGGGACGGCCACCTGCCGGGGCGCCCGGCCGAGCGCCGCCACCGCCACCGGGACCGGGGCGGGGACTACCGGGACGCGCTGGGCGAGTTGGCCCACCAGCGCCGGCGGGACGAGGAGGCATGTTGCCGGGCGACGCGCCGCCCGGGCGCGGCGCGCCGGGACGCGGGGCACCGGGACGCGGAGCCTGCGGACGGGGGATACCCCGGTCCACCGACGGCGCCGAAGAGAACGGATTGTTGCCCACCCGCGGCGTGCGTCCCACTGGCTTTGGGGCCACCGGACGCGGACCGGGCACCGGACCGGGACGGGCCGGCTCGGTTGCTGAAGCAGCGGCTTGCGGCTGCTCAGGAGCAGCAGCAGCCGGTGGCGGAGCCGGAGCCGGCTCGGGGGGCGCCTGCGGCGCCGGTGGTGGTGCGGCCGGTTTGGGTGCAGCAGGCTTCTGCGCCGCCGGGGGCGCCTCTTTGACGGCCGCTTTGGCAGCCGCCGCGCCATTGCCGACGGTCTTGTCCTGCGTGGGCTTGGGACCGCCCAACGACTCACGCAGCCGACGCGCGACCGGCGCTTCTACTGTCGACGATGCGGATTTGACGAATTCGCCCTGTTGACTCAGCCGGGCGAGAACTTCCTTACTGGTAACACCGAGTTCCTTGGCTAACTCGTGTACGCGGGCCTTACCTGCCACAACATCTCCTGTCTAAGAGGCGACAGCGGTGGTAGGCCGCGCCTCGGGTTTAGCTATGACGCATGGTCATCGGGACTTCACGGTGTGCTCATGTTCTTCGCTGCCTGTCTGTTGGCTGGATAATCGCGCACATCCAGAGCCTCGCAGAGACTCTATGTGCTCGACCACCGCTGACGTTTCCGCTGTGCCGGCGATGCGCAGCGCTCGAGTAAAAGCTCGCCGCCGGATTGCTTCTTTGGCGCACTGCGGTACGGGATGCAGCCATGCACCCCGCCCCGGCAGAGTACCTGCCGTGTCAACGGTCACGGTGTGCTCACCGTTCCCGCTCGACACAGCCACCACTCGGAGCAGTTCGACGGCCAGCTCTCGCCTACGGCAACCGACACACGTCCGCACCGGTCCACCGGCACGTCGATGCGCGGAGGCCGAAGTCTCGCGCTGGATCACGGCTTAGTTTACCTGCACCCGTCCGGTGCTCAGAACCACCCGCGGTGTTCGGCGACCCAGGTCATGTGGGCGGCTAACCGGCTAGTGGTCGTGCGCCATCCCATGAGCGGCACCATGTCCAGGGTGTTCCGTCGGCTCGTCGGGCGAATCGCCGCGGATGTCGATCCGCCATCCGGTGAGCCGAGCGGCCAGCCGGGCATTCTGCCCCTCTTTGCCGATGGCCAGTGACAGCTGGAAGTCGGGCACCACCACCCGAGCCGCCCGGGCGTCCTGGTCGATCACGCTCACCGATACCACCTTGGCCGGCGACAACGCGTTGGCGACGAATCGGGCCGGGTCGTCATCGAAGTCGATGATGTCGATCTTCTCGCCGGAGAGCTCGCTCATGACATTGCGCACGCGCTGGCCCATCGGGCCGATGCAGGCGCCCTTGGCGTTCAGGCCCGGAACACGCGAGGCCACCGCGATCTTCGAGCGGTGACCGGCTTCGCGTGCCACCGCCACAATCTCCACCGAGCCATCGGCGATCTCGGGGACTTCCAACGAGAACAGCTTGCGCACCAAGTTGGGGTGGGTGCGCGACAATGTGATCACCGGCTCGCGGACTCCACGGCTCACGCCCACCACGTAGCAGCGCAGCCGATCACCGTGCTCGTAACTCTCACCCGGCACCTGCTCCGCCGCAGGGATCACACCCTCGGACCCTTTGGCCTCGCTGCCCATCCGGACGATGACCAGGCCGCGTAAATTCGCTCGGCTATCGCGTTGGATCACACCGGCAACGATCTCGCCCTCATGGGTGGAGAACTCCCCGTAGGTGCGCTCGTTCTCGGCGTCCCGCAGCCGCTGCAGCATCACCTGCCGTGCGGTCGTGGCGGCAATTCGCCCGAAGCCCTCCGGAGTGTCCTCCCACTCCTTGAGCACATTCCCGTCCTCACCGAGCTCGCGCGCCACCACCCGGACCGAACCCGATTTGCGGTCGATGTCGATGTGGGCGTCGGGCTGATGTCCCTCGGTGTGCCGGTATGCGCTCAGCACCGCGGCCTTGACGTCCTCGAGCAAGTCGTCGAATGAAATGCCGCGCTCCACGACGATCGCGTGCAGAGCGGCCATGTCGATGTTCATGTTCGGCCCTCCGCCTCCGCGCTTCGATCGACAGCCGTCAGCTCGATCTCTCGTTGAGAGGGGGATGAAAACTCAACTTGAACAACGGCTTTCAGGATCTGACTGAGAGATATCGAGCGGACCGTCCAGTCTCGGGCCCGGCTGTCGCGAACCACCAGACTCAGCGTGTCCCCGGTCGTCTGACCAACTCGGCCGGTGACCTGCGTTCCATCCGTCAATGCCAGCTCGATTTTGCGGCCCCGCGCACGGCGGAAGTGCTTCGCGCTGGTCAATGGGCGGTCCACACCGGGCGAAGTGACTTCCAGAACGTAGTGATCGTCAATGCCGTTCACCGCGTCCAGCAGGCTTGACGCCGAACGGGACAGCTCGGCAATCGTGTCCAGGTCGAGTGCGGTGTCGCCGTCGGCGATCACGGTTATTCGCGCCGGCTGCACCCGCGCGTCGATGACGACGTCTTCGATTTCATAGCCTGCACGCGCGAACTCACCATCGAGCAGCTCGATCACCTGCGTCTGCGACGGTAGCCCGGTGGCCACGGCGAGCTCCTCATCTTGAGTTGTACATTCGGGCGGCCCTGCGGTGCTAGGAACAATCAGCGCTTCGCCCACGAACAGCCTTCCACGATACGCCAGGAATCCGGCATAAGACGTGATCGCGGCATGGCCAGCTGGCGTTACGGCCGGCGTTCACGGGCACCGCGGTGCCAATGGCAGGATGTTGCTGTGCCGCCCACAGAGCCTGGCTTAGAGCCGGTCGTCAACAGGCGACGTGCCTTGACGGGGGGCATCGCCCTGGCCGTTCTCGGGCTGGGGATGCCCGCCTGCAGTTCGCCGCCCGCGCCCCCGGCAGTCGACGAACTCGAATCGCAGTTGGCGTTGGCCCGGCACGACAGCGAGCTCGCCGCGGCGGCCGCCCCCGGCGCGGACAAGCTGGTCAGCGAGGCGCTGACCGAGGTCGCCGCCGAACGCACCCAACATGCGCAGGCCCTGAAGACCGAAATCGCGCGCCTCGCCGTCAACACCACATCAAGCCCACCCGCGACCACGAGTCCGGCCAGCACCGGTACGGCCGCGGCGGCTCCCCCACCGCCGCTGGCCGACGTGATCCGGTCGTTGCGCGCGTCCGCGGCCAGCGCCAGTGAGCTGGCGAGCACGTCGACGGGTTACCGAGCCGGGCTGCTCGGTTCCATCGCCGCCGCCTGCACGGCATCTTCCACCGTCGCGCTGGCGCTTGGCGCGCAGGCATCGTGACCTCCGCTGAGCCGTCGCCGGCCGCATCGCCTTCTGGGCCCGCCGACACCGCGCTGAGTGCGGCGCTGAGCAACGAGCACGCCGTCATCTACGGCTACGGCATCGTGTCCGCGCATTGCCAACCGGAGGTGAACACCCTGGTGTCGTTCGCGCTCAATCAGCACCGCCAACGTCGCGACCAGGTCATCTCGGTGCTGGCCACCCGCTCAGTCACCGCCCCGGTCGCCGCCGCCGGTTACCAACTACCGATGTCGGTCGTCAGCGGAAACGACGCGGTGCGGCTAGCCGCGCAAATGGAGAAGGACACCGAAACCGCTTGGCGCGCCTACATCGAGCAGGCTCAGAGCGCCGCGGATCGCACACTCGGCGTGACGGCTCTGACCCAGAGCGCAGTATTGGCCGCCCGATGGAAGCAAGCGCTGGGCGACTGGCCGATCACCACCGCCTTCCCCGGCGCCGACTGACGCCGAGCACGGTAGCGCTAACCGGAGATGGCGGCCGTGATCCCGGTGGCCAACCCGGCGCCGACCGCGAGCTCACGCGTCTGACCGCTGAACCGATCGCGCAGCTCGACCGTTCCGTCCGTCCAACCCCGACCCACCACGACAATCCATGGCACACCGAGCAATTCGGCGTCCTTGAACTTCACCCCGGGCGATGCCTTCCGGTCGTCGAGCAGCACCTCGATACCCAGTCGATCCAAATCGGCGGCCAGCGCGGTGGCCCCGGCGCGCGCTTCGGCGTCTTTGTTGGCGATCACCAGGTGCACATCGAACGGCGCAACCTCGGAGGGCCACCGCAGCCCCAGCTCGTCGTGCTGCTGTTCGGCGATGACCGCCACCAGCCGCGACACCCCCAGACCGTAGGAACCCATGGTCAGCCGCACCGGCTTGCCGTCCTCGCCGAGCACGTCGACAGTGAAGGCGTCGGTGTATTTGCGGCCGAGCTGGAAGATGTGGCCGACCTCGATCCCGCGGGCCGAGACCAATGGTCCAGCGCCGTCGGGCGACGGGTCGCCGTCACGCACTTCGGCAGCCTCGATGGTCCCGACGGCGGTGAAATCGCGGCCGGCGACCAAACCGACGACATGCTTGCCGGGCTGGTCGGCGCCGGTGATCCAGCTGGTGCCGTCCACCACTCGCGGATCGACCAGATAGCGAACACCGTTGTCCAGCAGTGATTTCGGGCCGATATAGCCCTTGACGAGGAAGGGGTGTTTCGCGAAGTCGGCGTCGTCGAGCAGCGCGTACTCGCCAGGGTCGAGCGCGGCGCCCAGCCGTTTGTCGTCGACCTCGCGGTCGCCGGGCACCCCGATCGCCAGTAGCTCCCAGTCGCCGCCCGGTTGGCGGACCTTGAGCAGGACGTTCTTCAGGGTGTCGGCAGCGGTGACAACTCGGCCCAGACCAGCGCCGTCCGCCCCGTTGGCCCACTCGACCAAGGTCGCGATGGTCGGGGTGTCGCCGGTGTCGTGGACCACCGCCTCAGGCAGTCCGGCCACCACTTCCGCGGACCGGGCTTCCGGCCGCGCGGTGACCACGGCCTCGACGTTGGCGGCGTAACCGGATTCCAAGCAACGGACGAAGGTGTCCTCACCGATCGGGCTTTCGGCCAGAAACTCCTCGGATGCCGAGCCACCCATGGCGCCGGATACGGCGGACACGATGACGTAGTCGATGTCGAGGCGGCTGAAGATGCGTTGGTAGGCCTCGCGGTGCGCGTGGTAGGCGTTCTTGAGGCCAGCGTCGTCGATGTCGTAGGAGTAGGAGTCCTTCATGACGAACTCACGGCCGCGCAGGATGCCGGC
>Ga0302326_10006565_pt1 | contig 26069 bp, 19 predicted proteins | sample Palsa_T0_3_FD_202264 | JGI IMG/M metagenome (GOLD analysis project Ga0302326, IMG submission 202264) | Peat permafrost microbial communities from Stordalen Mire near Abisko, Sweden - Palsa_T0_3 | ecosystem: Environmental > Terrestrial > Soil > Palsa > Peat permafrost | place: Sweden: Abisko... | reverse complement strand
AAGCAGCGGCAGCCCGCTCCACTGCGAACAAGGCGGCCGAGAATAAAGCAGCGGCAGCTCGTCCCGCTGAGAACAAGCCGACTGCGAATAAAGCACCGGCAACCCGCTCCAGTTCCAGTGAGAACAAGCCAGCCCATACGCAGCCCGCGCCCAGTCAAAAAGCTGCTGCTCCTGAGGCTCACCCGGAGAGCGCTCCGCGGCCGGCAACCGCGGCTCGTGCGCAGCCTGCGCCTCATCCCCAGGCTGCACCTCGCCCCGAAACTGCTCCGCGGCCGGAGAAAAAAGATCCGGGGAAAGAATAGCCTCGTCAGCAGCGAATTGACTGCGATGCATCGAGTCAAGCGGAATCAGAGCCGCTTCCCGGAAATGACATTTGAAGGTCTCACTGCGGAAGAACTAAGGAGTGAAACATGCTTGGAACTATATTGATCGTGATTTTGGTTTTAGCGCTTTTGGGTGCGCTGCCACGATGGCCGCATAGTCGAGACTGGGGCTACTACCCGACAGGAGGATTGGGGATGATCCTTTTGATCGTTGTCATTCTCCTGGTTCTCGGTCGCATTTGAAGTATCCCTGGTAGGCAATGGTTGGACCTGCAGGAGGCCGCTTCTGTCGCGCAAGCGTTGTTATCGTTTGCCGGCTTGCTTTTCCATAGTCTCGGCTGCGGAAAGTTTCCGGTCCCGGTGTGGCTCTGTCCGCGGGGCACCGTTATGCAGTTCGCAGGCTTCCCCAATGGTTGCGCCACAGGTTGTGCAGGGCACGGATAGCATCTGTTTCATCGTGAGGTCTTTGGCTTTCACTTCCCCATACTGCAACATTGCACAGCCGGAAAATGCTCAATAATGCTCACTATCAAATTATTAGCCTAGCGGCCGATTGCGAATGCGATCCAGGCTCCGCCTCTTGCCGATTGTGAGCAAAAGTGAACATCTCTCGCGGTTTAATTTGTGTCAGACTTTGTAGGTGTGTAATTCCGCGCGGGAGAGAAACTGTTGATGGCAATGACAATGTTGGCCGGTAAAAAGCGCGTATTTGACCCCAAACAATTCCTTGCCACGATCGGCGCGGGCCGGAAAGTCGTTGCCTTTCCCAAGAAACAAAACATCTACACGCAGGGCGATGAGGCTGACGCAGTCTTCTACATTCAGGAAGGCAAAGTCAGACTCACCGTCGTATCCAAGGTCGGCAAGGAAGCGACCCTCGGCATACTCGGCGGTGGAGAGTTCTTCGGAGAAGGCGGCCTGGCTGGACAGCCTCTTCGCATGGGTTCTGCAACCGCCATGACGGACTGCGAAGTTCTGCGCATCGATAAGAAGGCGATGATGCTTGCGCTGCACCAGGAGCACAAGTTCTCTGATTTGTTCGTGGCTTATCTGTTGGCCCGGAACATCCGATACGAAGAGGATCTAGTGGACCAACTTTTCAATTCCAGCGAAAAGAGACTGGCTCGCATTTTGCTTCTGTTGGCTCACTTCGGCAAGGAAGGTGTGCCCGAGTCCGTAATTCCCAAGATCAGTCAGGAGGCCCTGGCAGAAATGATAGGCACCACCCGGTCGCGGGTCAGTTTTTTCATGAACAGGTTCAGAAATTTGGGCTTCGTTGAATATGGGGGAGGCGGGCTGCAGGTTCATAGTTCGCTTCTAAATATCGTTCTCCACGACTAGCCCCCCGCGCATCAAACTTAAAGCGGCCACCGTCCCGATTTTACAAAACGATCACTTCTGACCAGCCTTGCGAAGCCTGAAGTTTGATACTGGCGACTCACAGGTTCGAAGGCCAAGATGGCTTCGTCAACATGTTGTTGTTGCGGACCACTCTTGATACATGGAGGTTTCGATGCATCTACATCTGCTCGATATGAACCTGATAGCGCTCGCCGTCGTTGCGATTCTGATCATGGCGGTGCTGGTTTTCCTGTATGTGCGAAAACATAAAAATAAGGATACGCCCGAAAGCTTGCGGATGGAGTTTGGGCCCGGGTACGATCGGCCGCTGCGTGAGTATGCGTCGGAACAAAACGCGAAAGCGCAGTTAGAGCATCGTGAGAACCGGGTTGAAAATCTCAACATTCGCGATTTTGCTCCGATGGAGCACGAACCTTTTTCGAAACGGTGGGAGTCCATCCAATCTCGTTTTATTGAGTCCCCTAGAGCTGCCGTCACAGAAGCCGATGACTTGGTGTCCTCTTTAATGAGCGTTCGTGGATATCCCTTACCCGATTTCGAACAGCGCGGCGCCGATATTTCCGTCGACCATCCCCGAGTAATGGAGAGCTACCACGCCGCGCACGAGATCGCGCTGCGGGTCAAGAGAGACGAAGCAACCACGGAAGAACTGAGAACGGCAATGATCCACTTCCGGTCCTTGTTCGAAATGCTGGCACAGGCCGCGGCGAGTGCCGAGAGAAAAGAAGTCGCGTAAGTGACGCGATTGCCGTAATTCCCTTCCCGCGCCATTACTGCTTGTCCAACACACTGGCAATTGCGGGCTTGATCACAGCGGCGCGCGCACTGCACAAGCGTATTCGTTCCAGCGTATTCGCTAAATTGCGTGCGCCTCCCGGCAGCTTGGCGATGCGAGGTTGAAAAAACTTTTCGACTTGCTCCTCGTGTTCTCCATCGCAGAAACCAGCGGCGGTCTGCGGAAGCGTCGCCCCGAACGGAATACCGCGAGCGCCAGCAATCGTGGAATTGATCACATCAAAATTCTGCTGGACGAACTCCCAGACCAGTTCGCGCGCATGCGGCGGAGCGCCAACCAGCGTGGATTGAAGTTCCCGCAGGTCGATGCCGCTGCCAAGCATCAGTTGGAGTCTGGAGCGCGTGATGGCCGGATCACGGAAAAAGGCCAACGCGGTGATCATCCATGCTCGCTCGCGTTGAATCTTATCCTTCCTGATTTCATCCACCAGGGCATCGAAGAAGGCGCGATCGCCGTTCCAGGCGGCAGCAGAAAGCACAGGCGCCACCATATCCGGGTCCAGCGATTGATGATCCTTCAACCAATCGTGTGCCAGCAATGTAGCGTGGGATGACAACTCCGTATCTTCGCCATAAGTCGCGGTGAGGGGCACAATCTCGATTCGAAGCAGCCCCACTGCCTGCGATTCACCAGCCCTCGGCTTCCAGCCCAGCTCATGCGCGCGGACGCCATACAACGACCGGATCAGGCGCGCATAGTTGTGACTCAGGTCTGCGGGGATAAAATCGCTAAGCCCCCTGACACTCTCGGCGGCTTGCCGCACCAGTCCGGGATCGGAGCTGTGGCTGAACTCGCTCACGAATCTGAGTTCCTGCTCCGGGTCTCCGACACCTGAAGAAAACATCAGCAGAATATTGCGTAGCGCGGCGGCGGCTTCGTCAGGCTTGAGATCAGGCAGGCCTTTCGTGATCAACCTGTCTGCCAGTTCGGCGTCATAGGACACCGCGTAATAGCCGGCGGCGTTGGAGTCCGCGAAGAACCACGTCGGGCACCTCTTGGAACCGTCCAAGAAATCGAAGCGAGCTGCTGCACTCGTCAACATGAAGCATTGGCGATGCGTTCCGGCATCGTCTCCCCAGGTTGCGCAAACCGGAACAGACCACACCGCATCGGTCGAGCCGGGAGATCCCGCCGGAAGAAAACGCCGTTGCTCCAGTTCCAAGGGATCTTGAAGAGACGTGAACTTATGTTCCTTATCGGTCGCCGTGCAAGCGAGCTTCACGGACACAACCGGAAACCCCACCTGATTCAGAAAACTCGAAAACGCTGCGCCTGTCTGTTGCCCGGAAACCGAATCGAGCGCGGCAAGAAAATCAGCGCTGGTGGCGTTTCCCCAGGCGTGCTGCTGCAGATACAGCCGGATCGCGCGCTGAAATTTCTCCGGGCCCATGTAGTTCTCAAACATTCCAATCACGGCCAGCCCTTTGCCGTAAGTAATGCCGTCGAACGCGTTGGCGATGTCGCCCGGAGCATCGATTGGCTGGCGGATCTTCCTGGCGGTCGTGAGACTATCACTGCGCATCACAGTCAGCGATCCCGCGGCGTCCGCCCTGATGTTCCACTCCGGCTTCCATTCGTTGAGCAGCTTGCCGGAGAGCCAGCTCGCGAAGGCTTCATTCAGCCAGATGTCGTCCCACCAGGCGGTAGTCACCAGGTCGCCGAACCACTGGTGCGACATCTCATGTTCCATCGTCCCCGCGCGCCGACGCTGGCGAAGTTCGGTGTCTTGCTCCTTCGGGAAGAGCAGGGAGTCGCCATACGCAATCAGGCCCGCATTTTCCATCGCGCCCCACGCCGTCGTGAGCGGCACGACAATCTGATCCAGCTTCTCGTACGGATAAGGCGTACCAAAGTAGTCTTCGAGCATCTCAATCAGCTTCGGCGTGATCGAAGCGGCGTAGGCGGTTTCGGAAACGCGTCCGCGTGGCACAATGATCCGGCTCGGCCGCCGGTTCCTGCCCACAGGATCGGTCTCGACCACATCGAACGGGCCAACACCAAATGCCACCAGATAAGACGGCAGCGGCTTGCTTTCCCCGAACCGCACTTCTTTCGTTCCCTCGGTTTTCGTTCCCTCGCTTTTCGTTCCGTCGGCCTCGTCCTTTTCTGATATGACGGCGGTATTCGAAAAGGCCTTCAGGTCCTTTGGAATATGCAGCGTCAACTGCCAGGGTACTTTGAAAGAAGGCTCATCGAAGCACGGAAAAACGCGACGCGCCGTGACCGGTTCGAACTTGGTGAAGATGTACCAGTCCTTCCCTTGCTGCTGTTGAAACGCGCCGTCGGTGAGAGTGCGGCTAACTTCACCACTATAGGAGATCTGCAACGTCGCGTGCCCCGCCGGAAGCGTGCTGCCCGTCGTGATGGCAATGAAATCGCCGCCGTTATTGCTGCCATTATTATTAACTTCCGGGGCAGGTGTCGCTTGTGCCGGCCAATCGCGGCCCGCGATCCGAATCGTAGCCTTCTCGATCGTCAGCGATTTCCCCAGCAGCCAAATCGTTGAAACCGGTTCTAGTGTCTCCAGCTCGATTGCGATCGAGCCACTGAAGCGGTCTTCGCCCGGTGTCATGCGCAAATCGGCCGCATACCGCACGGGGCGCACGGTCGTCGGAAGCCGTAATTTCGGCGGCTCACTCTGCGAGAAGCATGGGAGCGAAGCTAACCACAAACCAAGGACGAGAACAGCGACGAATCGGGTCACCCCGACATCATAAGGCGCTTCTCATTATTCTAAAAGCTGGACGCTCCGGTATCAGCTGGGCTCCAGAGCAACAAGCACTAAAGTTGATACCAATTCCGCCGATGGGAGTGTCATCGAAGGAAGATATGTGCCTATAAATGTTCTGATGGTGGAAGATAATCCCGCAGACGTCCGGCTGACGCAGGAAGCCTTCCGCGACGCCAATCCATCGATCCAGTTGCACGTGGTTCCCGACGGCGTGGAGGCGATGGCCTTTCTGTGGCAACAGGGGGTCCACTTCGATGACCCGTGCCCGGATCTCATTTTGCTCGATCTCAACCTCCCCAAAATGGATGGCCGCGAGGTTCTCACTCACATCAAGGCTGACGCCAGGTTGAGAAGCATACCCACCGTGGTCCTCACCGCCTCCGGCGCGGAAGCGGACATTGTAAAAACCTATCAGCTTCAGGCCAACTGCTACCTCGTCAAGCCGGTGCAATTGGACGCCTTCGAGGCCCTGCTGAAAGGCGTCAACGATTTCTGGCTGGTCAGGATCAAGTTGCCGCAGCAGAAATAGAGATCGAGATTAGAGACATGCGGATGCCGAAGAAATCGATCAAAATACTTCACCTGGTCGAAGACAGCCTTGGGGACAAGCGTCTGCTGCGCGAAATGTTGAACAAGCAGGGCTCGCACCAGACCGAAATAACGCAGATCGAGCGCTTGATTGACGCGGAGAAGCATCTGGCGGAGAACCCGGTTGACATCATCGTGCTTGATCTGGGCTTGCCCGATGCACAGCAACTGGGAGCGGTAAAACGGGCCCATGCCGTCGCGCCCCGCGTCCCTCTGGTGGTGCTGACGGGTTTGGACGACGGGGCGCTGGCCGCGCAGGCCTTGCAGGAAGGCGCCCAGGACTATCTCATTAAAGGCCAAATCGATGCACGCGGGCTGCTGCGATCTCTGCGCTACTCCATCGAGCGCAAGAGTATGGAAGAGGCGCTGTTCGTAGCAACGGAACGCGCTCAGGTCACGCTCAACTGCATTGGCGATGCCGTGGCCTGCACCGACATCGAGGGAAATGTCACCTACCTCAATCTGGTCGCGGAGAAAATGACGGGCTGGTCATTGCCGGAAGCGGCGGGCCGGCCCCTGGCGGAAGTTTTCCGGATCCTGGACGCCATCAGTCGCAAAATTGCGCCGCATCCCCTGGATAGGGCAGTCGACCCCAACCGAACCGTGCACCTCCCATCGAACAGCGTCCTCATCGGACGTGACGAATCTGAAATTCCGATCGAGGATTCCGTCGCTCTGATCCACGACCGCGAAGGCCAGGTCACAGGAGCGGTCATTGTTTTTCGCGATGTAAGCGCGGCCCGCGCGATGGCGCTGCAGATGACGCATTTGGCCCAGCACGACTTTCTGACCGGTTTGCCCAATCGCATGCTCAACGACCGAGTCAGTCAGGCCATCGCACTGGCGCCGCGCCACCAGAAAAAGGTCGCCGTACTCTTCCTCGATCTCGACGGCTTCAAGTACATCAATGATTCCCTGGGTCATCCCACCGGGGACAAGCTTTTGCAATCCATCGCCAAACGCCTGGTAAATTGCGTACGGCGGTCCGACACGGTTAGCCGGCAAGGCGGCGATGAATTTGTCGTACTGCTCTCTGAAGTGGAACGCCCGGAAGATCCCGCCATAGCGGCAAGAAGACTCCTGCAAGCCGTAGCTGAGCCTCATTCCATCGACCAGCACGATCTTCACGTCACCACCAGCATTGGCTTGAGCGTTTATCCCAACGACGGGCTGGATGCGGAGACGCTCATCAAGAACGCGGATACCGCCATGTATCAGGCTAAGGAAAATGGACGACAGGGCTATCAGTTCTTCAAGCCCGCCATGAACATCAGGGCGGTGGAGCGCCAATCGATCGAGGAGAGTCTACGGCGCGCCCTGGAACGGCAGGAATTTGCCCTCCATTACCAGCCCAAGATCAATCTGAGTACAGGTGAGATTGCTGGCGCAGAAGCCTTGCTGCGTTGGACGCATCCCGTGCGAGGGCCAGTCTCACCGGCCCAATTTATTCCTGTCGCCGAAGACTGCGGCCTAATCCAGCCCATCGGCAACTGGGTGCTTCGCGAAGCGTGCCAGCAAGCCCGTGTTTGGTTGGAAGCGGGTCTGCCCCTGGAGACCATGGCCGTTAACATCTCCGCCGTGCAGTTGCGCGACGAGAACTTTCTCGATCGAATATTCGCGATCCTCAGGGACACAGCTCTGGATCCGAAATTTCTTGAACTGGAGCTGACCGAAAGCGTTCTGATGAAGCATGCCGAGTCCACCGAATCCATTCTCAAGACGTTGCGAAGCAGAGGGGTGCAGATTGCGGACGATGATTTCGGCACCGGCTACTCCAGCTTGAGCTATCTAAGAAAGTTTCCCATCGATGCCCTGAAGATTGACCAGTCCTTCGTGCGTCAGATCACGACCGCCCCCGACGAAACTACCATCGTGACTGCCATGATCAGTATGGGGCGAAGCCTGAAATTACGAGTGGTGGCCGAAGGCGTCGAAACGCAGGCAGAGATGGCTTTTCTTCAGGCTCACCAGTGCGACCAGGCGCAGGGATACTACTTCAGCCGGCCGGTGCCGGCGCAGCAGTTCGCCCGGTTGCTTAGAACCGGCATAGTAAAAGCGGCTCACAACTGAATAATTCTTGATGTCTCGCCATCCCGATCCCGTTACTTTGGGTTTTGCGCCCCTGCAGTTTCGTCCGGCTGCTCTTCACTCTTTTGCCAACCGGAATGGGGGCTATATTGCTTCATGTCTTTGGCGGCAACCTCGGTCTTCTTGCCGAGATCCTTTTCAAACACGACCCCGTCCTGGTTAACGAGGAACGTCATCACGCCTGACGATCTGTATTCCGCCGGATAGGCCACGAAAGCGAAGCCCTCGGTCATTTTGCCATTCACGACGTAACTCTTCGCCCCGCCTACGCCACGCGTCAAGATGCGGAAATAGTATCCGCGGTAAGGAGTGGGAGCGCCGGTCTGGCTCTTGACATAGGCATCCGCAACCGCCGATGCCACCAGCGGCCCGATAGGGCTCTGCGATGCGCCATCGGCAGACTTCCAATAAAGACCATTCTGCTGCCCTTCATCGCTGAAGATTTTCTGGGCGTATTCCTTGTGCTGCGCGGAGTATTCCTTTTCCGCCGCCACGAGTTCCTGGCAAACTCGGATGGCTGATAGTTCATTCCGGCCGACGCGCCTGTATAAAATTTCCTTCTTGCCGGCATCGGTATCGAAATACCATGAACTACCTTTGCTCATGAGCGGTATCGGCGTCGGCCAATTCTCCGCGCCGATATACAAGATCGTGGTGCCATCCGGCTCTTTCACCAGACGGTGCATTTCCTGATATCTCTTTGCGAAATCGGCGCGGTTCTCCGCATCCTCAGCATCGTCTCCCGAGGAGACGATTTGCTTTCCGTCCGGTCCCAGGATCTCGAGCATCGCTTTTTCGTCATTATTCTGCGCCGCTGTAACCATAGCGCTGCTGGCGTCTTCCGCCGACGAAAATGTTTTCTGACCCGCTTGCTGCGCCATGGAACCGACGGGGAAAAACGCCGTCAGCAGGACAACAACCGCAGCTAGTTCAGGAAGAGTGGCCCCATGAAATTTCTTGAATTTCAGCTTGGCTCGCCGCATAAAGCTCATCTCCATTCCATCCTCAACATTTTTCAAACTACCAGGGATCTAAAGCAATCCTGATCACCGACGGCCGCCGCCATGGGACCCTCCACCATGCCCTCCGCCGCCACCGAAACTGGCTCTTCCGCGTGATGAAAAGCTCCTCGTCTGCCCGCCATGCTCCATCTGGCTGAACGCGCCAGAGCGCACGCCGCTTTGACCTCGAGGTGCGGCGTATCCACGAGCTGCCTGACGATCTCCGTTAAACGGCCTGGCACCGGCCCCAGGACGGTTGTAAACTCCACCCCGCCCAACGCCGCCACGGTAGAAATTGTTCCGGTTATAAAAAGTTCTGCTCCCGGAGAAGTACCGCGCATGGTTATAAAGCGCGTAGTGGTTATGCCAGTCGAATCCCCAGTGACCCCATCCCCATCCAAAACCGCCGAACCAGCCGATTCCGAAGCCAAGTCCAAACGACAGGTACGGACCGCCAAACCAGATTCCAGGATATGGATACCATCCCGGCCACGCTACGACGGGATATCCGTAAACCAGCCACGGATCATACGCGGGGACATATACAACATTCGGATCAGCAGGCTGAATTTCCACTGTCGAGTCTTGCGTCGTTACAGTTTGCTGCGGTGTGTTCTTCAGATTGCCGGCCTGTTCCGCTTTCTGGCGCATGAACTGTACCGCATCCATCACATCCTGTTGCTGGTTGTAGTAGGCGTCACCAAGAGATGATGTCCAGGAAAGATTCTTGTCCATGTTTCCCAGCACGGACGGAAATGCGGCGAGCGCCTTAACGCTCGGATCCCAGGGTTGCTGATCCACAGCCTGACCAAGGGCATCGCCCTTCAGATCAGGATGCGCCTGCACCCATCGATCGGCCTCGACGACTTCATCGGGAAAAGTGGACGCGGCCAAGACTTGCGCCACGAGCGAATCCGGATACAGCGCGATCGGCGCTACCAACCGATGCAATTGTTCAGGAGTCTGCTGCGTGCGCGGCGGAGCCGGCGCTTGCGCGTCTTGATCTGCGCGTTGTGCATCTTGCGGAGGAGGCGGGGCATCCTGGGCCCACAGGCTCCCCGGCAACGTCGCAAACAACAGAGCAAACGACAACAGGAAAACCATACTCTGCTTGCTTAACTGAGCGATTGGAAACTCTAGAGTACGTCTGGAAATGTTCATCTTGAATCTCCCCTGCATGCCCTGCAAACTTAGATGATAGCTAAACGGGACACGGATGCAGTTTTTTGATTCTCTGACCATCCTAGCTAACCCGAGTCTGCCGGAAAAGTTGCAATGACGAACTTTGTAATGATTCGTAAATGCAAATGTAGAAGAAAACTGTCATCCAACGAAGCAAGATTCCAAAGTGCGCGAGAGATTGCCTCGACGGGGCAAGCCCGCGGTTCCGCAATATTCGCGCAGGCTCAGCCTATTCGTAGAGACGGGGCTTTCCCCGTCTTGGAGGCGACGAGGGAGACGCGGCCACCGGGATCGGAACTCACCCGAGCAACTGACGAATCCATTTGCCAGAAATAACCGCCAGCTATAGGATATTCCTCTTCACCACCACCGCCACCAAGATCCGAAGCCAGGAGATTTCCTTGAGGTTCAGTTACAAATCCTGCCGCCTTTTCCTGTTGGCCGGCATCTTGACTTGTGGAGCGGCAATATCCGTTGCGCAAACCGAGACCACACCCGGTCCGAGCACTCCTGGCCAATCCATCCCCGGAACAGGGGGCGTGAGCACTTTCGCAGGCAGCGTGCCCGCGAAACTTGTTCCGGGAATTATGCCGCTTTCGTTGCAGGAGGCCATCGACCGCGGATTGAAGCAAAATCTCGGACTGCTGCTTTCCAGCTCCGACATTAAATCGGCCCGAGGCCAGCGCTGGGAGCAGTTAAGCGCTCTCCTGCCGCACGTCACGGCGACGCCCTTCGTGGCGGAATCGAAGGTTAATATTGACGAGCTCGGCTTTGCGGGTCTCGCTTCCAAATTGCAGCTGCCGTCATCCACTGTCCTTTTCTCTTACTTTGACGCCCGTGCCAATCTGACGCAAACCCTGCTCGATTGGAAGGCAATCAACGCTACCCGCGCGTCTAACCAGAGTTTGAAATCCACTGGCTATACTTTCAAGGACGCCCGCGACCTCGTTGTGCTGGCCGTCGGCTACACCTATTTGCAGGCGATTGCCGACGAAGCCCGCATTGAAACGGCAGACGCGCAGGTCAAGACGGCGCAGGCAGTCTACGATCAGGCAGCGGATCAGGTGAATGCCGGAACCTCGCCCGACATCGATGCTCTGCGCGCCAAGGTGGAGCTCCAGACCCGTCAACAGCAGTTGATCCAGGCGAAGAACAATTTGGCCATCCAGAAGCTGACCGTAGCGCGCGTGATCGGCCTGGCTCCCGGGCAGGAATTCGATTTCACGGACAAGTCGCCGTACCAGCCGATAGAAGATGTCAACGTGGATCAGGCCCTGAAACGCGCATACGCCGCGCGTTCCGATTACCAGGCCGCGATGAGTGACGTGCGCGCGGCGGAATTCGTTCGGAAGGCCGCAGTGGCCGGCTATTTCCCGTCGCTTGCCCTTAACGCGGATTATGGGTTGGGAGGGTCGCATCCCTCCACCGCAACGCCCGTAGCCGACGTGCGCGGAACGCTGACGATTCCCATCTTTCAGGGCGGCAGCGTTCATGGCGACGTCTTGCAAGCAGATGCCAGACTTGAGGAGAGCCGCGAGCGCCTGGACAATCTGCGGGGGCAGATCGATTCCGACGTGCGCGCGGCGCTGCTGAACCTGCAGTCGGCGGCGGATCAGGTGAACGTGGCGCGCAGCAGCATTGATCTGGCGGAACAAACGCTGGTGCAATCGCGCGATCGTTTCAGCGCCGGTGTCACCGACACCGTGGAAGTGGTGCAATCGCAAGAGGCGGTCGCGAGCGCGCACGAGCAGTACATCTCGAGTCTTTACAGCTACAATTATGCGAAAATTTCCCTGGTCCGCGCTCTCGGCACCGCGGAGCAGGGCGTTAAGGAATATTTCAAAGGAAAATAAACATGGCGGAAGAAAACCCACCCCGTTCAGCGCCAGAGACGAGCCAAGATTCCCCGGCCGATCCCTCGGTCTTAAAGGACAGGGACTATAAGCCGCCGGCGCGCCGGAATTCCAAGCGCCGCAGGAACCTCTTGATTCTGGTAGTCATCGTCGTGGTGATCGTGGGCGGCGTGTTCCTGTGGCGCTACTTAAGCAGCTACGAATCGACCGATGACGCTCAGGCCGATGTTCACCTCTATCCCGTCAGCGCCCGTGTTTCCGGCTACGTGGTAAAAGTCAGCGTCGACGACAACCAGTGGGTGGAGCAAGGCACGGTGCTGGTCGAGATCGATCCGAAAGACTATGAGGTTGCAGTCGCGCAGGCGCAAGCAAATCTCGCCAATGCCGAAGCGACGGCCCAATCCCTGAATATCACGGTCCCGATTACCTCGGTGAACACTTCCAGCCAACTGAAGTTCGCTGCGTCCGGCATGGAAGACGCTAACGCCGGAGTCATCGCCGCCGAGAGGCAGGTGACCGCCGCGCATTCCCAACTGGAGGCGGCCGAGGCGAACGATGTGAAAGCGCAAGACGATCTCCACCGCTACAAGTTACTGGTCGACAAGCGGGAAATATCGGCGCAGATCTACGACCAGGCATTGGCCGCCGCCAAATCCAGCACAGCGGCAATAATGGCTGCCCGCGCCAATGAGTCCGTCGCGCAGCAGTTCGTCCAGCAGGCACAAAGCCGCCTGGCGCAAGCCGATGCGAACCATCAATCTGCGGAAACCGGGCCCCAGCAAGTCTCATCGACCCGGGCTCGCGTGCGGGCTGCGATCGCGGATGTTGAGCAAAAGCGCGCGCTGCTCGAGCAGGCTCAACTCAATCTCGGATACACGAAAATTGTTGCTCCCGTCACCGGCGAAGTGAATAAGACGGTGGTGGTCGGGATGAACGTTCAAGACGGACAGCAACTCCTCACTGTGGTACCTCTCGATGAAGTCTGGGTTACCGCCAACTTCAAAGAGACCCAGCTCAGGCACATGCAAGTTGGACAAAGAGCCGAGATCCACATTGATTCGAGCGGGCGGACTTTCAAAGGCCATGTGGACAGCATTGCTGGAGCAACCGGCCCGCTATTCAGTTTGCTTCCGCCGGAGAATGCAACCGGAAACTACGTGAAAATTGTCCAGAGGATTCCGGTAAAGATCGTTCTCGATCCCGGGGAGAATAAAGATCGCCGGCTGCGACCTGGCATGAACGTGGTGCCGGACGTATATCTCCAGTGAGTCTAGTTCAATGAGTTCCGTTCAATAACAGCTCGCCATATGAGTTCCGCTGCTCTCACCCTCGACCAGGACGTTTGGCGGCCCAAGTACAATCCTTGGCTGATTGCTGTGGTCGTGGCGCTCGCGGCCTTCATGGAGGTCCTCGACACCAGCATCGCGAACGTGGCCCTGCCGTATATGGCCGGGAATCTCGGCGCGAGCAATGACCAGAGTACGTGGGTGCTGACTTCTTATCTGGTCTCGAATGCCATCATCCTGCCGATCAGCGGCTGGCTCGCGAGCACCTTGGGACGAAAGCGCTTTTTCATGTCCTGTTTGGGTATCTTTACTGTGAGTTCCCTGCTCTGCGGCATCGCGCCGAGTCTCGGGTTTCTTCTTTTCTTCCGAGTCTTGCAAGGCGCGGGCGGCGGCGGGCTGCAACCCATGGCGCAGGCCATTCTGGCGGACACCTTCCCACCGCAACAGCGAGGCTTGGCGTTTGCCCTGTACGGTATCACGGCCATCATGGCACCCACGATCGGGCCAACCCTGGGCGGCTGGATCACCTTCAACTATTCCTGGCGGTGGATTTTCTTCATCAATCTACCGGTCGGCGTGGCCACATGGTTTCTGGTGCGGCGATTTGTCGAGGATCCGCCATACATAAGTAAACTCAAGGCGGCTGGGGTTAAGTTGGACTACATTGGCATCGCTCTCCTGGCACTCGGTATCGGAGCGCTTCAGGTCCTGCTCGACAAGGGCCAAGAAGATGATTGGTTCGGGTCGCGCTTCATCACCACTTTGGTTGTCGTCGCGACTGTATGCCTGATCTCGCTGGTGATCTGGGAGTGGTACCACAAGGCGCCGATCATCGACGTCCACATGTTCAAGAGCTTTAACTTCGCAAGTTCCAGCCTGATGATGTTCACCCTCGGGATCATGCTGTTCAGCAGCCTCGTCCTGATGCCGCAGTTTCTCCAGACGCTCCTGGGATACACCTCCCAACTGGCTGGGCTTGCTCTTTCCGCTGGAGGCCTGGTCTTGCTCTTTGAGATGCCCATCATGGGCCAACTGACAACGAAGATCCAGGCGCGCTACCTGATCGCCTTCGGCTGGCTGGCCCTGTCCATCGCCATGTTCTATTCCACCAAGCGGATTGACTTGCTAATCAGCTTCAGCGCCGCCACTTGGCTGCGCATCACCCAGGTGATTGGTTTGGGATTCCTGTTCGTCCCGATTACGCTGGTGGCGTATATCGGAATTGCGCCGGAGAAAAACAACGCGGTCGCCGGCATCGTCAATTTCATGCGCAATATGGGAAGCAGTGCGGGAACCTCCATGGTCACGACGTTAATCGCCCGGCGCTCGCAATTCCATCAGTTGAGGCTGGTCCAGAACGCCAGGATCGACAATCCCAATTTTGTGAATTCCGCGAACGGCCTGGCTGCGCGTCTGGCTACTTCTGGTATAGGCAAGCACGAGGCGCAAATGACGGCTTATGCCAGAATTTATCAGTCCCTGCAAAATCAGGCGGCAAGCCTCGCATATATCGACACCTTTATGGTGCTTGCCGTGGGGGCGGCGATCATGTTTCTTCTATCCTTCGCTTTGAAGAAGAATGATCCGGGCGCCGGTGGGGTACGGGTAGCGGAGTGACAGTCAATCTGATGTAATGCGCTGATGTAATGCGGCAGATAGCGGGGGCCAGAGGCAGATGATAAAAATCGTTACCATTGAACGCGAATACGGAAGCGGCGGCGGCGAGATCGCTCAACTGCTGGCGAAGCAGCTTGGCTGGAAGCTTTGGGATCAGTTGCTGACGGAAGAGATCGCGCGGCGTGCTGACTGTCCCAAGGCAGTCGTCGAGGGTCGAGAGGAACGAACGGATCCCCTGTACTACCGGCTCTTCAAATCGTTCTTGCGCGGAAGTTATGAAGGAAGCCTCAATGAGCACAAGCTCAAGCTGGTCGACAGCGAATGCATTTTGAAGTTTACAGAACAAGTCGTCCTGGACGCCGCGAAAACCGGAAACTCCGTCATTGTCGGAAGGGGTTCGCAGCACTTTCTAAGGAACCGCCAGGACACGTTACGTGTATTTCTTTACGCTCGGAGAGAAGATAAAGTACGGCGCCTGTTAACTCGCGGCAAGAGCGAGAACGAAGCCGAACAGCTCGTGGACACAGTGGATCGGGAACGCGTCGATTTCATCCAGAAGTATTTCCACGTCGAATGGCCTGACCGCGCCGTTTACCACACCATGATCAATACTGGGATCGGCGATCAGGCGGTCGTTCACATGATTCTGGATTTCATGAAAACCGTCGGCGAAAAAGTCACTGCCTGAACGCGAAGTTGACCTGCCGTTATACTTAGGTTCGCCGAGCCATCGCTCAACGGAGAAGGCATGTCGAGTCTGAAGGAATTCCAGTGCGAGATTTGCGCGATCGTCAGTGAGAATCCGAATCATTGGTTTGTGATCGAGTGCGGAGATTCGAAGCTTGCGGTCATCAAGTGGGACTTGACTGCCGCCGCCAGTCCAACCGCGCGGCATTTTTGTGGCGAAGCCCACGCTCAGGTCTATATCAGCCGCTGGTTTGAATCCGTCTGCATGCCGCGCAAACCCGCTCTTAAGGCTCTTTAGACTACGTTCCGGAGCAGTTCCTCATCACCTTGAAAGCTCAGTAACCCCTTGCAGGCGGAGGCAGTTTCTCGGAGAGCAATGGGATAGCACCGAGTAATGCAGCGTTGTTACCCAGAGTCGCGGCGCGCACCTGGACCTTACCCCAGGGCGTCCAGGCATGTTTGTGGACGTAACGTTCTACGTAAGGAATGATCACGTCGGCGCTTTTCATCACGCCTCCTCCAATGATGATGATTTCCGGGTCGTAGGCGTGAACCAGGCCGACAGCATCCGCCGCCCAGATATTGAGACAACGGTCCCGGATGGCGATCGCAACCGTATCTCCCCGGGCAGCTTCTTCAAAGAGTTCTTTGAAGCCGATATCGGAATAGTTCGAGAGCGCACTTTGGGCAACACCTTGCCAATCTTTGACCACCAAAGGAAGCGACCATCCTGAAGCTTCGGCTTCGGCGCATCCAATCGCTCCGCAGGTGCAAGTGCGGCCCGTAAATAAGACTGGCAGGTGCCCGCCAAGGCATCCGGCTTGCCCATGCTTTCCTCGCAGAAGTTTGCCTTCAATCATGGCGACGCCACCGATGCCTGTGCCCAGAGTCATCATCACTGCGTCTGTGAATCCATTGGCTGCGCCGGCGAAGCATTCTCCGAGCAGCGCCATTCGAGCATCGTTTTCGATACGCATCGGAAGGTTGAGAGCTTCCTGGCTCCAGGCATTCAGGTCGATCTCGGTCGCATCTTCATACTTCGCATTGGTGCCGACGATACGACCGGCGCGCGAATCCACCAGCGCGGCAAAGCCGGCTGCAATCCCCGCGATTTCCCGGAACGAAGACGATTCGCGCTGCACCAGTTTGCGCAGACTATCCGCGATGGCCGGCAGCACGGATGCCAGGCTTTTCGCGCGATTGACATCGAGCGTCTCGCTGGCTACCAGTGTCCGATCGTGCACCAGGCCGCAGGTGGCGTGCGTGCCTCCGAAATCTATGGCGAGAGCCTGCATTCAAAATGCTCCAAATCTATATTTATGCGATTCAGCTTCGGTTCGTCGCCGCCGTGGAGCAGTCGATGGTCGTCGGTCGTTCGTCGTTCACGGATTCCGATGAGGGCGGCACATTTCCCCAACGACTAACGACCGACGACCAACGACGCCGATGTCCTGCGTCATCCAGCGAATCAGTAGACCATAATGGCTGCGCCGGGCATCGGTCCTTCTTTCTCGGCTGGAAATCGCGCCGGACCGATAGCCCCGGGCGGCGCCGCGAATAAGTATCGTTTCAGCATAAACGTACATTATTAAGATCGTTTCTGCCAGAATAGCAAAAATCTGTTTGACTTAGGGCGAACAACGGAATTAACATCCACTGGTCCCGAAATATTCGAAATACCACGAAGTGTTTCAACGGCACTCATGGGGAGGTGCAGATTATGCAACGAATTGCGGATTTTCAGGTCTCATCGCGCGCGCTTGGAAGGTTGCGCCGGGTTGCCTTGCTGGCATTGATTTGCTGGTTTGCGCTTCCCGCCTTCGCTCAATTCGATACTGGCTCGATCTCTGGCACGGTAACCGATTCCTCCGGAGCGATTGTCCCTCATGCTTCGGTCACGGTCACGAGTGTCGGCACCGGTATTCACACGGATTTCGTCACCGACCAGGGAGGCAATTTTGTAGCTTCGGCCCTACCTTTTGGAACCTACGTGGTAGCGGTGAAAGCGAGCGGCTTCGCGGAAACCAAGAGCAGCCCAATCAAGATAAACGTGGGCGCCATGGTCCAAGTCAATTTGGTGCTTGCTGTGGCGGCGTCGCAGGAGACCGTCCGGGTCAATGGCACGAGCACGACCGTTGACACCTCATCAAGTACGACGGGCACCACTTTGGATACAAACCAGGTCGCCAATCTGCCGATCAACGGCAGAGACGTCAGCGATTTCCTTGAGATCGCTCCCGGATCCGTGGGTTCTACAGGTTTTTTCCAGGGCAGCGTCAATGGACTGGATAACATTTTCACCGGACTCAATATCACTCTGGACGGCCAGAGTGCGATGCGCGGCGACATCAACGGCTTTTTGAATACCGAGGGTCAGGAAGGAGCCCGGATCACGCGAGCCAGCATTGACAGTATCCAGGAAATTGACTACTCCAATAGCGGTTATACCGCTGAAAATGGCCATTCCCTTGGTCCGCAGATGAACATCATCACGAAGTCGGGAACGAATACGTACCATGGCGAGCTTTTTGAATTCTTCCGCAACGATGCTCTGGATGCGAAAGACTACTTTCAGATTGGGCCTGCGCCTTTAAGGCTCAATCAGTTCGGCGGTAATTTAGGAGGCCCGATCGTCAAGGGGAAGCTCTTCTTTTTTGTTAACTATGAAGGTGATCGCACTCATGTCACCACCATCAACGCTCTGAACCATACCCTGAGCGCGGCCGCTCGATCGCAATTCGTGGCGTCCATGCAGCCAGTACTGGCCCAGTTTGCGCCCCTGCCTGCTGGCTGTACCGCTACACCGGCGCCTGCATCGTGCATATACCTTGGCTTCCCAGACCCCAATCCAGCGTTGGGGTCGGACATGGTTTATGACCCGTCAGCTCTTCCTAGTAGTGTTCGCGAGGATACCGGCTCGGTGAGGATCGATTACAACATCTCGGAAAAAGACCGTATTTTCTTCCGATACAACATCAACGATTCGTTCACCAAGGATACGTATGGCCCAAATCTAGATCAGGTATCGCCGGAGGCCCTGAGAACTCAATTAGGGAAATTCGATGAGACCCATACATTTAATTCGACGCTGCTGAACGAGTTCAGTGTGGCCATCAACCGCTTCTACTCGAACGTCAATTCAGATACCCCTCAGCCGCTGGCAGGGTTTGACGGATTCTTCACCGACTTAGGTTCACTACCCGCACCGAATACCTTCAATCCGATCAATGCGTTCGCGGATGTTGAGATTTTTGACAACGTGTCCAAGACCATCGGGAAACACACTCTGCATTTCGGCCCGCAGATTCGCATCAACCGGAACAACGAGTGGCTGCGGCCGCAACAAACTTACGACTACGCTACCATCCCAGACCTTGAAACGAACGGCGTTTTCGTTCTGCAAAAAATCGGATACCCGGGATTTGTCGGCAACCGGAATTCCAATTGGGATTTCTATCTTCAGGACGATTGGAAGGTCAGCAGGACTCTTACTCTGAACCTTGGACTGCGCTACGACTACAACACAGTCTGGGCCACAGGTCCCAACCAGGGGCAGAATTTCGATGTGGCCACGCAGTCGCTTCTTCCCCTTAACCAGCCCGCATACACCGCGCCGAAAGGCGACTTAGCGCCACGTATCGGTTTCGCCTGGGACCCCTTCGGCAAGGGCAAAACCGTCATTCACGGATACGCCGGGATATTCTACAATCCGATGCACTTTAACTTCGCCACCACTACGAATGTACCTGCGCTCGCCAGTAACAGCGTTAACTTCTTGCAGGCCGCCTTTGCCAATCCGCCCTTCTCGATCGCCTATCCTTCCCCCAATCCTCCGCTGCTTGCTGATACACAAAACGTAGCCGCCTTCCCGCAAAATCCCAAAGACCAGGTTTCCAACAACTGGTTGTTCGGCATTGAGCAGGAAGTCGCGCGCAATACCATTCTGACGGTGAATTACGTCGCCAATAACAGTCACCACATGCAGGCTGGCGTCGATTTCGCCTCTCTTAATGCAAACGCCCCCAATGTCTTCAGCGACGCTCGTCCGTATTTAGGCTTTGCTAATGAAGACATATACGCTGACGGACTCGGTTCGAATTACAATTCGCTCCAAGTAAAACTGCGCCGAAGCGTGGGGACTCTTACCTTCGAAACCAACTACACGTGGTCCCACGAATACGACGACATGATGAACTTTCTGAGCCCCGGTTTCGAAAATCCGCTGAATCCCAAAATCGATCACGCCAGCGGAGACTGGGACGTACGTAACAATTTGACCGGCAGCGTGGTTTACAGCCTGCCAGAGCTAAAAGGCTCTAGTCCCTTGGTTCGCGGAGTCCTGGGCGGCTGGCAAACTTCGGGCATTCTACAGATTCGTTCTGGACTTCCAGAAAACATCACGCTTGTTAGTGGGCTTTTTGGCAATCCCGAGCGGCCTGATTACGTGCCAGGTCAACCATTGTGGGTTCCCAACCATAGTTGGCCGAATTCGAGCTACAACATCAATGCTTTCCAGCCCAATCCGGCTTATGACGGGACGCCGGGTGAGAACCTCGGAAATGTTGGGCGAAACTCTCTGCGAGGGCCAGCCTTCTTTCAATTTGATCTCTCTGGGATGAAGAATTTTCCGATTACCGAGTGGCTGACCATGCAATTTCGAGCGGATATTTTCAACCTCTTTAACCACCCCAATTTTGAGAACCCCAACGGCGGCATCTGCACGGCAGTCTCGGGGCCCCCGCCGGTTTGTACCCCCAATTCCCTCTTCGGGGTCACTGGCCAAACTATCGCCGACGCGGATGGAACCCAGATCGGCGGCGGCACGAACCGGCAGGCACAATTCTCCCTGAAATTTATTTTTTAATTCGCAGCTATAGTCAGGCGGCGGCAACAATCGATCGTTGCCGCTTTATTTTTGGAAGGACATGAGTTCGAGGATCAATGTCAAAGATCAATGTCAAAGCCATACATCTCGAACTACGATAAATATCCCGTAGTTCCTGTCTCCGCCTCGCCCGATGACTGTGAGACAGGCTGGCCGGCGATTGCCCGGCGTCTGAAATCCAGCATACGGGCGGGCCGCTTCGTCCTCTGCGTCGAGTGCTATCCCGGCTGTTTTGAAGAACAGATCGAGCGGGAGTTGGTCCAGGCGCTGAAGCCGGCACTGGTGGTCCGCGCGGGCGAGTGTTATCTGCCCGAGAGCGCGATCCGCTCGCTCTGTGAGCGCGATCTGGGCGATGACCCGGTTTTTGCCTTCATGGGCCACTATGAAGTCTGCGACTTCATGGATGAACGCGAAGTTACGAAACAACGGTCGAAGATAAGCCAGGCCACCGGCCTGGTGCTGGTGATTGGGACGGGCGCAACCCTTCTGGCCGAACCCTGGGACCTGCTGGTCTATTGCGACATGGCGCGATGGGAGATTCAGCAACGGCAGCGGGCGGGAGAGATTGCGAACCTCGGCCTCCACAACCACACCGAACGCCCCTCACTAAAATACAAACGCGCCTACTTTGTGGATTGGCGCGCCGCCGACCGGCTCAAGAAGCGGCTGCTGACGCGAATCGATTTTCTGCTCGACACCAATCAGCGCGACACGCCAAAGATGATTTCGGGCGCTGATTTGCTGCAGGGATTGCACAAAGCCGCACATCAGCCATTTCGCGTCGTGCCATTTTTCGATCCGGGCCCCTGGGGCGGTCAGTGGATGAAAGAAGTTTGCGACCTTCCCCGAGACGTTGAGAACTACGCATGGTGCTTCGACTGCGTTCCAGAGGAGAATAGTCTTCTGCTCGGCTTCGGAAACCTGCGCGTCGAAATCCCTTCTATCAATCTGGTCTTCCAGCACCCGCGGCAGCTCCTGGGAGATGCGGTTCACGGACGCTTTGGCACGGAATTTCCCATTCGTTTTGATTTTCTCGACACCATGGATGGCGGAAACCTCTCCTTTCAGGTGCATCCGTTGACCGAATACATCCATGAAAAATTTGGCATGCCTTACACCCAGGACGAAAGCTATTATCTGCTCGCCGCGAAGGAGGACGGGTGTGTTTACCTCGGTGTGAAGGAAAACATCGACCGTCAGCAGATGGCTGCGGACCTGTACGCGGCGCAAGAGGGTAAGATTGAGTTCGACGCCGATAAGTACGTCAATCGATTTCCCGCCAAAACACACGATCATTTCCTGATTCCCGCTGGAACCCCGCATTGTTCGGGCAAAAACAGCATGGTGCTGGAGATCAGCGCGACCCCTTACATCTTCACCTTCAAGATGTGGGATTGGGGCCGTATGGGATTGGACGGCGCGCCCCGGCCGATCCACCTGGAACACGCGTTGCGCAACATTCAATGGGATCGAACCACAGAGTGGGTAGCTAAGAATCTAGTCAATACGATTGAACCAGCCGGCGAAGGCGACGGCTGGCGCGAGGAGCGCACCGGCTTGCACGAACGCGAATTTATCGAGACCCGCCGCCATTGGTTCACTGAATCAGTTCCGCATTCCACAAATGGCGGCGTGAATGTATTGAACCTCTGCGAAGGTGAAGAAGCGGTGGTGGAAAGTCCCGAAAATCGATTCGCCCCATTCTTTGTGCACCACGCCGAAACCTTTATTGTGCCCGCCGCAGTAGGCGACTACACGATCCGTCCACACGGTCCATCCGAAGGCCAGCGCTGCGCAACCATCAAAGCATTTGTGCGGACGAACGCCTGAGCTTTTGACCCCCTAAGCACAAAGAACACAAGGGGTGGCTCATCCTTCGCGTACTTTGCGAACGGTGGGAACCAAGAATGCCGCGAGTCTAGGCCTTTGATCTGGTAGGCACAAGCCGCCAGCCGCGATAGACTCATACCGCGACAAGATTATCGGTGAACGTTATCCAACAGAGAATGTTTACCCGCACAGACTTTTTGCAGCCTGTGACAATCGGCCGGAAGTGAAACGCGCCCGCGGAGGATGTCGCAAAGCTGAATATGCTGACGTTATTCGGACTGTTCGCGGTGACCGCGATGTTAGTCACTTACGCGCTGGAGATCCGCAGCACCTGGTTCATTCTGGCGTTCGCCCTTGCTTGCGCGCTGGGCTCGGTTTATGGTTTTCTGCAAGGCGCATGGCCGTTTGGTGTGGTTGAGGCGATCTGGTCGGTAGTGGCCGTGCGTCGCTGGTATCGAGCCCGGCAATGACAATTTCTCGCCGCCGGTGCCTGCAGTGGCTCTTCTTCCTGTCGCTGTCGATCGAAACCGCCGCCCAGGATTCCCCAAACACCTACCTTCTTTTCGTAGGTACCTACACCGGGAAAGGGAGTAAAGGCATCTACGCCTACCGCCTCGATGCCGCATCCGCAGAAATAACTCCGCTGGGAGTCGCCGCAGAAACCACCAATCCCTCGTCCCTCGCCATCGACCCGACGCACCGCTTCCTGTATGCGGTAAACGAAGTCCCGAACTACAAGGGCGCCAGCAGCGGAGCAGTGAGCGCCTTCGCCATCAACCGCCGCACCGCCAAGTTATCGCTCTTGAACGAAGTTGCCTCGCGCGGCGCCGACCCGTGTTACATCGCCTTCGACAAGAGCGGAAGGTATGCCCTCGTGGCGAACTATACGGGAGGAACCATAGCCGTGTTTCCGGTTCAGCCCGACGGCCACATAGGAGAGGCTTCCGCATTCATTCAGCACGCAGGTTCAAGCATCAACAAAGAGCGCCAGCAAGGTCCGCACGCTCATTGGATCGAGACCACCCCCGATAACCGCTTTGCAATCGCCGTCGATCTCGGCTTGGACGAGTTACTCGTCTACCGCTTCAATGCAACAACCGGCTCTCTGACCGCGAATAACCCTCCTTATGCCAAGGTTGACCCTGGAGCCGGACCGCGTCACCTCGCCTTTCATCCCAACGGCAGGTTCGCCTACGCAGTAGATGAATTGCATTCCACGATCATCGCACTTGCTTACGACCCAAGCCGAGGCACGCTGCGAAAGCTGGCGACGGTGTCTACACGACCCAAAGGCTTCACAGGCAGTAACTACCCCGCCGAAATCCAGGTACATCCAAACGGCAACTTTCTATTCGCCTCCAATCGCGGACACGATAGCATCGCCGTCTTCTCCATCGACAGCGATACCGGCACTCTGACCCTGGTGGACTACTTCCCCACCCAGGGCAAGACGCCTCGCACTTTTGCAATCGACCCCACAGGCAAGTTACTCTTCGTGGCGAACCAGGATACAAACAACATAGTGGTCTTTCACATCGACTCCACTAATGGAAGGCTAACTCCCACGGATCGGACGCTAAGTGTCCCCGCGCCAGTTTGTCTCAAGTTCATGCCCAGCGAATAGTGGTCAGAGAATGATGCTTGGAGAACAATGCTCGGAAGGAAATGCCGGCTACTTCGCCTGCACGCTCACTGCGTCCGCCAGGTGCATCGCCGTCGGTGAGCGATCTCCCACCTCGAGAGGTTGTCCGTGTTTGAGATAGCCCGCGAGCACGGCGGGCTCAGCCCAGTCCAGATCCCAGCCGTTGTCAATGGCGACGATGGTGTAGGAGCCAGGAACTACATGCGGAAGCGTAAAACTTCCATCAAGATCGCTCTGATCCCGGCGAAAGCGATCGCGATTCGCTTCCGGATCCTTGGGTACTAGAACGATCATGGCGCCCGACGCCGCTTTTCCATCTCGCTTCGCGAAGCCGTCGACTGTGACCGAGCCTCCCACGAGCGAGATGGAAATGATAAGCGACGCACCCGCGGGCACGTTCAGCGCATGTCCCGAAATTGTTTCGCCTTCCGACACGATCCGAACCACCGAGTAAGTTTGCGTCATGGAACTCGCGACGACGTCATACTTGCCCGGTGTAACATCCGAGAAACTGGCCTCGCCCTTGGCATCTAGTTGTGTGCCGCTGACTCTGCCCTGGCTATTGCGCAGCCCGATCAGCAACGCTGATGGAAGACTCGCCGCGCCTTCGATCTGAACCGTCGCTTTGATCTTGCCGGTCGCGCTGCCGGAAGACAAGTCAAGGTCGCCGCCGCTGCTAAGATCGACGTCGGCGGACTCCTTCATCTGGCCGTTCGAATCAGGCATCCGAACCATATACCGGCCCGCAGGAACTCCGTCCAGCTCAATCACGCCCGGAGCGACGTTCTGAACCTGACCGGTCTGGATCGATTCCACGCCATCGAAGACCGGCTTTTGCAGCATGGGGACCATGAACCCATGAGAAAGGTGGTCTTCAGGAAAGCGTAAGATGAGATGCAGCGACGGAACCGGAGTCAGGTGTACGTCAGCTTCCAGGCGATCCCCGCCGCGGACCGGTATCGGAGTAGCATCATCGGCCTCGGTCGCATTCCCGTAGTAAGTGATGGGATAGGCAACGTCAAGTGATGGATCCACCTGGGACGGCCGACCCGCTGTGTCTACGGCACTCGAGGGCGGATGCACCGCGTACCACGGCGTAGCCTTCGCAGATACGAAGTAAGTCCCTTCGTTGAGTGGAGTAACTTCGTAACGGCCTTGGTCGTCAGTGGAAGCGGCGCGATAACGAACGATGCGACTTACGCCTTGGAAGTGGCTTTCATGATACACGATGATTTCCGCATTGCGGACGGGCTCTCCGAATTCATCAAGCACCTTGCCGGTAAGCACAGCGTTCGGAGCCAGTCGCAGTACGAGGCTTTCAGTATCGAGGTCTGCCCCGGTTACGATCGCGGTCGAAAACTGTTCATGTTGGTTGTAAGAAGAAGTAATGAACCCGCGCTTTGCTGCTCCCATCGAATATTTGCCTGCTGGGACATGAAACTCGAAGCGTCCATCGTCGTTTGTGATGACGGATAGTACGCTCTGCCGATTCGTCACCGCGCCGATGGTAACGCGACAGCGCGACAGCGGGTTACCGTTCTTCGCATTGACCACCGTCCCGGCGATGCGGTATGGACCAGAAGGAATCTGCGTCTGCTCTGGGTTCCCCATCTGCGCCAATGCCGAACCGAAGAGGAACAAGCAGCCCGCCGCGAGCAGGGCAACGCGTCGGCTTGATCGTACAAATACAAATGATCGCGGCAATGATCGTAAGAGCGATCGTCGCATCGGCAGAGAAAAGATAGGCAGCATCCCTCGTTATTCCTCGTTCCTGGAGATGCTCGCGGAAATCAGCGGCAACTGCACTTGTTCTTTCTGCCCGCCAACCAGGCGCACCACCGTACCTTTCGATTCGAAAGCGCGCAGGGCGTCTGGATTCCGATACTCGAGTTCTTTCTGCTCTTGATCGAATGCCAGCAGGCGATACGCGCCCGGAGCCAGTCCCGGCGAATCGAAACTTCCATCCGCTTTCACCCAAATCTCGGCAAACTGCCCGCCGCTGTCAGCAATAGGAACACAGTAGATATGAGCTCTCGACAGCCTCGCTTTGGCGACAGAAGCCACCCCTCCGGCGCCATCGCTCACACTGCGGGGCCCCTGCGGCGCCAGTCCATCCACCGTGCCGCTGATCTCCGCCGCGTCGTCCCGCATTGTAATTTCAATGGGAGACGCCCCGCCTCCCGCGCCCACGACCAGCG
>Ga0302326_10006564_pt1 | contig 26073 bp, 24 predicted proteins | sample Palsa_T0_3_FD_202264 | JGI IMG/M metagenome (GOLD analysis project Ga0302326, IMG submission 202264) | Peat permafrost microbial communities from Stordalen Mire near Abisko, Sweden - Palsa_T0_3 | ecosystem: Environmental > Terrestrial > Soil > Palsa > Peat permafrost | place: Sweden: Abisko... | reverse complement strand
TGATTGTTTAGCTCCTAATAAAGCGTGGGATTGATGGTGAGTGAGGGTTTAGCCAAAACGATAGGCGGAAATGGGGGCTCCGAAGATGCGGTCGTGAAAAACGGTTGAACCTGCGTCATCGCCGGCCGCTCCGGCGACCACCATGAGCGGAAGAAGATGTTCCTCGCGCGGATGAGCGCTGCGTGCCTGCGGAGCAGCCTTCCAATCCGCGAGTGCCCGGGCGCGAGCGTCCGGCTCGGCTGACACGGCCGCGCCGAGCCAGCTATCGAACTGATCGCCCGCCGGCGCGCGCCCGCCACGAAAAGCCGCCATATTGTGGTAGCTCATCCCGCTGCCTGCGATCAGGACCCCTGCGCGGCGCAAGGGCGCAAGCGCCCGGCCGATCGCGAGGTGCAGTTCCGGATCGAGTCCACGTACGAGTGAGAGTTGAACGATCGGTATGGTGGCGTCCGGTTCGATCAGTTTGAACGGTATGAAGACGCCGTGATCGAATCCTCGCTCTTCGTCGGCGGCGCTGCTGATGTTCGCGCCCTGCAACAGCTCGCGAACGCGGCTCGCGAGCGGCGGCGAACCGGGGGCCGGATAGGTGAGTGCGTATGTGTGGCGTGGGAAGCCCGTGTAGTCGTAAATGAGCGGCGGATCGGCGCGCATCGTGACGGTCGGAAACTTTGCTTCCCAATGGGCCGAAACGACGAGGATCGCGCTCGGCCGGGCCGGCAGGGCCTCACCGATATCCCGCAGCCAGGCACCAAGGCCGTCCCACGGATTCTCGGGCCACTCCATAAAGAAACACGGGCCACCGCCGTGGGCGAGATAGTAGGCCGGCATCAGGGGAGCATTGGCGTGCGCGGTCATCTGCTGTATACTAGTCTCAAATAGCCCGAAAAGATAGTAGGTACCCGAATGTCACCTAAGTACCCAACGGTCACCTTAAGCCGGCAAGCCGAGGCCCAATGAGCGTCGATACGCGCCTGACCTGCCCCATCAATCGGGCGGTTGCGGCCCTGGCCGACAAGTGGAAGATTTTGCTGATTCTCACCCTGCAAGATCGCACCGCTCGCTTTGGAGAACTGTTGAAGCTGCTCGACGGCATCGCTCCCAAGGTGATGGCGCGGCAGTTGCGCAGCCTCGAGCAAGACGGGCTCGTGCTGCGCAAAGCGTACGCCGAGGTGCCGCCACGCGTCGAATATTCGCTCACGCAATCAGGCCGCAGCCTCTTGCCCATCCTCAACGACTTGCAGCGCTGGGTCGTGGAGAACTCAGAAGAACTCTCGCCGGAAATTACCGGTAAGGATCGGGAGGAACTGCTCGCCGCGCACGGCTGAGCCGACCGTTCAGTCCGACAGGCGCGCGCGGCGCTTGCAATAGCTTTCGAGAGCGTATTGGTTCTCTTCGGCGGCATCGCGTAGCGAATCGAGCAGGTCGCCCGGATCGCGGTTCTGCAGGAACACCAAAAAGGCGTGATCGGTGACGACGATCGACTCGTCCTCGCTGCGGTACGAGAAGATCGCAAGCTGCGGCTGCGCATCGTCCTGAGCGCGAACGAAACGCCGAATCATCTTCAGTAGTTTTTGTTCGTCGAGCGCGGTGGCGCCGGCGAGAACTCCGGCTTGCAGTTCCTTGGAAAGCTCGCCGGCGGTGACGCCTTGCTCGAGCTGATCCGGTTTCTTTTGCACGAGCGCGCTGAGAATCGCAAGCCCGAGAAACTTATAGTGGGTGTCCTCGGCCGGCGTATGCTCTTCGAGCAACTCCCCAAGTTGCTGCTTGACATAGGTCCGCCGCTCGTCCCGGTCCGCATCTTCCGGTAAGTTCGCAAGTGCCGCGAGTGCCTCACGCACGACTTTCACGTCGGCCGGCTCTTCGGGCTCCGGGGCAGCTTCCGGGTCTTGCCCGCTCCCGACGTCGGTTTCGGTCTTGAACTGAACGCGCAGATCGGAGTTGGTCGCAAGCGCCGCAAGACCGCGTTCGTACGCCGCTCCGAGCGAGGCGACGAGATTCGCTGCCGCCGTCGAGATGAAGGCGGCCGAGGTTCCGCCTGCGGAGCCGTTGCTCGGGGCTGCTTGTTTCACAAACGATCGGCAAAGCTTTGAAATCAGCCAAATGTTACCTTGGGTGATATCGACGATTTTCTGCCGTACGTCGGGCGGGAGAGGAATGCGCGTTATCTTGCCGACCCGGTCGAAGTACGCGTCACATTCCGCCTCGCTGAACGGACCGACGCAGAGGCTCTCGATCGTGCCGTCGGTGCGCTGGTCGAGTGCGATGAACTTGTCGGGCGTATTGGTGACGCCGACGAAAACGAAGCGTATGTTCGAGCGCTCGTAGAAAGCGCCAAGGTCGCCGATCACGTCCAGCGCGACGTCTTCAGCGAGCTGCTGGAAGTTATTGAGAACCAGGAACCGCTCGTAGGACTGTTCGACGCACAGCCGGATCACGTCGCTCGCGTTTCCCAAGTCGATCGTGAGCGAGCGCGTCAGCGCTTCGGTTTCACGTCCCGCGTCGGCGCTAGCCGAGCCGATGAGCCACTTGACGCTGGCGGTGGCCCCGAGCTTCTTGCTCGTGCGCTTCTCGACATCGAGCGAGAGGCCGCCGTCAGCCAAATAGATCCGGTAGATGTCGGCCTTCTTCAGGCCGCTCTGACATTCGACTAGGCAATAGGAGGACGCATCGAGGTGCTTTTTCAGTAACGTCGTCTTGCCGAGCCGGGCCGGTCCGTGCACCAGGATATGCTTGTCGCCGGCCAGAGCAGTGATGAACCGGGCATCCAAATCCGTCCGCTCGATCGCAATTTGCGGCCCTTTTCGCGTCGTCTCGAAGAGCGAATCGAGTTGCGCGACCGCACCGCTTTGCATTTGGTTCATCAGTTGATATTCCGTGCAGCCGCTCGCTTCTACCTCCGTCTCAAGATGCTCTCGGGAAGGCCCTTCGGCCCGGCCCCTAGCGGTTCAGAAGCTTCCGCATTCGCGAAGTTACGGGTGATAGGTTCCGAAGCTCCATTGGTGGCCGTCGAGGTCGCGCACCGAGTATTCGCGCGAGCCGTATTCGGTCTCAGCCGGTTCGCGCTCGATGCGGGCGCCGGCTGCTCGGGCTCGCCGGCAATGCGCATCCGGGTCGGCCACATAGGAGTAAACCGTGCCCGTGACCGCGCCGAGTTCGCGCGGTCGGCTGATCCCTTTGCTCATCTGTTTGGCGCTCGCCGGCATGATGATCCCGTCGCCGAAGCGGAGTTCGGCGTGCGCGACTCCACCCTCGCCGTCCGGGACGACCAGCTTGCGCTCGAAACCGAAGGCCGCTTCGAGCCAGTCAATTGCGCGTACCACGTCGTCGTATGAAAGGGAAATTGCGACGTCACGCTGCGGTTCGAGTTCGTAGTTGCCGAAGCTCCAGCGGTAGCCTTCGACGTCGTCGACCGTGAAGATGCGTGCACCGTATTCGGTGTCCTCGATGTCTCGCACGAGCACGGCTCCGGCGTCGAGCGCGCGCCGGTACCGGAGGTCCGGTTCGGGCACGCGGACGTACATCCACATGGTGGTGGCACCCGCCTCGCGCGGGCTCAGAAATTTGGTGGCGTCGTCGTGCGAGCTTCCGAGCATGATCAGATCGTTGCGCGCACGCAACTGTGCGTGAGCGATCGTCCCGTTGGGCTCGGGCGCGACGAACTCGCGTTCGAATCCGAAGGCCTTCACGAGCCAGTCGATCGCTGCGGATGCATCGCTGTAGCGCAGGGCGGGATAGATGGTTTGCACGTCAGATTCTCCCCACGTAGCGCCCTGGCGCGAGCGTGCAGTTTGGATCGAACTGCGCCTTCAGCGCGCGCATCGTTGCAAGCGACGCCGGTAGCGCTCCCCATGCGTCGAGGCGAGCACGCACTGCCTGCGGGGCCGCCAGCACGCGTGCTCCGGCGAGTGCCGTACGCCGCTCCGCATCGAAGCTGACCAGCCGCTCTTCCAAGTCGCGCGTCGTGGCGGTTGAAAGGCGTGCGATCACGTCACCGCTCCGGATGTCCTCGATCGTTTCCAGCTTGAGCTTGCACGATTGCGCGACGCGGACGAACGCGTCGCTGCGCGGTGTCGCATCGCCCGGCAAGCCGCCGCTGCGATAGGTGGCCGAGCGCGCCCCGAGCGAGGCGACGTACGCGTCGACGATACGCTCGAAAGCGACCTCGACGTCGCTGTCGACCAAGCGCGTTTCCGGAACGCCGGCGGAGCCGAGCGCCGAACGAAGCTCGCGCGTGGCGCTTTCAACCGAACGCGGGGATCCCTCTAGCAGCACGATGACGCGACCATCGGGCCCCTCGGTACCGTCGATTTCCTTCGAGAAACCGGAAACCGCGAGCGCTGCCGCGGGCTCGATCGATAGTGCGGCCACATGCTTGAGGGCGCGGCCGCGTGTTCCCTCGGGCAGCGGCGCGAACGCGAGCCGGCGCGTTTGCGGTATCGGCAGCGTCTTGAAATTTACGCGCACGAGCGCGCCAAGCGTTCCAAGCGAACCAAGGTAGAGCTTCGAGAGATCGTAACCCGTGACGTTCTTGACGACCATGCCGCCCGCTTTGGCCACGCTGCCGTCGGCGAGAACGACGCTCGTTCCGATCACGAAATCGCGCGGGCTACCATAAGCGCTGCGGCGCGGGCCGAGCCAGCCGCCGGCGAGCGTGCCGCCCACGGTCGCTTGCGAACTACGCGGCGCGTCGAGCGGAAGAAACTGACCATGCGCGGCCAGCGCGCGCCCGAGCGCGGCAAGGGTGCAGCCCGCTTCGACGGCGATCGTGAGGTCGCGATGGTCGTACTCGAGCACGCGGTTGATCCGGCCGACGCGAATCGCCACGTCGTAACGCTCCGGCACGTGCCCGAGACCCTGTAACGTCCCGCCGCCGAAGAAGACGATCGCGCGTTGCCGCGCGTTGCAATCGCGCACGAGCGCACCCAACGCCTCGACGCTGTCGGGTGCGTGCACGGCCTCCGGAAAACGCTCGCCGAGCGCGAAGTGTTTCGGATCGAGAGCGCGCGCGGTCGTCACGAGGCAGCCAGGACCTCCGCGCAGACCGCACCGCTCGGAAAGATCTTGTCGGGATTGAACAGGCGTCGCGGATCGAAGACGTCGCGCAAACGCAACATCGCTGCCAAGTCATTGGGATTGAATACGAGCGCGAGCGCATCGCGTTTTTCGTAGCCGATCCCGTGCTCGCCGCTGATCGTGCCGCCCAGTTCGATGCAGCACACGAGAATATCGTGACCCGCGTGTACGACCGCTTCGACTTCGCGCCGCTCGCGCCGGTCGAACAGCAAAAGCGGGTGCAGGTTGCCGTCGCCGGCGTGAAACACGTTGCCGACGCGCAGCCCATGTTCGCGGGCAATCGCTTCGACCTGAGCGATCGCTTGCGGCAAGCGAGTGCGCGGTACGGTTGCATCTTGAATGTAGTAGTTGGGCGCGAGCCGGCCGAGGGCGCCCGCGGCTCCTTTGCGCGATGCCCACAGCGCGTCGCGTTCGCGGGCACTTCCGGCCGAACGCCACGAGAGCGCGCCATGCTCGCGAGCGAGCGTGGCCAGAGCCCGTTCGCTCGCGGCGACGTCGTCGGGTTCGCCGGCCGTTTCTACGAGGAGCACGGCGCCGGCATCGAGCGGGAAGCCGGCATGATAGTGTGCCTCGACCGCTTGCACGATCGTCGAGTCCATGATCTCGAGCGCGGTCGCTCGAATGCCGGCGCCGATCGCAGCGGACACCGTCTCCGAAGCGGCCTCGACGTTTTCGAATGCGGCGACCCCAACCCGGATGGCGCGCGGCGCGCGCAGTAGCCGAAGCTCGATCGCCGTAACGATGCCGAGGGTTCCTTCGCTTCCGACGAGCGCACCGACCAGATCGTAGCCTGCGTCGTCGACCGAAATGCGCGTGATGTCGCCGAGCGAATCGACGTACTCGAGTCCGAGCACGTTTGCACTCATCGACCCGTAGGCGAGCGCGTGCGGGCCGCCGGCATTGGTCGCGGTGTTTCCGCCGATCGTCGAGATCTTCTGGCTCGAGGGATCGGGGCCGAAGAAGAGACCAAACGGTTCGGCCGCGCGCGACAGATCGAAGTTGATCAGCCCGGGCTGGACGGTGGCCCGGCGGTTGGCCGCGTCGAGCGACAGCACGCGATTCATGCGTGAAAACGAAAGGACCACGCCGCCGCTCGTCGGTACGGAGCCGCCGCACAACCCGGTGCCCGCGCCGCGCGCAACGATCGGCACGCCGCACGCGGCGGCGATGCGCACGACCGCGCTGACCTGGCGCGCGTCGCTCGGTGCAGCCACGATAAACGGCACCGAGCTTTCAGCGTACGCGTCGTACGCATACGCAGCCAAGTCTTCGGCGGCGAAGCGTACGTTCTTGTCACCGAGCGCACCGATCAGCCGCTCGCGCAACTCCGCACCGGACGAAGCATCCATCGTCTCACGACGCTTTGGAACTGCGCGCGCCTTGTCCTCCGTACTCGGCGCGGGTTACGCGTACAACAGAAATCGTTCGCGTAGTGCGACGAACGCCCGGGTGGCCGTTTCCCACTGCGCAAGGATGGCGCCCGGATCGAGCCCATCTTCGAGTCCGCGCCGCAAGGTGTCGGTGCCCCAATCCCGGTCGAGCGCGGCCGCACTGCTGATCGAAATCGACGCCGGATCGATCTTTCGTACGGCGCACAAAATCTCGACTGCCGTGCGCACCGCTCGGTACGCGAGCCGGTCGACGACGACAAGCTCGACGCCGGAAAGCGTCTTCCCTTGCCAAAAACCGGAGATCGGTGCCCACGAAGCGGCCCGAAAATGAATGCCCGGTACGGCGCGCTCGTTGAGGTATTCGGCCAGACGAAAACCGTCGAGTTTGTAGCCTCCGGCGTACTTGAAGGGCTTCGTGTAGCCCGTTCCGTTGTTGATGCCGGCCGAGTCGATCAAACCCGTCGCCGGGTACACGAGGGTCGTATCCCATTCCGGAATGTTGGGCGAGGTTTGCACCCAGGCAAGGCCGGTGTCGGGCCACAGCATCGCGCGCGTATAGTTCTTCATCGCGATCACGCGCAGCGTCGCGCCGATACCGAAGTGCACGTTGAACAAGCTTGCCAGTTCCCCGACCGTCATTCCGTGCCGAATCGGAATCGGGTACAGGCCGATGAACGACGAGAAGGCGGGCTCGAGCACCGGACCTTCGACGATGGCGCCGCCCATGGGATTCGGCCGGTCCAGTACCCAGACGCTCTTGCCGTACATTTTCGCCGCTTGCATGACGTAAGCGAGCGTTGAGATGTAGGTGTAGGTGCGGTCGCCGACGTCTTGGATATCGTAGAGCAGCACGTCGACGTCCGCCAGCATCGCCGCACTCGGCTTGCGAGTCGCTCCGTACAGGCTGTACACCGGCAAGCCCGTGTGCGGATCCGTGTACGATGGGACGTACGCCCCGGCCGCTTGATCGCCGCGCAATCCGTGTTCGGGCGAGTAGATCGAGCGCAGATCGATGTCCGGATTGCGCCGGATCGCATCGACGACCGTTTCGAGCTGCGAGGTGACGCCCGTTTGGTTGGTGACGACGCCGACGCGGCGGCCGCGCAATTCGTGCCAGACGTCGCGCAAGAACACCTCGTCACCCAGGGTGACCGAAGCGGGCGGCACGGGAGCCGCGCCGGCCGGCGCGGCAGCCTTAGCCGCGGTAAGGGCGGCGGCCGTGGTGACGGAGAGAAAACCGGCCCGGCGCATCAGACGAATTCCGGAACCGTTCCGGGTGGGATCAAGCGCGCGGCCGTCGCGAGTTCGAAGAGGGCATCGATCGCCGCCACCCCGTCTTCACCGATGTCGAACGAATAGTAGTTGACGTAAAGACCGATGTGCGCGCGCACGACCTCCGGCTCCATCTCGAAAGCATGTTCGCGAACGTAGGGAGCGACCGCGCTCTCGTGACCACGCGCGTACGCAAGGCTCTCGCGGACCGTCGCATCGATGCGCCGCCCTTCATCGAGCGAGAGATCGCGTCGCGCAAGGATCGCACCGAGTGGAATCGGATGTCCCGTTTCGGCTTCCCACCATTCACCCAAATCGACGACCGGCATCAAACCGCTCCGCTGGTACGTGAAGCGCGTTTCGTGGATGATCAAGCCGGCGTCCACCTCGCCCTGCGCGACGGCGTCGACGATACGGTCGAAGCGCATCGGCACGGCATCGATCGGCCGCTGCAAAGCAAGCCGTAGCAGCATGAAGGCGGTCGTCATCGCGCCGGGAATCGCGATGCGCGCGTGCGGCTTGAAATCGCGCAGGGCGGGCACCTGGCCATCCGCAGCTGGTTTCGCGAGCAAGAGCGGTCCGCAACCGCGGCCGAGCGCGCCTCCCGCGCGCAAGATCCGGTAGCGGTCGAGCAGATAGGGGATCGCTCCGTAACTAACCTTCGTCAATTCGTAGCGCCCTTCGCGCGCGGCTTCGTTCAGTGCTTCAACATCGTCGAGTACCACCTTCACCGCAGGCGCTTCCGCCAGCATACCGCGCGTCCAGGCCGCGAAGATGTACGTGTCGTTCGGGCACGGCGAATAAGCAAGTGAGAGCGCGGCGCCTGCGGGCTCGCTCACGGTCACTCCTTGGTCAGTTCGATGGTGCCATCGCTCGTCCAGGAACCGTCGGGCAGTTGCTCCTCGTCGTGAATGCTGAAAGTCCGCGCCGTCTCGCGCAGGATCGTCAGCCGGCGGTGATACGGATGCCCGTCGGCGTAGGCCGCGTCGCTCAGGAAGACCATCTTGTCACCCTGCCAACCATCGGCGGTCCAGATGCCATACGAGGGATTGTTCTCGAGCCGATTCAGAACGAAATGATGCGCGAACGGATCGTAGGTGAGATACAGGTAGTTATTCGCCTTTCCGTCGGCGCCGAAAATCCAACGGTTCTTCATCGTAAAGGCAAAGATGTAGGTGTCGTCGCGCGTGCGCCAGGTGCCGACGAGCCAACTGAATTGCGCGAGCTTGTCGATCGGATCGCGCAGGATCCGTTGGACCTCAGGATCCTTGGCGGACTGAAGGATGGTCGGCGGCAGCCCGCCGCTTGGCTGCAGCGCACCGCTCGGGTGCGGAGCGGGCGTCGCCAAGCGAAGCGGCGCCGGCGTCGCGATCGGTACCGGCGTAGAGGGCGGTCTGGTCGGAAGCGGCGCGGGCGTCGCTGAAGGTACCGTGCGGATCTTTTGTGGCGCTCGTGTCGCCGTCGGAATTGGAACGGGCGTCGGGGTGACGACGGGCGGGCGCGGCGTCGCACGCGGGGCCGGTGACGGAGACGGGCTCGGTGTGGGCGACGGCGCCGGCGACGGTGTTGGTGACGGTCCTTTGGCGGGATGACGGTGCGGACCGAAGAGCCCCGGCGGCCGCTCGGGCGCGGGCACCGGGGTCTGGGTCGGCGCCGCCGTGACGCTCGGTTCGTATTGCGCGAGAAGTGCCGGACGTTGTTGCGCGACCACCCGGGCCGGTGCGAGCGCCGCACCGGCACAGGCGGCGACAAGCAAGCTCGCGACGATCGGCAAAGATTTCAACTCGGACTCCTAAGGGGTGAGGCGGTCGAGAACGGCGTCGAGCGCGACGGCGGTCGCTCGAGCTCCGGCGGCAAAGTCCCATTCGCTTTGGTCGCGGTCGCCGACATAATTCGAAATGCCGCGCACTTCGAGCGCCGGTACTTGTGCGACCGCTGCGGCCCGCAACACCGAGAACCCTTCCATCGACTCGATGTGTGCGCCGTAGCGGCGGACAAGGCGTTGCGCCGTCGCGGCCGTCGTCGTCACTTGCGAGACGGTGATTCCGGTAGCGGTCGGCAGGCCGCAATCCGCGCAGCGCGCCAGCAGTCCGGCGTGCGCGCGCTCGCGTTCGATCAGCGTCGCGCCGCCCGGCAGCTCGAGCGGCGCGCCCCCTTCGAGCCCGAGATCGGCCAGCGTTTCGAGAGCGACGAGCACCGCTTCACCGATGCGGGCGTGCGGGCGAAACGCTCCCGCGATGCCGGCGTTCACGACGAACTCATAAGGTCCGAGCGCGAGCTTGCGAGCGGTTCCGAGCGCGGCCTCGACCGGACCGACGCCGCACGCAAAGACCTCGACGTCCGGACGTTGCTTGAAGTAACGCAGTTCGGGCAGCAGCGCGCAGACAACCAGAATCATCGTTCGCTCGCGCTACGGAATGCCGATGAATTTGTGCGTCTGCAAGCCGAGGCGAAAGCGAGCGGGTTCCGCCTTCGCCGCTTCGAGCGCGAGCGCAACATTGGGGCGCTTGTTGCCTTCGGGTTGCAAGAAGATGGGAAGCGCGCGAGCACTGAATGCGTCGAGCCACTCGCGCGGCACGCGTCCGTCGACGATCAGTTTGACTTCGTTTGCACGGGCGGCCATCTGCGGGTGCAGGCGCTCCTTCGGCGAGACGGTCAACCACACGTCGCCCGGCAGCTCGACGGCAATCGTGCCGTTCGATTCGATGTGAACGCGCCGGCCGTCGGCGCGCAGCGCCTCGATCAGGTCGGAGCTTTCGCGCTGCGCGAACGGTTCGCCGCCGGTCAGCACGACCATCGGACAACTCGCGCCAAGTTCCCGCACGCGCGCAACGATGTCTTCGCACGAGAGAAAGTCCTTCGTGCTATAGTCGGTGTCGCAGAAGCGGCAGTTCAAATTGCAGCCGGCCAAACGCACGAAGACCGCGGGCGTGCCGGTCCATGTGCCCTCGCCTTGGACGCTATAGAAGATCTCAGCGAGCGCGAGCATCTTGCGCGCTGACGACCGCGCGTGCGGTCCGCGTTTCCCAAACGACGATCTCACTTAAGCCCGGCAGCTTGGTTTCGAGCGCTTCCCAAATCCAGAGCGCAATGTGCTCGGCGGTCGGGTTCGGCATGAAATCGTTCAGTGACGAATGATCGAGCAAATCCACCACGAGCGGCTTGACGATCGCCGAGAGCTCGTCGAAATCAACGACCATCCCCTGCGCCGGCCCAGCTTGCTGCAGCGGCCCCGATACGGCAACCTCGAAACGATATGAGTGCCCGTGCAGGCGCGAGCATTTGCCGGGGTGATGGGGCAGCACGTGCGCTGCCTCGAAACGAAAGAACTTACGAATCTGCACGACTAGGGAAGGTTCGGCGGAGGCGCTACAGATCGCCTCCGGGCCCCATCGTCTCGAGCCGCTTTTTCACGTCCCCGAGGAAAGCGTTGGCGATCGTTCCGTCGATCACGCGGTGATCGAGCGACAGGCACATGTTCATCATCGAGCGGATCGCGATCGCGTCATCGATGACGACCGCTCGCTTCACGACCGCCTCCATTGTAACGATCCCGGCCTGGCCGCCCGTAATGATCGGTTTCGAAAGTATCGAACCGTTCGCGCCCGTGTTGTTGACGGTGAACGTCCCCCCGGCCAACTCGTCCGCTCCGAGTTTCCCGGTGCGTGCCTTCTCGATCAATCGGCCGGCCGCAACCGCGAGGCCGCCGATCGAAAGCGAATCGGCCTCACGGATGACCGGCACGATCAAGTTCGTATCGAGCCCAATCGCGATGCCGACGTTGATGTCGCGATGAATCTGAATTCCCTCGGCGGTAAAGCGCGAGTTGAGCAGTGGATTGCGCTTGAGTGCCTGCACGACGGCGTGGATGAAGAACGGTAGCAGCGTGAGCGAAAAGCCCTTCTCACGCGCAAAGCGATCTTTCTCGCGCGCCCGCCACGCCCAAACATTGCTGACGTCGACTTCAACCATCGTCCAAGCGTGCGGCGCCGTTGCGAGCGACTCGACCGTCCGCTCCGCAATGATCTTGCGAGCTTGCGATAGCGCCACGAGCGTGCCGGGCAGCGGCGCCGCATAGGTCGAGCGGGTCACGGGCTCCGCGCTTCCGGGAGCCGCGGCGGGCGTCGCCTTCGAACCGTTGGCCGCAGCCACGACGTCATTTGCGGTGATGCGCCCGTCGGTACCGGTACCGCGTATCGCTGCCAGATCGACCTGATGCTCGCGCGCAAGCCGTCTGACCGCCGGCGAAACACGACGCCCGCGGTCGGCTTCGCTCGAAGCGCCGCGTCCATTGCGAGCCGCTCCGTTGCCGTGCGCTACCGCCGGGATTGCCGCAACGCCCGGACCCGCTCCCGGCGCTCCATAGCTCGATGGCACGACCTCGGGCAGCTGCGCTACCGGTACGGCGGGCGCTCGGCTCGGCTCTGCCGCGGCCTCGGCGCCGATTTCGTCGATGATCGCGATGGCCGCGCCGGTCGCCACCGTCTCGCCTTCTTCGGCAATGATTTCGCGCAGCACGCCGCTGACCGGCGAGGGAACCTCGGCGTTCACTTTGTCGGTGGAAACCTCGACAAACGGTTCGTATTTTTCGATCGTGTCGCCGGGCTTCTTGAGCCATTGCGCGACCGTACCTTCAGTAACCGTCTCACCGAGCTGCGGCATCGTAATCGTCGTCGCCATGGTCAGTTTGCTTCCTTACGCCGCCGCGCGGCACCGCTCAGAACCGTATAAGCTCGCGCATCGAATCGGCCATCCGATCGGTCGAAATCATGAACTCTTCCTCGAGCGTTGCCGCGTAGCCCATCGCCGGGACATCGGGTCCGCACAAGCGGCGAATCGGTGCGTCGAGATCGAAGAAGGCCTCTTCGGCGACCATCGCGCTGATCTCGGCGCCGACGCCGCCGAACTTGTTGTCTTCGTGAATGATGAGCAGCTTGCGCGTCTTGCGGACGCTTGCGAGGATCGTGGTGCGGTCCATCGGACGAATCGAACGCAGGTCGATCACTTCGACCGACATGCCCTCGGTACCGAGACGTTGGGCTGCGTCGATCGCTTGGTGCACGTAAAGACCGTACGAGACGACGGTCAACTGGTCGCCGGGATGTTTGACGTCCGCCTTGCCGATCGGGATCGTGTAGTGCCCGGACGGCACCTCGCCTTTAACCAGACGGTAGGTTTTCTTGTGCTCGAGGAACAGCACGGGATCGGGATCGTCGATCGCTGCGTTCAGCAGACCCTTCATGTCGGCCGGAAACGACGGCGCTACGATCTTGAGTCCGGGCACGTGATAGAACAGCGCTTCTACCGATACCGAGTGCGAGAGCGCGCCGCGAACACCGCCGCCGTACGGCGTGCGGATGACGAGCGGGCAGGTGTAGTCACCATTCGAGCGATAGCGCGTCTTCGCGGCTTCGCCGACGATTTGGTTGAACGCCGGGTAGATGAAGTCGGCAAACTGAATTTCGGCGATCGGGCGCAGACCTTCCATCGCCATGCCGATCGCGACGCCGACGATCGATGCTTCCGCAAGGGGCGTATCGATGATGCGTTCGGGGCCGAATTCATCGATGAAGCCCTTGGTGATCAGGAAGACGTTGCCGCGAGCGCCCACGTCTTCGCCAAGGATGAGGGTGCGTTCGTCGTTCTTGAGTGCCTCGTGCAACGTCTGGCGCACGGCCTCGACGTTGTTCATGACCACACTTTTGGTCGAAGCTACAGCCATGGCTCGTGCGTCCCTTCGTAAACGTTTCGATAGAGTTCCGAGGGCAGCGGAAATGGCAGAGCCTCGGCTTTGTCGGTGACCGTGTTGACCTCGGCGAGGACGTCTTTCTTCAGCTGGGACGCATCGGCGGAGGTGATGACGCCGTGCTCGATCAGGATCCGTTCGAAACGCGGGATCGGGTCGAGATTGCGGTGGCGTTCGATCTCTTCGCGCGTGCGGTAGGTGCGGTCGTCATCGTCCGTCGTGTGGGAGAGAAAGCGGTAGCAGGTCGCCTCGACGAGCGTCGGGCCGCCGCCCGAACGGGCGCGGTCCAGTACGTCCTTGAGAACACCGTAAACGGCGATCGGATCGGAGCCGTCGACCTTGATGCCGGGGATTCCGTAGCCGGCAGCTTTCTCGATGATGTCCTTGACCACCATTTGACGCGCGCGCGGCGTCGAGATGGCCCACTCGTTGTTCTCGCAGAGGAAAACGATCGGGAGCGCGTGCACGGCGGCGAAGTTGATCGACTCGTGCCATTCGCCTTCGCTCGTGGCGCCGTCGCCAAAGCTGCAGAGCACGGCGCGGCCGCCGTCGCCACGGAGCTTCATCGCGTAGGCCGCCCCGACGGCGTGCGGGCAGTGCGCGGCGATGATCGAGCTGATGCTCATGATGCCGAGGCGCCGGCTCGTGAAGTGGCTCGGAAACTGGCGGCCGCCACCGGTTTCGGCGCCGCGGGCGAACATCGAGAGGAGGACCTCGAGCGGTTCGAGACCGATGCCGAGACAAAGGCCCATGTCGCGATAGTATGGGACCAAAACGTCCTTGCCGCGCTCGAAGGCCAAAGCGGCGCCCGCGTGGATGCCCTCGTGGCCCTCACTGCCGGTCGCAAACGGAATCTTGCCTTGGCGATTCAGCTGGAAGCCGCGGTTGTCGAGCATACGCTGAAGCAGCATGTTCCGCAGCATCCAGCGGAGCCGGTCGTCGCTCAGACCGTGCTGCTCGAGCGGCGGCGTCAGGATCGCTTTAGCCATCGGAAAGACCTCCTGCCCTCGGCTTCACGGGCACGTCTACGAGTCGATATGGTCGGAACTCTTTCGGATATCCTTTCAGGATGTGAAAACTCCCCCGAGCAGCCGGTAACAGTGACGCGCGATCGTGCGGTCTTCGTCGGTCGGGATCATCAATACGCGCACGGTGCTCGCGGAGCTTTCAATTGAGCGCTCGTTGCCGGCATTGGCCAGCGCGTCCAATTCGATTCCGAGGAAGCCGAGCTGCGCGCAAATTTCGGCCCGAATCTCAGGCGCATGCTCGCCGATGCCGGCCGTAAACACGAGCGTATCGAGTCCGCCGAGGGCTGCCGCCATCGACGCGATGTGTTTGCGTGCACTGTAACAGAAGAATTCGATCGCTTGCGCTGCGTTCGGCTCGCGCGCGCGTTCTTCCAACAGCTTCTGCATATCCGAGCTGATACCCGAGATTCCCAACAGTCCCGACTGCTCGTTGAGCAAGCGCTCGAGTTGGGCGGCCTCACCGTATTTCTGGTTTATAAGGTAGAGGAGGACGCCCGGATCGAGATCGCCGCAGCGGCTGCCCATGACGAGCCCCGCGGTCGGCGTCAGGCCCATGGTGGTGTCGACCGGCTTCCCGTCGCGAACGGCGGCGAGGCTCGCGCCGTTGCCGAGATGCGCGATGACCGTTCGGCCCGGCGCCCCATCGAGGGCGCTCACGATATATTCGAATGAGAGCCCGTGAAAGCCGTAGTTGCGCACGCCCTCGTCCCAAAAACTGCGGGGTAGCGGCAGCCGGCTCGCGCGCTCGGGCATGTCGCGGTGAAACGACGTATCGAAGCATGCGACTTGCGGCAGCTGCCCAAAGAGCGCCGCGATTGCGTCGATCGCGGCGATCTCCGCGCCGAGATGGAGCGGCGCGAACGGCAGGCTCTCACCGATATGCGCTCTGAAATCGGCATCGATCAGGCATGGCTCGAGATAGCGCGGGCCGCCCGAGACGAGGCGATGGCCGGCGCCGTCGAACGCCGAAAAGCCCTGCGCGGCAAATTTCTCGAGCGCCGCTCGTAATGCCGTTTGGTGATCCGGGAACTTGCCGCTCTCCTCGGCGCGACTCTTGTCGCCCGCCCGCAGCCAGATGCGACCGGCCGGCTGACCGATGTCCTCGACTGCCCCTTCGGCCAGCAGCAGTTCTCCCGCGGACGACATCCGGTAAAGCGCAATTTTCAAAGAAGAAGAACCGCTGTTGATGCAGAGGATGTCCATATCGCTCTTGATCAGTCGAGCTCGAGTTCTTTGCGCTGCCGTTCGAGATCGGCGCGCAACTCCTCGGACAGCGGCGGATAGCGCGGATCGAGCTCGCGCATCACGTGCACGACGATGTCGGCAATCGTCAGGTGCGCCACCCACTTACGATCGGCTGGGATCACGTACCACGGTGCCGTCTTCGTGCTCGTGGCGCGCAGCATCTCTTCATATACCTTGGTGTACTCGTCCCAAAATGGCCGTTGCGCAAGATCGGAGGGCGCGAGTTTCCACTGCTTGGCCGGATCGTTGAATCTTGCGAGGAGCCGCTCGCGTTGTTCGTCTTTCGAGAGGTGGAGGAAGAACTTGATCGTGACGATCCGGTTGCGCGCGAGATATTGTTCGAAGCGATTGATGTCGCGGTAGCGTTTCTCCCAGAACTCGTGCCCTTGCGACTCGGCCGCCGGCTGGTCGTCGCCGAGCAGCTCCGGGTGAACGCGCGTCACCAGCACGTCTTCGTAGTACGAGCGGTTGAAGATGCCGATGCGCCCGCGTTCCGGGAGCACGCGCGCACAGCGCCACAGATAGTCGTGCCGGAGTTCTTCCGTGCTCGGCGCTTGGAAGCTGTTCACGCTCACGCCTTGCGGATTGACGCCGCTCATCACGTGTTTGATCGCGCTATCCTTACCGGCGGTGTCCATGCCTTGCAACACGACGAGTATTCCGTGGCGGCGCTGCGCGAACAGAATGTCTTGCAAGCCGGTCAAGCTGGCGAGGTCGGCCTCGAGTTTCTCCTGCGCATCCGCCTTTTCGCTGAAGCCGCAACGGTCGGCGGGATCGTAGTGAGCGAGCTTTCTGTGCGCGTCAGCATCGAAGCGCAGGGCATCTGCGATATGCGCGCGTGGGCTCATGGGTTTCGCTCCTTCGAACGGCAGCGCCGACGACCACGGCTTCGAGTAGCGTGCGAAGCAGCCTCTACGATCTGGTATAATGCGTGCACTTCTCGCGAACGGAGCACCGATGACGACGACCCTCGGCCAAACTACCGCCGGGCCGCTTTCCGCGGATGAACTGCGCCTGATCGATGCGTATTGGCGCGCGGCCAACTATCTTTCGGTCGGCCAGATCTATCTGATGGAAAATCCCATGCTTGCAGAGCCGCTTACGCCCGAGCAGATCAAACCGCGCGTGCTGGGTCATTGGGGAACGACTCCCGCCGCGAACCTCGTCTATGCGCATCTCAACCGGGTGATCGTTAAGGACGACCTTAACGTCATCTTCGTTCTCGGCCCGGGCCACGGCGGTCCGGCCGTCGTCGCGAACACGTACTTGGAAGGCACCTACAGCGAACTCTATCCGAACATCTCGCAAGATATCGACGGAATGCGCCGGCTCTTCAAGCAATTTTCTTTCCCGTACGGGATCCCGAGCCACGCGGCGGCGACGACACCGGGCTCGATCAACGAAGGCGGGGAGCTCGGCTATTCGATCGCGCACGCATACGGCGCGGTTTTCGACAACCCCGGGCTGATTGCGGCCTGCATCGTCGGAGACGGCGAGGCTGAGACGGGAGCGCTCGCGACTAGCTGGCATTCGAACAAGTTCTTGAATCCCGTTCGCGATGGCGCGGTGCTGCCGATCCTCAACCTTAACGGCTACAAGATCGCGGGTCCGACCGTGCTCGCGCGCATCCCGGAAGACGAGCTGCTTGCGCTCTTCACCGGCTACGGGTATGAGCCGCTCGTCGTGGCGGGCGACGATCCGGCGCTCGTGCATCAGGCCTTCGCGGCGGCGCTCGATCGTGCGCTCGCCGAGATCGCCTCGATTCAAGCGAACGCGCGCAGCCACGGATTCACCACCCGGCCGCGCTGGCCGATGATCATCTTGCGCACGCCCAAGGGGTGGACGGGTCCGAAGTTCGTCGACGGGCTGCCGGTCGAGGGCACCTTTCGCGCGCACCAGATTCCGCTCTTGGAAGTTCGCACGAACCCGGAACACCTCGCCATGCTCGGAGAGTGGATGCGCAGCTATCACGCGGAAAAACTCTTCGACGCGCAAGGCAAGCTGATCGCAGAACTCGCCGCTCTTGCGCCGCGCGGCGAGCGCCGCATGGGCGCGAATCCGAACGCCAACGGGGGCCTGTTGCTGCACGACCTGATCATGCCGGACTTTCGCGACTATGCGGTCGCCGTACCCGCGCCGGGCTCCGGGCAAGGTGAAGCAACTCGCGTGCTTGGGACCTTCCTGCGCGACATCACGAAAGCAAATCCAACGACCTTCCGCGTGATGGGTCCGGACGAAACAAGCTCGAACCGGCTCGACGCGCTCTTCGAAGTGACCGATCGCTGTTCGACCGCGGAAATCATCCCGATCGACGATCACGTTTCGCCGAACGGCCGCGTCATGGAGGTGCTGAGCGAGCATCTCTGCCAGGGCTGGCTCGAGGGCTACCTGCTCACCGGGCGCCACGGCTTTTTCTCCTGTTACGAAGCGTTCGTTCACATCGTCGATTCGATGTTCAACCAGCATGCGAAATGGCTGAAGACGGCGCTCGAAATTCCTTGGCGCCGTCCGATTGCGTCGCTCAACTATTTGCTCACCTCGCACGTCTGGCGGCAAGATCATAACGGGTTCAGCCATCAGGACCCGGGCTTCATCGACCTCGTGGTCAACAAGAAGGCCGACGTCGTGCGCGTGTATCTGCCGCCCGATACCAACACGTTGCTTTCGGTTACCGACCACTGCCTGCGCAGCCGAAACTACGTCAACGTGATCGTGGCGGGCAAACAACCCGAATGGCAATGGCTCGATATGGACGCCGCCGTGCGCCACTGCACAGCCGGCATCGGCGTTTGGGAATGGGCGAGCAACGATCAAGGCGAGGAGCCCGACGTCGTGATGGCATGCGCCGGCGACGTCCCGACCCAAGAAACGCTGGCCGCCGTCGACTTCCTGCGCGAGCACGTTCCCGAGCTCAAGATACGCGTCGTGAACGTGGTCGATTTGATGGCGTTGCAGACGCGCAGCGAACATCCGCACGGCCTGCCGGATCCTGAATTCGATTCGATCTTTACCGAAAACGTTCCGGTCATCTTCGCGTTTCACGGATATCCGACGCTGGTTCACCGGCTGGCCTATCGCCGCAAGAATCAGGCTGGTCTGCACGTTCACGGATACAAAGAAGAAGGCACGACGACGACCCCGTTCGACATGACCGTGCGCAACGAACTCGATCGTTTCCACTTGGCGAGCGACGCGATCGAACGCGTGACCCGTTTGAAAAACCGCGGCGCAAGCGTGTTGCAATTGATCCGCGACAAGTTGATCGAGCACAAGAATTACGTCGAGCAATACGGCGACGACATGCCGGAGATTCGCGATTGGCGGTGGTCGGGGGGCGCGGGGCGAAAGAGCTAGCCATGGTAACGTCGCTTGCCGTTCCGAACGAGGAGCTCGTTCGCGTCCGGCGTCATCTCCATCGGCATCCCGAACTCTCGATGGTCGAGTACGAGACAGCCCAATTTGTCGCTGACGAGCTCGGAAAGCTCGGGTTGGACGAACTGCGAACCGGAATCGGCAAGACCGGCATTCTCGCTACGCTCGTCGGAGGAAAGCCCGGACCCGTCACGTTGTTGCGGGCCGATATGGATGCGCTGCCGATCGAAGAGCTCGTCGAAGCTCCGTACCGTTCGGGCACGAGCGGCGTCATGCACGCCTGCGGTCACGACGGTCACGTTGCGATCTTGCTGGCGGCGGCCCGCACCCTTGCCGAACGACGCGCGGAAGTTGCCGGCACGCTCGTCTTCTGTTTTCAGCCGGGCGAGGAAGGTCACGCCGGCAATCGCTTGATGATCGAAGATGGGGCGCTCGAGAACCCGCATGTCGACCGGACGTTTGCGCTCCATCTCTACAGCGGGCTCGACGTCGGGAAGATCGGCGTGCGCGACGGCGCGTTCTTTGCTTCGGCCGACGAATACAAGCTCGTCATCAAGGGCAAGGGCGGACACGGTGCGATGCCGCAGCTGGCGGTCGATCCCGTCGTCGCGGGCGCCTACCTCGTCACGATGCTGCAAACGATCGTGAGCCGGGAGATTGCGCCGAAGGATCCGGCCGTGTTCACGGTCGGCAAGTTCGTGGCCGGCACGACCTTCAACGTCATCCCCGACGAAGCGACGCTGATGGGGACGGTGCGCTGTTTCGATCCGACGATCCGCGCCTCGATGCCCGAACGCTTGGAGCGAATCGTCAAAGGCCTCGGTGAGGCGATGCGCATCGACTACGATCTCGATTATCACTGGTCGTATCCGCCGACCGTCAACGATCGCGCGATGAACGACGTCGTGCGCGAGACCGGCCGCGAGGTGCTCGGTGCGGACAACGTCATCGAACACGATATCGTGATGTGGGCCGAAGACATGTCGTTCATGCAGGAGCTACGCCCTGGTGCCTATTTCATCGTCGGCGCACGTGGCGGTGAAGAAACGTCGTTCCCGCACCACAACGCACGCTTCGACATCGACGAACGCTCGCTCGAAATCGGCTACAAGATGATGGTAGCGCTCGGCCTTCGCGGCTAGCCGCTCGAATGGTGCCAGGGGGGCGGTGCGAAGGGATCGTAGGGGCCGCTTCTGAGGCTGACGACGTTGCGGCGTTTGCGGATTGGATCGCGGCGTAGCCACTGCCACAAGCCGACGGCGTTCGCCGCCGTGACGAGTTGGCGGAAGCCGAAGACCTCGAGAACGGTTGCGAAGATCAACGTTGCCATCTCAGCGTCGGAGTAGGTTACGAACGAGAGCTCGTCGAGCAGCACGGCGCATACCGACGTGAGGACGGCAAGCGAGAGCACGAGCGCGAGCAGCACGACCTGCGCGTGCCAAGCGAGCACGCCCGTTACGGCGGCGAGCACGCCGAATAACACGCCGAAGAGCACGAGATACGGCGCGAGCCATTCACACAACCACAGGTAGGGCAACCCGAGCCAAGCGATCGAACCGCCGTAGCCCGAAAAGAGCAGCCCCCGGTGCAGCCACATGCATTCCGAGATGTGACGATGCCAGCCCACGCGCTGGTGCCAAAGCGCTACGGCCGTATCGGGAACCTGCGTCCAGCAGACGCTGAAGGGGGTGAACGCGACGACATACGGGCGCTTGTGCTTGCGCAGATAATGATGGACCCGTAGCGTCATCTCGAAGTCTTCCCAAATCGTATCCGTGCGGTAGCCGCCGACTTCGATCAGAACGCTCTTGCGCCAAAGGCCACAGGCGCCCGAAACGATCGAAACGCCGTTGAAGGGGGCCCAGCCCAAGCGCGAGCCGAGATAGGCGCGCAAGTATTCGAGGACTTGAAAGCGGACGATCCAGCGCTTCGAGAGACGGCGCTTGACGAGCCTTCCGTCGCTGAACTCGCAATCGTTCGAAATGCCGATCGAGGCACCGACCACGACCGTCTTCGGGTCGCTCAGGTAGGGCTCGATCATGCACTGCAGCGCATCCCGCGAGTAGTACGAATCCCCGTCGCAGGCGAACACGAGCGGGTAGCGCGAGACGTTGATGCCGGCGTTGAGGGCGTCGCCTTTGCCGCCGTTCTTCTTGTCGACAACGCGCAGGTTTGCGCGGAGTTTGGACTGGTAGAAGCCGCGAATCTCCTGGGTGGGAATCGCGACGCGGGGTACCTGTGGAAAGCGCACGAGTTCAAAGCGGTCGATGAGAAGCTGCAGCGTTTCGTCGCTCGAGCCGTCGTTGATCACGATGATTTCGTACTCGCTGTACTCGAGGTGGAGCAGCGATTCGACCGTTTGAACGATGCCCTCCGACTCGTTGTAGGCGGGCACGAGGACGCTGACGGGCAGCTCGAAAGGCGAGTAGCTGGCGCGAATCGGATCGGCGCTGCGCAATTTCATGAAGCGCGGCAGCCGAGAGAGTGCAACTATCGAAGTGCCGATGTAGATCGCGTTCGTGAACAGAAAATAGGCAAACAGGATGAGTTCGAGGATCAGAATGCTGAGCGCGACGGTGGGGTCGACGACGCGATGCTCGGCAAGCGGCATCAGCCGGCGCTCACATCTCGCTGCGAATGCGAACGGGTGCCCGGCGTGAAACGTCGGCCCGGACCGACCGGCGGTCGAAGTGCAGCTCGTTGCGCCGCCAGAGTTTGCTCTCGGCCATCGCTTGCGCGAGCGCGTCGCGGCCGTAACGGTCGCCGGAATACAGCCGGAAGACGCCCGCAAACGGCGGGGCGGTCTGCACGAGTGCAGCGGCAGCGCGGTAGCGAACCCAGGCATTTGAATCGCCGAGCAACTTGATCATCAGCGACTTATGCGTGCCGAGGCGCTTCTCGGCGGCGATGGCCGCCAAGCGCACGAAGGGGCTGACATGGGTGAGAAACTGCGCGATGACGGCCCGGTCTTCCGTGCGCGCGATCGGGGCGAGCGCGCGCAGCGCTCGCGCAAAGGTCTCTGAGTCGTGCTCGCGTTTGAGCACGTGATGGATCGCCGACCGGGCCATGCGCTCGTCGCACAGCGTCAGGAAGGGGATGATGCGGCGTAAGGCGTCGCCCGACAAGCTTTTGACGGCCCGCGCGAATGCGCCGGAGAGGCGTTCGGGGCCGAGTTCCCGGCACACGCGCTCGATGGCAGTGGCCGACCAGTCGGAGCGGTTCGCGCAGGCGAGCGCGAAATCGTCGCAGCATTGGCTGTCGATCAGGGCTGCGGCACGAAATGCAGCAAGCGCGACAACGCCGCGCTCTTTCTTCATTGCTCGCCGGATGGCGTCGATCGCTTCGCCTGAACGGAGCGAACCGAGGGTGGTCAGGGCCACGAGCCGGTCGCCCGCGTCCCCATGGCGCAGCATGTCGAGCGCAAGCTTTTCGAAGCCGAGGCGCCGGGCGAGGTCGCGCAAACGTACGACGCGCGCGCTCAAGACGTTCCGGTCTTCGGCACGGCCTTTCTGGAAATCGTTCCACAGGCCCAAGACAGCAAAGGCATCGCGCCTTCGGATCGGCGGCAAGAGCAGCACCGGCTCGTGCGTTGCGAAAACCGCGCGCCAGCGGGCGAGCAGTTCATCGGTGTATTTTCGCCGCCGCGCCGAGTACCAGCGAACCGTGACCGCTGTTATCACAATGGCGAAAGAGGTGAGGAAGGTCGATACCGCCCACCACCACATCGCCACGATGAAGAGTTCAGCGCCGGTAGCGGACACCGATGGAACCTCCGTTGCGCGTATAAATCTTGCCGAGGCGATAGGTCTCGAGGCGCCAGTCGAGCGCAAAGTTGTGATCGAGCCATTGGCGGCCGAAGGCCGACGCGCCGCCGACTCCCGAAACGAGCAGCTCGCTGCCGCCGGTGCCCTCGTTTTCAACATCGCGACCGCCTTCGAAATCGATTCCAACGAAGTTGTCGCCGAACCAGCGTTGCACGATCAGGTCGTGCGTCAGCGCCTCACCGGGCACATCCGACAGCGATGCGGACGAAACGCGATAAGCGAAACGGTAGGGTCCGACGTAGCGGTCGATCGTCAGCGCAGCGAGATTCGCATCGACCGAAGTGTAGGCGCGGGTTTCGAGGCTGCCGATCGCGCCCCAACCCCCGCCGAAGCGCTGCTCGAGCGAAAGCGCAATATCGCTTTTCGCCAGGATCTGATGCGTCGGGCTCCAGGAAACGTCGAGCCCGAGCACCGCGCGCGAACTGACCGGTACGTACAGGCCGGCCGCGTATTGCGCATCGGTCTTTTGGTAGAGCGACTGGCTGTTGATCGCGGTGTAGAAGGTCGAACGGGGCGCGAAGGTACGCAGCACTTCGACCGAAGCGGTATTCCAGTATCCGCGGTCGTTGGTCAGGCTTTCGTCGGTTGTCCCGGCAATGTAGGTGGTGCTTTGGGTGGGCGGCGTGGTGTCTGTATCGGCTAATGCGGCGCTGCCGGGGGCAAGCAAAGCCGCGATCAGGAACGCCGCGAATCGTCTCACGCGGTAAGCAACCTCGGCGGGGCTTGGCTTTGCTCCGCGACCACCGCGCTTAGAATGTCGGCCAGACCGAGACGTGGCGCGAAGCCGACCAGGGAGTGGGCTTTTGCGATGTCGGGGACGCGACGATAGATCTCTTCGAAGTTTGCTTCGTAAGCCTCATCGTATGAGATGAACTCGAGCCGCGAGCGCGAGCCGGTCAGCGCGAGGATGCGCTGCGCTAGGTCGAGGATGCGCGTTTCTTGCGGGTTTCCGACGTTGATCACTTGGCCGAAGGCCGCGGGCGCTTCGCTGAGCGCCATGATTCCGTCGAGGATGTCGCTGACGTGACCGAAGCAACGGGTCTGCGTGCCGTCTCCGTAGATCGTGATCGGTTCGCCGGCCAGCGCCTGACGAACGAAGCGCGGGATCACCATGCCGTAGCGTGAGGTTTGGCGCGGGCCAACCGTATTGAAGAGTCGCACGACCACCGCTTGCAGGCCGTCTTCGCGGTAGTGAGCCAAGGCCGCCGACTCATCGACTGCCTTTGAAAGCGCGTAGCTCCAGCGTGACTTCACCGGGCTGCCGATCGTGATCGGATCGTCTTCGTTCGATGGGAAACGGGTCGTGAGGCCGTAGACTTCCGAGGTGGAAGCGACGACGATCTTGCGCCCGTAGCGCACGGCCTGCCGCAGAACCGTTTGCGCGCCGTCGATGTTGGCGCTGAGCGTTTCGACCGCACTCTGTACGACCAATTTGAGGCCGACGCGGGCAGCCATGTGGAAAATCAGGTCCGTGTCGCGGACGAGGTTGCCGACGACGGCGTCGTCGCGCACGTCGCCGATCACGAGGCGAAACTTGGGATTCGGCAGCGCTTGCGCGAGGTTCGATTCACGCCCTGAGGAGAGATCGTCGAGTGCAACGACTTCGCAACCGCGCGCGAGATAGCGATCGATCAGATGGGAGCCGATGAAGCCGGCACCGCCGGTGACGAGGACCCGATTCATAGGCGAACCACCGTGGCGCCTTCGCCCGAGGTCAGCGCATTGCGCGTGTCGACCACGAGTTGCGTCTCGCGAGCGACGCGGGTATAGTCGATCGTCGTGTGAGCCGTGATGATGACGACGCAGTCCGCGCGCCGCAGTTCTTCGTCGGTCAGCTCGACCGATTCCATTGGGTCCGTGCGGCGGCGGCCGCCGAGCAGCGGACGCTGCAGACCACCCTTGCGCTTATCGTTGCGCTCGTCAAAAGCGGAGCGACGCGTGGCGGGAAGGTCGGCCGGATCGAAATCCAGGCGCGCGACGAAGGGGTCGTGATAGGAAACGAAGGCACGTTTCTGGCGCAAGCGGTCGATGATTTCGAGCGCAGGGCTGTGGCGGACGTCTTCGACGTCTTCTTTGTAAGCGACGCCGAGAACGAGGATGCGCGAATCGCGCAAGGCCACGCCGCGCTCGTTGAGCGCATCGACGATCAGTTCCACGATGTGGTCCGGCATCGCGCAGTTGACTTCGTCGGCCAACTGGATGAAGCGCGGGCTATAGCCGTGCTGGCGGACTTTCCACGAAAGGTAGTGCGGATCGAGTGGAATGCAATGGCCGCCGACGCCGGGTCCCGGGTAGAAGGGCATAAAGCCGAAGGGCTTGGTTTTTGCCGCGTCGATCACTTCGGTCGTGTCGATGCCGAGCGTGCGACAAAGAACCGACATTTCGTTGGCGAGCGCGATGTTGACCGAGCGGAAAGTATTCTCCCACAGCTTGGCCGCTTCGGCGACGCGTGAAGAGCTGACGCGATGGACGGACGGAACGATCTTTCCGTATAAGGCCGCGGCGACGTCGGATGAGTCGGAAGAACAGCCACCGACGATCTTGGGGATGTCGGCGATACGAAAGCGCGTGTTGCCGGGGTCGACCCGTTCGGGTGAGAACGCGAGCAGAAAGTCCGTGTCGAGCCGCAGGCCGGTCTCTTCGAGCATCGGCAGCAGCATCTCTTCGGTCGTCCCAGGGTAGGTGGTCGATTCGAGCACGATCAGTTGTCCGCGCCGCAGATATTTGCGAATTTCACGCGCTGCCGAAAGAATGTAGGAGACGTCGGGTTCCTTCGACTTCTCGAGCGGGGTCGGCACGCAGATGATGATGCAGTCGCACTGGCCGAGAAGTTTGAAGTCGGCGCTAGCGGCCAAACGTTTGACGCGGACCAGTTCCGCGATCGTTTCGCTGTCCGCGTCACCGATGTGTGATTTACCCGAGTTGACGGTGTCGACCCGCTTCTGGTTGACGTCGAAGCCGATCGTCCTATACGAATTCGCAAATTCGACTGCCAGCGGAAGGCCCACGTAACCGAGGCCGATGACGCCGACGCGCGCACTGCCGGTGGCGATGGCGTCTAGGAGGGTACTTCTGACTTGAAGCGGATTGAGGGCAAGCACCGATTCTCCAATCGTTTAACG
>Ga0302326_10006561_pt1 | contig 26076 bp, 21 predicted proteins | sample Palsa_T0_3_FD_202264 | JGI IMG/M metagenome (GOLD analysis project Ga0302326, IMG submission 202264) | Peat permafrost microbial communities from Stordalen Mire near Abisko, Sweden - Palsa_T0_3 | ecosystem: Environmental > Terrestrial > Soil > Palsa > Peat permafrost | place: Sweden: Abisko... | reverse complement strand
GAGGCGTCCCGCAAATGCGGGACGCAACATCCAACATCCAACACCCAACATCCAACATCCAATAAACTGAGCAGCGAGCGTCAAACCCCATTCGCGGAAATCTTCCGCAGAAAAGAAGATTTCGCGGGATAGTGACGCGGGATAGTGACAGAAACTGCCCTGCCCCACACCAAGTTCTCCCCATGCAAAAGCAAACCCGTCTTTTTGTTGCCTCGGTAATCGCGCTGGCCGCCATGGCGTTCGGCTTTGTCGTCCGCGGCTTTCTCCTCAACGACTGGGGTGTCATCTTCGATCTCAGCGAGACGCAGAAAGGCTCCATCCAGGGCGCGGGACTGTACCCGCAAGCGCTGAGCATTATTTTCTTCAGCCTGATCATCGACAAGATCGGCTACGGCCGCACGCTGGCCTTCGCTTTCATCGCGCACGTCGTCTCGGCGGTCATCACGATTACGGCCACGAGTTACATTGGCCTGTATGCAGGCACTTTCATCTTCTCGCTGGCCGCCGGGGCCATTGAGGCGGCGGTCAACCCCATCGTGGCCACGCTCTACCCGCAGAGCAAAACGCGGCACCTGAATATCCTCCATGCGGGCTGGCCCGGCGGGATGATGCTGGGCGGTATTCTGGCGATCCTCGTCAGCACGGTGATCGGTTCCCTGGGTGGCAAAAATGCGTGGCGCTGGGAGATCGCGCTCTATCTCATCCCGACGACCATCTATGGGTTGATGATGCTCGGCCAGAAATTCCCGGTGCAGGAGCGCGTCGCGGCGGGCGTCTCCTATACCGACATGCTGAAGGAATTTGGCTGGGCGGGCTGCCTGCTGGTCTCCTTCTTCATCGCCTTTGCGGTGGATGAGATCCTGCGTGTGTTCGACATGCAATTGAACACGCCAGAGATCATCACCATCGCCGTGGTGCCGACCGTGTTCTTCGCTTTGCGCATCCGCAGCTTCGGACGACCGGTCTTTGTGTTTCTCATGCTGGTGATGGTGCTTTCGGCGACGACCGAGATTGGCACGGATAGCTGGATTTCCGCGCTGATGACACCGGTGTTGAAAAGCTTCGGCGATAACGCAGGCAATTGCGTGATCATCTATACCTCGGCCATCATGCTGCTACTGCGCTTTTACGCCGGGCCGATTGTGCATCGCATTTCGCCATTGGGTTTGCTGACGGCCTGCGCCGCGATCTGCGCGATCGGCCTGTTCTGGCTCGGTCACGTGGGCACGGCGCCGGTGATCATCATCCTCGCCGCAACTTTTTACGGCTTTGGCAAGGCGTTCTTCTGGCCCACCACGCTCGGCATTGTCTCGGAGCAATTCCCCAAGGGCGGGGCCTTGACGCTCAGCGCCGTGGCGGGTGTGGGAATGATTTCGGTCGGCGTGCTCGGGAATCCTTTGCTGGGGACGCTTCAGGACCACTCCCTGGACCAGAGGCTGGCACAACAAAATGCGGCGCTTCATGAAGCGGTGGCGGAAAAGGCGCAATCCAAGTTCGGGCTCACTTATCAGCCGTTGGACGAGAAAAAGATTGCGGCGCTGCCGGAGGCCGAAAAAACCGTGGTGGAAGATGTCCGCACGGCGAACAACCGCAGCACGATAGCCATGGTGTCGATTCTGCCATTGATCATGGTCTTCTGTTACGGGGGCCTGCTGCTCTATTTCCGCTCGCGCGGTGGCTACAAGCAGGTGCACATGGAAACGGTGGGGTATGGATGAAGGGTCGCGTTTCTGGTTTCTGGTTTCTGGTTTTCCGAGGAGTGAACGGCCACGACTGCGAGAGGGCTCGCGTGACGATTCTTAAAACTTAAAACCTAGCGAGGCTCCGCCTCAGTCCTTACCGGAGGTAGAAACCACGAAATACACCAAATACACGAAAAAGAACCGACCCTGAAACTTGACTCATTGGCAACGAATTCCGGTGTTCAAGGATGCTGGAACTTAAACCTGGCCGCCAATCACCAAGCGCTGAGCACCAAGTATTAAAAACTTCTCGCGAAATCATGCCCACCTCCGCCCCAAAAATCGGCGAAGCCCCGGGCCGCCTCGATTTCCTGGGCGGAGTGGCGGATTACAGCGGCGCGCTGGTGCTCCAGACGCCCACGCGCTGCACCACGCGCGTCACCCTGGAGCCAATGGCAGAGGATGCTGTCGAATGCCGCGCGGGGGACCTGGCGCTGCACCGGGTCCCGCTGGCGCCGCTGCGCGCGATCCTGGAGTCCGAGGCGGAGTGGCCGGAGATGCGGGCCGTGCTGGCGGAACTCGCGGCGCCGCACTGGACGCTTTATCTGCTTGGCTGCCTGCTGGTCTTTGCGCGCGCCAAACGGTGGCTTCCCAGCGGTGGGCTTCGCTTCGCGGTGAAATCGGATGTGCCGCAGTCGCTGGGCGTGAGCAGCAGCGCGGCGTTGGAGATTGCGACCTTGCGCGCGCTGGCGGCGTTTGCCGAAGCGACCTTCGAGGGCAATGAAATCGCCCACCTCGGGCAGTGCGCCGAGAACCGCATCGTGGGAGCGCCCTGCGGGATTATGGACCAACTCGCCTCGGCATTCGGCGAACCGGGCAAACTGCTCCCGATTCTCTGCCGCCCGGATCTTCGTCGCGAACCGGCGCCCTTGCCGGATGGAGTGTGCGTCGTCGGCTGGCCGAGTGCGGTAAAGCACGCGGTCTCGGGCTCCCCGTACGGCACCGCGCGCAACGCGAGCTTCATGGGCAAACGGATCCTGGAAAGAGCCCTGGGGCAACGACTCCACCACACCAGCGAAGCGCCGGCCGCGCTACTCTACGACCTCTTCGGAAAGAGCGGGTTCAACGTCGTGCGAGGCGATTCCTTCCTCCAACGCTACGGAGGTGTGGATGATCCGCTCAGCCGCGTTGAACCGGACCGAGACTATCCGGTGCACGCGGCCACCGCCTTCGCGATCGAGGAAAATGCGCGATGCGAATCGGCGCTTTCGCTGCTCGCGGCCTGCACGCCGGCAAACCGCCGGGACGTGCTTCCGCAGATTGGCGATTTGTTAGATCAATCGCACCAAGCTTACAGCCGCATGGGGCTCGGCGCGCCCGAGACCGACCAAATGGTCGCGGCCGTCCGGCGGCTCGGCGCGGAAAAGGGTTTCTACGGCGCACGCATTAGCGGAGGCGGCAGCGGCGGAACAGTCGTCGTTTTCTGCGAACGAGAAGCGCTGCCGGCCCTCGCGGAGCTTGGCCGCGAGGTGCAGGGAGATCCCCCGCAGTTGATCTTCTGAGATCCGCGTAATCAGCGAAATCCGTGGTCCGATTTTCGGGCGCGCTTTTTGGACCACGGATTCCACGGATTTTCATCTTCGCAGGATTGTAACTAGCGGACGCGCGCCGATTGGGTATTCGAGATGGCCGGTATTCTGCACGTTGCGAGCCGATCCGCCGCCCATCCATGAGCGATCTTCACACCGCTTTCCATCTTCCGCCCACCCGCCGCCGCCGGTCTTCGCGGAAGCGACGGCCACTTTTGCCGGCGATTTCTTTTGTCGTGCTCGGGGTGGGCTGGATGGTGTTGATGAGCCTGGCCTTGAAGTTTCTGCGACCCCACCCGCTGATCCGAAGCGATTACCTCATCGGATTGGTGGGCGTCGGTTTTTGCCTCTTTTATTTCTGGGTCGCTTACGCGGTCTATCGGCGGCGCAAATACATTCTCACGACCGCCTTTGTCTGCGCGGGATTTGGACTTCTGAATTTTCCCATCGGCACCGTGCTGGCCGTCGTTCTCCTTTCGAACCTCACGGCCCGGAAACACGATTTTACAAAGTAGCGAGGCGGGCGCGCAGCCCATTGAGGCCCGGAATACGCGCCAGCACTTCGCGCAGGGAGGCGAGGGCCGCGGGAATATGTTCGAGGAAGTGCGACCGGTCTTTGACGTGGCCGAGGAAGCCGTAGGCGCCAAGGGCCTGCATGAGGCGCTGCATCGCGCAGAGATCGTAGATCGCCGCGAAGTCGGCGGCGGGCGCCTGGCCGGAGTCCGCCAGCGCGGCCAGGTAGTAGTGGAGCAATTCCTCACGCTCATGTTGCGGCAGGCGCACGTAGGGATCGTAGAGCAGGGATGCGAGGTCGTACTGCGGCAGACCGGGGCGCATCCCTTGAAAGTCAATAAAGCACGCCACGTCGTCCTTGATGACGATGTTCTGTGACTGGAAATCGCGGTGGACGAAACAGCGCGGCAGCGACGCCAGGTGCGTGGCGATTTCCGCAAGCCGGTCGCGGTCGCATTTCTCCTCCACTTCGTCGGCGTCGAGGCCGAAGTGGCGCACGAGACAATTCTCCAGGAAATAGTTCTGCTCCCAGCGGTAGAGTTCGGCGTTGAATTCGGCCTGAAGCTGGGGCGGTTCGATCGGCGTGGCCAGGTGCGCCCGGGTGTGGAGGGTCAGCACCTGGTCGAGCGCACTATAGTACAGTTCCCGGCGCACCGGCCAGGGCTCCCCGCGATAGCTCCACAAGTCGCGGTCCCCGAGATCCTCCATCCAGATGAGCCCTTCCTCGTCGTCGTGAAAATAAATCTCCGGCACGCGCACGCCGATGCCGCCGAGAAAACGCGCGATGGCCACGTAATGCCGGTTCTCCTCCCGCTGCTGGCCGTACTTCGCCAGAATAAGCGAGTGGTGATCGCTCACGGCGATGCGATAGAATTTTCGGTCCGACCCTCCTTTCTCCAACGGATGCACGATGATTTCCTGGCGCGCGAAACGCGGGAAGCGGGTAACGGTCTTGGCGATGAGGTGGGATACGGCGGGCATCGAATTGGGTGCGGGTCGTTAAAAGTCTGCGTGCGAATGGATGCCATCCACACTCTGACCGTCGGTGACGATACACCGATTGAGGAGAGTACCTGAAGCGATTTCCGCGCCTTCCCAAATAATAGAATCATTCACACTGGCGTGGTCTCCGACACGAACACCGGGACCAATGGCCGTGGCGCCCCGGATGGCGGCAGTCGGCGCGATCTCCGCCGTGGGATCAATCCACGGGGCGTATTGCGGCGCCGCAAGTTCGGCGTGCACATCGAGGTAAGTCTCGCGATTGCCCAAGTCCCGCCACCGGCCTTCGTCGATGACGACGCCACCGAGCTTCGCACCGCTGCGAATCATTTCGCAGAAAATCGGGATGACGCTAATCCTGGTCGCCGCCGGAATCCGCGCGACAAAAGCGTCGTTTACCAGATAGATGCCGGTAAAGAGGAAACGCGGCCCGGCCGCGGCGTCGATCCGATTGCCAATATCCGTGACCCGGCCGCCCGCCGCCTCAAAGGCGACCTGAAGCGGCCCACCCGATGAGCGCAGAACCATGGTGACTTCATTCTCCGCATCGAGATGCGCCCGCACCGCGCGGTCGAGCGGCAGGTCCGTGAGGATATCACCGTTATAGACGAAGAACGTCCCTGCGCCGAGGAGGTCGCGCACATTCCAGATTCCACCCGCGGTCTCGAGCACTTCCGGTTGCTCGTCACGAAAGGCGAGCGGGACGCTCCGATAGGATGGTTCGGGAAAGAAGCGCGCATAGGCCTCGGAGCGCCAATGCATATTGACGACCAGGCGCTCGACGCCGGCGCCGAGCAAGTGATCGAACGCATAGGTGATCAACGGCTGGTTGGCGACCGGGATGAGCGGTTTCGGCCGACGCGCGGTGAGCGATTTCAGGCGGGTGCCAAGCCCGGCGCCAAGGACGAATGCGGTGCGGATCACGCGTGATTAATCAGCAAAAAGCCACCCGCCGCCCCTGGCGCAGGAGAAACGGCAGGGACGACGGGTGGTGGTAGAATGAGAAATTCGCGGATCAAACCGCGGCAGCGCTATTTGCCGCCTTTGTCCTTGTCTTTGATTTGTTCGACGGGCGGCTGGGCGACCGGAGTGGGCGGTGTCTGCGGCGGAGGGTTGACATTCACGACCTGGAAGTTCTGGCAGGTCTGCGCGAGCAATTGGGCCAGACGCACGACGCCCGAAGGGGTCATGGCCACGCGCGTGTGGATGGGAAGAACGGACACGCCCGGGCGATCGGCGACGATGCCGGAGGTGAAATCCAGATAGACTTCTTCGGCGCCGACGCTGACCAGAACGTGGTTGGCATAGCTTGCCTTGAGGTCGTCGTAGCGAACTTGAAGGACTTGTTGGGTGGAGGGTTGGTTGGACATAGGGGTGCTTTGCTAAACGCACTTGCCACCCTTTGCAACTGCTGAAACGCAGTTTTTTATCACCGGTCAAACACGGCTATTTTACCCCGCGAGGGCGCCTGTGGGCCTCGTCAGCCTCCATCCCGATGGGGGCGCCAATTTTAAACCCTCGGCTTGACGTAAATCCCGATCAGCGGCCGCGGCGACGGCTTTGGGGAAGCGAAATCGCTCACAAATCCCTCTTCGGTCCGAAGTTCCACATGCCCCGCCCCCCGCCCCCCGTAGACGATCACGGAACCCAACGGCGCCTTCCACGGATTGGTTTCGCGAATCCGCTCGAAACCGAAAGTGCGCGTCAACTCTCCACCCGCTTCCTTCGCGTACCCGGTGACCGGCCGCGTGGAAATGATGTGTGAGGCCAGCAGGGCGTCTTTGACGAAGCCCCAGCAGCGCATCGTCGAGTGCTTTCTGGCCCGCGCCGAGGCAATCTCGGCCGCGTGGATCATTCGCTGATCGTAGCGAAAATGCCCCGCTTGGGGCCCAAATTGCGGAACCTGCGAGGAATCGAGCTTCTGTGCCGTCTTCGGGTCGTAGAGTGAATCGCTGGTCGCAGCGCGCCCACCCACCGGGGCGACGATGGCCAAGATACACAGCATCAGGCGGATGCGATATTTCTGGTGCATAGCTTTGGACAAAAGGAGCGCGGAGACTAATGCGGTTGAGTGGTTCGTCAACCGGCTTTTTCCGTGCCTCTAATATTTTATCAAAGCAAGAATCCGGCCCACCACGGGTGAATTATTTTGCGTGCCTGCCATCATTTACCGTTAACGTTCCTCGTGCATCCCGCCACTCCGCTCAAAGACCTGGAATGGATTCCCGCCCCGCGGCAGCGCCAGCTCGAGCGAGTCGGCATTGCGACCGTCGAGGCGTTGCTTGCCCATTTTCCCAAACGCTACGAGGACCGCACCCGTTTCGACCACTTCCCCACCGGCGAAAGCGAGCAGCCCGTCTGTGTCTGCGGCTTGGTGAAAAAGACGAGCCTGCGGCGGCTGCGCGGGTGGCAGAAGATGTTTGATGCCGTCCTCGAGGAGGAAAATCCCCATGCCCTCACCCAGCCGCTCATTTGCCGCTGGTTCAAATCGCATTGGGTCGAAAAGATGATCGTCACCGGGCAGCGACTCGTCGTTTACGGGCGGCCCAAGCGCAGCGGTTCCAGCATCATCATCGCGCACCCGGAATTTGAGATTGTCGAGAACGATGCCGAGGTTTCCCTGCACCTGAACCGGATTACTCCGATTCACGGCGCCACCGAAGGGCTCTCGCCGCGCGTCATGCGCGGGCTCATCTGGGAAGCACTCGAAGGACTCGAGGCGTCCTCTCTCGAACCGCTCATTCCCGCGACGCTGGACGGCACGCCACGCGCCTGGGCGCTGCGGCAAATCCATTTTCCGGACAGCTTCGAAGCCCTCGCCAAAGCCCGCCACCACCTGGTGCTCACCGAGTTCTTTGGCATGCAACTCTGCATCGCCGCGAAACGCGCGGAGCAGAGCAGCCAGCCCGGCGCGGCCCATTGCACCACCGAGACGCTGATGCACCGCCTGCACGCCTCGTTGCCGTTTCCGCTGACCGGCGCTCAGCACCGGGCCATCGCGGAAATCCGGGCCGACCTGGCCGCCACCCGTCCCATGAACCGCCTGCTCCATGGCGATGTCGGCTCCGGCAAGACACTGGTCGCTCTCAGCGCCATGCTCCTCGCCGTGGAAGCCGGCTACCAGGCGGCGCTCATGGCGCCAACACAAATCCTCGCCGAGCAACACTACCTCAATTTCCAACGGCTCTGCGAACCGCTCGGCCTCCGCGTTGCCTTGCGCACCGGCGCCCGCCGCGAGGAAAGCACACCGCTCCCCCTCTTCGCCCAACAAACCCTGGCTTCACCCGACGCGCCGGAATCGCCGGCCAAAAGTGGAAGCGGCTTCCAGCCGCTTGTCGAAAAATCAAAAGCGTCGGGGACGCCGCTTCCACTGACCGCCTCCTCCGACGAGCCCCACCTCCTCGTCGGCACCCACGCCCTCCTCTACGAAGGCGCCGGACTCACCAACCTCGGTCTTGCCGTCATCGACGAACAACACAAGTTCGGTGTCCTCCAGCGCGCCCGGTTGCGAAACCAAGGGGTCGCGCCGGATGTGCTGGTGATGACCGCGACGCCCATCCCACGGACGCTCACCATGACCCTTTACGGCGATCTCGACGTGAGCACGCTCGATGAAATGCCCGCCCACCGGGGCAGGATCATTACCGCCGTGCGCGACGCCGCCAGGCTCCCCGAGGCCGTCAAGTTCCTGCGCGACCATCTCGAAACCGGCCGCCAAGCCTACATCGTTTACCCACTCATCGAGGAATCCGAAAAGATGGAGGCCAAGGCCGCCGCCGGGGAATTCAGCAAATGGCAGGAATTTCTGGCGCCGATGCCCTGCGCGCTCTTGCATGGCCGCGTCGCCCCCGAAGAAAAAGACGCCATCATGAAGAAATTCCGGCACGGCGACACCAAGGCGCTCATCGCGACGACGGTCATCGAGGTCGGCATCGACGTGCCCAATGCCTCGATGATGCTCGTCGAAAATGCCGAGCGCTTCGGCCTCGCCCAGCTCCATCAACTCCGGGGCCGCATCGGCCGCGGCGAACATAAAAGCTATTGCATCCTGCTGCGTTCCGGCAAGGCCGAGGCGGAAGCGACGGAAAAGCTGCGCATCCTCGAGGAAACCTCCGACGGCTTCGAGATTGCCGAGGCCGACTTGCGCCTGCGCGGCCCGGGTGATCTCCTGGGCACGGCGCAGAGCGGCCTTCCACCCCTGCGACTCGGCAATCCGCTCGCCGACCATGAACTGATGCGCCTCGCCCGAAATGCCGCATTTCTGCTCTTTGAGCGCGACCCGCAGCTTGCGCTTCCCGAAAACCAACGCTACCGCCGGGTGCTTGCCGAGACCCGCAAGCTCATGCTCTCACAAGTCAGCTAACTCGATTCATGCGTCGCTCGCTTTTCATTTTCCTCGTCGCCACCCTCGCCGCGTTCGGGCTGTACCGCTGGCTGCAACTCGATCACCGCCTGCATCGAGACCCGGGCGCCGAGCGATACACGCCCGCCGAAGGCCCGGGCATCGACCCCAAGGACGTGCAGGTGCTCTCCGCGCTCGATACCGAATACACCCGGCTGGTGCAGGCGGTCGTGCCCTCGGTGGTCAGCATCACCAGCTCGCGACATCTCGCCCAGCGTCCCACGATTATCGATCCGTTCGAGTTTCTCTTTCGCAATCGCCGGCCCCGTCCCCCGCAGGAGCAGATTCAGCTCGGCTCGGGGGTCATTGTCTCTCGCGAAGGCCACATCCTCACCAACCATCACGTCGTCGCCGATATGGAAAAGATCGAGGTTCAGTTGACGGACGGGCGCGTCGAGCCCGCGCAGCTCATCGGCTCCGACGAGCAGACCGACATTGCGGTCCTGAAAATCTCCGCGGACCAGATCGAACCGTTGCCGCTCGGTGACAGCGACGACGTCCACGTCGGGCAAATGGTCTTCGCCATCGGCAACCCGTTTGGCCTCCAGGCCACGGTCACCCAGGGCATCGTCAGCGCCAAGGGACGCCGCGCCATGGCGGACAGCGGCGTCGAATTCCTCCAGACCGACGCTTCCGTCAACCAGGGCAACTCCGGCGGCCCGTTGCTCAACGTGCGGGGCGAGATCGTCGGCATCAACAGCGCCATTTTTTCCACCTCCCGGGAAGGGACCTGGCTCGGGATCAGCTTCGCCATCCCGTCGAATGTGGCCCGGCGTGCCTTGGAAAGCTTGCTGAAAACGGGGCGGATCATCCGCGGCTATCTCGGCGTGACGATGGTCGATCCCAAGGATCTCACTCCCCAGGCACAGCAGGCCCTTCACCTGGCCGGCAAGGCGGGCGCGGTCGTTGCACAGGTGGAACCGGGGTCGCCAGCCAGCAAAGCGGGTCTCAAGCCGGGCGATTTGATCCTCCGCTTCAATGGCCGCGAAGTGCCGGACAAGGTCTTCTTCCGCAGCCGTGTCGCGGAATTGGATCTGAACTCGAAAGTGGAACTCACCATCCTGCGCGACGGCCAGGAGCAAACCCTCCACGCCGAAATCGTCGAAGCCCCGCCCAATCCCAATTCCAAGCCCACGCCAATCCAGCCGTGAGCCAATCGTCGAAAACCACCCCCATGATGAGCATTCCATCACGCCGCCGTTTCCTGCGCAAAAGCTTCGCCTGGATGGCCGGAACCCTGGTCTTCGAACCGCGCTGGAATCTCCGGGCCGCGGACGCACCGCCGGAAGGATTCCGCTCTCTCTTTGATGGCAGGACCCTCACCGGTTGGCATCCCAAACCGCGGTCCCAGGCCGGCAAGCCGCCGAAATCCGGCGCGCCGGTGGATCCGAACTCCTTTTATGAACGCTCGCTCCGAAGCACCGGACGGTGGACGGTCGAGGACGGCATCATCGTGGGAGGCCAGGATCCACCGGCGTCGGGTTTGGGAGGATACCTGGTTTCCGATGACGCATTCGGCGATTTTGAACTGCTCATTGATGCCAAACCGGATTGGCCGGCGGATACGGGCGTTCTGGTGCGGACGACGCCGGCAGGGAATGTGGGTTTTCAGATTCTCCTCGATCATCGCAGATCCGGCGGAATCGGCGGCTTTTACGGCAACGGACTGGCGGGGTTCCATGCGTTGCCCTACCAGTTCAACGCGGCTTTTGACCAAGACGGCCATCCTATCGGATTGCAGGAAGAGGATCCCAAGACGGCGATCGAACCGGTCACGGAAGCAAAGCGCCGGTTGCTGTCGTATGCCGCGCCCGTCCAAGATTTTCTCAAGGCCTGGAAGTTCGGCGATTGGAATACGTTCAAGATCCGCAGTGTGGGCGAGTTGCCGCAATTGACCACCTGGATCAACGGGACAAAAATCTGCGAGATCGACACCGCCAATATTGACTGGCCCAAGTATGACCCCCAGGAGGTCCTGGCTCAGATCGGCCGCCGCGGCCATATCTCGCTGGAGGTACATAGCAACGGCCCGAACGATGCGCTGGGCAAGGATCGCTGGGCTCCCGGCGCCGTCTGCCGCTGGCGCAATATCTACATCAAGGAGCTGTAAGGAACCGGCTAAAAATCAAATTGGTCGATGTTCGATTCGTTGAAGATGAACGGCTGTCCCAGCACGATGCTGTCGCCGTCGATCTTCAAGATCCCGAGTTTGCCCGCATCGTATTCCGTCGCGCCGGACTTGAGTTTGCCGTTGGCCAGGTCCGCCGCGGCTTTGATCGTGAGGTAGCCCAGGTCCTTCGTCTTCCACAGGATCACACTCTGAGTTACTCCCTCGCGGACGTACCTACGGTTCTCGCTCGGCAACCCCAGGCCAATGACCTTCACCGTTCCGGTCTTCCCCGCCTGCTTCACCGCTTCCGCCGCGCCCGGCACGGCGGGCGAACAGATCGCCATGATCAATTTCAGATTCGGATAGGCGCTCAGCAGGTTCGTCGCTTCCGCCTGCGCCTTGTCTTTAAGGTCATCGCAAGGCCTGGTGTCCACGAGCTTCATCTTCGGATACTTCTCCGCGAGCCGGGCGTCGATGTTCTTGCGCCACTCATTCATGTTCGCGGCCGTCAGTGAGGCCGTGATGATCGCAAATTCCCCCTCGCTATCGGTCAGCCGCGCGGCTTCGTCGACCAGCGTCTGCGCGATGCCCTGCGGGGTTGCTTGATTGATGAAAAACTCGCGCGCGTCCGGATTGGCGTCAGAGTCGTAGGTGATGACCTTGATGCCCTTTTCCCGCGCCTTTTTCAGCGCCGTGGAAATGCCTTCCTTATTCTCGCAGGCGGCGGCGATGACATCGACTCCGAGCGTGATCCAGTTTTCGATGATCTCATTCTGCTTCGCCGGATCGGGCTCCGTCGGCCCATCGAAGAGCAAGTCCACGCCGAATTCCTTCGCCGCTTCATCCGCGCCCGCCTTGCAGGAGATGAAGTAGGCGTTCCCCTTGCTTTTCGGCATCAGGGCAATCGTGAGCTTCTTTCCGCCGGAATCCGTGCCAGTGCTGGTCTCGGATGATTTATGACAAGCGGAAAAAAGGGCGAGCGAGACGCAAACGGCAAAGGCGAAGAGACGATTCATGACGGATTGTTTGGGGACAATGGGGGGGCCGCACCATGACGCGGGGCGCGCATCCTGGCGAGCAGCTTTGGAATCTCACTGGCGCCCAAGGCCGCGAGGAGGAGCGCGCCGGTCAGCATGCCGGCGACCTCCCGCGGTTGCCGCGCGTGCACGAGCCCGTTGTTCAGGACCGCGATCGCCGCCACCCCCAGCAAGGTGCCGTGCACCGAGCCCACCCCGCCAAAGATGCTGGTCCCGCCAAGGACCACCGCGGTAATGGCAAAGAGCTCGTAACCGGTTCCGGCGTCCGCCTTGGCCTGCCCCAGACGCGCGGTGTAGATGATCGCGGCCAGCGCGGCCACCAGACCCGCGAGCACATAAACCAGCGCGACCCGCCGCTCCACGGGCAACCCGGCAAAGCGCGCGCCGTCGGGCACGAACCCGATCGCGCGGAACGACCGCCCGAAGCTCGTCCGATGAACCAGCATCCAGATCCCGATGGCGACGGGCAGGAAAAACCAGACCTGTGCCGGCAAGCCTGCAAAGCGGTTTTGACCGAGCGCGAGAAACGAATCCGGGAAATTCGTGAAGGTATCGACCCCTCGCGTAATGGCCTCGGCGAATCCGCGAAAGAGCGAATATGTCCCCAGGGTAACAATGAGCGCCGGGAGGCGCAGCCGGGCAATCAACGCCGCATTGAGGCCTCCGGCACACGCGCCAATGAGCAGCGTGCACCCCGCCGCCACCGGGAGCGAAAGACCGCCATCCCGCCAGAGCTTGCCGAAGAGGATCGCGCACAAGCCCAGCAGCGAGCCGACGGAGAGGTCGATGCCACCGGTGAGGATGATCGGCGTCATGACCAGCGCCAGAAGCCCGATCTCCGCCGAATGCCGCATGATGTCGAAAGTGTTGTCGGGCGTCCCAAACCGCCGCCCGACGGCGTTGAAATAAAGCCACTCCCCCACCAGCACGAGCAGCAGGATCGTTTCGTGCCGAAAGAGCAGCAATCCGATGGGGCGAACCTTTTTCCGGGTCGATTCGGCTAGCGCCATCTCAAGAGATCTCCCGCTGGTTGCGCAACCCATCGAAAACCACGGCCAGCAAAATGACCGCTCCCTGGATGGCCTTTTCCCAATAGGCCTCGACGTGCAAATACGTGAGCGCGGGATTGATCGAGGCCAGCAGCAGCACTCCCGCAAAAACGCCCCAAAGATTGCCGCGGCCACCGGAAACGGCGACGCCGCCGACGACGGCGGCGGCAATCGCCTTGAGTTCCAGGCCGGTGCCGGACTTGGGATCGACCTGCGGCGACTGCACGACATTCATCAACGCCGCGCCCCCCGCCAGCGCGCCCATAAAAACAAACACCGCAAAGGTCATCCATTGCGGACGTAATCCCGCCAGGCGTGCCGCCTCCGCATTCGAGCCCACCGCATAGAGAAAGCGGATGCCGGCAAAATTCCGCGAAGCCCACGCGAGCGCGAAGAGCGCCAGAAGCGCGCAGCTGATGAGCGTTATCTGTCCGCCTCTTTGGCTGAGGCCGAACCATTGCCACGAATCGGGCAGATTGATAAACGCCCCCTGCTGCTGCCAGCGCAGACCTTCCCGAAGAATGACCATCGTCGCGAGGGTCACGACAATGCTCGGCAATCGCAGCCCCGCGACGAGGGCGCCGTTCACCGCGCCCAAGCCAGCGCCGAAGAGAACGGTGATCCCCAAGACCGCGGCCAGCGGCCATCCCGCGGCGGCCAGCAAACCCGCGCAAACACTACTGACCGCGAACAACGAACCGATCGAAATATCGATCTGCCGGGAGACCATCACCAGCGCGATCCCACAGGCGAGGATCAGTGTCGGCGCTTCCCGGGCCAGCCGCGAGAGCAGCGGCTGCGGCTCGTAAAAGGCCGGCGCGGTGATCGCCAGCGCCAGCAACAGCACGCACAGCACGCCGGCGACCGTCAGCTCCCGGGAATACTTTCTCATCAAGCCGCCTCCTGCTGTTTCTGGCCGAGCGCCGCCGCCATCACCTCGTGCGCTTCCGCCCCGCGCGGAAACTCCGCTACGATCGTCCCGCCACGCATGACCAGGATGCGGTCGCTCATGCCCAGCACCTCCGGCAGATCGCTGGAGATCATCAATACGGCCAGCCCTTCCGCCGCAAGCTGGCGGATGATCTTGTAAATCTCACTCTTCGCGCCGATGTCCACGCCCTGCGTCGGTTCGTCCAGGATCAGGACGCGCGGCTTCGTGGCCAGCCAGCGCGCCAGCGCGATCTTCTGCTGGTTTCCGCCGCTGAGACTTCCGCCAGGCGCCTCCGGACCCGCCGCCTTCACCCCGAGATCGCGCATGAAATCGAGCGTGAGCTTTCTCTCGACCGCGGAACGGAGCCATCCCCCGGGGAAAATCCGCGAATGAATCGCCATGGTCACATTGGCCGCAATGGGCATTTCCAAAATGACACCGTGCCGGCGGCGGTCCTCGGGCACGTAGGCGATGCCCTGCTCCACCGCCGCCCGCGGACTGTCGATCCGGACACGCTGCCCGCTGAGCTTGATTTCGCCGGCATCGGCTGGCGTCAGCCCAAAAATCGTCTGCGCCAGTTCGGTTCGGCCAGCCCCGACCAAACCGGCCAGCCCCACCACTTCCCCCGCGCGCACTTCGAGGTCGATTCCCCGCACCCCACTCGCCGCACACCCCACTCCAGCGAGCGCGAGCACGCCTTCCCCCGGCGCGTTCTGCGGCGGCGGATGGATCAACGTCACTTCGCGCCCCACCATCATCCGAATCATGGCCGTTTCGTCGATTTCATCGACCCGGTTTGTCCCCACCGTCTGCCCGTCGCGCAGCACCGTCACGCGATCGGCGAGCGCAAAAATCTCCTCGAGACGATGGGAAATGTAGATCACCCCAACCCCGTGCGCCCGCAGATCGCGCACCACCGCGAAAAGCAGATGCTGCTCTTTCTGAGTCAGCGATGCCGTCGGTTCGTCCATGATCACGATGCGTGCTCCGGCCCCCAGCGCACAGACGATTTCCACGAGCTGCTGCTCGGGCATGGACAGCGTCCGCACCTCAGCCGTGGGATCGATCTCCCCCCCAATCCGGTCCAGAAGCGTCCGCGCCCTTTCTCGCCGCTCCGCCCACGGGACGAGGTGCGCGGGAGAGGACTTTTCCAGCCGCAGGCCGATGTTCTCGGCCACGCTCAGATCGGGAAAGAGCGCTGGCTGCTGGTAAATACAAGCGATCCCGAGCGAACGCGCCCGAGCCGGGGAAAGATGCGCCACCGCGTGTCCCTCGATTTCCATCGTCCCGTCATCCGGCGCGTGCGCTCCGGTGATGACCTTGATGAGCGTCGATTTCCCCGCGCCATTCTCCCCGAGCAGCGCGTGCACTTCACCCGGCTGCAAGTCAAACGATACTCCGCGCAATGCGCGGACGGCCCCGAAGGATTTGGTCAGATTATGGAGTTGGAGGAGCGGGGCCATCGTCGCGGTTTGGCATGGGCGAATAATCGAAAATGACGATGGCGAGAATCGAAAACTCGCACGGGCGATCATCTCTCGACCCCGGGGCGGCCCCGCATCGCACGGCGCGCGTCGCCAGGTCGAAATCCACGAGGCCATTCATCATCGAGAACATTGTCCTCATCAAAAGTCCAGCCGTGGGATTGACTCGGAAACCGCAGACCCACGCTTACCTTTGACTTTGCCGCACCCCCAGCAGATGAGAAACATTCTGGCGCTCGTCCTCACCATTTCCGGGCTGATCATCCCCATGGCCGGCGCGGAGAACGAATTTGCCCGGGTGCCTGCCGCCCGCGCCGAGCAAGCCGGCAGGATCCCGGATGGAGTCACGCGAGCCGACATCGTCGTCCTCGCCGACGAACCCGAGGGAGGCGTGGCAAACATTCGATTGCCATTTGATCTCGAAGCGGTCGCGCAATCCGCAACGCCTTTGGCGCGTTTGCAACTGGGCACTCTCGAAAAGCTTCCGGTCAAGCGGCCCGGCCAGAAAAGCACCGCCGAGCGTGGCGCCTTGCATGTCTTCGCCGTCCACGGTCCCGACGACGCCGGCGAACTGGCTGGCAGCATGCCGCTGAAACCCGGCGGTTTGCTCAATCCCTATACGATTGACGTTACTCGCGCGGTCAGCGAAGCGCTCGCGCGGCCACCCGGGCAACGCAAGTTGACCCTGGAAGTACGAATCGAGGGCAAGCCCCTGCCTTATGAAGTCTACGGCCTGGCCGGCGGCGAAGGGAAATCGCCGGTGGCCCTGGAAATCGCTTCGCTGGAAGGCTGGACCGATGACTTTGCCCAGTGCCTCACGCCCCTCGCGACCGTCGCGACGATTTACCGCGAATCCTGCCTGCCGCTGGCGGACGATCCCCGCCAGGAACTCACTCTCCGACTCCTCCACCCGGCGAAGAGGATTATCGAAGTCGTGGTCAACGCGACCCAGGACCGCCTCGCGGAAGGTCGCGACTGGATACTGCGTGATGGCCAGCTTGTCCTTCCCCCTGGCTCACACGCCCCGGTTCAACTGGCGGCGGAATTCTTCTCCGCTCCGCACACCGACAAAAACGGCGAGGTAAAGAATCTCCCCACGGCCGTCCGCCTGGTGGAAGGCACCTGGTATCACGAGCGCCAGATTGAGGTCACTTACGAGCCGGCGGCGCGTGACTGGTCATGGCCCGCGCCCCGTTCAACGCTCGAGCAACTGCCCCGGCTGAAGAATCTGCTCACGACCAGGGCACCGGTGAAATTGATTCTTTTCGGCGACAGCATCTCGGCCGGCTACAATGCGTCGAAATTCATTGGCGTGCGGCCGTACCAGCCGTGCTGGGGCGAAATGGTTGCGCGTGCCCTTGAGCAAAGCTACGGCGGCAAGGTCACGTTCATGAATCACTCCCGCGGCGGCGCGACTTCCGCGTTCGCCGCCGGCCAGGCCGACGCCCAGGTCGCCTGGTTTCATCCGGACCTCGCCATCATCGCCTACGGCATGAACGATCGCGCCGAAGGACGGCGCGAACAGTACCGTGCCAATCTCGAAAAGATCATCGACTCCGTCCGCGCCCGTTCGCCGGAGACCGAGTTCCTCATCGTCACTTCAATGCTCAATAATCCGAAGCAACCCACCGGCCTGGACCCCATCCTGTTCATCCACGACGAGGCGCTCAAGATCGCGCGTCCCGGCGTGGCCCTGGCGGACGTGACCGCCGCCCACGGGGAATTGCTCAAGCACAAGAATTACCTCGATCTCTCCGGCAACGGCGCCAATCACCCCAACGATTTCCTGCACCGCGTCTACGCGCAACAAGTCCTGCAAGTGCTGATCCCGGCCGCCGCGAAGCATGACTAGTCCGGAATCGAACTCCCGAATCGGGCGCAATGCGTCCGTCGAAAAGAACCGGTCATGAAAGCCGCCGCACTCCTCATTTGCCTGCTCGGCGCTGGATTGGCCGCGGCCCATCCTGAAGCGGAACTGCGCAATCACCGCTACCACCTCCGTGCCGGCGAAAACGGCGTCGTTGCCATCGAAGTCGCGGGCCTGCCGGCGCAAACGCTCAATGCGGAGTTTACCGTCATCTGGAGTGAATCCGATCCGGACTGCAAACGGGACCCGAGCCACCCCAATTATGTCGTCGCGCCCCGGACCGCGGTCCGCTGGCGCAATCCGGACGAACCGCTCGAAACCCTCAACGCCTGGGTTGGTTCCCCGGAATTCAAATCCGCCACGGGACTGACCGGCTCAGTCCAACCCGCCGGGAATGGCCGGGTGTGGGAATTTCGCGACGCCGCGAACGAGGTCAAGGTTCGCATCGCCGGCGCTCGCGCCTTCGACACCACCCGTCCTTTTTCCCTCGGCCATCGCGATGTCCTGCGCCCGCTGCGCACGACCGTCGAGACCTTGCGCATTCGCTGGGATTACCCGGTACAGCCCAATTACACGCTGGCCGCCGAACTCACCCTGCCCGACGACCAGGGCGACCCGTCCATCGCCTTCACCTTGACGCCAGGCCGCGCCGCCTACTATTCCGTGGCCTTCACCGGCGCGCCCGACGCCCCGCTCGCGGAGACACTGCCCGTGCCGCAGGAATGCGCGGCGCGTGGCCACAAGCAGTTCGACTTCGTGGTCAGCGAAGCGGATCTTCATCTGCCGCGCGCCCACGTCGCGACCGCCGCTGGCAATGTCGTGCTCGTCGCCGATCCGGCCGAATGCCGGTTCCGCTTGCCCACGATTGCCGACTCGCGTTTCGGCCTCATGCTCGTGAATCATGAGGCACGGCTCAAACCCGTGATTCTGGCCCCGCTGCTCGGCGGGACAGAATCCCAAATGCGCGCCGGCGAGCCGTGGCGATTTACCTTCCGCTGTGTGGTGCAGGCCGGCGATTGGAAGGAAACCTACACGCACATCGCCCGCGACATCCACGGCTTCCGCGATCAGCGCGACAACTCCGGTCCCGGCTCGCTCAATAACACCCTCGAGCGCGTCATGGATTTCCTCGCCGACCGCCACGGCGGCAACCACGCCATGTGGGATCCGCAACAGAAGTACTACGATTACTTCACCGACAAGACCGGCGTCTACAAACCCTTCTCGCCGCTCTACGGTCTCTCCGCCGCGATCGTCACCGACGACGAAGATTTTTTCCGCGCGCGCGCCCGGCCCGCGGTCGAGTTCGCGCTCTCGCGCAAGACGAGCGTTTTCGCCCCGTACGACACCGCCGACAACAAGCAGGCCAACAGCGCTGCTCGTGAAGTCGGTTCGCCGTACCTCGACTTTGCGCAACTCGTCAGCCTCGACGCCCTCCTCCAGGGCCGCACCCCCGCGCTGCGCGTGCTGGCCGAACGCAAGGCCCCGACCGGCGGAAAACTCGCGGATGCCCTGGCCCGCTGGAGGCTCACGCACGCGCCCGCGGCCCTCGACGAAGCCCGTGCACTGGCCGCGAAGCTCACGGCGCGAAATCCCGCTTATAGCGAGGAAGACTTCTTCGACCTGCTCGATTTGGCAAATGTGACGCGCGACCCACCGGATGTCCGTGCCGCGCAGGAAGCGGCCTACCACAATGCCGCGAAATTGAATCTCTATCCGGCGCCGCCGGACGCCAGCGTCACCGTGGATCGAGGCGGCCAGGTCCCGGTGCATTTTCATTCCTTCGGGCGTCATCATAATATCTGGGGCTTTCCACCGCCGCAGCCGTTGCCGACGACCGAACAAACCGTCCCGGCATGGCGTATCGCGCGGCTTGGCCTGCCCGGAATCGCCTACCCCATCGAATACTGGATGAACACGCACGGCGCCATGATGCGCACGGCCGGACTCGCGCAGGACACTTTCCTTCGCGATGTGGCCCGCTGGGGCATGGTTGGACGTTTCGGCAATTATCCCGGCGACAACCGCTCCCAGGAGTCCCTCCTGCCGGAATTGCCCGATGCCGTCGAGCGCCCCCCTTGGGACTGGAATTTCGCGACCGTAAATCCCGGCCACGCCTGGGATTTTGCCGGTGCCGTGCTCGACTTCCTGGTCAGCGACGCCTTTGAACGTTCGCGCGGCGTCATCGACTTCCCGGCGCTCAGCGCCGCGGGCAGCAATTTCCGCGTCGGCCTCTACGGCGGAGCCTGCGGACATTTTTACGACGACGACAATGTCCGGCTCTGGCTGCCGCGCGGCCTGATCGTGGGCGACCACCGGCCATTCGACTGGATCGCCGGTTACGGAAACGGCCAGTTCTATCTTGCGCTCTGGAACCAATCCTCCGGCACGGAGAGCGCCAGCATCACCATCGATCCCGCGCGCGTGCAGGTAGATTCCGCGCGCCAGGCCCGCGTCTGGCGCGACAATGTTCGCGCGGAGCCCCTGCGCATCGCGAACAACCAATTCACGGTGAAAGTCTCCCCGAAAGGCATCATCGCCTTCGCCATCCCGGCTCAAGTGCAGCCGCGACTCCAGGCCCGCCTCTACGATCCCATCCTGCCGGCCTTACCCGCACCGGGAATCGTCGAGACCGATGCGCCCTTTGGCAAGGTCCACGCCATGGTGCTCTGCGCCGGAAGAGGATTGACCACCGCTTACATCTACACCGAGGCTCTTCCCGAAAACGTGATCGCCGCCCGGTTGCGCTGGCGGCAAGGCGACGGCCCATGGCAGGAGATGACGGACGAGATTTATCCCTATGAGTTTTCGCCGGAATTGCGCGAAGACGCCGGCGATTTTGCCTGCGTGTTCGAAGTTGAAGATGCGCGCCAGCGTCAGCTCCGCTCGCCGATCATCACGCTGCCCCTCGGCAAATCGGCCGGACAACCGCCCCCCATGCCGCCGCCGGAGGCCGGTCCAATCGTCACCACGTCCACGGTGGCGCCGGTCGCGGGCGATCCGCCGGCCGGGCTCGTCACGGACGATTTCGTCGCCTACCTCCAGGCCGCCGCCAATGGGAGTGAGTTTGGGTTGCACGCCGACGGTCGATTTTACCCCTACTCCACCGCGCTGGGCCGTCGCATCGGGTGGCGCCAGCTCCTCTGGGACGATTCACTTTTCGCCAGCGGCTGTTCCCGCGAAACCGCGGAGCAGCAATTGCGAATCGAGTTGCGCCGCACGCTCGGCGACCTCAAAGGCGCTCTCGCCGCGCGCCAGCCGGCGGTCGATTTTGCCCGCCTCGATCAACGCCAGCAGGAAACTTTCCTCGACTTCGCCCACAGCGGAGGGGTGAGAGGACTGCGGGAGGAATTCGTTTCGGCTGTCCTCGCGGGCGACTGGCCGCGCCTGGCGAAGGAGCATCTCTATGTCCGCTACGCCGGCCACGTGCCCGACCACCCGCGCAACAAAGCCTTCGCTCAACGCTGGAGCATTCCGTAATCGCGGCTTCTTTTGCAAACATTGCCTCGCGCGCCTGCTTACCTAACGATAAAAGCCATCCGATTCCGCCCGCCCACCGCATGCGCGTAACGCTCTTTATCCCCTGTTTCATCGACTCATTCTACCCCAAGGTGGCCAGGTCGATCGTGCAAATCCTCGAACGCCTCGGCCACGAGGTCGACTATCCCGCAGGCCAGACCTGCTGCGGCCAGCCGCCTTTCAATTCCGGTTATTGGGACGAAGCCCGCGAGGTCGCCGTCCGGCAGATGGCCATCTTCCGCGACGCGGAGGTCGTTGTCTCCGCGTCCGGTTCCTGCGGGGCGATGTTCAAGAAATTCTACCTCGAGCTTTTCCACGGGCATCCCCAGGAGGCCGAGGCCCGGGCGCTCGCCGCGAAGACCTCCGAGTTTTCCGAGTTCCTGGTGGAAAAGCTCGGCGTACGCGACGTGGGGGCGCGTTTCGAGGGCAAAGTGACTTTTCACGATGGCTGCCACGGCCTGCGCGAACTCGGCACCCGGGAGGCGCCACGCGAACTGCTGCGCGCCGTCAAAGGCCTGGAACTCGTCGAGATGGGCGAAGCCGAATCGTGCTGCGGCTTTGGCGGCATGTTCGCCGTCAAATACCCGCAAATCTCCACCGCCATGGCGGAAGTGAAGTGCAATTCCATCATTGAGACCGGCGTCGAGTACGTCGTGAGCAACGACTCGAGCTGTCTCATGCAAATCCAGGGATACCTTAGCCGCCACAGCCCGCGCGTTGTCAAAAGCCTGCACCTTGCCGAAGTCCTCGCTGCCCAGTGATGTCCACCGCCGCGCAATTCCAAATCGACGCCGACCGGACCACCGCCGATGAACCGCGCCGGGCCGCCGTCCGCAAGGCGCTGGGCAACTACCAAATCGCCCGCGGCAGGACCGAAAGCGCCTTCGCGAGCTGGCCGCACGCGCGCGACGCCGCCGCCGCGATCAAGTATGAGGGCGTCAACCATCTGGACCGCTACCTGCGCGAGTTTGAGGAAAAGTTCACCGCGCGAGGTGGCAGGGTCTTCTGGGCGAGCAACGGTGCGCAGGCCCGCGATTATATCCTGCGGCTGGCCCGCGAGCGCGGCGTGAAATCCATCGTCAAATCAAAGGCGATGACCAGCGAGGAAATCCATCTAAACGACGCCCTCGAAAAGGACGGTTACCAGGTCGTCGAAAGCGACCTCGGCGAATTCATCCAGCAGCTCAAGCACGAAGCGCCCTACCATTTCGTCTTTCCCTGCATGCACCTCAAGCGTGAGGAAATCAGCGCGCTTTTCCAACAGGAACTGGGCAGCGCGAAGACGGATTCGCCGGAGGAACTGACGATGATCGCCCGGCGCGCGCTGCGCCGCCATTACCTCGATGCCGGAATGGGCATCACCGGCGGCAATTTCATCGTCGCGGAAACCGGCATGATTTCGATAACCGAGAATGAAGGCAACGCGCGCCTGGCCACCGCCCTGCCCAGGATCCACGTCGCGCTTGTCGGGATTGAAAAGATCGTGCCCCGGCTCGCCGATCTCGCCCTCCTCCTGCCCATGCTCGCGACCGCCGGCACCGGACAGCAGCTCACTTGCTACAACTCCATGTACGGCGGACCGCGCCAGCCGGGAGACATCGACGGCCCGGAGGAATTCCACGTCGTGCTGCTCGACAATCACCGCACCCGGTTGCTCGCCGACGCCGAGCAACGCGATGCCCTGCACTGCATCCGCTGCGGCGCCTGCCTCAACGTCTGCCCCATTTTCAAGAACATCGGCGGCCACGCCTACGGCACGACCTATCAAGGCCCGATCGGCAGTGTGATCACACCTCATTTCCGCGGGTTGCAGGATTGGAAGCATCTCAGTGGCGCCTCCTCGCTCTGCGGCGCCTGCACCGAGGCGTGCCCGGTGAAGATCGATATCCATCACCACCTGCTGCAAAATCGGCGCAACGCCGTCGCGGAAAAGAAGGTCTGGTGGGAACGGTGGCTCTGGGCCGGATTTCGCCAGCTCATGAAGCGGCCTTGGGCGTATCAAATAGCCGTTCGTCTCGCGCCGATTGGACAGGTCTTCCATCACCTCGTGCTCGGCACATCGCTGGACCCGGTCCGGCCGTGGACCAAGACCAGGGACTTTCCCGAGGCCGCACCGCAATCCTTCCACGACTGGTGGCGCGATCGAAAGGTGGTGCGCAAATGAGCCGCGCGGCCCAGGAGTCCTCGTCGCAAGGCGACCGCGAGGCCATTCTCGCCCGCATCGGCGAAGCTTTGCGCGAGGAAGCGCCCCGACATTACGAAACTCCCGAAAAGCCTGCTTCCAAAGGCGTCACGGCGCCATTTCGAGAATGGCTGCCGCCCGTGGGAAAAACCCGCAAGGACCAGGTTGCGCTGTTTGCCCGGCAGTCCGAAACCCTGCGCACCGAGTTCCGTGAATGCACTTCGGTTTTGGCCGCCGCAAAGCACCTCACCGCCCTCGCCAAAGAGCTTGAGTGGAAGACCGTCGCGTTGCACACCGGCGAGCTGACGACGGCGGTGGCCGGCAAGCTGCCCAAAGACCTCGGCACACTGATGGTCGACGGCGGCTACGAGAAGGCGGCGCTCGAAGCGTGCGACGCCAGCCTCACCGAATGCGAGGCGATCATCGCGCAAACGGGATCGGTCTGCGTGACCGCGCGAAGCTCCGGCGGTCGCGCCTTGAGCGTGCTGCCGCCGCACCACGTGGTGATCGCGCGGAAAGCGCAGCTCGTTCCGGACCTCAGCGCCGCCTTCGAATTGCTCGCCCAAAAGTACCCGGGCGACTACCCAGGTTTCATCTCCTTCATCACCGGCCCCAGCCGGACCGGCGACATCGAGCGTATCCTCGTCCTCGGCGCGCACGGACCGAAAAAGCTAACGGTGCTACTCGTGCCGTAAGCGCGAGGCGCAGACACCGTCGCGGGTAGGGTGGGCGTCCCACCCGCCGAATTCGGCGTCCCGCCGGATTCTGACAACGGTGGATGCACTCATCGAAGGTTCAGGCGAGACGCCTGAACGCTGCTCGCCCATTACCGGCCTTCCACTATTCCCCTCCGCCTCCTCGGCGGGCAAGAGGCCCACCCTACCCGAGACCCAACCGAGCGCGTCTAAATACTCGCGTCGCTCTGCACGCTGCGGAGGTGGATCGTCTTCTTTTCCAAATCGTGCACGGCGCGAATGTACCGGACAGTGCGGCTTTTCGCCCGCATGAGGATCGAATGGGTGATCGCTTTTTTCCCGATCAACCGCACGCCCGGCAGCAACGAACTGTCGCTGATGCCGGTGGCACAGAAAATCGCGCTCTGGCCGCGGACGAGATCGTGAACGTGATAAACGCGGGTGAGCTCTTCCTCGCTGATATCCTTCAGCACGCGGGCGCGTTCCTCGGCGTCGCGCGGCCACATCCGCAGGAGCATCTCGCCCCCCAGGACCTTCAGCGCCGCCGCGGTGAGGATCCCTTCGGGCGAACCGCCGATGCCCCAGTACAGGTCCACGCCGGAGTCGGGAAGCGAGGGCGAGACCGCCGCCGTGATGTCCCCATCGGTGATCAAGCGCAAGGCCGCCCCGCATTTTCGGACTTGAGCGATGACATCCGCGTGGCGCGGGCGATTGAGCGTCATCACCACAAGCTCCGGCACGCGCTTGCCGAGCGCCTCGGCAACACGCTTGAGCGTCACTTCGAGCGGATCGTCGATGCGCAGCGGATCCATCCCCTTTTCGATGGCCGCAACCACTTCCGGTCCGTAGGCCATCTTCGTGGAATAAAACGTGGGGATGTTTCTCATGGCGTGCTCCTCGCCTCCCAAGCGCTCACTCCCCGCCATCACGGAGATGGCATTCGGCAGTCCATTGGCGGTGTTGCTGGTGCCGTCCACGGGATCGAGGGCAATGTCGAAGCGCGGAGAACCGACCCGCCACGTCCCCAGTTGTTCGCCCAGAAAAATGCCAGGCGCATTGTCCTTGATCCCTTCGCCGATCACGACCTCCCCGGCGATGTCGACGAGATCGAACACTCCGTAGATCGCGTCGCAGGCGGCGGCATCCGCCGCTTCCTTCTCACCGCGGCCAAGCCAATGGATCACGTTGAGCGCCGCGTTTTCCGTCGCGCGCACAAACTCAAACTCGATCGTCCGCTCGGGGTCGGACGCAGAGAGGGATGACATGCGGCAATTACGGAACGGCGGGATTCGTTGGTCAAGGCGGGGTATGAAAAACTTCGCGGGCGCTAAATCGCCTGCGCCCCATTCCTCTCATAAGTCCAAGGGGGACCGCCAGGAATGCGCCGGCCAGACCCCGAATTTGAGAATAGACGAAACTGCCTGCGCCCAGGAATCAAGCTGGCTAGACGAGGGATTCCAGGCGGTTAGGCCGATGGTTTTCAGAGCAGAGCTTACGTTCTTCTACGGTTGATCGGCGCGGTGAAATGGAAGACTCGGGCGGTCCATACGGAATATAATTTCAATAGAAACCATAGGTTAGGCATGGCCACTGCTAAAGGGTATTAGTATGATCTCACTCACCAGCCTAGCCACCGAGTCCGATTCTGAGACCTCAGATGATCTCACCGGCGCTGTGGCTTCCAATCCCTCCTGCTACTCCGTCACCATTTTCACTCAGCGGTGGAAGGAAGTCCGCGATTTCTATGTGGACATTCTCAACGCCCGCATCGTCAGCGAGCGCGCCGACCGTTACTGCGAAATTGATCTCGGCGGCGTTCCACTCACCGTCCGGCGTTGCGAGCACGGCGAAAGCGTCAGCTACTTCCATCTCTACGTCTCGATGAAGAATCGCGACGGCGTCCTCGGCGAATTGCGGCGGCGCGGCATCATCGTGACTTCGGTCGGTCCCTACACGAATTTCCGCGACCCGGAAGGCCGCGTCATCAAATTGTCCGAGGAAAAGATGATCGTCT
>Ga0302326_10006560_pt1 | contig 26079 bp, 30 predicted proteins | sample Palsa_T0_3_FD_202264 | JGI IMG/M metagenome (GOLD analysis project Ga0302326, IMG submission 202264) | Peat permafrost microbial communities from Stordalen Mire near Abisko, Sweden - Palsa_T0_3 | ecosystem: Environmental > Terrestrial > Soil > Palsa > Peat permafrost | place: Sweden: Abisko... | reverse complement strand
ACGCGGAGCTTCGCGAAACCGCAGCCATCGTCGGCTACGCTGCCGAACTTTCGGTGGACCTGCAAGCATCTCGGGGCCGAAATCGCCCGACCTGACCATACGATCAGCGATTTAGGCCCCCGTTGCGGTACCATCCGCCTTCGCTCCTCAAGCGTTGTACCTAGGTAGAGCCGCCCCAGGGGCCGCCAACACAGAGAGGACGAAACAGGGACGTGTGGACGAAGCAAGCCGGCTTATGGCGCGGGTTAGGGAACGCGATGTCGCGGCCTTCGAAGCCATTTACGACGGCTACCACCGGCTCGTTCACGGTATTGCGCTAAAGATGTTACAGGATCCGATGGCCGCCGAAGACGCAACCCAAGCGGTCTTCCTCAAACTTTGGCGCTCACCCGAAGCTTTCGTGAGCGGTAACTTCGGCGCTTGGCTTTCGCGCGTCACGCGCAATCGAGCGCTCGATATGCTGCGCAGCAAGGCCAATCGCGCTGAGGGCGAAATGCCCGTCGACGTGCCGCTCGAAGGCGCGCTCGAGGACGCCGTCTTCGCGCGAATCGAGGGTGCAAGCGTGCGCGCGGCACTCGAGACCCTGCCCGCCGAACAGCGCTCGGCTATCGAACTCGGCTTTTTTGGCGGTATCACCCATGAAGAGATCGCGCGGCGCACGGCGACTCCGCTCGGTACGGTCAAGACACGTATTCGCACCGGTTTGCGCAAACTGCGTACCGTGCTCGGTTCGAGTGTGACGACATGACGCACGACGACGATCTGCTCGATTTGATCGCGGTACTCGCACTCGGTGCGCTCCCCGCTGCCGAAGCGACGGAGCTTGCCGCGCACATCGCGTCGTGCGAGTCGTGCCGGAGCACCTATTCCGAGCTTCGAGAAACGGCCGGCCTCGTCGGTTACGCTGCCGAATTGGCACCTGGCCAGCTCGACGAACTGACCGCTGCCCGTTTGAAGTCACGCGTGATGCGTGAAGTGAAGCGCTCGGCCGGCAACGGCACCGCGTTGCACGAAACCGAAACGATCGTACCGGAGAACCCCGTTCCGTCGCGCACGGGCGCTCGCTGGCTTTCGTATGCGACGGCCGCAGCGGCTCTGATCGTTGCCGGCGTTATTGGCGCCGACGACGCAGCCTTGCACTCAAAGGCCGATCGCGACCAAGCTCAGATTGCCGCACTTCAAGCGCAAGTGTCGGCGCGCGAGGAAGTCGCCACACATAGCGATCTGCAAGCGCGCGGGCTCGATGCACGCCTCGCGGCCGTCCTCGCGCCCGGCGGCAGACACTTTTCGGTTCCCGGTGGTGAGGTCGTCACGAGCGGCGGCCGCATTCTGATCGTGCTGCCGCACCTCCCCGCTCTTCCGGCGGGCAAGGTTTACCAAGCGTGGACGGTTGCAAAGGGTGCGAAGGCCTTGAAACCGAGCATCACCTTTACGCCGGATCCGGACGGCGTTGCACTGATCGAGCTGCCGCAGAACGCGTCGAACATCGCCGTGCTCGCCGTAAGCGTCGAGCCTGCGGGCGGCAGCCAGCAGCCGACCACGCCACCCAAGTTCGTTCGCGCTCTTTCGTAAAGATTTCTTGGGCCAGATCGAGCAGCTTTCGTCCGCCAGCACGGCCGAAACGCTCGCTTATCTGGGGCGTCGTCCCTACGACAACGTCTACGTTCAGTGGCTGATCGAAACGAGGCAAGCCGGCCACGCAAGCATCGCGCTATGGCGAGACGGCGCTGCGATCGCGGGGGTGTGCTACTACGGTTTGCAGATCGTTCCGAGCGCTGACGACGAGGTCGGCGTAGCGGCATTCGCCGAGCGCGCAAGACGAGCTCGGGCGGCGCGCATGATCGTCGGTCCGCGAACGGCGGTGGAATACTTCTGGTCGACGGCGCGCGACTTCATGTCGCCGCCGGCGGCCATCCGCACGAGCCAGCCCGTTTATTCGCTCGAGCGCTCGACGCTGCGCTTTTCGCGCAACGACGCCGACGTGTCGCGGGTTACTCCGGCCGAGGTCGACGAAATCGTGCCGCACTCGGCCGACATGATCGCGGGCGAAGTCGGCCTGGACCCACGCCGCTCAAACCCCGACTTTCGCGGACGCACAGCACGCATCGTGGCTGCGGGTTGGTGGTGGCGTTTTCGCGTCGACGGCCGGCTCGCGTTCATGTGCAACGTCGGCTCTGCGACCGAGCATACGGCGCAACTGCAAGGTGTCTGGACGCCCCCGGCCATGCGCCATCAGGGCTCTGCGACGCGTGCTCTCGGTGCAATCTGCGACCACTTGCTCGATCAGTACCCGACGCTCTGCCTTTACGTCAACGGCTATAATGCCTCAGCGATAGCGCTTTACGAACGAGTCGGCTTCGTGCGCGCGGGTGAATTCCAAACGCTCCTATTCCCGTAGCGCGTTTGCCTCGAGCGGCGTTTCGCGGGCCTCCGCGCCGCTGCGTTCGACCCGGTATGCGCGCGCGCCGGGACGTGCGCTCACAATGCGCTGCAGCGTCCTGCCAACGTAGTGAAGCCCGGCACCGTCGTCTGCTGCGATGCCGTCGCTGATCGTTCCGTTTGCCACCAGCCGTCGGTACGCCGGCCGCCGATCCTTTTCGCCGTCGTAGTGCGGACAGTTGCTGCCCGCGAGAAAACCGAGGCAATCCATCTTGGTGAGCTCGCCTTCGAGCGAATCCGTTAGGCCTTCCTCGAACCAGCAGATCGAGCCCGCGCTCGAGCCGCACAGCACGATGCCGCGCTCCCACGCCTCGCGTAGGACCGCGTCGAACCCCCAGTGCCGCCACACGGCGAGCATGCTGCGGGTGTTGCCGCCGCCGACGTGAACGATGTCGAACTCGAAGAGAAAGGCGCGTAGGTCCACGGGCGTGCGCCGAAAGAAGCTCAAGACGTCGAGCGTCGCACCGAAGCGCGCGTACGACGCGTAGAATCGCACGACCTGAGCGATTGCTTCACCGGTCGCAGTGGGCACAAAGCAAACGCGCGGCTTTTCCTTGCCGCACGTATCGAGAATGTATCGTTCGAGTTTGAGGTTACCGGCCTCGACATCGAGGGTGCCGCCGCCGATCGCGATGATTTGGCTTGGACTCGCCATGAGATTGCGCGCTACGCTCTTGCAATGGCGCGAACCTCGTTACGCGCTCACCCGCTTGGGGCAATCGCCCGGAACGGCCCCGCAAATGCCGGCCGCGGAATGCGGCGTGGCCCGTCGCTCTCGGCCGCGTCGCAGGTTGCTTCGGCATGGCCGAATTGTCGGGCCCGGAGGAAGCACACTTCAGCCCCGTCACGATCGATGTCCGTTCCGATTCCGTAATACCGGCAACGCCCCGCTTCATACAACGCGTTCACGTCGCCGCTCCGGGCGCAAGCATCGTACAGAGTAAAGGCGCGTTTGGTATCGCGCGCGGTGCCGATCCCGCGTTCGCACGCGATGGCGAGGTTCATGCAGGCCTGCGTATGCCCGCGTTCGGCAGCCCGTTCCCATAAACGGACCGCGGCCACATCGTCTCGCGTGGCGCCGATGCCGAAGTGCCGCCAGTTCGCCAGCTCGAAACACGCATCGGTGTGGTCGAACGTGGCGGCTTCCTCCAACAAGGCGAGGATCCTCGTAACATTTCGCTCGCGATACGAGCTCGCGAGTTGCAATGCGCGGCGGTAGATCGCCTCAGCAGCCTGCTCCACATGAAGCCGCTTGGCGGATTCCGGCCCGGAACCCGCTTCGGCTGTGAATCAGGGCGCCATTGCCTACTGCTGCGGTGGTGGTCCGCCGTTTCCGCGGCCACCAGGGTGGCCGCCGCCGAAACCGGTTACCGCGCGCAGCAGCGAGCGCCCGGGGTCTGCGGTGGGCTGCCGATGCTGTCCGGCAAACTGTCCGCGCTTCGACTCGCGCTCTTCCATTTGCGCGCGCTGATCGGGCGTCAACGAGGCCTCGAATTGTGAGCGAGCGGCCTGCATCATGCTGCGCATTTGCGTGTGCGCTTGCGCTTCAACGTTGAGAACCGACTGAGCTTCTCCAGGACTCAAAGCACGATCGATCAATTGCGCCGCGGCACGCGGGTCGGGGTTGCTCGAGATTGCGAGTTGTCCGACGACGTTCGCAAGCATGGCGCGATGCGCCGGCGACAGCGACGCGAGCATCTGCAAGCGTGCCTGCTTACGGAGTTGCGCCATCTGTTCGTGGACCTGCCGCATGGCGGCAAAGCCGGGGTGGGACATGGCGTCGGGACCGGGTCCCGGTGGGTTTTGCTGAGCGAGCGCGATGCTCGGCGTCAGGGCCAAGGCCAAGGCGAAGATTCCGATGCGTTTCATGAAGAAATCATACGGTAGCCGTCTTAGCGTATTCTGGGACGATCCGGGTGCGGGGCGAGTCCTAATCTTGCCTTCACAAAACAGGGCAGCGACCGCTCGCCATGGTTAGCGCTGCTGCCGGCTAGGATCTCTTGCGCGCCCGTGGCTGCGGCTTTGTTGCAGCGTGCGGCTGTTGCGCGCTCCGCTTGCCGCGAATCGCGGCCGCGGCGGCCGGCGTTCCAAGGTCGCTTGCGACGAAGTTCACGAGCAGCCGGCTCCGGAGGTCGACGGTCACGAAGTCATCCGGCGTCTTCGTCACGGGTCCATCGCTCGCCGGGTGATACTCGATTCGCAACTGCGAGGCGTTGACGATAATGCGCAAATAGCCGTAGTTCTGGTCGTCGTAATTCTCGAGCACGATCTGATCGTCTTGCGCGCTTGCCGCTTGTACGATCTGCGGCGCACGCAACGGATTCGCAGTCGTGCTCAAGGCTTGCACGTTGTGTCCGCCGTTGCCGCAGACGACGTACGGGATCTGCGTGCCGCCGCTACGTTGCCGAGTGAACCGCTGATAGTTGTGCGAGTGACCCGAGAGGACCGCGTGCGGCCATACCCCGGCCTTGGTACAGGCTGCGTCGATCTGCGCGAGCATATCAGGGCTCCATCCGTGGTGAGAGCCCACGGTATAGGGCGGGTGATGATGCGCGATCAGCACCGCGCCCGGGTAGTTCTCTCTTTTCACGCGGGCCAGCGCCGCTTGGAGATAGGAAAGCTGCGAAGCTCCGATCGTTGCGTTCGATATGACGCCCGGGTCCTCGAGCGTGTTGCTGTAGAGCGTCAAGATTCGCACGAATGGGGCATCGAAGGTGAAGAACACGCCCGGTTGAATCTGCGCGGTCCGCGACAGGCCACCGGCCTCCGCCTGCACGACGAACGTCGACTGGCAGAAGTTGCGCAAGAATGCGTCGAGACTCTTGGCGTGCGCGAGCGGTGAGATCATGCCGTCGTGATTTCCGGCCGCCGCGAGAACCGGCGCCGCATAGTTGCGGTACGGTTCGTAGAATTGATCGTAGTAGTACTGTGCTTCGCCAAAGTCGTAAACGATGTCGCCGAGTAAAAAATTGAACTGCGGAACCTCCTTCGGATCGGTCTCGTCGAAATCGCTCACCATCTTGTCGGTGACTGCATTTTGCGTTTTCGGTCCGCGCGTGCTGCCGCAGTCGCCGGTCGCATGAAAGACGATCTGCCCCGCGGTCTCGATCCTTTGGATTGCGCCGGCGTTGCCGCCGTACACTTCCTGCAGCGTCAACTGCGGCTCGATGCCGCCGCGCGGTTTGGGAAACGGTAACGGCAGAACCTTATGCTCGGCGTTGAGCTGATCGATCTTTTTGTAGGCGGCGCCGTCCGAGGGATGGTGAACGACGAAGGTGCTCGGATCGGCGGTCGCTTGGGGTTGGCCGAAAACGGGCCCCGTCAGCTGCCGCTCGGTGCTCTTTGGCTTCGACTGTCTGCGTGCCATCTCGCCCCTTCTGCAAAGCTACGCTGTACTTGGGGGGTCGGGGCATCGTTTTTGCGGTCGCCCGGCGCGTCCTGCGTGCGGCTACTCGAGTTAGCTGCTGGTTTGTGCCGTCGAACCAGCCGCCGCGAACGCGCTGCACTGGATCGGCAGCGTTGCGCACACTCTGCAGCTGCCGTCGCCTTTTGCCACGCTCATTTCCTCCGCGAGCTCGCGGACCAGAAGCAGGCCGCGGCCGCCTTCAGCATCCGTCCCCGGCCATTGGCCCATGCCCTCGATGTCGAAGCAGCCGCCCGTATCTTCGACGTCGAGGCGAAACTCGTTGAGTTCGTGCTTCAGCGTCACGTTGACCGCGCTATCCGAGTAGCGTAGAGCATTTGATAGCAGCTCGCCGCACACGACTTCAGCACCTTGAAAGTCGGAGGCCTTCGTTCCAAGGTCTTGCAGCAGCATGCGTAGCAACCGGCGCACTTTGCGCGCTCCTTCAAAATCGTGAGCCTCGACGCGCCAGCGGCACTCCATTTGACACATTCGGGTTCTCCTCGGACTACTCGCGGGAGTACCCGTTGCAAAGTCGTTTCAACCGGTTGGGTCCGCCCTGTCTGTCCGCTAGGCGAACAACGGCGCGCGCCGGCTCTTAGTTTTCGCCGACGAATAGAGCGCTTGCCATGCCGCCGTTCGGATTCCAGTAAAGGGCGTCGGTCGTGGCCGGGAAGCTCTGAAAGAACTGGGCCCAACGTGTCGATACCGAGCAATCGTACGTACCGCTAACCCACAGCGTAAAGGGACTCCAAGACGTCGCGCCGGCGCTTTTGTGGAAGCGGTAGAGGTTGACGCCCGTACCGTAGATATTCGGTTCGGGTGTGCCGTGCCCGTAGATGTAGATACCACCTGCGCCGTCGGGCCCGAGCGATGGGTCATGGCTCTGTTGGGTCGCCGGTTGCTGGTCGCCATGCCAGTTGATTCCATCGGGACCATACCAATAGCGAATCGTGTCGCTTCCGTTGACGAAGGCGACGTGGCGCACGCCATCGCCCGTAATCAGAATGGAGGGTCCGTTGTCGATCGTCGTCATCGCGACATCGGGGATCTCCGAGGAGCTGCCCCAATTGCCCGCCGGGTCGCGCGTGCGAACGTGGATCGTACCGTTCGGGAGGTACGGGCCGAATCCGTCGAGCCAAGCGGCGACGAACGAGCCGTCGGGCGCGAATGCAACCGCGGGATGAATGACCCCGTGCATGGCCGCGAGCGGATAGTCATCGACCTGCAGCGGCGTGGTGAAACCGCCGCCGCTTAGACCATGTGCGTAGTGGAGGTGCGTGACGCCGGTGCTGTCGGTGAAATCCCAGACGACGTGCGGTGTCCCGGACGCGTCGAGAGCCAAGGCGATTCCTTCATCGCCTTGCCCGAATTGGAAGTTCGTGATTTCGAGTTGGGCCGGCGTTCCCCAGGTATTGCTGTGCGTGTTGAAGGTCGTTATGAAAGCGCTGCCGTTGTTCACGCGCTGGGTCCAAGCGACCCAAATGAGATCGTTGCTGTCGATTGCGATCGCCGACGAACCGATCGCATCGTTCGCAGACTGCGGTTGCGGAGCGTCGGCCGCGTCGACTTGAACGAAGCCGGACGGCGTTCCCGGGTTCGTCGCCATGTAGGCCGGCAACGTTCCTCCGGGGCAAGCCGGATACTGCGAACAAGTGGGCGCAATCGCGTAGAGCACGTTTGCCGACGTGCGAACGAGTTGGTGCGGTCCAACGTCACTATAGCCGGGCCCAATCGCAATCGTCGCGGAAGCCGCCGCCGGAACGGAGCTTCCCGAGCCCTTTGCCGATGGCGCCACCGAAGGCGCGCTTGCTCCCGGACCCGATGGAGTTACCGGCGCCGAATGACCGCCGCCGCCGCACGCGACCGTTAGCACGAACCCCAGTAAGAATACGAACGACCGGTGCAATTGCATCAACGCTTTCTCCTCGACACAGAGAAGCGCTACCTGTTGTGTTGCAGCTTTTTGCTTAGCGGGCCGTTTCGAACAAAGGCATCCGCCCGTGAGCGCTGCGCCGGGCGCGCGTCGCCGATGACGTACGATTTCTGGAAGCCGAGCGCACCGGTGGCCAGGCTGAACCGGAGCGCTTCGTGCGATACATCGCCGCGTCGGCGTCTTGGATCATCGCTTCGGAGGTCGCGTAACCATCGATGCTATCGGCCAGCCCAATGCTCGCCGAAACCATGAGTTCAATGCCCTCCAAAACGAAGGGCCGGTTGAGCGACGCAGCGATCCGGGCAGCGACGTTCGCCGCTTCGGAAGCGCTCGCGATACCTTCGATGATGGCGACGAACTCATCACCGCCGATACGCGCGAGCGTGTCCTGCGGACGAATCGCCCACTCGATGCGGCGTGCAAACTCAACGAGCAGCAGGTCACCGATGTGATGGCCGTAGGTGTCGTTGACCGACTTGAAGTGGTCGAGGTCAAAGAACAACATCGCGAAGCGGAAATCGCCGCGTCCGTTTGCGCGCGCCAGGTCGATCTCCAAACGGTCCATGAAGAACAACCGGTTGCGGCAGCCGGTCAAGGTGTCGCGATAGGCCTGGGCCTCCAGTTGCCGCAGCGTCTGCTCGGCCACGCGACGTGCATCTTCGGCCGCTAGCCGTTGTGTCTCGAAGCGTACGAATAAGGCGCGCATCAGAGAAACGATCCAGAGCATCGCGCCACAGGCAGCAATGATGACCAAGGCATGCGTCGCGGCAAGCGCGAGCACGCACGCGGCCAGGATCACGCGCCGATCGGCATACGCGATCAGCGCTCCAAGGGCAGCCAGGACGTACGGCGGGGAGCCAACAAGCGCCGCAAGCCCGGTGAATGAGAGCGCCACGATTATGCGCGTGTAAGCGCGCCCCGGAGCCACGTAGGAAGCAACGGTGCCGGCCGCTGCGATCAGGACCGCGGCGAGAAGCCGCGTCTGCCACGCGGTTGTTGCGGCCGACAAGGCAAGCACTGCGACCAGCACCGCTTGCAGCCAAACGAACAACACGAGGCACCGTTCAGCGCTCGTGCGGAGGAGTGCGACCTCCCGAATGCGGTCAAATTCGATCGAGGATTGTGTAGGATTCACTGTAAGGTCTGTACGGTATCACGCCTCTCTACACTAGTAATCGGCAGAAACTGTGACGGCCAGCACAAATGTTGCCGGTCGCCGGAAACACGCCGAGCGGCGCTGCGGCGAGGGCCGTTTGCGGGTCCCGCGAACGACTCTTCGATGAAAGAACTCGATTTGACGGCTGCACCTCCGCGCCCGCCGCGCGCGGAGGTATTAGGAATCATTTTCCTTCCGCGCTCGATCGACAAACTGCGCGCGAGCTTGCCGGGAGGCAACCGCGGCTTGTACAACCTGATCGGTTTCACGGAAAGTATGTTCGAACTGCTCGGCACGACGTCCGAGCGCGTGCTGCCGCTGGTCGCTTCGGCGAAAGATGATGTAGAGGTTGCAGCCTCACTTCTGCGCGACGCGCCGGCGGGCGCAGTCCAGGAGTGGAACGCTTGGCTCTTAGCCCGCCTGCCGCGCGGCGGGAACCGCGAGGAAGCTTTGAAGGCCTACCCGTGGCTCCCCGAGCGCCCCGATCTCGTGCTCGCGGTCGACATCCTGGCCGAAGACGACCGGCGCTCTTTCGCCTAGCTTTCTCGCGCCCGTCTAGTGAGAAACGGTCGCTTGATGCAGGCTGACTTTGTTACCCTCGGGATCGTTGAAGTTCGTGAGCCGGCAGACCGGAAATACCATAGGCTCCGAGCATTCGATGCCGTGCTCTTTGAGATGGGCAATCGTCGCGTCGAGATCGTCGACTTCAAACGCCACGCCGGCTCCGCTGCCCTTGGGCCGGTCGAGCCATTGATCTAACAGCAACGAGAAATAGCCGTCGCCGACCTTCGCTTCCGCGTAGCCGGGCGTGCCATCGAACACCATCGGGTCGCAGAGTGGAATGCCGAGTACTTCTGTGTAGAACGCGTGCAATTTCGCAACGTCGGCTGCGGGGTAGGCCGAAAACGCGATCTCTTTAATCATTGGTCGATCTCTCCGTCGTCGCTAGGCTAAGTTCGTGGCGCTTCGGTTCTTGCTCGGCGGCTCCTCGCGACCGGCGCCGGAACACGTGCGACGGACTTGCTCGAAGCCTAGCGGGCAAGGACACGGACCTGGTATCTGAAAGACATTTGATCCATGCGCGCTAAAGATGGCTTAGCGGAACGTTTGAAGTGGAACGCGGCCTGCTCGCCGCGCTCTCGCTCTTTACTTTCGGCGTTCTGTCGGCGAGACTGGGCGCACCTCGGTACATTGAAGGCGTCGGTAGTCTCGCGATCCTCATATTCGGCGGTTTCTACCTTTGGAAGCAGTGGACGCGGCCGGCTAACGAGGGAAGTGTAAGAGAGGCCTATTCGCATCGCCAGAAGCGCGTGGCCGTGGCATTGTGCACGCTCGCCGCGTTGCTTGGCGGTGTGAATCTCGCTTTCGCCTTTCACTAAGTGGACCGGGACCGTGTTGAGAACGCTATGCGGATCAGCTGCGATCTCGTCAATCTAGGTGAGGCCCCGCGACTGCGACCTCTGTACGATCGGCGTAGCTGAGGACAGCATGATGACCAGGACAGCCGGCGGCACCCGAGATTATCGTCGGCCTCGGCTCGTGCACCGCATACCAACGCGCTTTGAGACGAGACAGCTATGACCGACCGCAAACAACACGTCGTCGATATTCTCAAAAGCTTCGAGACGGGCGATACCCGGGCGCTTCAGATGATCAATCCGGCGAAGTATATCCAGCACAACCTAACCGTCGCTGACGGTGTGGGCGCCCTAGCAGCGCGTATTGCTGCGATTCCAAAAGGAACCGCGACCGTCAATACGGTGCGCGAATTCGAAGATGGCGACTTTGTCTTCACGCACAGCGTCTACAAGGTCGGCGGAGTGGAAAGAGTAGCCTTCGATATCTTCCGCTTCGAGGGGAACCAGATCACCGAACACTGGGACAACCTCCAAGAGCTTGCGACGAAGCCCGCGCATACGATGATCGATGGGCCGACAACATCCACCGACCCCGAACTAACCGAAGCGAACCGCGCCCTCCTGAAACAGTACATGGAAGACGTGTTCTTCCAAGGCCGCAAGGAAAAGTTCCCAACGTACTTCGCGGGCAACAACTACATCCAGCACAATCCCCTCATCCTCGATGACGGCCTTTCGGGGTTAGCCGCCGGTTTGAAAGCGCTGGGCGAACGGGGCATCACGGTCCGCTACGATCGCGTCCACATGGTCCTGGCCGAAGGCAACTTCGTCCTGGTCGTCAACGAAGGCGCCTTTGCCGGCGAGCCGACCGCAATCTACGACCTCTATCGCGTGCAGGACGGCAAGATTGCCGAGCACTGGGACACCCTGCAAAGCATTCCGCCACAAACCGAATGGAAGAACGCAAACGGCAAATTCTAGTTCAGAAGAGCGGCATGCGGATGTGCGCGGAGCGGCGGTACGACACGGGCGGCTTGAGGTGTGCGACATCGAGGCCGGCTTCGAGCAGATACTCGACGGCGATCTGCGCAATGAGCGGCGCGATCGTATCCGCAGGACACTTGTGTACTCCCGCTCCGAAATCGAGTATGCGGTCCGCACGGGCAAGATCGAAGCGCTCGGCATCGGTCCAGACCCCGGAATCGCGGGTCGCCGCGGCGAGCATCACGAGAATCGTGTCGCCTTCGCGCAACGCTTCACCCGCGATCACACCGTCGCGCGCCACGAAACGCCGCGTGCTCTGCGTCGGCGGATCGTAGACCAACGACCGACGTCTGCCCGGGAGAAATGTATACCGATGCGCTCGGCTTGCAACCGCACTCTGCGCCGCGTGCAATGACCGAAGGCGACATCGAGCATGCCGTCAGCGAATACGCACACGCCGCGCGACTCGCGCTCGAAGCGGGATTCGACGGCGTGGAACTCCACGCCGCGAACGGTTACCTGATCGAGCTGTTTCTCAACGCCAATGTAAACGACCGCACCGACGGCTACGGCGGGAGCATCGGGGGGCGCAACCGGTTCGCGCTGGAAGTCGCGCGCGCCGCGGTTGCCGCGATCGGTGCCGACCGTGTCGGGATCCGGCTCTCGCCCTACGGCGTGTTCAACAGCACAGGCCCGTTCGCGGACCTCGAACCGCAATATTTGGCCCTCGTGCGCGAACTCTCCACGCTGGGTCTCGTATATCTGCACGTTCTCGATCACTCGGCGATGGGCGCGCCGCCGGTGCCCGACGCCTTCAAACACCAGCTCCGCGACAACTTCTCCGGCGCATTCATCCTCGCCGGTGGCTTCAATCACGAAAGCGCCGAGCGCGCGCTGCAGGAAAAGCACGCCGACTTGATCGCATTCGGGCGCCCTTTCCTTGCGAACCCCGATCTCGTCGACCGTTTGCGTTCGAACGCTCCGCTCAACGAACCCGATATGTCGACGTTCTACACCCCGGGCCCTAAGGGATACACCGACTATGCGACGCTCGCACTCGCTTGAACGGTTGCTATCGCAGACGTTCGAGTTCGACCCGCCGGTTGAGCGCCTTACCGGCCGGCGTGTCGTTTGAGGCGACCGGGCGCGTCAACCCATAACCCTTGGCCGCCAGGCGCGCCTGGGCGATGCCGTAGCGCTTGACGAGATCCGCCACGACCGACTGCGCACGCCGCTGCGAGAGGCCGAGGTTGTAAGCGGCGCCGCCGTCGGAGTCGGTGTGGCCCGAGACCTCAAAGCGCCAGCTGGGATTGGCCTTCAGCAGCGCGGCGATGTCGGCGATCACCGGCTCCGAACGCGGTTGAATGGTGGCGCTGTCGTAGTCGAAGTGGATGCCGTAGATGCGAATGCGTTGATGCAACGCGACCGTCGCCTTGCGAATCGGAGCGCCCGTGCCCGTCACCAACAGCGTTGCGGTGGCCTTGCGTCCGTTGCCGGTGTCGCCGCTCACGGCAATGGTGTACGCGCCCGGCTTCGCCGAGGCCGGAACGTTCACGCTGACGTCGATCGGCTGCACGCCGCCCGCGATATCGAAACTGCTCGGCGAGACCGTCGCCGGCAGCCCACCCATCGCGCTCAAGGTGACGTGCCCGGCGTAGGCGAGGTTCGCGTACACGTTCATTTGCGCGCGCAGCTTCTGCGCCTTACCGGCCTGGAAATTGAGCTCGCCATTCGGCGAAAGGAAGAAATGATCGCTGACGTGCTGCGTGCATGGCAACGCCGCGTTGACCGGCAACAGCAATTCGAGTTCGTGGAAGCGATGAGCGTTCAGGTTGCCGAGATCGCTTGCCGAAAAGCCATCGTAGATCAAGAGGCCTTTGCCGTACGGCGCGTACATCGTCACGAAGCCGTTGAGGTTGCTCGTTTTTGCAACGAAGAAATGCCCGCACCAGTGCGAATCGGCCGTGCTTACGGGAAGCGCCGCATCCGCGGCGTTGCCGTGCGCGACGTAGGTGGGAATGTCGACGAAGTGCGCGGCGTCGGCTTTGTCATCGGTGCCGAGCGCGCTTTGCTCGAGTTGAATGAGCGAACCGTTGCTGGTTTCGGGGCCGCTTCCGTTCATCATGAAGGGGTACGGGAGCCAACTATAGTCGGCGCCGGCGTTGCAACCGGCCGAGGCGATGATGAGTTTGTGGCCCGCAGCGACGTAGTCGAGTAGCAACTTTCGCTGTGCCGGGCCTTCCAACTGCGTAAGCTGACAGGCGCCGCGGATCAGCACCGACTCGGGCTGCGTTTGCAGCATCGATGCGTCGAGCATGCCGGCCGTGATCTCAGAGAACAAGAAGCCGGGATCCGGTGGCGATGCGTCGACCGGGTAGTAAACGTTGATGCTGTGCTGATCGAGTACCAGCACCTGATTCGCGCCGATCCCGCTTTTTCGCGGTGCGCAGAAGACCGGCGTATCGACCGCGCGAGAGAACGCGGCAGCGCCGCCATCTCCGTAGTTACTGCGGCCCGCGAGGATCTGTCCTTCGTCGTCGTACGAGCCGCGAAAAGTCGAGGGATTGCCGCCGTCGCCGGCGTTGACCGCGTTCCACTCGCGGCCCGACAGGGTTCCGACGAACGTCGTCCCTGTCGAATTCGCAACGCACTCGGTCGCAGTGACCTCGTCACCGACCCGGACGAAGCGCGCCCGGTAGTCGCTGGGCTTGCGCCCTTGCGGAACGAAGCTGCCGTTCTGGTTGGGGTAGGCCTGTTCGATGAAGACGCCGGTGGGATCGATCTTCTTCGCGGGCGGCGACACCGATCCGAGCGCCTCCACCGAACCGAAAAGTGTGCTCGCGGTGAGCCGAACCCAACGCGCGCTCACGCCGGCCTTCAGCGTGCGGTGCGGCGACGACCCATCTCTAAGCTGCGAGATCGTACCGACGTCGTGGAAGCCGTCGGTCGCCGAAGTCGTCGAGACCGCGATCGCAAGCGTGTTCGGCGGTGATTTCTCATCCGACGGCACGTCCATGAGCGCATCGAACTCCGAAATCGTCGCCGCGGCCGGCAATTCAAAGGTGAAGACGAACGGCGGGTGCGCGCTGTCGGGAAGTTCCACGCCGATGCCCTGGGAGGCGTTGCTGAGGTTGCCGTCGCTCATGGCATCGAGCTGCGGCGGTGAGTAGCTGCGCAAGATCGTGCCGTTGTCGGTGTCGAGCAGATTGGAGTTCTCGGTGGAGGTCGGCACCGGTACGGGAGTGGCTGGCGCGCTCGATTCGGGCGCCGCAGTCACGAGCGCAGCACCGCCTGACGCGGGACTCGCGAGCGCTTCCGAAGCCACCGGGCTGGCGACCTGTTCCGGTGCGCCGGAGCTCGTTGCTTCCACCGATGCCTCGGTCGAGGGTGACGCTTCCGCCCCGGTCGATTGCGAACTCGACTGCTGGTGGCTGCAGCCGGCCACGGCCACGATCAGACCAACCAAAAACCACGCTCTAGAAAAGCGCATGGTAGGTACCTCCACTGGCTAACTACCATGCGCTTCCATTGCTTATGGTAACAACCTCTCGCGACCGGGCGCGGGAGCCTCAGTTCCGCAAAATCTTATCTCGAGGATCGGCTCACAGGGCAATTCTTCGCGTAGCCTGCGAAGTGTCGCTAGCCGTGTTTAAGGAACGGCCTCCGCGGCGTGTTCGAAATAGTGGTCCGCGTCCAGATCGGCAATGAGCCCCGGCTGAAGCGGTTGCCATCCCAGGCGTTCCTGCGTCAGCGCACTGGAAGCCGAAGAGTCTCTCCCGAAGAAGAGAGCGAGCCAGCCAAAATGATCGGCAGCTTCCTCGCGGGACTTGCTGACTACCGGTACGTTCAAGTGACGGCCGATGACCTCCGCGATCTCTCGAGTCGGCACGCCCTCGTCAGCCACGCCGTGATAGCGCGCCCCGGCAGTACCTTTCTCAAGCGCGAGTCTGTAGAGACGAGCAACATCGAGCCGATGCACCGCGGACCAGCGGTTGAGCCCGTCGCCGATATATGCGGAAACGCCCTTTTCACGTGCGATCCTGATCAGGTGTGGCACAAAGCCGTGCTCACCGTTGCCGTGGACCGACGGCGCAAGCCGAACTACCGATGCCCGGACTCCGCGTGCTGCCAACGCAAGCGCCGCCTCCTCCGACTTGCGGGGGGAATTGAGATTGGGCGCATCCTCTTCTGTTGAAGGCAAGCCTTGGCTTTGAAAGACGACGCCACTAACGAGCAGCGGACGATCAGAGCCCGCGAGCGCGCCGCCGAGCGCTTCGATGGCACGCCGATCCGTCTCGGCGACACGCCCATAGTTTGCGAAATCGACGATAATAGCCGTGTGAATCACTCCGTCGGCAGCAACTGCTCCGCTGCGAAGGCTATCGAGATCTTCGAGCGACCCGCGATGTACGGCGGCTCCCGCCGCGATAAGGGAGTCGGCACCCGCATCTGAGCGCGCAAGACCGAGCACCTCGTGACCAGCGTCGATCAGTTCTCGGACGATTGCAGTACCAATGAAGCCCGTAGCTCCCGTGACAAAAACACGCATATTCTTTTGCTCCTAACGTGCAGCGGCTTCGGCTTGCGTCGATGAAATCGCCGCGGCACCAAACCGCTAGCGAGTACGGGGTGGTTCGTGTTGGGACTAGCCCGCCAAGCTCTTTTCCAGGGACTTATAATCGCTGAAAAACGCTTGGGCCAGATGCGCGGCCCGCGCACCCGGATAGACATCTTCGTTGCCTGAGGAAATCGCTTCCAGGGCAGCGTCGACGACCGTTTGCGGCGAGATCTTTTCCCCCGGCAGGTTCGCCACCATGTCGGTGTCGACAAAGCCCGGCATAACACCAATCACGCGAACGCCCTCCGGCGAAAGTTCAGCGCGGATAGCGCGCGTCGCAGAGAGTGCTGCGGCTTTTGACGCGCTGTACGTCGCCGCGCGCGGGATGCCTATTAGGCCCAATATCGAAAGCACATTCACGATGGCGGACGGTGCGTTCGCAATGAGAGCCGGTGCAAACGCCCGACTCATCGTCAGAAGGCCGAAGTAGTTTGCTTCCATTTCCTCTCGTGCACCGTCGAACGTTTCGCGTGAAGTAACGCCACCGCCGCGCAAAATACCCGCATTATTCACCAGGACGTTCACGTCCGTAGCTCGCGCGGCCGCGTCCGCAACGGACTGCGGATCCGTGATGTCGATACGCAGCGGCGTCACCGTGCCCGGAAGTTCGGTCAGTAATCCCGCCAAGGACGTGAGGTCGCGAGCGCCCGCATAGACGTGTTTCACCCCGCCAGAGGCAAGCCGTTCAACAAACGCCTTCCCTATGCCCCGATTCGCACCGGTGACGAGCACCGTCATATCGCGCAGCTCCATGAACTTCTCTTTTCCTGTCATCGCTCTCGGATCGGGGCGACTATTTTACATTACGAGCATAATGATAACATGCGAGTTGGGTTTTGCGCAACGCCGTGAATGGGTGATAGCCGCCGCACGGATCGGCGCGAGGTTACGCGGCAGATCGTCGCTTCCACGAGATCGCGAGGAACGTGCACAACAAGGCGACTCCATAGAGCAGAGAGGACGCGGCGATGATCGCGAAGAGCTCGGAAAGCGAGGCATGAAACGCCGTCACCGCTAACCATCCTCCGCCTGCCGCGACGACGATACGGATGTTCCCAGCGAGGAACGGCAAGGCAATGCGTCCGGCGCCAATGCTCGCGAAAATCAGCAGAAAACCAAACCCGATAGCGCCGTAGAATGGTGCCACCAGTCGAAGGTAGGTGATTCCTGATGCCACGACCGCCGGATTATGATTGAAGAGATGGAGCCAAGCCGAAGGGAAGAGCGCGGCGGTGAGACCGATCGCCTCGGTCACAATCGCGCCAAGGATCGCACCGGTCCAAGCGACTCGCCGAGCTCGAGCGATATCGCCGGCACCGATGTTCACGCCGACCATCGTGACGAGCGCCGAGCCCAGCCCAAACATCAGCGGAATCAGCGCGTAGTCCAGCCGTGAGGCGATGCCATAGCCGGCGATAACTTCGGTACCGAACAAACCAACGGCACCGGTGACCAGCACGACAGTGAGATTCGCCGTCAGCGCGCCAAGCGACGAGATCAGCCCGACGCCGAGGACGTCGCGGAACAGCCGTGCCTGGAAACGGACGGCGCGCAAGGTGAGGTTCGTGCGGCCGGAGCGCAGGAGCCACAGTAGCACCGTACTCGCCGCCGTATAATAGATGGTGAGCGCGACGCCCGCGCCGGCAATGCCAAGCCGTGGTATCGGACCGAAGCCGAAGATCAACGCTGGTGATGTCGGAATCAACGCCGCTGCTCCGATCAAAATGATGAGCGCCGGTGTTTTGACGTCTCCGGAACCGCGAAGCGCAGCGGAAAGAAGGTTCATCGTCCAGATCGGCACCGCGCCGATGAAGACGAACGTGGAATACGTCAAAGCTGCCGTTAGAGCCGCACCCCTGCCGCCAAGAGCATGATAGAGCACGGGACCAAGCAGCAATTCCCCCACGGTGAAGACGAGCCCGAACCCGAGCGCGAGCGCGAGCGCATGTTGCACGAGAGCATCAGCATCATCTTTGCGGCCCGCACCGATCGCACGCGCGACGGCGGAAGCCACGCCGCCGCCAATGCCGCCGTTCGACGTCATCGTCGTGAGCATGAATAAGGGAAAAACCAGCGTGACGCCGGTCTGGGCGTTCGTGCCGAGAAAACTCACGTAAAACGCTTCCACGAGACCCACCAGCGTCTGCACAGCAAGCACGGCAACGGTCGGGAACGCGAGCTTCACCATTACCGGCAGCACGGGACCGGTCAACATCGCCGCACGAGCACGCTGCTTGCGATCGACGACGGCCGGGTCTCCCGCTTGCGGCGGTGCCGGCTTCGTGATTGATGCCGGCTCGGCGTTCGCGATCGGCGGAAGCGAACTTTTGGAAACGCTCACGTTCGACTATTTGCCTTGGAACACGGGCGCGCGGCCTTCTTGTGCGGCACGCCTGGCTTCTTTGAAGTCCTCGCTTTGAAGGAGACGCGCAAATTCTCCGCTTAGCCCGACGAGAGCAGCAAGGGCTGGTTCTTCGCCGACCAGCGATTGATGAGGGGACGCCAATGTCGCGCGCACGCCGAGCGGCGCCGCTGCCGTCGCGATTTTCTGGGCGAGCCCGATCGCGCGATCGAGCTGCTCACCCGGCGTGGTAATTTCCTGAACGAGCCCGAGCCGAAGTGCTTCTTCCGCACCCCATTGCTCACCGGTCAGCATATAGCGCATGGCGTTGGCCCATCCCGCTTCGCGCACAAAGCGAACGGTGGCGCCGCCGGCTGGGAACAGCCCGAGCGTGACTTCGGGCTGGCTGAAATTGACGTCGCTTGCGGCGACACGGATGTCGGCGGCGAGAAAGAGTTCGTGACCGCCGAGCCATGTAGCGCCTTGAACCGCGACCACGACGGGCTTCGATCGAAACGGTGCTTTCGTCCCAAACGGACTCATGTAGTCGGGATCCTTTGTCGGATACGTACCCGCCGCTACCGCAGCGACAACCGCAGGCGCATCGAGACCGAACGAAAAATCCGGCCCCTCACCGTAAAGTACGCCGACGCGCAGTTCGTCGTGGTGTTCAAGCTCGTAATAGGCCTTTCCCAAGCCGATTAGTGTTGGCGGGTCCAGGCGATTTTGCGCCTCCGGCCGATCGATCCCGATGAGCAAAACTGCGCCGCGCTGTTCTACCGTGACCCTGCCCGACTTCGCCTGCGGTGACACCGGCGGCGGATAAGAGCGGCTCGTCGATGACGCATTGCTATGATTCGTCATCGTGTTTCTCGGAGAATGATGTCGAGCGAAGCGCAGTTCTTTATCATGATGACCGGCTCGGCGTCGCAATCGGTGTAAGCGAACTTTCGGAAACGCTCATGTTCGACTATTTGCCTTGGAACACGGGCGCGCGGCCTTCTTGTCTCGCCCGCTGGAATTCTTTGAGGTCCTCGCTTTGGAGGAGGCGCCGGAATTCCGGCCCCAGATCCGCAAAGGCTGCTTCTTCGCCGGCCAGCGATTGATGAGCGGACGCCATCGTCGCGCGCACGCCGAGCGGCGCCGCCGTCGCGATTTTTTGGGCGAGTTCGATCGCGCGATCGAGCTGCTTGCCGGGTGCGGTAACTTCTTGAACGAGCCCGAGCCGATACGCTTCTTCCGCGCCCCACTGCTGACCGGTCAGCATATAGTGCATGGCGTTGGCCCACCCCGCTTCGCGCACAAAGCGAACGGTGGCGCCGCTGGCGGGGAACAGCCCGTGCGCCACGTCGTCTTGCACGAAGTTGGCGTCGCTTGCGGCGACGCGGATGTCGGCGGCGAGAAAGAGTTCGTGGGCGCCGAGCCATGTCGCGCCTTGAACCGCGACCACGACCGGTTTGGTCCGAAACGGCGCCGTCCTCCCGAACGGATCCAGGTCGTCGGGATCCTTTGGCGGATAGGCGCCCGCGACTACCGCGGCGAGAAACGCAGGCACATCTATACCGTACGAAAAATCCGGCCCGAGACCATAAAGGACACCGGCGCGCAGCCCGTCATCGTGCTCAAGCTGGTAGTAGGCCTTCCACAAGCCAATCAAGGTTGGCGCGTCGAGGCGATTTTGCGCGTCTGCCCGATCGATCCCGATGAGCAGAACTGCGCCGCGCTTTTCTAGCGCGATCCTACCCGGCTTCGCCTGCGGCGACAGCGGCGGCCGGTAAGAGCGCTGCGCCGTCTGCGCCTGAACAGGCCCGCCGGATCCCGCGGCAAGCGCCGCAGCTCCTGCGCTCACGCCGATAAAATCGCCGCGCGCCAGACTTGTTGACGACGTATGGCTATGATCCGTCATCGTGCTTCTCCGAGAACCCGCGATGCCTCGCGCAGCAAGGGATCAAGAAAATGCGAACGGGTGCTGTCCGGTAAAGTGCGTTTGTTTATCATGACACTCATCATGATAAATCTTATAAACGATGCTCGCCGTTCGAGTCAAGCTTTTATCATGATCTCAATCATGATAATATGATGAAGATCAGCGCCGTCCGGGGGGACAAGCCCCCTTGCCCGCGCGAAAAGCCGGAGCGAGCTCGACAATGAAGACAACCAAAGAAGCCAGCGCCCACCATCGTGCAGCCTTACTTGAGGCGGCAAGCGGGCTCTTCCGCGAACGGGGTTTTGAGGGGGTCAGCATCGCGGACATCGCCGCAGCGGCCGGCCTTACTCACGGCGCGTTCTATACCCACTTCGCCTCCAAGGAGGCGCTCTGCGCCGAGGTCGTAGAGCAAGCCATCGGCGAGATGGCAGCGCGCGTGAAGCGGGTCAAACGTCGCGAGAGGGTGGAATTCTATCTTAGCGCCGGCCATGCCAAAGATCGCGCTGGGGGCTGCGCGCTTGCGGCGCTCAGCGGCGACGTGGCGCGCGGGCGGCGCAAAGTCCGGGTAGCGTTCTCGGGTGCGCTCGAATGCTTGATCGACGCACTGGCGCAAGAAGAGTCGGCGGGAGCAACGCCGGCGCGCGATCGCGCCATCGTCGCGATGGCGACGAGACTCGGCGCCTTGGCCTTGGCGCGAGCCACAGCCGATCCGAAGCTGCGCGACGAGATCCTTACCGCCGCGCGGCATGCGCTCATCGGTCCCGGTTCCGGCTAAACCCAAATGGATGGTGGCGGGAAAGTGTAGGAATCGAACCTACCAGCCCCCTTGCGAAGGCCTCAGCGGTTTTGAAGACCGAGCGAGACACCAGTCCCGTACTCTCCCATATTTTGGCCAGGTTCGACGGACCGACGCTCGGACCGTCACGAACGACAGGATCACGATGCCAGGACCGTTTTATGCTCTAGCCCTGCTTACTCAGCTGGCCCTGCGAACAACACGAGATTCCCATCGGGATCGACGATGATGAAAGTCCTCGCGCCCCAAGGTTTCTTCCTCAACGTTTGAGAGAAGCGAACGTCCGACGCTTGGAACTCTAGGAACAGCTTCTCAACTTCAGCGCGAGTCTTGACGGTGATCGAAGCGGAGAGCAGATGCTCGCGCTCCCGGATGTCGCCGACGAAGACCGGCTCACCAACCAATCGTAGGTTCAGTCGCGCCTTGTCTCGATGAACTTGTCCGTAGAATGGCGGATCACCATACACGAAGGCAATTGCGAAGCCGAGCTTGGATGTATAGAACGCGCACGACGCCGCTACGTCGGCTACGTAGAGGTGAGCCTCGGTAGAATTCAAGCGGGGGCGCGTCGCCGGCTTTTTCGATCGTTTCATAACGTGGACTCCTGAAATGAGCGTCCGTCATCGATCGAAACAGGTGGATGCCGCATCAGGCTTTTCGAGGTTATGGTCGCCGCGCAAATCGGCGAGTGAGTTGAGGCTCGCCCGGCTATTGGGCACGCGCGTAGGTGCACTGGATCGGTTGCAGCACGCTCAGGTTGTTGCCGCTCACCGTCAGCGTCGTCGCGAAACCGTCCGGCGAACTCACGTTAATGTTGGAGCCGTTCGTCGTGTACGAGACGTCGTGCGCTGCCGCGATACCGGCTGTGCTTGCCGTCATGCTCGTGGCGGTGAACTCCATGCTGTCGGGACAGCCGTCCCCGCCCTGCGGAGCCAGACTCCACTTGCCGATCGCCGCATTCGAGTTGCCGAAGCAACCGGTAAGACTCAGGCCGGCGACGAGGACGAGCACGAGAAGTGGGAAACGCGAGTTACAAAGGTTCGTCATAGGCGGCGACTCCTCTCAGCTGACGGCGCCCCAAAACGGCGCTCCCCAAAGCTCCGTCAGCCTTCCAGACGCGGCGAGGGCTCGCCTCTGACGGGTAGCACCCAGTGACGTTTCCTGTTCGCTGGAAGAGGCGGGGCGCGTGCCGAAGCGGGCTGCGTGCCTGCTCCCGACCCAACCATTCACAATCCGATTCACGGTCAACCACGCGTTCAGTACGTAAAGCCTTTCATCACGTCGCCGCTGATCGAGGTAGGCGACTACTCCTATTACGATGACCCTCTTGGCGCGCGGCGCTTTCAAGAAGAGAACGTGCTGTACCACTTCGGGCCCGAGCGGCTGATCGTTGGCCGCTTCTGCGCGTTCGCGAGCGGCGTCCGCTTCATCATGAACGGTGCGAACCATCGCATCGACGGCGTGTCGACCTTCCCGTTTCCGATTTTCGGCGCGGACTGGGCCGCGTCGTTCAATCTCCTTACGGGCCTGCCGAATCGCGGCGATACCGTCGTTGGAAACGACGTCTGGATCGGATATGAAGCGCTGATCGCGCCCGGGGTTTCAATCGGTGACGGCGCCATCGTCGCGACGCGCAGCGTCGTCACAAAAAGCGTCCGCCCGTACGCGATCGTAGCGGGAAACCCGGCTGTGGAAATTCGGCGCCGGTTTAGCGACACGGAGATCGAGGCGCTTCTCGACATCGCGTGGTGGAACTGGCCAATCGAGAAAATTACCGAGCACGTGTCGAGCTTGATGAGTGGCGACGTTGCCGCGTTGCAGGCAATCTCGGCCGAAAACGGCTAAGCCTGCAGACGTTCCATCCAGCTCTCGGGCGTCTCGAGAGCCTGAAAGCCGAACTGTGCGTAGAGGCCGTGTGCGTCTTTGGTCGCCAATGTCCAGCGCCTCAGGCCTTGCACGCGCGGGTGAGCTAGAATCGTTTCAACAAACCACTTCCCGAGATTCTGTCCGCGATAGTCTTCGACGATAAACACATCGCATAGCCAAGCGAAGTCGGCATAATCCGTCACGACGCGAGCGAACCCGATAAGCCTTTCGCCCTCGAACAATCCGAAGCAAAGTGAATTGCGGATCGATTCATCGATCCGTTCACGGCTCCGCTGAGCGGCCCAATACGTCTGTCGCAGAAATGACTCGACGATGTCGTTGTCGATGCGCGCGGCGTCGGTCGTAATCGACAACCGTCGTTGGTTCGTTCGTAAGGCACTGCTGGCTCCTGATCTCGATGGCTGAAAAGCGCGATGCACATTCCGCTCGCAATGATGACCGGGTCGCGCATTTGAAGCTTGATTTCGTGCCGACCTGCCGCGGCACGGCATCTTACGAAATCCAGGATGGGAAATGTCCCAGCCGTTCGTGCAAGTCGCCATCGTGAGCGGGCACGATCGTAAGCTCGCGATCGTCGAGAGCGATGCGATGCAACCGTTCGACCGCGCGTAGCGCCGCGGGCCGGTCTGCGTCGGCGATGCGGCTTGCGAACGCCGTGCGCGGCGCGCGGCACGCAATGGCGCCCGAGTTCCAAACGGCATCACCGCAGAACAGCACCCGGCGCCCACTCGTTGTGGTCAAGAAGAGCCCCGTTGAACCGGGCGTGTGGCCGGGCAGCGGAACGAGCACGGCGGAGCGATCGCCGAAAAGATCGAGGCTCGCCTCGAAAGCGCCGTACGGACCGTCGATGAACTCGAAGAGCTTCCATTTTATCGCGGGATCCGCGATTTGCGACGGCATCACGGCACCGCGTTGCAGCGACCACGGCGGCCGGTAGGCGAACAGAAATTCTCGTTCGCCGGGTGTCGTCCACACCTCGGCCTCCGGAAAGTCGACCAGGCCGCTTGCGTGGTCCCAGTGTCCGTGGCTCAGCACGATGCGCTCGACCGCACCGAACCCCGCGCGCTCGAGTTGCGAGCGGGCGGAGTCAACCGCTCCGTATCGTAGCAACGGCCGCTTCCAGACCGGCATGTCGCGCGCGTATTGCTGGTCGACCCGGTCGCCCAAGCCGGTATCGAAGAGAAACGTGCCGCGCTCGTGCTTGACAAGTATGGCGACATAGGCAATCGTAACGAGCGCCCGCGGATCGCCGCCGCGATAGGTCAGGTTTTCGCCAACACGCGTACGTGAAGTTCGCAAAATCGAGAATTCGAGCACGAGCCGTCCTAAAATCCAAGGTAAGACTACACCTTGAAGCGCACTTCAAGGTCAAGAGGGGAGCCCAATCGATGCTGATCGGAGAGCTTGCGAAGGCGACCGGAGTACGGAGCGAGACGCTGCGTTTCTATGAGGCGCGTGGGCTGATCGCTTCACGGCGCCGCAGCAACGGCTACCGGGAGTATCCGGATGAGGCGGCCGAAGCGGTGCGCTACATTCGGGTGGCGCGCGACTTCGGATTCTCGCTTGCCGAACTGGTCGAATCGCTCCCGAAAGTACGCGGCGCCGACCGCGCGTCCGCGATCCGTGTGATGCTCGAACGTAAGGCGAACGCGATCGACGCGCGCATCGCGGAGTTGAACGCCGTGCGCGAGCGCCTGCACGACAGCCTGAGCGGCGGTTGCCGCCTTTCAACACCATGAGCAGTACGGTCAAGCGTAACGTAGACGACGTTCGCATCCGCGAGCTCAAGGAACTTATCCCGCCGGCTCGTGTGGTCGCGGAGTTCGCTTGTACGGACGGCACGGCCGAACTCGTCTTCGAAACGCGGGCGCGCCTGCACGATATCCTTCACGGCCGCGACGATCGCCTCATCGTCATCATCGGCCCGTGCTCGATCCACGACCCAAACTCCGCGCTCGAGTACGCAGCTCGCCTACAAAAAGAGCGGCGCCGCTACGCTTCGTCACTCGAGATCGTCATGCGCGTCTATTTCGAAAAGCCGCGCACGACCGTCGGTTGGAAGGGTCTGATCAACGACCCGCACATGGACGAAAGCTTTCAGATCAACGAGGGCTTGCGGATCGCGCGCCGGCTTCTTCTCGAGATCAACGAACTCGGCGTGCCGGCGGGCAGCGAATTCCTCGATACGATCTCTCCGCAGTACATCGCCGATCTGATTTCGTGGGGCGCGATCGGGGCGCGCACGACCGAGTCACAAGTTCATCGGCAGCTTGCCTCCGGTCTCTCGTGCCCGGTCGGTTTCAAGAACGGCACCGATGGAAACATCCGCATTGCCCTCGACGCGATCAAAGCAGCGAGCAAAGCGCACCACTTTCTCTCGGTCACCAAAGACGGGCATTCGGCCATCGTGTCGACGACCGGCAACAACGATTGCCACCTGATCCTGCGGGGCGGAAAGCAACCAAACTACGACGCGCGCAGCGTGCAATCCGTATCGGACGAGATCATGCGTGCCGGGCTGGCGCCTCGCCTGATGATCGATGCAAGCCATGACAACAGCGGCAAGGATCCGAGCCGCCAACTTCCGATCTGCGAAGATATTGCCGGGCAGCTTGCGCGCGGTGAGGAACGCATCGCCGGTGTGATGGTGGAATCGCATCTCTTCGCCGGCCGCCAAGACCACATTGCCGGCAAACCGCTCGAGTACGGCAAGAGCGTCACCGATGCGTGCGCCGGCTGGGAAGACTCGCAACGGATGCTTGCAACGCTCGCGAACGGGGTGGCGGAGCGCCGGCTGCGCCGCGCGGCGCAAACGCGCGAGCCGGTAACGACATAGCGCGACCCTTGACGTTCGGATCGTTGCGGACGACCGCGGCCGCCGCCTTTGCGTTGTCGATTGCGCTGTGCGCGCGTGAGGTCGCGAGCGCGGCCAGTGCGCCGTACGTCACGACGCTGGCAGGCAACGGGCACCTCGGGCAAAGCGACGGTCCGCTCCTCGAGTCGTCATTCTACATCCCTTCGGCCGTTTCGGTCGCAAGCGACGGAACCGTGTATGTGGCCGACGCCGGTGCGCAGAACATCCGGCGCATTCGCGAAGGTCGCGTCGAGACGATTGCCGGCCACAGCGACATCCAACTCGGGCCCGACGTGCGGGCCGGCGGCTACCTCGACGGCCCCGCGAAAGACGCGCAGTTCGACCGCCCGATCGGTCTGGCCGTCTCGAAAAGTGGAACG
>Ga0302326_10006559_pt1 | contig 26080 bp, 23 predicted proteins | sample Palsa_T0_3_FD_202264 | JGI IMG/M metagenome (GOLD analysis project Ga0302326, IMG submission 202264) | Peat permafrost microbial communities from Stordalen Mire near Abisko, Sweden - Palsa_T0_3 | ecosystem: Environmental > Terrestrial > Soil > Palsa > Peat permafrost | place: Sweden: Abisko... | reverse complement strand
CTGTCCACAGCGGCTTGCCGGTCTTCGCATCGAGTGCCACCAACTTGACATCGATCGTGCCCATGTACAGCTTGCCCTCGGAGATCGCCACGCCGCGGTTGTTGTTACCGGAGCATACGGCCACGTTCTGGCCGAGCTTGTGCTTGTAGTGCCAGTATTCCTCGCCCGTCGCGGCGTCGATCGCATAGACGTGGTTAAACGACGTGGTGAGAAACATCACCCCGTTGTCGACGATCGGCGCGGTCTCCATCGATTCCAGCACGGCGGTCTGAAACACGAATGCGGGCTTGAGCTTGCCGACGTTCTGGACATCGATCTGCTTGCCGGTGTAATAGCGCGCCTGGTCGTAGCTTCCGTTGGAGTGCAGCCAGTTCTTGCTGTCCTGAGCGGGGTCGTCGAGCATCGCCTGGGTTATCGGTGCGAGCGCCGGCGTCATCGGGCGGGCGGTGATCGTGTCCGCGCTCCATTTCTTGCGGTCGGGCGCGTTGGGGGCCAATGCCGCCGTCCACGCGTAGAGCGCGTTGGCTGCCACGGCGTAGCCTGCTGGCCGAAAATGACTATCGTAGTCCCAGTAGAGATGCTCGCCCGCATCTTCGCGCGCGCGAACGAACGGAGTCAGATCAAGGAACGGCACGGACAAACGCCCTGCCACCTCTGCGATATGTGCGGCTTGTATCTGGTATTCGGGGCCGCTCATCGACACTACGTCGCGACCGCCGAAACGGTGCTTGAACTGGATGTAATAGTCCGACACTTGCGCCGGATAGGGAATGTACGCGAGCCTCAGGCGTACGTTCCGGGCAGCCAGGAAATCGCGTAGGAACGAAAGATGCGTCGACACGTCAACGGGAATGCGGAAATAATGAGCGTACTCCGCCAGTTCATCAACTGCGTAGGGATTGAACCTGCCGCGGCGCATCGCGTCGGCGATGTCGGGGTCGACTTTCGGGGCGAGTGTGGCCGCGTGCTCGGTCCATGGATTCGACGTGTCCGGCACTGCGGCCAGGAACGGGTGCGCCTCGCCATGCCACGCGAGCGGCACCGGCTCGCCGGCGACCAGCCGCCATGCCACTTGCGCAATGCGCGGCAGCCACGCCGGACGGTATTTCGGTTCGAATGGGGGCCGGATCTGCGCGGGCGAAAGGGGTGCCTGGCCGGCGAAATCGTTCGCATAGAACACCAGTATTACCTCGTCGGGTGAGAGCGCCGGCACGGCGTCCTGAATGAGTTTCAGGTAATCGGGAAGCTCGGTGCCGCCCACGCCGAGATTGAACACCTCGACCTCCTGTCCCGCCGCGCGGGCGCGGCGCGCGAATAATGCCGGAATGGTTTCATCGTCCGCCGCCATGAAGCCCTCGACGAAACTGTCGCCGACGAACAGGGTGCGGTGCGCGCGCTTGTGCACGGCGTCCCACTGCCCATCGCGAAAGCCGTAGAGGTTCAGATGCAGTATTGATCCTGCATGATCGGGCTCCGAAGTCCACGAGATCGTCGAGTTCATCAGGAAATTCTTCCTGCGCAACTCGGGAGTAATCGTTGTCGGCGTGTACTCGATGCGATTGAAGTTGGCGAGCACCGGCAGCGGAAACACGAGTCGCGCGACGACCTCGAGCACGACCAGCGCAAGCGCGATCATCATGCACCAGGCGGCAAGGACAACGCGCGTCTTGGGCGGAGGCGGGATCGAAGACTTTCCTGGCACATTGCTCGTGCCGGGCGCCCCTGCCGTCGCGCGCGTTGCCAACCAGATACCGGAGGGAAGCCTCATCACCTGCGCGATTGTCGTCACGCGCTCGCGGGAGATCAGGCCCGCAGGCGAGTATTCATCGGGGCGAAATGGCAGTAGGTGCCAACGACTTGATCCCCGAACGGAACGAACGACGCATGGTTGGTTGAGATGGCGCGGCTCTTGCGAATGGTGGATGCGATGCACCTGCAAGCCGCTGATTACACGCGACAGCGACCCGAAGGAAAGCCGCAGGTTAGCATGAATGAATACCGGCCACAGGGCGACGACCAACGCGGGGCGCCTCGGCCGAAGTCAGGGCATTGCCGGTGCGGTCAGTCGAGCGCGAACGCCGAGCGGTAACCACGCAAGGTCCACGCTCTGCATGTCCTTGCGAAGAGATAGCAGTTGCCGAACAGTAATACCTCGGATCTCGGTGCCCATGAAGCAGTGGACGTTGGCGAGTTGCAACTCGTGCTGTGCCTGCATCCTGGGCGCCACGGCACAGCATGGTGCGCTGGAATGGCCCGTAGCCGGCCCGACCGTACCAGCGGCATGGCGGTTCAAGTCTGTCGGTCAGTGTCGTGGTCCTTTTTCGCTGCGCCGTCAGTCACCCTTGAGCCGGCGGCCGGCGGCATCGGCGGTGTCTTCGGGCCGCGTGTTGAAGGCGATCGCCGCATTTGGCGCGGCCCTGTGGATGATGTTCACCACTGACTCGAATAGCGCAAGGCTCTTGGGCGGAAGCCTCAGGGCGCCGCCGATCACCACACAGTCGTAGGCGACGCCCTTCAGCGCTTTGTCAAGCATGGCGCTGCCGCGCGCATCGGGCGTGATCATGCAGGTATCGCCATGCCAGCCCCGTTCCTGGATCTTTGCGACCGCCACGGCGATGCCGGCGTTGATCTTTTCTGCGTCGAAGCCGGACGGTAGGGAGGGGTCCGTGAAGTCGACCGTTTCCGGCTTTTGGCCGACGAATAATATGCGGGTCATGCGATTATCTCCATGTGAATGGGTTCAGGAAGGATGCCACCGGCCCAGCCGACCGTGTAGCGCCTGCCGTCTGCGCCGGTCACGTCGACCGGATCAAGGGTCGGATGTTTGAAACTGAACACCTAGCAGCCTGTGGATTGACACCGGACATGACGTGTGTGATTGCACCGTCCTTTCTGAAAGATAAGCAGCAGCGCATATCGGTTGGACGCATAGTGAAGACCCTGCAGCGAACGCAGTTGTTCGACGTGTTCCGCCAGAAGTTGCTTGTATCTCTTCTTGGACCCGTAGACAGGTTTGACCAACGTTGGCCATTTTTTTCAAGTCGACGCTTTTCCCCGGCGGCACACGGAATCGGCTGGAATCGATTTTCATCCTGATCTTCTCATTCGTTCACGCGCTGGCTCGCGTAAGGTCACTTGTGCGGTTCAGGCTCGGACTTCCCGTGCTGGATCTCACGCTGCGCCTCCTCCCAGTCCTGAACTGCCCGGACGTCCTCGCGTCCTAGCTGCTCGTAGAGTTCGTGCACTCGTTTGATTAGCGCCGGCGTCAGATCGGAAGGCGCTTGGACTTCCGGCCCGGACTCAACCTTGGTCGCCGGTTCGGGCGCAGGTTCAGCTCGGACGTTCGGCAGAGGGCGGGCTTGGGTCGTGGGCTCGGCCTTGGCTTCGGGCTGAGGCTCTGGTTTGGCCTCAGGCTGGGGCTCGGGTTGGGCCTTTGCTTCGGAACGAGGCTCGGCCGCGACTTCAGGCTTCGGGTCGGAAGCCTTGGCCTGACCGACACTGGGTGCCGTCAAGGGTGTTCCTTGTGCTTTTCCGCTGCCCAAGGCCTCGTGCGTCGCCGGGTGATCCTTTCGGACCTGGGTGATCCCGAGGCAAGCGAATAGCGGAACCTTCACTAAATCCAAGATGAGTGCGAAAGCCGCCGCCGCAGCGAGCGTGCTGACCACCACGAAGACCGGCAAGGGCGACATGGCGATTCCGCCAACGGCCAGCGTCGAAGCGATCGCGATATCGGCAACGGACGACACCATAAGCCAGACGCTCGGACGAGAACCCCACAAGTGCCGGCGTTCGCGAATGGCATAGATTGTCGCTTGGCTACCGAATACGAGGACGAGGAAGGCGATCGTCCTCAGTGGCCCGGTTCCGAGATGCATGCCAAATTTGCCCACCGCCAGGGCGCCGGTGCAAAAGGTGAGCATGCAAGCACCTAAGGAGGCGCCTGCCATCGTCAAGCGGCCGATGCGCCATGCATTCGGCATTGGGGACGGCCGCACATTGTCTGTCGTCAGGGACATGGAGAGGAAATCGCCGGTGATCATTACTATTACCATGAGCAGCGGAGTAAGAATTGCTTGCCCGGTCATGACCAAGCCGGCGATAAGGAAGAGCACCGTCACGATTTTCTTGGCGATGGAGTTCAGCGTGTAGGTCTGGATCCGCTGGAATGTTATTCTCCCTTCCTTGACCGCAGCGACGATGCCGGCGAGTCCAGACTCGGTCAGCACCATGCCGGCGGCCGATTTGGCGACGTCGGTCGCCGTCGAGACCGCGATTCCAATCTGCGCCTGGCGCAACGCCGGGGCGTCATTGGCGCCGTCGCCGCACATGCCGACGGTGTGGCCGCCCTTCTGAAACGCTTTGACGAGCTTGTACTTGTCCTCCGGGAGGACGCCGGCGAAGACCGCGAATTGCTCGGGGTGGACGCTGTCGGGGATTGGGCCCGGCGGACAGATGGCACCTTCGAGGCCCACTGCATGGGCGACAATCGCAGCGGTTGCCGGCGCGTCGCCGGTCACCATTACGGTGCGAACGCCTAACCCGCGCAGCTCCGTCACGAGTGCCGTCGAGTCTGGGCGAGGCGGATCGCTGAGGGCAATGAGCCCTGCCAGCTTCATTGCCGACGGTGCCCCTGCCGCCACCGCGAGAACCCGGAAGCCCTGCCCCTCGAGTTGCTTCGCCGCGGCGGTCGCGGCTGGCGACGGATGTGCGAGCCCAGTGACTACTGCAAAAGCGCCCTTCACGATACGCTGCGTGCCCCCGCTCGAATCCATTGTGGTTGCCTCGGACATCTTCTTCGCCGGATCGAAGGGCTCGAACTTGACCAATGTCGACGCGTCGGAGACGCCCTTGGTCGATGCGGCCGAGCGAATGGCCGCATCGACCGGGTCCTGCCCGCCGTCCGCGCTCGCCAATGCGGCCAGCGCCAGAACGTGCGCCTCGTCGAACCCAGGCAGGGGATGAACCGTCGTCACCGTCAGCGCGTTCTGGGTCAGCGTGCCGGTCTTGTCGGCACACAGCACATCCGTCGTTCCTGCTTCATCCACCGCAGTCAGCCGAGTCAGGAGCACGCCGAGCTTGGCCAAGGCCCGAGCGCCAAGCGCCGCCGCCAAGGTGAACGTGGCCGGCAGCGCGACCGGAATCGACGCCAGGACGGCCGTCAGGATGAGAGGGATGACTTCGGCGAGCGGCATCTTGAGAAACCACGCATAGCCGATCAGCGCCAAGATAACCACGCCATTGAATGCGGCGAGGTTGCGCACCACGCGCAGAACTGCCTTTTGCTGCGAGCTCACGACGTGGGCAGTGCGAACTAGCTCAGCGGTGCGGCCGAACTTGGTGCGTGCTCCGGTAGCGGTGACTTCTGCCACCGCCTCGCCACGCCGTACCAACGCACCGGCGTAGGTCTGCGCGCCCGCGCCGGCTTCGATGGGAACCGATTCGCCGGTAAGCATGGATTGGTCGAGCAGGACTTCCCCGCCGGTGAGGTGCACATCGGCGGCCACCACGCCGCCGAGCGAAAGCTTCACTACGTCGCCCGGCACGAGCTGCGCCGCTGGTATGGTTTTCCAGGCGCCGTCGCGCCGGACGGACGCGCTCAACGCGAGCCTGGACTTCAGCGCGGCAAGAGTTGCCTGGGCGCGGCTTTCCTGAAAGAGTCCGAGTGCGGCATTGAAAATCAGGAGACCGCCGATGATCACAGCCTCGACATACTTGCCGAGCACCAGTTCGAGGACGATCGCCGCCTCGAGCATCCATGGAACCGGTGCCCAGAATTTGTCGAGAGCCATGCGCAATGGGTGCACGCTTGTATCCGGCATCGCGTTGGGGCCGAACTTCTCCAGCCGTTTCTGCGCCTCGGCTTGAGTGAGGCCGAGCGATGTCGATCCCAGCTTTTTCTCCACCTCTGGCAGGGGTGATGAGTTCAGATCTTGCTGTGCATTGGGCCCCAAGTCGGGCTTCGTTGCGGGAATTTTGGGCGCGTCGGGAGCGGGATTCATTGCAGCAGTCTCTTTGTGTTTGCTATGTCGCAAGCTTCACGAGTCGCAGGACTAACCGCTCGCTTACTACGCGCCGCTGCGCCGCGTCCCGAAAAACTTCTGTAGTTCGTCGATGCCGCTCGCGTCGGCGCCCTAGCACCACGCCTGAAGTTGCGCCAAGAGCGAATCATGCATCTCTCGTCCAATCGTCCGTCACCGCCCCAATGGTCGACGTAGAATTTCGCTACGCGTCACATCTTGCTCTGGGTTTTTGCCAAATGCGCATTCGACCGAAACCGCTATATCGCATTTGACCTACTCTAAGTTGGACAACGGGTTGCGGTAAAAGTGTCGGAAGATTTGACACTGCCGGGGGCGCGACAGCGACTGCCAATGCGGGCCTAATGGCTCGACATTACGGCTTCACCTTTCGTTTCCTCCGCCCAGTACGCGGGTCGTCCATAATGCTTGTAGATGCCGATCTCCTGGTCCCGATCAAGTTGCGTCGACGAATCATAGGGAGGGGCGTCTTTTACTGCTTGCCGAGTCAGATTAACGGAGACCGTGGCGTCGGGCCACCTCACATCCCTGATCCATTGCGGCGCGATGAGCACCTCATAACCGAGCCACCAGTTGCCCGTGTCCACAATGAGGTAGCGAACGGCCCATGTTTCCTACTCTACGAGCACGCCTTGGACGTGCCCAATCTCACCGTCGGACGCCTCGATGTGATAGCCAACGACCACCTTACAGCTGCGCAGGTGGTGATCGTCATTCTGGTGCCGGCTACGGCAACTACAACGAACAGGATCGAGACGCCACGCCAATCGCGGCTGCGCGCATGCGCAACGCCCACAGCCGCTAGAGCAGCGTCAAGACCGGTGGCATTTTGCACGACGCGCTTAATGGCAGGTTCAGCCATTGAGTGGACTCTATCTACCCGCCGTACTGCGTTTGCCAGTTGCCGCCTTGGATTCGTGCCAGATCGTGCGCCAGAGCAAGAAACGCGCGAAGTGCCGGGCGCGACGCAATATCCTGATTGATTTCCTTCAACAAAGTGTGTTTCACAATGGTCACTCGTCATCTTTGACGGCACTACCTCAACAACTACACAGTTCGCTCCAACTGGCATTGTCTGTCTGTGCGAGAGCGTACATAAACGGCTTGGTCGCCCAAAGAAAAGGCTCCGTCACGTGGCCGCCAATGGCCGCCGGACGGCGTGTCCGGTGGACTTGGCGTTCAATGGGCAGATCAAGCGCTTTCGAGGGCTATCGCAGTGATTGCCGGTGTCGGCGCAATCTGAAGCGGCCTCATTCGGTAATGGACCTCCTATGAGGGAAGAAGGACGCGGCGATACGAGGCGCGCAGCCCGGTGGCCAGGCTGGCGATGAGCTCGGGGTTCAGCCACTTGAGCCTGTCACTTGATCGAGCGCACGAACAGGCTGCGCCAGTCGAAATACTGGTCGTAACACCATGCAACCGCACGGAGCATCCTCAGGCCAAAAATTCTTAGGTGCGGTAGCGCACGGACCCGATGCACCATTGCGCATAATTTTGTGGAGTGCAACTAGCATGTGGAGCGCTGAAGATGAATCCAATCACATCGTTCTTGGTCTTTGTTCTTCTCCTCGCGGGCCTCGCAGTCGGCTACTGGATGAACCCCTATCTTGCGTTCGTGTTCTTCGTTGCCGCGGCCATCATCGCCCTCTCGCTGAAGATGGCCAACGCATGGCAGAAATTCGTGATCCTGAGGATGGGCAAGCTCCAAAGTGTCAAGGGGGCAGGCATGTTCGCGATCATACCGATCCTCGATAATGTGGTCGCGGTCATCGACGGGCGCATTCAGACCACAGCTTTTAACGCTGAACAGGCGCTCACGAAGGACACGGTTCCGGTCAATGTCGATGCGATCATCTTCTGGCACGTTCACGATGCCGAAAAAGCAGCGTTGGCCATCACCAATTACCGCGAAGCCATTGACCGGGTGGCGCAGACCTCGCTGCGCGAGATGATCGGCTCCTCGATGTTGGCTGCGCTGTTGTCCGACCGCAAAGAGGCCGATGAGCAACTAAAGATTGAGATTGGCCAAAAAACCGCTCCATGGGGTATATCGGTGAGCTCTGTAGAGATCCGCGACGTCGCTATTCCGGTGGCCCTGCAGGATGCCATGTCACGTCAGGCCCAGGCCGAGCGGGAGAAGCAGGCTCGGGTTATTCTCGGATCAGCCGAGGCCGCCATCGCTGGGAAGTTTGTCGAGGCGGCCGATATCTATGCCGGCCATCCCGTGGCGCTGCAACTTCGAGCGATGAATATTATTTATGAAACCACGAAGGAACGAGGGGCCACGATCCTGATGCCAAGTTCGATGGTCGATAGTCTGAATCCGTCTGCGACGACTCTGGCGCTTGCACTCGCGAGCAAAGGCGTGCCTGACCCGGAGGTCCCTCGGCCGCCTAAGGTCGCGGCCTGATCGCAGCTGAAGTTGAAGCAATGTGGTACACGGCTAGTAAGCCATTTTCCAAATAGACGGATCTATTTCTGAATGCCTGAGGAAAGGGTATATGAATATTGCTTACACTTTACCGAGTCCTAACACCACGGACATCGCGCTTTCTGACGTTGCATACCCAGAAGACCATTGGATCGAGATGCTTCGCGATGGTACGCACGTGATGATTCGGCCAATTCATAAGCAGGATATTGAATTGGAGCGCCGCTTCATTGAAACACTCTCACCGCGATCACGCCGCTTTCGCTTTCTTGAAGTAGTGAACTCACCCAGCGAAGTGATGCTTCGCAGGCTGACTGCTATCGACCCTGCCACTGACGCGGCTTTTGTGGCATTAGTCGCCATCGGCGCGGAAAAGCGCGAAATTGGTGTTGCTCGCTTTAGCGCGCGACCCGATGGGACAGATTGCGAATTTGCAGTCACCGTTAGCGATGAGTGGCAGAACAAGGGGCTGGGAACTTTGCTGATGCAGCGACTGATCGCCGTCGCGCGAGCGCGCGGCATTAAGGCTATGCATTCAAGTGACGCCTCGGACAATGACTTGATGCAAAAATTCGCCGAGCACCTGAATTTTCACCATGTGCGAGACCCCGAGGACGGCACTCAGGTGCTGTATAGCGTAGATCTATAAACAACCCGCGATCGAGTGATCCGCATGCGAACCCTCGTGTACGGCGGTCCGAGAAGAGGTCGCGCGAGACCACTCAAACCACTTTCAGGAATACCTCCGGAGCCTCAACGGCTTGATTTCTTGGACCTTCAGGTCAATTCACCGGCATCACCCAAGTTTCGTTTGCATGCCCAAGCAACGCCGGATTGTCGCGGCAACGGCTGACAAACTTCCGCACGGCCGGAGCGCGCCATGCGTCGCGATATGCCCGCCACGCGTCCTCGAGCGAGTCCCGGCGCAGATCCGCAGGCGCGAACGGCAGCGCATTGAGGAGCTTCACCTTGCCGTTCGGCACGACCAGGAGCATCGCTTGCGGATGTTCCAACCGCGTTTCCATCTCCGTAAGGATGTCCCACGGATAGATCGACAGCACGGTTGCAGAACGTGTTGACACCGCCCGTTCGGTCAGCGCGTCGACAGCATATCGCCAATCCTCGTCGCGGCAGGCAATTTGCTGCCAGTGGGCCGCGGCGCGTCCGATGCGCATCATCGGACCAGTGACGAACGCCGCGCAACCCAGGCTCGCCGCGAGATCAAAGGCCGAAACGATCTCGTGGACGTTGAAGCGATTGGGGACGAAGACGAATTGTGGCGCCCGGCCGCGAGCGGTCAGTCGCTTGATCGCCGCGATTGCCGCGTCGAAGCTCGATCCCGGGCGCACGTGCTGGTACGTAGCGATCGTCGCTCCATCGACGGAGATCTGGATGCATTGGACCCCTAGATCAACCAGCCGGGTGGCGGCAGTTTCATCGATTCGGCTGCCGTCGGTTTCGATCTTGAGCGCGATGCCGCTTCCGGCGAGCCTTTCGAAAAGGTCCCAGCAGTGCGGAGCACCAAGCGGTTCTCCGCCGCCGAAAGCCACGTAAGCTATGCCGGAATCCGCGATCCGTCGGGCGAGGTCGAGCGCCTCGGTGCGGCTCAACTCGTCGGGCCACGCCTTATCAGGACCCGATTCCTCACAGCAGGTGATGCAGCGTCCTTGGCAGCGGTTGGTCAGCTGCCAGGCAAGAAAAAGCGGCGCTTGGTAGTCATCGACCGAGCGCCCCTGCATCGCGCAGTTCCGTTCTACTCTAGGTAAAGCGGATGTACGGCTGGGCCATAACCTGCTCTGATACGTCCTCAAGCGTCGGCGTTTCCCATGCCTGCTTGCCGGGTAATGCGACCTTCTCAGTCTTAGACGGGTCAGCGGTTGGCGCAGTCTCGATAGTCAGTTTCGGCTCGCTCATCTTTCGCTCCGTGCGTCATGTTGGCGTGGCAGACAGCAATTGCCACGTATTGGCCAGCGCGTGCCGGGATCCGTCTTCGATCGCGCGTCGCGCTTGCCTACGCACTCTATCACTCCTCCAGGCGCTGCGATAGCACCCCCACGCCTCCGCCAGTGTGCTGCTGCGCAGATCGGCGCAGATCTCAGGAAGCGCCGCGGCGACTTTAACCAAGCCGTTCGGCAGCACCAGAAGCGTAGCGGGAGGTGAATCGAGACCCGCGCGCAGCCCCTCCTCGATGTCGAACGGCACGTAACAAAGCTCCAGTTCGCCGGCGAATTTCTGCGCAAGGTCCTGCAGCAGGCTGCGGAATTTGCAGTACATTTCCTCTGTAGACTCTAACTTCTCCCATAACCGCGCCGCTGTGCCGATGCGCATGAGCCGGCCGGTATTGAACCGGAATGCGCCGAGCGCGCGAGCGCGCAGGACGACCAATTCGGTCTCATGCATGTTGAGACGTGTCGGAGCGAACGTGATCTCCAGTGGTATTCCCGCGGCGCGCACTGCACGACAGGCTGCGTGCGCCTTAGCGAGCGACGCACCCGGCCGCTGCCGTTCGTAGACTTCTTGTGTGTCGCCGTCGAGGCTTATCTGCACCGAACGGATAGGCAGGCGTGCCAGTCGCTCGGCCACGCCGGAATCGAAATGCTGACCGTTGGTTTCAATCTTGAGATGAATGCCGGCTCGGCCCAGGGTCTCGGCTAGAGAGAGAAAGTGCGGGACAACCAGTGGCTCGCCGCCGCAAAGCATTACATAGGGAACGCGGTTGCGGATGATTTCCTCCGCGAGCTGCAATGCCTGGTGGGCGTCGAGCTCATCCGGCAGTCGCTTACCCGGCGCAGATTCGGTGCAACAGTGTAGGCAGCACAGATCGCAGTCGCGCGTAATCTGCCATGACAGGAATAACGGTGCCCCGAGTTGGTCGATCCAGTTCATCCCGCAATTGGGTGAAAGTATTGTGCCAGGATTCCTCCACTGAACAGCAGGACCGCAACGAGATAGTACGCAACGATGCAGCGTACCGCATTCGCGAACTTACGCGGCAAGTCGTAGGTACGTAGTGCATGTCGACCGCTCGCAATAAGCAGAGGTAGTGCCAGCGTCGCGGAGAGACAGGCGACTGGGAAAAGACGCGCGGCCACGCCGACCGGAACCACCAGCAATCCAGCCCCCGCCAGTGCGAGATACAGGAAGACAGCGTGGCGGCGACCGAGCCGAACAACAAGATTACGTTTGCCAACCAAGCGGTCTTGGTGGAAGTCGGGAATCGCGTTGGCAACCGCGAGCGCCATGATGATGCAGCCAGGCAGCAATGACGCATAGAATGCGCCCCACGATAGAGCGCGCGTGTGCAGGTAGACGCTACCCAGCACCATCCAGGGCCCGTACGACAATCCGATGACGAGTTCGCCCAATCCCCGGTAGGCCCAGCGGATCGGCGGCGCCACGTAGAAGATCGCCGCGGCCCCTCCCAGCAGTGCAAAAGCGAGGATTGGCCACCCCCCACGAACGGTCAGATAGATAGCGACCGCCAGTCCGCCCGCGAATGCTGCGATCCCGACCCAGAGCACAGCATCTGACATCGGCGGCACATCCTCCGCATTGAACACGCGGTCGGTCCCCATGCGTGAATCGAAGTATTCGTTGAAAGCCTCGACACCGACCACAGCGAGCACGACGCCACCGAGTCCGCTCCAGAAGATCGCGGCATCAAAAGCGCCCGCAATCCCGTAGGCCCAGGCTGCGCCAAGCAAGTACGGCAGCAGGCCAGCGTAGAGGAAAAACCGATATCGCACCAACCCACAAACACGAAGCAGTCGGCGCAATACTGTCCGGTCCGCGAGCGGCCCTTCGATCGACGCTGCGCTCAGAGAAACACCCATTGATGGAGCGTTTTCGTCTTGCCCGGATCACTGGCAAGCTCCTCGACGAAGTCCGCCACGCGCGGGTCGCGCCAGGCGCGCCGGAAGCTGGCCCATATCTCGTCGAGCGATTGGCGGCGAAAGTCGCCGCAAACGAATGGCAGCGCGTTGATAAGCTTCACGAGTCCGTTTGGAAGCACGATCAGAAGCGCCGCCGGGTGTTGGAGTCGATAGCGCAACTCCTCGAGCAGTCCGGCCTCGTGGAAATATACGCGCATGCGCCCGCGGTACTCCTCTGTCTTGGCGCGCAGCACGTCGAAAAATCCTTCGTACTGCTCGTCGGATAGCTCGAGGTGGCGCCACGCCTTGACCGCGTTGCCAGTGTACATAGTTCGACCGGTATAAAAGCTGTATGCGCCCAGCTCGTAAGCGAGGTCGACGACCGCTCCTATTTCATGCATGTTGAAGCGCGCGGGCGAGAAATTGATCTCGATCGGCACACCGGCGATTCGCAGATTGCGCAAGCCATCCGTCGTTCGATCGAATTCACCGCGCACACGCATGCGGTTGAAAGTAAGTCCGGTCGCTCCATCGAGGCTGACCTGTACCGCTTTGACGCTTAGGGCTTTCAACCGGGCGCAGTTCTCGACGGAAAGATAGTGACCGTTGGTCTCGATCTTGAGCTGAGCGCCACGCGCGCAAACATACTCGACCATCTCGAAGAACTGCGGATGCAGCATGGGCTCGCCGCCCGAAAAGGAGAGGTAGGGAACTTCGCAGTCCAGCAACTGGTCGAGTACTGCGAATACCTGCGCCGTGTCGAGTTCGTCGGCGAAGGCCTTGCCCGGCCCGCTTTCCTCGATGCAGTGCAGGCAGGCGAGATTGCACTCGTTGGTGATCTGCCAGGCAACGTAAAGCGGCGCAGCGAGATCCTGCGCCTCGGCCGTCGTGTGCGTCGCCAGTCGGGTCACCGGCTAACCCTCTAGGAGTCCCCGCCGCCGCAGCTCACTAATGAAGTCAACGACTTCGCGCGCAATCGCGCCATCGTGGTCGTCGAAGCGGTCCTTCAATCGCGCCGCGATTGCGTGCTCGTCGCCCCCCGCCTGGATTTCGCGCACAATCGCAGTGGCGGTCGGATTGAGCGTGAAGACCTTCTCGGACTGCGTCTCGAACAGGACAGCGCCGAACTTCTCCTCGCGAAACTTGACAAATTTTGCCAATCGCACGGCTGTTACACCCTAGACTCGCCCTAGACTCGCCCGCGCCGATATTAGCATTGACGGGATACCAAACGCCACACGAACGCGCCCCGCGTGGCTCGCGCTAAATTCGCTTCCACGCCGATGTCGGCCCGACAACTTCGATCTGGTCCTGGTGCGATGCTTCGCTCGTGGTACAGCGTGGTATTCAAAAATTTGGCCGAGCTGCGGGCTACGGTCTATCGGCTCCGCTGAATTCGCGCCACCGAATTTGCCTATGGATTCCCCAAGTAGTCACGCTTGCCGATCTCGACTCCATTGTGGCGCAAGATGTTGTAGGTGGTCGTGACATGAAAATAAAAATTGGGCAGCGCGTGGCCGAGCAGGAATTGCATGCCTTTGTAGCGCGTTTCCTTATCACCGCGCTTGATCACGATTTCCTTGTCTTCGGTGCCATCAATCTGCTCTGGTGGAACCGTCTGGATGAAGGCGACGGTTTTAGCGATGCGGGCCTTAAGATCGGACAGTGTCTTCTCGTTGTCCTCGTAAGCAGGAATCCCCACACCGGCTAGGCGCGCGACTACGCCTTTGGCCGCATCGCACGCGATCTGAATTTGCGTCGCCATCGGCAGCATGTCGGGGTACAGCCTATACGTCGGTAGCGTGGCAGCGTCGAGTTTCTTGGCGTCGACATAGGCTTGCGCCTTATCGAGGATGTTTGACAGGTTGCCGAGGATGTTGACGAAGCGCGGAACGCTCGCCTGATACATGGAAATAATCACGGTGAAATCCTAGAAGTGGAACAAAGAGAACGGGCGAAAGCGCATTCTACCCGGAGGCAGACACTACTCAGGTCGTCTTGAGCGGGTCGCGGAGGTCTTTCTACGACGAGCGAGGACGGGGCAGTTTTTGGCTGAAATCTCCCCTAGTTGATGGAAAGTCCAACAATGCCGGAGGGGCCGCGTAATTCCGGTCGTCGTAACGCGGCACTTTGCGAATTGTCTCATTTCTGCGACACCCGCTTTCCTTACCCGCAGCATTGTTGACCAAAGTCAGTACTTCGACCGAACGGGCGCCGGACACTAATCTCTTCTGTTGGGCAGTGCCGAATGCCGCGTGCGCGGAAGGCGCAGTGAGCTGATCTAAGTCAATTCGTTGGATCAGTCCCCGCGGTTGTTTGGTTCCAGGGTTGGCTTCGGATGAATAATCTCTTGAAGGCAATTTTGGGCCCCGGATGACGGCGCGTTGCATCGGCGGATCAAGAATAAGCGAGAGGGACGTATGGCTCCGGGCGCGATTCCAAGAATTGCCTTCGCCGTGGTCTTTCTCATGGGTGCCATGGTCGCCGGCGTTGCGGCCGAAGACCAAGCCGTCGGCGCTCAGCCCAATGCCGGCGCAGCCGCACGCATCGGTCAGCCGTATTCCGAGCAGGGGGAGAAGACTTGCCTCACCTGCCATAACTCGCACCCGGTCGATTACATCCTCCAGACACCGATGGCGGTCAAGGGCGACCCGCGCTCGCCTTTCGGCCAGGAGGGTTGCGAATCCTGCCACGGGCCAAGTGGGGATCACGCCAAAGGGAAATCGGGGCCCGACGGAAACCTCATCCTGCCGCCGATTCTGTTCAGCAAACCGCACGTCCCCTGGGCGGACATCTCTCCGGTCGCCGAACGCAACGCGGTCTGCCTGGGCTGCCACGAGTCCGGTCTGCGCATGAACTGGAAGGGTAGCCAGCACCAGAGCAACGACATCGCGTGCACGAATTGCCATCTGGTGCATGCGAAGAAGGATCCGGTGCTGGTGAAAGCGACGCAGTTCGAAACATGCTTCAGCTGCCATGCCCAGCAACAAGCCGAGTCGCTCCAGTACTCGCACCATCCGGTACGCGAAGGTACGGTCGCGTGCTCCGATTGCCATAACCCGCACGGCTCGCCGGGACCCCATCAAGTGAAAGAATTCACCGTCAACGAGACCTGCTACAACTGTCATGCCGATAAGCGCGGGCCGTTCCTGTGGGAGCATCAGCCAGTGCGCGAGGACTGCGCCATCTGCCACAACCCGCACGGCTCGAACCAGCCACGCCTGATGCTTGAGCCGCAGAACTTCCTCTGCTCTTCCTGCCACAGCGCCCAGGCCAACCAAAGCGGCGGGTCTTTCGGCGGGAGGGCTTCGATCCCGTACCACTCGCAGAACGGTAGCACCTTCTTCAATTCAGCGCTGGCCAACCAGAGAACATGCGTCAACTGCCATTCGCAGGTCCACGGCTCGAACAGCCCGAGCGGGCCTTACTTCTTCCGCTGAAGCGACGATACAAGCAGAAGGAGGTTGAGATGGTCCATCGAAATTTGCTCAAGATCGCCATAGTCGCTACCGCCGGCATGGTGTCTTCGCACGCATTTGCCGACGACACGCAGTACGGCAACGAAGTCGGGATCGGTCTAATGGGCGTCTTCGGCACTAACGCAAACCAGGCTGGCCGCTACAACGGCCTCAATACAACGGGGGTCGACGTCGTCGGCCAGTTCGCCTGTACTAACCGCGCCCCGTGGGAGTCCGACGACACGTCGTACTTCGACGCGACCGGCTACAACCTGGTCTTTCAGACCGGCCGCGGACTCGCCAGCTTTTCGTCCAACCCCGCCAGCACATCCAATAATCTGGTGAACAACGGCTCCGTGGCCGTCGATTTCGGCAAGCAGGGTACCTGGGAAGCCGGGCTTTCCTACGACGCCATTACCTACACCGGCAACGTTATCGACTCAATCTATAACGTCAACGGAGGCCAAGCGACACTCAATAGCGGCCTGATCCCGTTTGGCGGCGCGACCGCCAGCGCGCCGGGGCCCATCACGAAAACCGCCCTGACCATCCCTGTACTGAACGCCTCCGGCGCTATGCAGCCCGTCCAAACGGGCACGCGTCGCGACATCCTCGGCGGTATCTTCAAGTACATCTCTGGCGATTGGACCTTCAGCGGCGCCTTCCACCACGAGTACAAGGAAGGCTCGATGGAGGAGTCGCTCGATGGGCCATGGGGCGGGACGGCGTTTGCGTTGCCCATCGACTATACGACCGACCGTTACGATTTGGCGGCCGCCTACGCGACACGCGTGAACCAAGTGCTGCTGCAGTATACATTTTCGCGTTTTCATGACGGCAACAGCTTCGTAAACCTTCCATACCCCTTCTCGAACACCGCGGTGCCTTATCAGCTGGCGGCGGCCTATTCGACACCACCCAGCAGCAGCGCTCAGTACCTCACGTTGATGGCGGCGACAAATGTCGTTCCGAACACGCGCCTCAATCTGAATCTTCGCCTCGGCCTGGAAATGCAGGACGACCAGTTTGCGCCGGACACAGCCGATCCCAACCCTCAAGGCGCCGCAGGATTCAGCAACCTCAACGCCGCCCTGCAGGGAACGACTGCCAATTCCCTCGACGCCCGAGCCAAGGTTATTCAGGGCAACGTTAGAGTGAATTCGCAACCGATGGCCAATTTGGACGCCAACGCGTACTACGGCTACGATCGACGCCTCGTCAGCGAGAACCAGTATCAGGTCTTTACTGGGAACACCGGCGGCGCGGGCGACATGAACTTCACCAGCTCATCGTTCGTCGTTCCGCAGGAGTGGTTGAAGCAGAACGCGGGCTTTGACGTGGGATATCGAATAGATCCGAAGTCCAACACCAAGCTGACCGTCGCCTACCGATACGACGACCTCGAGCGCAGCAACGCCCAGGTCGGCAGCAGCAACACCAACACCGAATCGGTAACGCTGACGTCGAACATGGGAAACCTGGTCTATGGCAGGCTCTCCTACGAACACGCCGAGCGCAGCGGCGCTCTCAACTATCTGACGCCGTGGGCGAATCTGGAGGGACCGCCGGCCAGCGCCGCAACGTTGGCCTACTCCGGCGCCTATTACCAGGCGCCCATGACATCGAACGCGGTCAAGCTGCTGGCTGACTACCCAGCGACGGAGCAGTTGTCCGCCAGCCTGTTCCTTCAGTACAAGGACGATAACTACACCTATCCGCCCGCGGTCGCCATTGGCCCCAACGTCCCGCCTTTGACGGGCGTTGGCGGGGGCGTCAAGCAAGATACCAACCTGACCGTCACACCGAGTGTCAACTACCGGCCCCGAGACGATGTGCGCCTCTACGCCTTCTTTACGTTCGAGCGGATCTACTTCAACAACATCGGCAACGGCGCGTGCTCCACCGTCGCTCAGGCGGCCACCCCCGCCTGTTCAGGAAGTGCCGGCTATTTTCAGAACAAATACACCAGCAATGTCAGCACCGTCGGCTTAAGCGGCGACTGGAAGGTCAACGACAATCTGAAGCTGGCGGCCCAGTACATATATGCCTACGGGACCGTGATGTTCGGCCAGTACAATGGCGTATTCGTGGCCGCTCCGACACAGTCCTATCAGAACGTGAGCAACTATCCCGACATAAACTCAACGATGAACAGCCTCAGGCTGACCACGGCCTACAAGCTGACGCCGCAAATGGATTTGCTGTTCGAGGCCACTTGGAGCTATTACAGAGACAATAGCTGGTACGACACCGCGTCTTCGGTCCAGGGCGCGGGTAGTACCACCGTCTCGATCCTGACCCCGGGCTACAGTTCGCCAAACTACAATGTCGGAACACTCATGGTCGGAGTGAAATATCACTTCTAGCCAACGCCCAGGTACGAGGGCAAGGTCGATGCTGAGGCGACGTTGGCGGCCAAGGTAAGCGTTGGCAGGGGCATCCCACGGTAACGGCAACGCCGGCTGACGTCGAAACGCTGGTCAAGTGGGCCTTGCCGCTCTAGACCGTCATCCAATGAGTTGCCTACACCCATTCGCGCGTACTCATTCATCGGGCGCCGTATGTGCAATGCCCTTGTGACAATCGATGCAGGTCGCCGTCTTGGCCAGAAACTGCTGGTGCATGGGCTGCACGGAGGCGGGTTGTTTGGCGATGACCTCGGCATTGAATTGGTGGCAATGCTGACAGTTCGCAGAGTTGTTTTCCTTGAACTCAGCCCACACAACCTTGGCGAGGCGTAGCCGTTCCTTCTTGAACGCGTCTTGAGTTGAAATTACGCCGCGCAGTTCCTGGATCGCGTCGTGAAGGCCGGCCTTAGCCTTGTACCCCAGCAGTTGGGGATACCGGTCCGGGACATGGCAGTCGTGACAACCGGCCGCGACGCCGACAGCATTCACGTGGTGCCCGCTTTGCTGATATTCCTCGGCGACCCATTGCATCGAATGACACGCGCCACCGCAGAATTCGTTCGTACTGGTTGCCGCTACGATCACCTGCGTTCCGATAATGCCGCTGGCGCCGATCAGCAGCCCGACCACGAGAAGCGCCAGCGCAGACCATCGCGCACCGGGTGTCGAAAACCACTTCCGCGATCGGGCGGAAGAGCCGACTTCATTCGGGGCGTCGGGCTGTTTTTCTGTCGGCATGGCTTCTCCGGTCGGATGGCATCTACAAAGCTCAATCGCGGACTACGCCGGCATCCACCTTGCTGCAGCGCCATTCGCCTATGGGCAGGTCACCGCCGACTTGCGCAGAGGAAGATCGGCGCGGCCGATGGTTCGGACGGCAACGCAGGTTGGTCCTCGCGCCTGCTGGCGCGGTCAACCAAACGCTTGACGGATTCCCGGTCGAGGAGTTTCACGACGCGCCCATGTACTTGCACGAGACCCTCGCGCCGAAAGCGCGAGAACAACCGGCACACCGTTTCGAGCTTCAACCCGAGATAGCTTGCGATGTCCTTGCGCGTCATCCGCAGCACGAATTCGCATGAAGAATAGCCACGTGCCTGATACCGCTGCGACAAGTCAAGGAGGAATGCGGCCAGGCGTTGTTCACCGTGCAGAGTCCCAAGCAGCATCATAATGGACCGTTCGCGCGCAATTTCCATGGCAAGCAACCGGTGTAGGTTGTGTTGAAACTGGTTATTCTGGCGGCTCAAAGTCTCGATGCGCTCGAAGGCGAGCGAACAAACCTCCGTATCCTCGAGCGCGATCGCTTGGCAGCAATGACTCCCCATACCAATGCCGTCGGTGCCAATAATTTCGCCCGGCATGTGGTACCCGGCAACCTGATCGCGCCCTTCCTCAGATAGCGACACGGTCTTGCAAGAGCCCGATCGGATTGCGTACAAGGATGTAAACCGGTCACCGGCGCAAAACAGCGGCTCGCCTTTGCGCAGTCGGGCCCATGCAGTCACAAGCTGATCCATTTGTTGCAATGCCTTGGCGTCGAGCCCTTCCGATAGGAACAGAACCTGCAATTTGAAGGTTGGATTTGCCGCAGGTGGCCAAATGGCGTCCAGCATCACCTGCGGCGGTGGATTCGGGATGTCCCCGATTGGCCTGATCTTCTGAGACGCGACGGCGGCTCTCAAATCGCTCTCCAGTTTGTCGCCTACGCTTATTGCCGAGCACCTTTATGGTGCGTCTGGATACATGAGTTTCGAAGTTTGGAGCTCGCCGAACCAGTCCCTTTGCCCAGCCATTAGCCAGCGCCCGCACCAAGTGCAGAACGGGCATACACCCGCGGTAATTTAATGTGGAGGCTACTTCCATCGGAGATAGCAGTATGTGCGTTGCCGCACATAGTGTGCTGCCAGCATCTGGCAATATCGGCAATCCGACGGAAGCACATGCAATTGCGTCGCATTTTCAATTGCTTACGTTTCCGCGCCTCTGCAAGATCGAGTCGAGTACAGACGCAACACCAGCCGTGACAGGGGGCGGTGATGTATTGAACCGACCTAATGCAATTGCGCATGGCGGACGGCACCTTTACGGGCATGCTCGTGAGCATCAAATGGATCAGATGTGGCCGTAGCGGTCTTCGATGCGACCTAATTTGCAGACGGATGCGGAGACACCCAAGCCCAAAGGAAGATAGTCCTATTGGATAGGATCTTCTCAATGGATTCGCGCTCAACATTGCGCATCGGTTGAAACGACTACCTGCGCGTGAGAAAAGCAAGTTCGTTATTCTCTAAGGATTATCACGATGTTAACCATGTTGCCGCCGGCCTGGTTGATTCGCACAGCGGTCGCAGCCGTTTGGCTCTATGAGGGACTATGGTGCAAGCTCCTCCGTGGTCAACCAGATCAACTCAAGGTCGTTGAAGCGGTACCTAACCTTGGACCCCGCATTGGTGCACGCTTCCTCCAACTGCTTGGGGCACTTGAGGTGACGATGGGGATCTGGACGCTGAGTACGATCGCGCCACTGCAGTGCGCGATTGCGCAGACCGTGCTCCTTATCACCTTGAACGCGAGCGGCCTACTCTGGGCTCGTCATATCATTCACGACCCTGGCGGGATGGTGGTTAAGAATTCGGCTTTTCTCGTGCTGGTATGGGTTATGGCCGGCTTGCGGGGTTGGGCGTGACAACGTCCGCTGCCAAGACCCCTTGGGAGCGCGGTCGTTTCGACGGGCGCAAGGGACCGCGCAAGCTACTCTTCGGGCGCATGTACGAGGACGCGTCAATCGAGTGCAGCGCATTTCGGCCTGGAGGACGCGTCTTCTGCATCGCCTCGGCGGGATGCACCGCGATGAAGCTCGCGCCTTGCCACGAGGTGGTGGCTGTTGACATCAACCCTGTTCAACTTGAGTACGCGAGTCGCCGATTCTCCGGTGACCGAGGTGGGCGCGGCGTTGCGGAGCACGTAATGGCCCTCGCGCGGGCGCTTTGGCCTGCAATGGGCTGGTCCCCGTTACGGCTGCGATCGTTCCTCGATCTTGACGATCCGACGGTACAAATTAAGTACTGGCGTCAGTACCTCGATACTTGGCGATTCCACGCCGCGCTTAATGGCTTTTTCTCGGTCGCGCTGCTTCGTGCGGTTTACGCCTCGGCGTTTCTCGACTTTCTACCAACGCGCCTGGGGGCTGTCATGCGCGCGCGAATGGAACGTTGCTTTGCGCGACATTCCAATCACTCGAACCCCTATGCGCGCGCGCTGATGCTGGGCGAGTTTTCCGATGAGCCCTCACCGCCGGAGGCGAAGGCGATTCGACTTGTCCAGGCAGATGCGGCCGATTTTCTTGAACGCGCACCCGCGGGGAGCTTCGACGGGTTTGCGCTCTCGAACATCTTAGACGGAGCCGATTCGGCCTACAAAGAGCGGCTCGCTGCCGCAGTGAAACGGGCGGGCGCGCCAGACGCGGTCGTGGTGCTGCGAAGCTTTCGCGAGGCGCAGATCGCACTCGTGACAAACCATGCTGCCGAGGACCGGGCAATGCTCTGGGGGATCGTCGACGTCAGGGCCGTGACCACTCTGTGAGGAATGGTCGTATGCACCTGACCATGTCTCGATCGCGTTTATGGATCTGGGGCACTCTGGGCTACCGTAACTCTCAAAGAGAAAAATGAAATGTACCGCAAGAAAGTGATTCGCCAATCCGTCGCTTACAAGCTACTGGAGGCTTAACGATGAATCCTGCCCCCACGGATATCGATGCTCCTGCCGGGGCGGATGCCCGCACAACGAACCCCACCACCGTGATCTCGCGAGAGTCAACGTCAATAGTAACCAGGATGACGTTCGCTGCCTCGCCGACGCAAGTGTGGAGTGGGTTGCTTTTTTACGAGCAGATCACCGAGCGACCGCCGCTGCATCTGCGCCTGCTTCTCCCAGTCCCGATCGGGACCGAGGGCTCGAAAGTGAACGTTGGTGATAGGGTGAAGTGCTTGTACGAAGGTGGACACTTGCTGAAGCGCATTACGCAGATCAAGTTGAACAATTGCTACGGGTTCGACGTTGTCGAGCAGAACCTTGCGGTCGGACGTGGATTAACCCTTTCGGGTGGTAGCTACATGCTAAGGGAGCTTTCAAACGGTTGCACCGAGATCGCGGTCGCAACCAGGTACATGAGCCTCAGGAACCCCAAATGGCTGTGGAAGCCGATCGAAGCGATTGTCTGCCACATGTTCCATCGCCACTTGCTATTGGTGATGCGACGCCGGATCGAGGCACGGAACGGCTTTGCTTCCGCATGAGAGCAATTTCAACCCAACAAGCTGTGTTCCCTCTTCCGCCGACAAAGAAAACCAAATCAGGGCGATCCTGGCTGCCTGCGGTCTCGTGAGACATGGAACTAGTCTGCGAAGATGCGCGATTTAAGTTTGACCTACGGTAAAGTCGGATCGTTTTTCGTCGCACCGCCCCGGCAGATTTATCGTAGAACATTGACGCCGGTCAGCGTTTCGCCGTAGTTCAAGTCTCGAGTGCCTATTGGGCTTTACGTTCGGGTCAATGAATCCGCCCCTCCCTTTCGTGCAGCGCCCCGACGCGCCTTTCAGCAACGCTTATTGCACCTTGACCTGCAGCAGCTCCTCACCGTTCGGATCGACGATGTGAACAGCACAGGCCAGACAGGGATCGAAACTATGAATTGTGCGCAGGATTTCAAGCGGCTTTGTTGGGTCGAGGAGCACCTGCCCTTTCAACGCAGCCTCGTAAGGTCCCTCCTGCCCTTTCGCATCCCGTGGTCCGGCATTCCACGTGCTGGGCACGACCGCCTGGTAGTTGCTGATCCGGCCATCGTCGATGACAATCCAGTGGGCGAGCGCACCGCGCGGCGCCTCGGTGAAACCGACGCCTTGGGCGTGCCGCGGCCAGCTCGATGGATCCCATTGCGCCTCGTTGAAAGTGCGTACATCGCCACTCTTGATATTGCTCACAAGCCGCTGATACCAGCTCGTCATCGCGTCGCCAAGCAACTTGCATTCGAGGGCCCGCGCCGCAGTGCGGCCCATGGTCGAGAACATCGACTCCAACGGTAGGTCGAGCTGCGTCAGCGCCTTGTCAGCAAGTTCCTTGGTCGGTTCGTGACCGCTGGCGTAGAGCATTACGACTCGCGCCAGCGGACCGACTTCCATCGCGTGTCCCATCCAGCGCGGCGATTTCAGCCAAGAGTAGCTGGCGTCGGTGTCAAGGTGATCATACGGTGGCTTTGGACCGGTATAGTCGAGCTTCGTCTCGCCCCTATACGGGTGCAATCCTCGCTCTTTGCCGACTTCGTAGTCGTACCAAGCATGTGTTACGAACTCCTGGATCTGTTCGTCCTGGTTGAGGTCGACTTCGTGAATCTGATTGAGGTCACGGTCCAGAATAGCGCCGCGAGGAATCATAAAGGACTTCAAATCCGCCGATCCGTCGGCTGGGAAGTCGCCGTAGCACAAAAAATTTCCGACCCCCTCGCCATGGCCAAGCCTGAACCAATCCTTGTAAAACGATGCGATAGCGAGCGTGTCGGGCAGATAAACCTGATCGACGAAGCTCTGCATCTGTTCAATGATCTCAGCGACCCGCTGCAGACCGACCGCGTTGAGGGCCGTGGTGCCGGTGCCAGCGCCCGAATGCACGCTGATGGCCGACGGACTGCCCCCGACCAGAAAGTTGGGATGCGGGTTCTTGCCACCGAAGATAGTGTGCAGTTCGGCGACCTGGCGCTGCCAGGCCAACGCATCCAGGTAATGCGCGACCGCCATCAGGTTCGCTTCAGGCGGGAGCATGTAGCCCGGATTGCCCCAGTAAGCGTTCGCGAAAATCCCAAGCTGTCCCGATTCGACGAGCTTCTTGACGCGGGCCTGCACATCGCTGAAGTAGCCCGGCGAAGAACGTGCGTAACTGGAGATGGATTGGGCCAGTGCGGACGTCGCCTTGGGATCGGCCTTCAGAGCCGACACGACGTCCACCCAATCAAGCGCATGCAGGTGATAGAAGTGCATGACGTGATCGTGAACGAATTGCGCGCCAATCATCAGGTTCCGGATCAGTTGCGCATTCACCGGGATTTCGTACTTAAGCGCATCCTCGACTGCGCGCACGGAAGCGATACCGTGAACGAGCGTGCAGACACCGCAGATGCGTTGCGCGAACGCCCAGGCATCGCGTGGGTCTCGACCCCGCAGGATGATCTCGATGCCGCGTACCATCGTGCCCGAGCTGGAAGCGCGGGTTATAACGTTACCGTCCAGTTCTGCTTCGATCCGCAGGTGCCCTTCGATCCGAGTAACTGGATCGACGACGATGGTTTGTGTGCTCATGTGCCGGCCGCCCCGGTTCCAACCAAATTGTCGGCAACCAGTTCCAGCAAGCTACGCGCCTCCTTGTCCCATTTGAAGTGGCTCGTGGCGTCATCGAATGTGTGCCGGCAGTCTGAACAACTGGTCAGAAAGGTTGGCGCGCCCGTGTCATCGACTTCGCGCAGCTTGTTCTCCATCGCCCGGTAACGCAGTGGCGTAGCGCGGTCGATATCCACAACTCCCCCACCGCCACCGCAGCAGAAGCTGAAGGCGCCATGATTCTTCATTTCGTGCAACTCCACGCCCATCGCCTTCATCAACAAGCGCGGTGCTTCGGTGACGCCACCCTTGCGCACCAGCTGGCAAGGATCATGGAAGGTCGCTGCACCGCTTTTGACAGCACGCAATTTCAACTTGCCCAGACGTAACTGCTCGGCGAGGAATTCGGTGACGTGGCGCACCTTGAACGGTAGCGGCTTGCCGTACAGGTCCGCGGCTTCCCAGCGCAGCGCGGTATAGGCATGACCGCACTCGGGCACGATCAACATCGTGGCATTGCACGCCAGGGCCTGGTCGATTAGCCGCAGGCTTATCTGCCGCTGCCATTCCTTGCCACCCGCGTAGTAGCCATAATTCTCCGCCACCAGGCCATCGCTTCGAAACGTGCAAGAAGTGCCCAGGTGTTGCATGACTCGGGCCAGCGCCGCGACAGCTTTCGGATAGTGCTCGATATCGGTACGCGGCACGGTCAGCATTACCTCTACATCGGGCCTGTCCAGAGGGATCTCGACACCGTAGTCTCGTCCAATGGCAAGCAGCTTGTCACGGTACGGCTCTGCGCTCTCCTCTGGCTGCCCAGTTCGTCTCTGATTCGCCGCCTTATCGTAAAGCTCCATCGGCGCCAGGCCGGCCTCGAACATCGCGTGCCGCGCTTGTTCGATAAGCGCCGAGACATCAATGCCCATCGGGCAGATCAGACTGCAACGGCCACACAGGTTGCAGCTGTCGTACAGTAGGTGTTGCCACTCGTCCAGCTCGGCAGCTGTGACTTTATGCTTTAGGCCAAACAGCCGGAATACCGGAGCGAATGCGCTCGCTTCACGCTTGTAGGCCTGCTTGAATGGCTCGACTTTCCAGATTGGCGTGTACTTCGGGTCTTCGGTGGCTATATAGAAATGACAGGCGTCGGCACACATGCCGCAGTGAATGCAGGATTCGAGCCTGAACGCGCTGAGCGCACCGATCTCGTGCGCAAAGCCGCTCATGGCGCCGGCCACACGAGCCTCTGGAGTTCTCGCCTCCGCGGGTGCGAGATTTGCGCGGTCCATCGACGCGGCGCTCATGAAGTCGCTCCCTTGCGAGCAAGCAGAGCGCCGTTGATGGCGCGCGAGGGAAAGATGTAGAACGCGTGCATCAGTTTGCCGAATGGGAACCACACCAGCAACGCATCGACGCTTAATATATGTATCCCCAGAAGCGTCTCATACGGAGCGCCGATGTGGGCGGTGGCGGCGAGACCGGTGACCAGCACCAGCATCGTG
>Ga0302326_10006555_pt1 | contig 26087 bp, 19 predicted proteins | sample Palsa_T0_3_FD_202264 | JGI IMG/M metagenome (GOLD analysis project Ga0302326, IMG submission 202264) | Peat permafrost microbial communities from Stordalen Mire near Abisko, Sweden - Palsa_T0_3 | ecosystem: Environmental > Terrestrial > Soil > Palsa > Peat permafrost | place: Sweden: Abisko... | reverse complement strand
ACACCATCGATTATCAGAAACCTTACCAGGCTGCAGGGCTCGATAAGACAATCTCCTGGTATCAGACCAAAGGGAGCCACGATAATTTCTGGTTTGGCTCAAATCTTGTGAATGATTACCTCCGGCAGAGCTATATCGGTGAACACATCCTCAGACTGGGAGATGACTTTACCGATCCCAATCTTTTTAATGAACGTGCTTACTATATGGGCACAATCGACGGCAGCACATCTTACGGCAATATTATCGGTGCAGGACCGGTGGGTACCACAAGTGCGATTGCGGTTGCCGCCGATCCGAACCGTCGTTCACTGAACATGAAAGAGTGGATGGGCGAATTCTTTAATACGTCTTCAAATCCGGTGGGTCACGGTTTTACCCAGAGCAATATCGACAATAACTTTGCCTCATATAGCTTTGAGCCGAAAGCGAATATACCGATCAAAGTTATCATGCTCGACGATACACAAAGTGAAGAGGATGCCGACCTGCCCAACTATGGAAATGGCGCTCTGAATAAGGCACGTTATGATTGGCTTCTCAGTGAACTGGACAAGGGCCAGTCTGCAGGTCAGCTTATGATCATCGCAGCACATGTGCCGATAGGCGTCTTACCTTTTGGTGACGGTAAAACCGGAAGCTGGGGGCCGCACTCCTATATAAACGATTGGGACCTGATTCCTACACTTCAGAAATATCCGAATCTAATCCTGTGGCTCGCAGGACATCAGCATAATAATCAGGTTACCCCATTTCCATCACCTGATCCCAGCCATCCTGAACTGGGTTTCTGGGAGGTTCAGACGGCATCGTTAAGGGATTTCCCCCAGCATTTCCGTACTTTCGATATTGTCCGCAACACGGACAATACTATTTCCATCATTATCACCGATGTTGATCCGGCCGTCAGAGACGGCTCTCCGGCTGCAATGTCCCGTTTTTATGCTGTAGCGGCAAGCCAGCTATACAACTCGCCTACATCACTTTATAACCCTGCCGGTACTTACAATGCAGAACTCATCCAACCATTGAGCCCTGAAATGCAGACAAAGATTCGGAACTATGGAACACCGATAGAAAAGTAATTGTTCTATTTTAAGAAATGCAGTTGTCGGTGGGTCTCGAGTCCCTTCCCCCGCACAAAGCGTCGGCCGGAATGGCTCTCTCTCCGCCGCTACGCTTGCCGTGCGGAGTGGGTGTAACCGGCAAGCGCAGCTCGACTTCGAGTCCGTGCGGCGACACGTTTTTCGCCGACACGCTGCCGCCGTGGATGGCTGCGGCATTGCGCACGATCGCCAGGCCCAGTCCCATCCCGCCGGTGTTGGTCCCGCGAGAATCATCCACCCGATAGAACGGCTTGAAGAGCAGTGGCAGCGCGTTTTCCGGAACGCCCGGCCCGTTGTCGCGAACGGAAATCACGGCCGCTCCGTCCATCTTCTCGAGGCTGACGTCGATCTTGCCGCCTTGGCCGGAGTAGAAGACCGCGTTGCGCACCACGTTCTCCACCGCGCTGCGCAATAGAGTAGCGTCGCCGTTTACTTTGATCTCGCCGTCGTTCTGATAGTTGATGGTGGCTCCGGCTGCAGCAGCTTCGAAGTTGGCGTCGTGCAACACGTCATCCAACACGTCGTTGAGCGACAACGGCTCGAACTTCGGCTTCTGCTGTCCGCTCTCCAGCCGCGCCACCGTCAAAATGCGTTCCAGCATGGAATCGAGCTGGATGGTGTCCTGTTCGATACGGTCGAGCATCTCGGCGCGCTCGGGCTCGTCGGCATTGCGCGCCAGCGCCAGCGCCAGGCGGATGCGCGCGATGGGCGAGCGCAGCTCATGGGAGACGCCGCTCAACAGGTTACGTTCGCTCTGGATCTGATTGCGCAGTTCGCCGGCCATGATGTCGAAGTCGCGCACCAGGTCGGCAATTTCGTCCTGACGATTGCCCAGGTTTTCGCCGGCGCGGATATCGAGATTGCCGCGGGCCAATTCATGGGTGGCATCGCGCATGCGCTCGATCGGCTTGGTCAGGTAGTGCGCAATCAAAAAGCAAATGATGGCCGAGAAAATCGTTCCCAGTTTCAAGGTCCAGAGGAGGTCCCCGGGAATGCGTTCCGAGAGCGGTGGTGGCGTGAGTTCGGCGATGAGCAGATACTGCCCGCGGTCCGTCGTCACCCGCGAAGCCAGCACGTTGGCTTCATAGGAATGGTATAAGCCTTCCTGCCGGTCGGCGGTTGCGGCGGCCTGCAGAATGCGATCGGGAACGATGCGGCCGGTAAGCTCGTTACCGCTGCCGTCGAGCAGCCAGAATCGCGAGCGGTGCGGCAGCGAAAGACCATCCAGCAGCTGGGCTGCACCGGCCGGGCCAGCCTGCTCAAAACGTTGTGCCGCGAGCGAGGCCAGCACCGGCATTTCGCGGCGTTCGGGCTGGATCCACCAGGGATGTTCAGCAGAGATGCGGTAGTGAACACGAAGATATAGCGCGCCCAGCAAAATCGCCTGCGCCACCCAGAAGGGCAGAAAGATTTTCCAAAACAGACGGCGGTTCATGCCCGGCTCTTCTCGGGGGTTTCGGCGGCAAGGAAGTAGCCGATGCCGCGAATGGGCCGGATCAGGTCCTCGGCCGTGGGACAACCGCCCAGCTTTTTGCGCAACCGGCTAACGTGCACGTCGACGCTGCGATCGAAGGCATTCAGCGGGCGCCCCAGCGCCACTTCCGCAATCTGCTCGCGGGTGACGACGCTGCCGGCATGGCGCAGCAGAAGTTCCAGCACGTTGAACTCGACTGAGGTAAGGTCCACCGGAGCCTCCCTGCAGGTGACGCTGCGGGTAGCGAGCGACATGCTGATGCCGCCCACCGATAGCACCTCGTCATGCTCGTTGTGCGCGGCTGCGGGCGCGGGCTCGCGAGTGCGGCGAAAGATGGCGCGGACCCTGGCCACCAGCTCACGAGGATCGAAAGGCTTGGCGAGATAGTCGTCGGCGCCGATCTCCAGTCCGAGAATGCGATCGACGGCCTCGCCGCGAGCCGTGAGCAGAAGCACGGGAACGGACGACTGCTGGCGCAGCGCCTTCAAAAGCTCGAACCCGGAGCCGCCGGGCAGCATCACATCCAGAATGATGAGCTCGTGCTCACTGGAGAGCGCGGCGCTCAAGCCGGAAGCGTGGTCATAGGCGGCGTCCACGCGGAAACCTTCGCCTTCCAGGAAGCGCTTCAGCAGGTTGACCAGGGCGTGGTCGTCGTCGACGATGAGCAGGCGATTCACCGGATTCATTTTGCCTTTTCCGCGTCGCCCGTGCGGTGAAGAATTGTTTCGAGATGTGTTTTCAGGGTTCACACTTCTTAACCTTCCTTCACTTACTCTTAACTACGATTGCGGGCCCCGTCCGGTCTAATATAAGTGTTCTAATAGTACTGCAACCGATACGCCAGGTTGCAGTTAGACGGAGTTTCAAAGTTCGGTTTGTGTCAGGGCACGGCTTCAGCCGTGCCGTAGGAGCATTAGAATTGATGTTGGCTTTAGCCCCCGCGCCTCAGCGGCTGAAGCCGTCATCTTGGTACGGCTCCAACGGCACGACTGGAAGTCGTGCCCTGACACAACCTGACCTGCGACCCTAGTTGGAACGTGCTGTGATATCGGGTGTGTTGCGGTGACACTTCGGGTTGACGCAGGTCGCAAGTGCTGGCGAGGAGGAGTTCTTTGAAGACAGGGGCATGTCTTGGTACACGAAAGCGCAAAGGTCGCGCCTTCTGGTTGTCCTGCCTGGGATTGGCGGTGACCATTGCCATTTGCGCCGTGCTGGCTGGGTGCGGTTCGCAGTCGGCGACGAAGAACGCGAAAGCCAATGCGCCGCCACCAGCCGTACCCGTCGGAGTAGCTACCGTAAAGCAGGGCGATTTCAACGTCTACATCACCGGCCTGGGTTCGGTGCAGGCACTTAATACGGTTTCTTTGAAGACGCGCATCGATGGCCAGATCATGCAGGTCAATTTTCGCGAAGGCCAGAATGTCAATGCTGGAGAGCTGCTGATCGTAATCGATCCCCGGCCTTACCAGGTGGCGCTAACCCAGGCCGAGGCGAATCTGCAAAAGGACGAAGCGCAGCTAACCAACGCCAAGGCGCAGTATGAGCGTAATAAAGTTCTTTATGAGCAGGGCGTCATCGCCAAGCAAGACCTGGATACGCTGGAAGCATCCTTCGGGACCTACGAAGGCACGATAGCTGCCGACAAAGCTGCCATCGATAACGCGAAGCTGAACCTGACCTACTGCTACATCAAGTCGCCCGTGCCCGGGAGGGTGGGATTGCGGCTGGTTGATCCCGGCAATTACATCACTGCGGCCGGCGGCACAGCCATGATCGTCATCACCCAATTGCAACCGATCTCCCTGGTCTTCACCATCCCAGAGGACCAGTTGCAGCAGGTCGCACAGCACATGCGGCAGGGCACGCTGGAAGTCGACGCCTACAGCCGCGATGACCAGACGAAACTGGCAACGGGAACGCTGCTCACCATCAACAATCAGATCGATCAGACCACCGGAACGGTACAACTGAAGGCGACGTTCGACAACTCGGACAACGCGCTGTGGCCGAACCAGTTCGTCAATGCTCACCTGCTGCTGGAGAAGCGCAAGGACGCTATCAGCGCGCCCGCCAGCGCCATGCAACGCGGGCCGGATGGCACCTTCACCTACGTAGTCGACAGCAACAATACCGTCCAGATGCGCACGGTCCAGGTTGCTCTTACGCAGGGGAACACGGTCGTGATCTCTTCAGGTCTGGCTGCCGGCGACCGGGTGGTGACCGACGGTCAGGAGAAATTGCAGGCCGGCATGAAGGTTGCTCCCCAAGCTCCGGCGCATCAAAGAAGTGGCGGGACCTCGTCCGGTAATATCGGATCGCAGACATGAGTATTTCGCGGCCGTTCATTCTTCGGCCCATCGCGACGTCGCTGTTGATGGTGGGACTGCTGCTGGTGGGCATTGTCGCCTACCGTCAGTTGCCTATTTCCGCTCTGCCGCAGGTGGATTACCCAACCATCCAGGTTGTCACGTTTTATCCCGGAGCTAGTCCGGACGTAACTGCGTCCTCGATCACCGCACCGCTGGAGCGTCAGTTCGGCGAGCTTCCAGGCTTAAGCCAGATGACCTCGAGCAGTTCCTTCGGAGCGTCGGTCATCACCCTGCAGTTCAACCTGGAAGAGAATATCGACGTTGCCGAGCAGGAAGTGCAGGCTGCGATCAATGCGGCGCAGACGTATCTTCCCAACGATCTGCCCACGCCACCGATCTACAGTAAGGTCAACCCGGCCGATGCTCCCATTCTGACTCTGGCGATGACGTCGGATAGCATGCCGCTGCCGCAAGTTGAGGACCTGGCCGACACGACCTTCGCGCAAAAGATCTCGCAACTGCCGGGCGTTGGACTGGTCAGCATCAGCGGCGGGCAGAAGCCGGCGGTGCGCATCATGGCCAATCCGACGGCGCTGGCCTCCTACGGCATGAGCCTGGAGCAATTGCGCTCCGTCATCTCGCAGGTCAACGTCGATCAGGCCAAGGGGCAACTTCAGGACAGCCGGCAGTCTTTCACCATCGGCGCGAATGACCAGTTGCTCAGCCCGCAGAGCTACTCTGACACCATCGTCGCCTACAAGAACGGCAATCCGGTGCGCCTGTCCGATGTGGCCACGGTGGTGATGGGACCGGAGGACACCAACCAGGCGGCCTGGATGAATACCACTCCGGCGGTGATTCTCAACATCCAGCGCCAACCCGGGGCCAACATCATCAAGGTAGTCGACAGCATTACGTTGCGGCTGAAGCAGCTTCAGGCCAACCTGCCGGCTTCGGTGAAGGTCACCATCCTGACCGATCGGACCAACACCATCCGCGCCAGCGTGAAGGACGTGCAATTCGAGATGATGCTCACCGTTGCCCTGGTGGTGATGGTCATCTTCCTGTTCCTGCGCACCCTGGCCGCGACGGTCATTCCCAGCATTACCGTGCCGCTGTCGATTGTTGGCACTTTTGCCGTGATGTACTTGCTGGGCTATTCGCTGGACAACCTGTCGCTGATGGCGCTGACCATTTCCACCGGCTTCGTGGTGGATGACGCCATCGTGATGATCGAGAACATCGATCGCTACATCGAGGAGGGACACACCCCACTGGAGGCCGCCTTGCGCGGCGCCGGACAGATCGGCTTCACCATCGTGTCGTTGACCGTGTCGCTGATTGCGGTGCTGATTCCGCTGCTCTTCATGGGCGATATCGTCGGCCGGCTTTTTCGCGAGTTCGCCGTCACCTTGAGCGTCACCATTCTGCTTTCGGCGATCATTTCGCTGACCCTGACGCCGATGATGTGCTCGCTGCTGTTGCGGCACAAGGACCAGGAAAAACACAGCCGGCTGTACGACTGGTCCGAGCGGGTCTTCAACAACACTATTGCGTTTTACGGGCGGGGAGTAAAGTTCGTTCTCAATCATCAGACGGCCACGCTTCTGGTGACCATCGGAACGCTGATCGCGACTGTTTATCTCTACATCACGGTGCCCAAGGGCTTTTTCCCGGTGCAAGACACCGGCGTGATCATGGGCATCTCCGATGCTCCGGAGAGCATTTCCTTTGCGGCGATGACACAACGGCAGCAGGCGCTGGCCGCCGCCATCCTGAAGGACAAGGACGTCGTGAGCCTGTCCTCGTTCATCGGCGTCGATGGCACCAACACCACGCCCAACAGTGGCCGCGTGCAAATCAACCTGAAACCGCGCGATGAGCGCAACGACGACGTCACGGCGATCATGAAGCGCCTGCAGCAGGAAATCGCCGGCGTGGAAGGTATCACCCTCTACATGCAGCCGGTGCAGGACCTAACCGTGGAAGACCGCGTCAGCCGCACGCAATACCAGTTCACTCTGGAGGACGCCGATGCGAAGGAACTGCGGAGCTGGACTGCCAAGATGCTGGACAAGCTGAAGAAGGTGCCTGAGCTTCGCGATGTTGCCACCGATCAGCAGAACCAGGCAGCGCAAGCCAGTCTCGTCATTGATCGTGATACTGCTTCACGCATGGGTGTTACCGCCAGCGCCATCGACAACACGCTGTACGACGCCTTTGGCCAGCGGCTGGTGTCGATCATGTTCACCCAATTGAATCAATACCACGTGGTGTTGCAGGTTGATCCGTCGTTCAGCACCGGTCCTGGCTCCTTGAATGACATCTATGTGCCAGCTGGCAACGTGCAAACCCCTGTGGCAACCAGCGCTGGAATCTCTCCGGTGGCCAACACCAATCCCGCCAGTGTTCTGGGCTCTACGGCAGGTCAGGTGCCGCTGAGCGCCATTGCGCACTGGGAAACTACCACCGGACCGCTGACCATCAATCATCAGGGGCAGTTTCCGGCGGTGACCATCTCGTTCAATCTGGGCAAGGACGCCTCGCTGGGCGACGCCGTGAAGGCGATTCAGCAGACGGCGGCTGATCTGGGCTTGCCGCCCAGCATTCAGTTGGCATTTCAAGGTACGGCGCGGGCCTTCCAAGCATCGCTGGCCAATGAAGGCTGGCTGATCCTCGCCGCCATTGTGACTGTGTACATCGTGCTCGGTGTTTTGTATGAGAGTTACATCCATCCAATAACGATTCTTTCCACGCTGCCATCGGCCGGGGTGGGTGCAATCCTGGCGCTGACGCTGTTCCACATGGATCTCAGTGTGATGGCCTTGATCGGAATCATCCTGCTGATCGGTATCGTGAAGAAGAACGCCATCATGATGATCGACTTCGCCCTGGAGGCGGAGCGCAAGGAAGGCAAGCCGGCCGTGGAGGCGATCTACGAAGCGTGTCTGCTGCGCTTCCGGCCCATCATGATGACGACCTTTGCCGCACTGTTCGGCGCGGTCCCGCTGGCGCTGGGCTCCGGCACCGGCTCCGAGCTGCGGCGTCCGCTGGGTATTACGATCATCGGCGGATTGCTGATCAGCCAATTGTTGACTCTGTTCACTACGCCGGTGGTGTATGTATGGTTTGACCGGCTCGCACAAGCTTTGCGCCGCGTGCGCGCGCCCAAGCTGGCGGAGGCGGTGGGAGATTGAATTTTCACCACGGCGGCACGGAGATCACGGAGCTTTTGATGACTTCATTGGTCAACTTCATGGAACCTTAGCGATGATCACGATCAGCACGGGAACGCTGGAAAATCCGACTCCGTGCTCTCCGTGTCTCCGTGGTGAACAGGCAACTGCATGAATGTTTCCGCCCCAGCCATTGCCCGGCCAGTCGCGACTACGCTGCTGACCCTCGCCCTGCTCCTGGCGGGCGCCCTGGCCTATACGCAGCTTCCCGTCGCGCCCCTTCCGCAGATCGACTTCCCGGTCATCTCCGTGGGAGCATCCCTTCCCGGCGCCAGTCCGGAGACGATGGCTTCGTCGGTGGCCACGCCACTGGAACGGCAGTTCGGCCGCATCGCCGGGATCAACCAGATGACGTCGTCAAGCCAGCTTGGGTCAACCGGCATCACCATGCAGTTCGACCTGAACCGCAACATCGATGCGGCTGCCCGCGACGTGCAAGCTGCCATCAACGCGGCGCGCAATTATCTGCCGCCGGCTCTGCCCAGCAATCCCACGTACCGCAAAATCAATCCCGCCGACGCTCCGGTGATCATCCTGGTGATGACTTCCGACGCTATGACCCAGGACCAGATGTACGACGCTGCCGACTCGATCATGGGTCAGAAGCTGTCGCAGGTGGAGGGCGTGGGCCAGGTCTTCGTGTGGGGGTCGTCGCAGCCCGCCGTGCGCATCGAAGCCAATCCCCAGATGCTGAACAATATGGGCGTAGGCCTGGAGACGATGCGCACGGCCGTGGCCGCGGAGAACGCCAATCAGGCCAAAGGCTCGCTGAATGACGGCGGCAAGATGTGGATGGTCCGCGCCAACGATCAGCTGATGAAGGCCAAGGACTACAGGAATCTGGTCATCGCCTATCACAATGGCGCGCCGGTGCGGCTCAGCGATGTGGCCGACGTTCAGGATTCGTATTCCAACATCTACAACGCGGGCAGCTTCAACGGCAAGCCCAGCGTCCTCATCGTCATCTTCCGCCAGCCGGGAGCGAACGTAATCGCTACCGCCGACCGCGTCATCGCCGCGCTGCCGTTCCTGAAGGCTTCGTTGCCGCCCAGCATCAATCTCGATATTGGTCTCGACCGCACCACCACGGTCCGCGCTTCGGTATCAGACGTTGAGCGCACGCTGATCATCTCTGTCATTCTCGTCGTGCTGGTGGTTTTCGTCTTTCTGCGCGAGGTCCGCGCCACTTTGATTCCGAGCGTTGCCGTGCCGCTGGCTATTGTCGGCACCTTCGGCGTGATGTACCTGTGCGGTTATTCCCTGAATAACCTCTCACTGATGGCGCTGACCATCTCGACCGGCTTCGTGGTGGACGATGCCATTGTGGTGCTGGAAAACGTGATGCGCCACATCGAAGGTGGCATGAAGCCGCACGCGGCCGCGATCCTGGGCGCGCGTGAGATCGGCTTCACCGTGGTCTCCATGAGCACCTCGCTGATGGCCGTCTTCATCCCGATTCTGCTGATGAGCGGGCTGGTCGGCCGCTTATTCCACGAGTTTGCGGTGACCCTGAGCGCTGCTATTGCGGTCTCCATGGTGGTTTCGCTGACCACCACGCCCATGCTGTGCGCACGCTTTCTGAAGGCCCACGATCCCGGCAGTCACGGCGCTTTGTACCGCATGAGCGAGCGCGGCTTCTTTTGGATGAACCGCGGCTACAAGGTATCCCTGGGCTGGGTGCTGCGCCATCGCCGCTTCATCCTGGCCGTGGCCATCCTTATGGTCTTCCTCAATGTCTTCCTGTATGTCATCGTGCCCAAGGGGTTCTTCCCGCAGCAGGATACAGGTCGCCTTCAGGGCACCATCATGGGCGATCAGGATGTCTCGTTCTATAACATGAAGGCCAAGACCGACGAGTTCATCCGCATCGTGAACAGTGACCCGGCGGTGCAGAATGTCCTCGCCTTCGTTGGCGGTAATGCCGCCCAGAACCAGGGACGCATGTTCGTGGTGCTGAAGCCCTTGAGTGAGCGCAAGATCAGCTCCGACAAGGTGATCGCCCGGCTGCGCCCCAAGCTTGCGCATGTTCCGGGGGCAACGTTGTATTTCCAGTCGGTGCAGGACTTGCAGATCGGAGGCCGCCAGTCGAATGCGCAATTCCAATACACGCTTTCCGGTGAAAATCTGGATGAGCTGTATGAGTGGGCCCCAAAGTTGACGGCGCAGCTGCGCAAGATTCCTCAGCTCAAGGATGTGAACAGCGATCAGCAGATCAGCGGCCTGGAAGCGAATGTCGTGATCGATCGCGACACCGCCGCCCGGCTGGGCATCACGGCGCAGCAGATCGATTCCGTGCTCTACGACGCCTTCGGACAGGAGCAGATCTCCACCATCTACCAGACGCTGAACCAATATCACGTGGTGATGGAGGTCGATCCCAAATTTCAGCTCACTCCCGACGCCCTGAAGAGCGTGTACGTGATCACCGGCGCTGGAGCGCAGGTCCCGCTCGCGGCGTTCGCCCACTTTGCGCCTGCGAACACCTCGCTCTCGGTCAATCACCAGGGACAATTCCCGTGCGTGACCATCTCGTTCAATCTTGCGCCGGGCGGCGATCTGGGGACGGCGACTCGCGCCATTGACCAGGCGGAATTGGCAATGCGTATGCCCTCGTCGATCCACGGCAGCTTCCAGGGAACGGCTGCCGCGTTCCAGGATTCGCTCTCGTCGGAGCCGATGCTCATTCTGACCGCACTGCTCGCGGTTTACATCGTGTTGGGCATGCTCTACGAGAGCTATATCCATCCCATCACCATCCTCTCTACGCTGCCTTCGGCCGGGACCGGCGCGCTCCTGGCGCTGCTGCTGTTCCACATGCAGCTGGATGTCATCGGGCTGATCGGCATCATCCTGCTGATCGGCATTGTGAAGAAAAACGCGATCATGATGATCGATTTCGCGCTCGAGGTGGAACGTAGCGGCAAGTCCGCCGAGGAAGCGATCTACGAAGCCGGGCTGGTTCGCTTCCGGCCCATCATGATGACCACCATGGCTGCAATGCTGGGAGCGCTGCCGTTGGCCGTGGGCACAGGTGTCGGGTCGGAAATCCGGCGGCCATTGGGCGTTGCCATCGTCGGCGGCCTCATCGTCAGCCAGGCGCTGACCCTATACACTACGCCCGTGGTGTATCTCTACATGGACCACCTGAAGGATTGGGTGCTGTCGATCCTGCCGGGACGCAAGCAAGAGGCAAAGCGCGAAGAAGTACCGGTGTTCGCTGACTAGGGTGCACAGGGCGTATGAGAATACGTCCTAGTCTTAGTACACTCATTATCGCTACAATGTTTTTGGCAGATCAGCGTTTTGGGTACATGCCTCGTGGGCAGGTTAGCCAAGCAGGAGGTTCAATGCGGTATTGGATTTCGTATGATCTTGGATTACGCGGAAACTATGACCAACTCTACGCTTGGCTGGACAAGAACAACGCGAGGGAGTGTGGTGATAGCGTTGCAACTTTCCTTTCAAACAAAACTCGGGAACAGGTTGCGAAAGAGCTCACGCATGTTATTGATGTCAGTAGGAATCCCAGAATCTACATCGTCACGATGAAGCAGGGTGGCAAGTTCATTTTCGGCAAAAGGAAGCCTGCTCCGTGGACCGGATACGCACAAGTGCTGGAAAGCGGAGAGGAAAGAGATGAGTGACATCTGCGTGGACACTGGTTTCTTGGTCGGCCTTTACCTTGAATCGGATCAATACCACGAGCGTGCGCAGCATTGCTTCCTTGATTACTTTGGATCTGGACGAAATCGCCTCGTCATTCCTTGGCCAATCCTGTATGAAACGGTCTCCACCAGAATGGTGAAGAACAGACCGGCAATGAGTCTGATGGAGGGTGACTGGAAGCGCCTCTCGCGTCAAGGCCGTCTTCAGATGCTCTCGGACTTGCCATTCAGGGAAGGCATCATAGATGAATGTTTTGACGAGTTGGCGAAACCACGGGCTCATGCCCGTAATTTGAGTTTCGTCGACCGCGTGATTCGACGAGTGCTGTCCGATACGAATGTGCGCATAAGCGCCTTGATCACATTTAATCCTGCGGACTTCGTTGATGTCTGCAAGAAATCCAACCGGAACATGATTGTGTAGTTACGTAGGATTCCGAACCGGCGCACCGCTGGCTTCGTCCCAGGCAATCGGTTAGGTCTTATCCTGTCGCCGCCCGGATAGGTCGCTAACGCTGACTGATCTACTTCTCCTGGAACACGGCAAAATGCCCGAACTTGTCCAGATCGACACGGATACTGCATTGATCGGGAGCGATGTGTGCGAAGGAGACCCTGAATTCCGGCTCAGGACTCGGCAGCTCACCTGATTCCATTTGCACCCGCACTAAGTCCTGCTGATCGTCGTACGCCCCAGTGGTCTGGGTGCTCTTGGAAACAATTAGCGTCCACTGCTTGGCATTAGGGATGAGAAATATCGTGTAAGCGCCGATGGGAAGAGTTCTGTCGCCGATCTGGATAGGAGTATTGGCGAACAGCGTCAAGGGCTTGCCCCCGGGAGCCCACACCTTGCCGAAAGGAACCTGAAGCGACAACGGTTTCTTTGGAGTGAAGGGGACGTGCTGGTACTGCAGCACCAGCTGCTTTTCTGCGTCAAAGTTACAGGTAGCAGTTGCGGCCGTAGGGTCGTCCTGCGCGAACGCCGCGCAGGCAACGAAGAGGGAAACTAGCACAATGACGAAGGAAGTGACGCAGCGCATAGCCAAGCCTCCGAGGCGACATTGTAGCTTTATTTGCCACCCTAAGTCTGTGATATTAGCGCTCGACACTGGAAAGTCAATGACCCTGCTACCATTTAGCCGGGACTCGATGAAACTGCCGTCGGATTTTCCTCGTCTCTCCAACCAGCCACGAAACATTTTCTTGTAGGCAAACCGTCGCCAGAGAGTTTAACCAGGAGGCCGGGCAAGGTTTACCATTTATACGGTGGAGGTGGAGTTGATGGACGATCAAACTAATGAATTCGCAAGCCAGGGGGATTATCGGTCTTCGGAGAATAACATCAGCCTGGGGCTGACCATGCTCTTTGTCGGACTCGCGTTGGGTGCGTTTGCCGCTCTATTATTGGCCCCAAAGACCGGCGAGCAAATGCGCAGGACTCTGCGCCGCAAGTACAAGGATGCCCGCGACACCATGGAAGATCTCGGCGACCAAGCAAGCGATTGGGTGGACAAAGGTTCGGATTGGGCCGAGAAGGCAAAGCGGCGCGTGGCGCCGTTTAGCAAGCCTTTCCGCAGATAGCCCTAAGTGCCAAGTGGGCCGCGAAAACAGATTTCGCTGAGCAGCCGACAATCGCGCTGCGCTCACGGGCCTGTGTTCAAAGGCTGGTTGAGGCAGAATTCGTCTCGCCGTTCAATAATCTGCAGGTTCTATGGTAGGCTCTAGTGCCGCCATGGTGAGCCTGCCAATCCAACTCGCTGCTTGGGTAGTCCTGAATGGCATGCAGGCTCAGCAAGTCGCGTCTGGGCCCCACTGGCCGTGGTGGCTTCGGCTAATTGCTTTGCTGGGAGTTCTTGTTTTCATTCGCGTGGTGGTAACCTTCGTCCGCGGAACTGGCCGTCCGCGATGACCCGGGTCCTCTAGTCTCATGGGCGATTATGCGCTCCGGCAAAATATCTTTGTTATCGGGCCCCAAAACCGGGCTATAATACTGCCAACAAGAGTCTGCTCCAGCTGTTTCGGATGACCTTGGGGCTAGGACTCGGCGCCGCGCCCTCTGTCATCGCCTCTCGAATTACTTGCTCACAACTTGATGGACGCGTGCGTCCGCTCCGAACAGGGTTTCTGGCTTCCGGGGTGAAGTGATGGAATCAAGCGACCAGCATGGCGAAAAGAACCTCCTCCTGACGGCGGACACTCGAGATCAGATTGCGACCCAGGTCCGTCCTGACCGGTCCATCTTCTCTCCTGGCGATGTCATCGGCGCCCGCTACAGAGTAATCCGCTTCATCGCTCGCGGCGGTATGGGCGAGGTGTATGAGGTCGAAGATTGGGAGTTGCAGGCCAGAATTGCGTTAAAGACGATTGTGCCCGAGCGCGCGTCCTCGGCCAGGCAGATCGGCAGGTTCCGGCAGGAAATTCAGCTTGCCAGGAAGGTCAGCGACCCCAATGTTTGCCGGGTGTTCGACCTGGGCCGTCATAAAGACAAGCTACACGCGGATGTGCTGTTTCTGACCATGGAATTGTTGGAAGGCGAGACCTTGTCCGCCTACCTTCACCGTCATGGCCCCATGACCTGCGAGCAGGCGCTTCCTCTGGTTCGGCAGACGGTAGCCGCACTCGCGGCGGCGCATCAGTTGGGCATTGTGCATCGCGATTTCAAGCCCGGAAACGTGATGCTGCTGGAAACCGCGCGAGGCCCGCTGGCTAAGGTAACTGACTTCGGCTTAGCTACCAGCCCGGAGTGCGATGAGACGGTTGCTAAATCTGTTGTCGAGGTTGTAGGTACGCCGGAGTATATGGCGCCGGAGCAGCTTCGCGGCCAGTGCAGCAGCCGGAGCGATATCTACGCCCTGGGCCTCACCGTTTTCCAAATGCTGACCGGGAAGCTACCATGCTCCCACGATGCGCCTTTCAAGGGGATGGAAGCCGACGTAGTGAAGCGAATCGGGCCACGCTGGCGCGACGCGATAACGAAATCGCTGGCGGTCAATCCCGCTGCCAGGTTCGCTTCCGTAGAAGAGTTCTGGTGCGCTTTGTCGGGAGAAAACCTGCCCAGCCAAGCCGGATGGAAAGCCATCGCCGCGGGAATCAGCCGGCATCGCGCGGCCTATGCAATTAGCGCCTGTGCGGTGCTGGCCGCAATAGTCCTGATGCTGACCGGCAGGATTCCTACTCCCTTCAAGCGGCTTCCGCAGGAGAAGCATCTTGCCGTCCTGCCTTTCCAGAACATAGGCAACGACGCTTCCAATCAAGCCTTCGCCGAGGGCGTTGCCGAGAGCTTGACCAGCAAGCTATCGCAGTTGGAGCGCTACCAGAAGTCGTTCTGGGTAGTGCCGTCGAGCGACACGCGAAACGTCAAGAGCCTGGACGAAGCCTATCGCAATTTGAACGTCACGCTGGCCGTGACGGGAAGCATTGAACACACTGCGCAGGGCATCAACCTCACTGCCGATCTAGTTGATCCTAAGAACCATCGGCAGCTATCGTCGCGATCGATCCGTGTGGATTCCGCCAATCTGGACGAAATGCAGCAGCGAGTGTGGGAGTCCGTGGCTGACATGCTCGACTTACAAGTGAACTCCCAAATCAAGGAAGAATTAGCCGCGGGAGGAACGACGCAGCCTGGAGCGTATGAGTTATATGAGCAAGGAGTGGGGTATCAGCGGCGCGACGACTTGGACGATATTGATCGGGCGATTGGGCTGTTCAACAAGGCCCTGACCAAAGACCCACACTATTCTCTAGCATACGCTGGCTTGGGCAGCGCCTATGCAAGTAAGTATGCCCAGACTAAGGACCCTCAATGGATTGCGCAAGCTACACGCAACGCCGGCAAGGCCGTAGAGCTGGACGACCGGCTGGTGCCAGCTCGAGTAACGCTGGGAAAGGTGTATCAGCAAACCGGCCAGCTCGACAAGGCGCTGCTTGAGTATGGGCGCGCTATTGACGATGACCCTGCGGCTATCGATGCCGAGTATCATGTTGGCGAAGTTTACGCACTGCAGGGAAAGTATAAGCAAGCTGAAGAAGCGTACAAGGACGTAATCCGTCGCCGGCCGCAGTATTGGGGTGGCTATGGCGGACTGGGGAGCCTTTACTATACACACGGTAAGTTTGCGCAGGCGGCACAGGAGCTTCAGACGGTGATCGACCTAGAGCCGGCCAACGCGTTCGGCTACTACAGCTTGGGCGCAGCTTACATCGGGCTTGGGCGCTACGAAGATGCCGTTGAGATTCTGAAGAAGGGCCTCTCGATAGCGCCAGATTGTGATGCTTGGACCAACTTGGGCTCTGCCTATATGTACGTCGGCAAGTTTGAAGAAGCCGCCGACGCCATGAAAAAAGCCACCGATCTCAGCCCTCTTAATCATGTGCTGTGGCGAAATCTGGGCGATAGCTACGATGAGATTCCCTCTCGCCGTGCCGACGCGCGCCTGGCCTATCAGAAGGCACTGGAAACGGCGACGACGCAGCTTAAGGTCAACCCAAACGATCCGGAGGTGCTCAGCGGCATAGCGCTTTACTACGCTCATCTAGGTCAACCCAGGGCCGCTGATACGTACATGGGCCGGGCTTTGGAACTGTCTCCGAACGATAGCGATACCCTATTTACATCTGCCCTGGTGTATGAGATTATCGGCCACCGTGACCCGGCGTTAGCGGCAATTGATCATGCGGTGGAGGCGGGTTATTCGCTGGAAGAGGTTGAGAGAGAGCCTGAGCTCAGAGCTCTACGGTCTGACCCCCGTTACCAGCGTTGGTTACGGCAGACAAGGAAGGTAACAAGGGACAGCGCAGCAGCGGACACCGATACTAAGCAGAAGGACGGAGACACATATGAAGCGTGAACGTCTCACTCTCTATCACTTTACACTGTTGTTACTGACCATCGTGGGCTCATCTTGGGCGTTCGCTGATACGCCGGGCACTTGTACAAACGGGAACGGAGACTGTACCTACCAGTGCCCCACGGATGGTAGCACATGCCAAATCACGGTCCAGCGCACTGCGTCGGGGTCAGTGATTCTGCTTATGAACGGCACGGCGACTACCATATTCTGCGCCAAACCCGGAACGCCCGTGCAGTGGACCGTCGCAGATGCGACTTCTTTTGTCGACATACGGTTTGCCAGCGGTAGCGCTCCTTTCCCGCAGAGCTCAGTCTTCGCCGATTCGTCCAATCAAGCCAAGGCAACTATTAGTAGCTCGGCGACGGGATGCTATACATTCTCCGTAGCCGATTGCCCCCTCGGTTCTGGCGGTACATGCGGATACACCGATCCCAAGGTGGTGATCCACCCACCTACCCTCGTCCGTCATCATCATAAAGAGAAGAACAAAGCGACGCCGCAGCAATGATTGGCGGCACATGGTTTTTCAAAGCGATTGCGCGATAGCTGCCGCGAGTTGAAGGATGCAGTATCCCAGTTCGCGGCTCACCTTGCCGGCTTTCGCTCGCCGTCTAAGAGTCACGTGCGGGTGATTGCCTTTGTACAGCGACGGATGGGGTTTAATACAACCGGAAGTTCACTTCCACGTTGATCATGACGGGGACGGGGTGGCCGTCCTTCTTGGCGGGTTCGAAGCGCCACTGGCGTACCGCTTCCACAGCTTTCTCGTCCAGACCCATGCCTAACGCGCGCTGCACGCGGATCTCCAGCGGCTTGCCTTCCGGACTCACTACTAGCCACAACACGACGGTGCCCTGATATTTGGCCTTGCGCGCCTCTTCGGAATATTCCGGATCGGGATCGTACAGAACTTTGGGAGCGCTGACGCCGCCGCCCACGCGATAGGCGCCGCCGCCATATCCGCCACCATGGCCCGGCCCAACGCCCGGCCCGGTTCCCGATCCCACCCCGCCGCCGCTGCCGCTGCCAATGCCGCCGCCCGAGCCGGTGCCGTTTGAAGGTGGCCCCATCACCTTGGACAGAGGATCGCCCAAAGCGCCTATCGTGGGCAGCTTGATCTCAGGCGGCACAACCACCGAAGGCAGAACCGCCAGCTTGGGATTGTCATTGCGGATCACGATTGCGGGGGGTACGATCTGGTCCTTCGAGAGCTTAGGCAGCGCGCCTTTGGGGGCCTGCAACTTGTCGCGATCGCCGCCACCGCCGCCACCACCCGCCTTCGTCTTGGAGATGGCCATCGGCAGATACGGGCTAATGTCGGTGACCACGCCAATGACCTGCTGCTTGATTTCGTCTTTATGCTCAAAAACCCAATGCCCGGACCAGATTAGCAGGCCCACGGCAATCATGTGGAGGATAAACGAGTAGAGAAAGGTGTCCTTGCGCTGGGGATACAGGCCCTCACCCTCGCCAAATAGCGCGGGTATGACCTGATCCTCGGGCGCAACCTGAGGAATCGCTTCTTTCGCCGGTTTTGCAGCTGCGGGCGTAGCCATCGTTACTTACTAACAGTATAGACCCTGCCGCCAGCGAGAAGTTCCAGAAAAATGCAGGTACAACTCTGGCTCGTCCCTTCCTGGTCGCAGTTCATCACTGGAAATGAACAAGTTTATGCTTATCGATGGCGGATTTCAGGGCACGATCACGCGCAGGGCGTTGCGCCGGACGCCGAGCTCGACTGGCGTGGTGCAGATAGGTTCGCCGTCGGCGAAGACCTCGGTCACCGGATCGGTAGCGATGCGCAGCCGCACGGCCTGGAAGTATTCGACCTCCTTCATGCCGATGTGACGGCCACCATAGACCACGCGAAATAAACGCAGCAAGCGCATCTTCCCTAGCTCGCGAACGAAACAGACATCGAGCAGGCCATCGTCCATTCGCGCCTGATGCGTCAATCTCATGCCGTGACCGTATTGCGGACCATTGCCGGCGGCGATCAGAAAGCCGGGTTCGTCCATGCGGGTTTGCCATGAGCCGCCGGTTTCCACAGAGATGGTGATGCGCGGTGGATGAAAGCTTCCCAGGGTCTGCACCAGCGCTACGACATAGCCCCCATGTCGCCGGAGCCATCGCGACTGCTTCAAACTCAGGCGGTTCACAGCGGCGTCGAGGCCGGTCCCGGCGATGCAACCATAAAAAGTCGTTCGCGCGACCTCGCGCTCGGCGTCAGTCGAGCGGCGCAACTGCGATTGCATGATGCGCGTCCCCATCCGTGGCAGGTTCTGGCGCGGGCCATCGGGAACAAAGTGCAGGGTTTCCAGCGAATCCGCCTGCCAGGGAACGGCGTCGGCGGCAGCGGCGCTGCTCTTGAGGTCGTCGGGCTGTAAGATCGAAATCTCTTGCAACGGCTGAATCGTTCCCAGATCGATGCTCTTGGTATTGTGACTGCCCGCGCAGAAGAGCTGCCATGCCGCCCGCGCGGTCGCTACGCTGTCGACGCCGATGGATTGCGCAAAATCATTGCCGCTGCCGATGGGGACAACGAGGGTTGGGATTTGCTTCAGCGCCAACCCGCCAAGATGGCGATGGATGGTTCCATCCCCCCCGAAAACCAGCGCCGCGTCGGGCTGGTCTGTGGGATCCAGTTCGTTGCCCGAAAAAAGATTGACGCCCGGCATCTTGAATTGCCGGACGTCGTGATTGTTGACGTGAAGTCCCAGCAGGGCAACAGCGCGCACGGCGCTACTTTCGCACAAGTGCGATGAAAAACAAAATGCGGCTCTCCCACGGAAGACACGGAAGACGAGGAAAGCCCCATTCGACCTCTGTTGGAAAATACGCGCGCATCCGCGCTGGATTATGCGCTCTGCACCTGCCAGGCCTGCATCTCGTCAGCCGAAGGCCCGTACATGCCGGGAATCTCGATCTCATTCAGCCGCAGATAAACCCCAAGCTGGGCGCGGTGGTGGATCATGTGGCTCATCACCATGCCGCGATAGCAGGCAGCGCGCGGCATAGAGAAGATGGTGTCACCTTTGGTGTTCTTAAGGCTCCAGATCACGCCGAACGCTCCGTCGTTGGCTGCGGCAAGGGCCTCGCGGCCAGCCTTGGAATTCTTGTCGAAGGTGTCGAGCACTTCCTGGCGCGTTTTGGGTGTGAAGGGAACGAAATTGTCCATGTCGAATTCCAACACTTCCTTGGTGAATGTCTCTTTGGCCCAGCCTGGCAGTTCGGCAACGTGTCCGGCAAGGCGGTTGAGAGGCATCGACTTGGTATGCGGTTTGTAGTCGGAAATCTGCTCGGGAAGACGTTCCAGCAGCTTGCGGGTGTTCGCCATCTCCTGGTCGTATTCGGGTAGTAGCATGTCGCGAATGGCCATCCAGAGTCTCCAGCCGCAGTAGCGGCCACCGGACAAGTATAACACGAATAAAAAGCGAAACTAAATGTTTGGTCCGCCAATTTCAGACAGCGGGCGAACAAAGTCATTGCGACATAGAAACTGTCTGCACCAGGGGCTTCTCTGGACGCGGCGGCGCCAGCGCGTGCGCGGCGCGGCGGCCATACTCGATAAGCGGCTCCTCCAGCAAGTGGTAGCTGGCGACCGAAGCCACAACGGTAAAGGCAATGCTGCCGGCAATCCTCAACCAAGTCGGACCGGTCATCCAGTCGAAGCAGTAGTAAATTGCGATGAGGTGGAAGAGGTAAATCCCGTAGGAATATTTGGCGATGGCGCCTGCCGCACGGCGAATCCACTTCACCTGCACTTCGCGGAAAAACGGAATAGCCAGGCCAAGGGCAAGACACTCTGCCCAGCCGTAACCGCGGGGATCGAACAACTGATAGCCGGCATAAACGGCCAGAATGAACGGGGGCCAGAACAACCACGGCAGCTTCGGCCTCCACTTGGGGAACCCCACCTCAATTGAAACGGCGCTGTCCAAAGCTGAGCTGAGACCACATCTTCCCAAATTCCGCACTAGCGTTCATAATGGCTGATTGCCTCGCGCTTACACGTCTGGACTGTGGGTCAGACCAAAGCTCTCGTTCGGGAGATCAGGTTTCCAGGTAACTTCCTGCTATCCTGACGGATCAGCAGGTTGTGGCATACTCCAATGAATCAGAAGGAAATTAAAGAGCTCATCGAGCTTCTGGTGGAGAAGGACATCACCGAGTTCGAGCTGGAGCGCGGCGACATAAGGGTGCATGTCAAGCGTGGAGGCCCGACCGCTCCGGTCGTCCATGTTGCGCCCGCCGTCAGCGCCGTTCAGCCGCTGCCGACACAGCCGGCCCCCGCCACCAGCGTTTCGGCGCCAGAGGCTGGTGCGCAACCAACAGCGCCAGCCACGCCAGCTCCCCCCGCTCCAGGCACGGAGGCGCCTTCGGATGCCGACCTGTACATCGTGAAGTCGCCCATTGTCGGCACATACTATGAGGCTCCTTCGCCTGGCACTCCGCCCTTCGTCAAGGTTGGCGACACGGTCAAGGAAGGTCAGGTGCTCTGCATCATCGAAGCGATGAAGCTGATGAACGAGATCGAGGCGGAGGTTTCGGGCGTGATCGCCAAGATGCTCGTCTCCAATGGAAGCCCAGTCGAATATGGAATGCCGCTGTTCGGCATTCGCCGGCAGTGACGCCTATCGAGGTACTTTTTCTCACTACGGAGGCACGGAGATCACGGAGGGTTGACAAGGCTCAAAAAACTCCGTGTCCTCCATGCCTCCGTGGTGAATATTACGCAGGCGCCAGAGAAATCCTGATTTCATGTTCAAGAAAATCCTAATTGCGAACCGCGGCGAGATTGCCCTGCGCGTCATCTGCGCCTCCAAGGAACTCGGCATCAAGGCGGTCGCCATCTACAGCGAAGCCGATCGCAACTCCCTGCATGTTCGCTTTGCCGACGAGGCCATCTGCATCGGTCCGGCGCGCCTGAACGAAAGCTATCTCAACATTCCCGCTGTGATCAGCGCCGCTGAAATCGCCAATGTCGATGCGGTCCATCCCGGCTACGGCTTGCTCAGCGAGAACGCCAACTTTGCCGAGGTCGCGCAGGCTTGTGGCATCAAGTTCATCGGCCCTCCGCCGGAGGTGACGCGGCTGATGGGCGAGAAGGAAAAAGCCCGCGCCACCATGAAGCGCGAAGGTGTGCCCATCCTGCCCGGCTCCGACGGAATCATCGCCTCGGCTGACGAGGCGCTGGAGTGGGCGCGCAGCGTGGGTTTTCCCGTGATCGTGAAGGCTTCGGCCGGCGGAGGCGGGCGCGGCATGAGGGTCATACGCGATGAGCAGGAACTGCCCAACCTGTTCCACGCGGCGCAGTCGGAAGCAGCGGCTGCCTTCGGCAACGGCGATCTCTACATGGAGAAATTCATCGAACGGCCGCGCCACATCGAGTTCCAGGTACTGGCCGACGAGCACGGCAACGTGATGTGTCTGGGCGAGCGCGAATGCAGCATCCAGCGCCGCCATCAGAAGCTGCTGGAGGAATCGCCTTCGGTGAAGGTGACGCCCGAGTTGCGTGAACGCATCGGCGGCATCCTGGTGAAGACGCTCAGCAACATTGGATACATGAACGCCGGCACAGTCGAGTTCCTCATGGACGAGGACGGCAGCCTGCACTTCATCGAGATGAACACTCGCATCCAGGTCGAGCATCCCGTGACCGAGATGGTTACCGACGTCGACCTGGTGAAATCGCAGATCCTGATCGCAGCCGGCGAGAAGCTAAGCAACATCATTACCCTGCCGGTCGTATCTCGTGGACACGCCATCGAGTGCCGCATCAATGCCGAACATCCTGAGCGCTTCACGCCGTCGGCGGGCAAGATCACCGTGTTCAACACACCGGGCGGCACGGGCATTCGCGTGGACACAGCCGCTTATGCCGAGGGCGTCATCCCGCCCTACTACGATTCTCTGATTGCCAAGCTGGTGGCGCGTGGACGCGACCGCGATGAAGCCATCTCGCGCATGTCGCGGGCGCTGGACATGTTTGTGGTCGAAGGCATTTATACCAGCATTCCGCTGCACCAGCGCATCATGCGCGATCCCGACTTCCGCGCCGGCAACTTCGATACTAAATTCATGGAGCGTTTCCTCGAGCAGTCGAAGGGGGCGGCGAAGTGAAGTCTCTTTTCACCACAGAGGCAAAGAGATACACACGATTTATTTTCTAATTTCATTCTCTGTGCCTCTGTGTCTCTGTAGTGGAAATGTCCGTTCAGGCAATGAATCTACCCAAGCTCTACGCTATCGTCGATGTCTCATGCTTCGCCATGCCGCTGCGGACTACTGCTGCCATTGTTGACTACGCCCGCGATCTCGCATCCGGCGGCGCGACCCTCATTCAATATCGCAACAAAGTTGGAACGACGCGCGAGATGCTGGACGATGTGCGCGAGATCCGCCGCGCTCTGCCTGACAACGTCATCCTGATCATGAATGACCGCGCGGATATTTGTATCGCGGCTGAGTTGCAGGGCGTGCACGTTGGCCAGGCCGATCTTTCACCCGAGGGCGCTCGCACCGTGATCGGTCCCGAGCGGATTCTCGGAGTCTCCACTCACAGTCTCAAGCAGTTGCGGCAGGCCGATGCTGGTCCTGGCGATTACATCGCCTACGGCCCGGTGTTCGCGACCTCGTCGAAACGGAATCCGGATCCCGTAGTTGGGCTGGACGGGATTCGCGCGGCGCGCGCCGCCACGAAGAAGCCGCTGATTGCGATTGGCGGTATCACGCGGGCCAATGCGCGTTCCGTGATCGATGCCGGAGCCGATTCAGTGGCAGTGATTGCCGACCTGCTAAGCTCGCCGGCGAAAGTTGCGGAGGAATTCCTGCGGCTGTTGGTGTAAATTCGGATGGGCCGACGCGTGGTGTGCCGTCCCCAAGGGACTCGGGAATTTAATAGAACGCGTACCCTGCCCTGAAGGGCGGGGCTATCATCTTCCGTCTCGCTGCGCGAGACTCGGTTCTGATGGCACGGGACGGCGTCGAAACTGGCGTGGTTTCACTCGCGCCGAAGGCATGTGCTAACAACTTCGAGGTTCATTGGCTACTGAATCAAAGACTATCTCCGTCGCCTCGCGCGACGCCGGATTCGTAAAGGGCCTGGGCCCGATCAGCGCCACTACGCTGGTGATGGGCTCGATGATCGGCTCCGGCATCTTCATCGTCTCGGCTGATATTGCCCGTCTGGTCGATTCACCCGTGTTGCTGATTGGCGCCTGGGTGCTCACCGGATTTCTGACCATCACGGGCGCCCTTGCCTATGGCGAACTGGCGGCGATGATGCCGCACGCCGGCGGCCAGTACGTCTACCTGCGCGAAGCGCTCGGTCCGCTCTGGGGTTTTCTCTACGGCTGGACCCTATATCTCGTCATCCAGACAGGAACCATTGCTGCCGTGGGCGTCGCTTTCGGCAAGTTTCTCGGTGTTCTTGTCCCATCGGTCTCCTCCAAGCACTGGCTGATTCTCATCGCGCACGTGCCACCCCTGAAGGTTGGCCCGATGGTTCTGGGCAACATGGACATCGGCCTCAACACGCAAAATCTGGCTGCCATCTTGTTGGTGATTTTCCTCTCCGTCCTGAACATCTTCGGCCTGCGCCTGGGCGCGGCGGTGCAGAACGTCTTCACCATTGCCAAGACCGCCGCGCTGCTTGGCTTGGTGCTGCTCGGGCTTTTCGTCGGACGCAACGCCCAAGCCATCGCCGCCAACTTTGGCGCGAACTATTGGCGCAATGCGGGCTGGCACGTGCTGCATCCCGTGCAGGTCGGCGTCGGCGGTCCGATTGCGCTGGTCGGCACGCTGACGATCCTCGCCGTGGCGCAGGTCGGTTCGCTGTTCTCGTCCGACGCGTGGAACAACATCACCTTCACCGCAGCCGAAGTCCAGAATCCGAAGCGCAATCTGCCGCTGGCCCTGGCTTTTGGCACCGCCGCGGTCACGCTGTTGTACGTGCTGGCGAACGTCGTTTACCTCACGGTCCTGCCGCTCCACGGCGACCCGCACGGAGCCACGATTCTGGCCCGCGGCATTCAGCACGCTTCCGAGGACCGCGTTGCCACGGCCGTTATTGAGCAGATATTTGGCAGCAGCGGCGCAGCGATCATGGCGATCACCATCCTGGTCTCTACTTTCGGATGCAACAACGGTCTGATTCTGGCCGGAGCGCGCGTCTACTACGCCATGGCCAAGGATGGGCTGTTCTTCCGCAGCGCGGCCAAGCTTCATCCCAAGTACCACACGCCCGTGCACTCGCTGGCCATGCAGTGCGTCTGGACCTGCATTCTGTGCATTTCGGGCAGTTATAACCAGTTGCTCGACTACATCATCTTCGCGGTGCTGGTGTTTTACATTCTGACCATCGCCGGGCTGTTCGTGCTGAGGGTCAAACGGCCGGACGAGCCGCGGCCCTATCGCGCCCTCGGCTACCCCGTGCTGCCCGCGATGTACATTTTGATCGCCGCATTTATTGATGTAGTCTTATTGCGTTATAAGCCGCAGTATACGTGGCCCGGCCTGATCATCGTTCTCCTCGGAATACCGGTGTATTTTCTATGGTCCCGTGCGGAGCGGCACGCCTGAAGAGCCTTTCTCGGACTACAGGCGTTCGCGCCGGGTGAGAAGCTCTAAGGTTCCCATGTCGAACTTCGATGCATTTTTCTCTTCTCTTGGCATGGCATAGATACTTACAATCGGACGCTTGAGTGTCCGCCATGCCCCAGAACCCACTTTCGCTGACTGCCTTCCTCAGTCACAAATACAAAGCGCCTGCAATCAATGAGTTCTTCTTCCAGTTGTTCTCCCAGGCGGCCAATGTCGAATTTGAAGTGGATATCGGCTCAGCCCCGACGAACGTAACCCGGCTGGAACGCTTGATTCGCGATGCCGACGCATTCCTGGGCGTATACCCGTTCGATCCCGCCGACGCCCCCAATCCTTCGCCCGAGGAGCTTTTGGACGCCAGCAAATACTTTCGGCTGGAGTTGGACATCGCCGTCCGAGCTCGAAAACCGGGACTGATTTTTTGGGACAAGCGTTATCAGGGCATCTTTTCTGTCAGTCCGCCGATCTCCGAGGTCCCCTTCGATGTGCAGGAGGTGCTGGGCAAAGGCGCCAAGCCGAGTTCGGCCTCTTTCACAAGAAGCTTTCAGGCGTTCTGCCAGCGCGTTGCCGCCGAGCAGGAGTATCAACTCGAGGTCGAGGCGCCGGAGAAGACAAGCAAAAAGGTCGGAATCCTGCTTCCCTCGGAGGTGAAAGACAGCGACTATACTCGCGAGCACGTGGAGATCGTGGCCCGCGCGATCCCGAAGCCCCGGTACCAGCCAGTGGTGCTGGATTGGCCTCCCATCATCACCTCCGACTGGCTAACCGAGATCGGCTCGTACGGTTGGATGGTCCTGGACATCGGCCCGGCTACGAATGCCACCGGCATCGTGGGCTATC
>Ga0302326_10006554_pt1 | contig 26088 bp, 19 predicted proteins | sample Palsa_T0_3_FD_202264 | JGI IMG/M metagenome (GOLD analysis project Ga0302326, IMG submission 202264) | Peat permafrost microbial communities from Stordalen Mire near Abisko, Sweden - Palsa_T0_3 | ecosystem: Environmental > Terrestrial > Soil > Palsa > Peat permafrost | place: Sweden: Abisko... | reverse complement strand
TTCGAAAACAGCCCCTTAAGTTCCGTGTATTCAGGAATGTAGCCGATATCACCGGGCTTTGTCGCGCCGATCACCCTAGGGCCAGGTTGCGCTGGACTCCCGGAAGATCCCCGTCATAAAAGTCTGTTTCAGAGGCAAGAGCATCGATCAGCTCACTCCGAAGCAAATCCGCGAGTACCAAGCATATCTGGAGTGCCTAGGATATGGCCGAGGTTGTACCGCAACCTGAGGTGAATTGCTCGTCGAGAATAACTCCAAGAAACTGCCTCCCGGAAGCTTGTCATTAGCTTTGGCCGCCTTTGCCTGATTGGCGAAAAGTGGGTTCAGAGCCTGCTTTCTTATTTCTTATGTAATACGGAAGGTTATGGAGCAGCGGATTCACGAAATGACGAAAATTTTTGCGTGCTGCACGAACGCAAAGATCAAGCAAGAAAGTGGGCTACTGGAAATCCGATCTTTGCTCCTGCCCGTATTAGCAATATACGCAGTTGGTGGTAGACACTCTGGAAAGAACCGGGCACAAGCGGCAATCTCCGGAACGACGGCGTTAACGATGATCAATCTTCTATTTGCAACCCAATGAGGCTGGTATGTCGAAGTGGCTACTCGTTCTTCTTATCTTTTGTGCCGCATACGCATGGTCTCAGACTGCGCCTTTTGAATTGACCGAGTTGAAACGCCTCGACCCGACTTCGGAGACGGACAAGCAGATTCAGACCTTGCAAGATCACGTGAAGCAAGCGCCGGGCGATTTCTTGGGATATGACGGGTTAGGGTCCGCCTTCTTTCAGAAGGCCAGAGAGACCGGCGATATCGCTTATTACGACCTGGCCGAGCAGACGCTCAATCAGGCACTCGCTCTGGCACCGCAAGACTTCCGCGCCGCGGATCCTCTAGTTCATATGGCATTGGTGTATATGGGCGAACATCGCTTCTCGGACGCGCTCGCGTATGCACAAAAGGCAATCGGTACAGGCTCCGGAAATCTGGCGGCCTTCGCCATCGAAGGAGACGCTTACACCGATATGGGCGAGTACGACGAGGCCGCAACAGCCTATAACACGGTACAGGCACTTGGGCGGATGATCTCTTCGCCATTGACGCTCGCCTACATGAGTGACAGTCGCATGGCATATCTGCGCTATCTGCACGGAGATTCCGCCGAAGCCATCCGACTGATGAAGAGCGCTATCGCGGCCGCGCTTCAAACCCGTGTTCCTCGGGAAAATCTGGCCTGGCTCTATTTCGAATTGGGCGAGCGCTATTTTCAAGCCGGCGACTTCGAGAATGCCGAATTGTCCTATAGATCCGGTATCGCCGCCGCTCCCCATCACTATCGCTCTCTGGCCGGTCTGGCGAAGGTTCGAGCCGTGCAAGGAAAATTGGAAGAATCCATTCAGCTCTATCAACGTTCGATTGCAATCATTCCGTTTCCCGTGTATGTCGCTGAATTGGGCGACGTTTTCAAAAAACTGGGACGGATAAGCGAAGCCCAGCAGCAGTATGACCTCGTCGAGTACATCGGACATCTCGGCAAGCTAAATCAAGTGCTGGCCAATCGGGAGTTGGCCTTGTTCTATGCCGATCAAGGGATCAAGCTACCGGAGGCCCTGGAACTCGCACGAAAGGAATTTGAAATCCGGCACGACATTTACACATGGGACACTCTGGCGTGGGTCCTCTACAGGAATGGCCGATCCCTGGAAGCCGCCGAAGCGATTAACAAAGCTCTTGTTTTGCGGACCAATGATTCGCTGCTCCTGTTTCATGCCGGCATGATCTACCACGGACTGGGGAACGATTCTGAGGCGGAGGACTTTCTGAATCGCGCGCTGAAAATCAACGAGCATTTCCACATTTTTCAGGCTGAAGCTGCGCGCCGAACCTTAGAAGAAATTGACCACTCGCATAACCGTGATTTGAGGTCGAGCAATGCGCAAAGATAAAGATAAGGATAAAGATAACGAAAGAAGCATTCATCACGGGCTCGGATTTGTCCTCGCGTCGTTCTTGCTTATTGGCTCCGCGACCTCGTTTGCCCACCCGATGGGAAATTTCAGCGTCAATCATTATTCGAAGATCAGAATCGGCCAAGGGTGGGTTGAGATTCTGTATCTAGTGGATATGGCTGAGATCCCGACCTATCAGGAGATCCGGCAGTTCGACATTACTCCAAAGCCGGATGATCCAACCGCCTCCCGTTATCTGGATAGGCAGGAGCAACTCTTGAAGGAAGGAATCTTTCTGGGCAGCGATGGCCAAGCTGTCAGACTAGACATGCTATCTCGCCAGCTGACATTTGCGGATGGCGCCGGCGGTCTGCCAACCATGAAAATCGGCCTCGTGTTCCGGGGTAAGCTCGAGGTCCCAGCAGGCGCTCACAGACTCTCCTACTTCGATAACAACTTTCCAGGGCGCGCTGGTTGGAAGGAAATTGTGGTTCTCGGCAACGGAGTTGCGATTCTGGACAGTTCCGCTCCCAACACCGATCGCAGCCAGCAATTGACCAACTACTCCAGCGATGTATTGAACAGCCCGCCACAGCAACTCTCAGCCCTGGTCGACTTCAGGACTTCAGTCTCTGAACCGAAGCGGGGTGCTTCGGCAGGGGTAATTGGAATGTCCTCTAAAAGGCTGACTCCTCATCCAACAGGGACGGCACATCAGTTATCCGCACTTCAACCCACACGCCAGAGGCAGCGCCGATGGTCAGACGCAATTACTTCAGGTGTGGCGACTTCGTCCGACCAGAGCGACGCGCAATCCGCATCCGGCGGGGTCTTGGCATCCACCGTTGCTCCGCCGCCATTTGCAATTCACAGGCAGAATACGCCGCGCAGTCGTTTTACCGAGCTGATCTCGACGCAGGGTCAGTTGACCTTCTGGGTATTGTTCTCGGCTGCTTTGATCGCCGCTGGCCTGGGCGCGCTTCATGCGCTGGAGCCGGGACACGGCAAGACCATCGTTGCTGCCTACCTTGTAGGTTCGCGTGGGACAGCGAGACATGCGGTGTTGCTGGGAATCGTCGTTACCGCGGCACATACGGCAGGCGTATATCTGCTAGGGGCTGTGACCCTTTATGCATCGCGGTACATAGTTCCCGAGCAGCTTTATCCGTGGCTTGGGGCAATTTCCGGTCTGAGCGTTGCCGGCCTCGGCATTTTCATTTTCCTCAGACACTGGACAGGGGAAACGGGGGAGCATTCGCATGCCACGGAAGAGCGACATTCGCACTGGTTTCTTTCCCTGCTAAAGCAATCTGCGTTCGAGCAAACAATCAAGCAACCTAGGCCCACGCAACAGGTGAATCGCGGTGCGATCTCCGACGGTCCAAAGTCAGTCAAACGTGTTCTGTCGTTGCGCGAACTCTGCGTGCTGGGTATCACCGGCGGAATCGTGCCATGTCCAGCGGCGCTGGTCGTGCTTCTGAGCGCCTTCTCACTTCACCGGATAGGTTTCGGGTTGTTCTTGATTACCGCCTTTAGTTTTGGACTGGCTGCGGTGCTGGTGATCGTCGGTCTAACCATGGTCTATGCCAAACGCGTGGTATATTCCCGCGTGCGGGCTGGCGACACTGCTCTCCGCTATCTTCCCTTTTTGTCATCTGCATTCATGGTGGCGCTGGGTGTTGGAATAACAGCATCGGCTATCGCCTCCGTTCAGATCAGGCAAGGCCTGCTCTCCATTAACAAACTGGCGCCTTTCGTGACCGTAATTCTGCTGGGATTGTTTTTGGGGATGCGTCATTCCACGGACCCCGACCACGTTGTGGCGGTATCTACCTTTGTGAGCCGCCAAGGGTCGATCCGAAGCTCGGCGACCATCGGGCTCCTATGGGGACTGGGACATACCCTGACCATTTTTCTGGTCGGATCCGCGATTATTATCTTCGGTCTCGTCATCCCGCCCCGTCTCGGGCTGTCCATGGAGTTTTGCGTCGCCTTGATGCTTATCCTGCTGGGAGTACTGAATCTGACTGGTATCATGCGTTGGATTACGGAGCGACTCACTCCGACGAAAAGGGTCGCAACATCGCAACCAGCCGTTTCGCTAAAGCGCATTTCCGACGACCGTTGTAACACAGACCAAAGAGCGCCGGTCCGCATTGAACACTTCTTTGACAGGACAGTCGGAAGACTCGGTCTCTATCAGACGATCCGGCCGTTGGTGGTCGGTCTCGTACACGGCTTGGCTGGTTCCGCGGCAGTCGCGTTATTGGTGCTTTCCACCATCAAGAGTCCACTCTGGTCAACGGCTTACCTACTGGTTTTTGGTTTCGGCACAATGGTGGGAATGATGCTCATGACGGCCGCAATCTCAGTACCTTTGGCTTACACAGGGAAAAAATTCTTTAAGATAAATCGACACCTGACCGCGATGTCCGGTTTTGCCAGCGTGGCTTTCGGCTTCTTTCTTGTCTACCACATCGGTTTTATCGACGGGCTGTTCACTGCACACGTGCACTGGGTCCCGCAATAAGTAGGCGCTAGTAGGCGTTAGTAGACGTGCGCGCTGGGATCGAGACCATCTATCTCCGGGTAATGCCATCGTTACTGTGTTATATCGATGTTATCGAACATGCGAGTAGTTCTCGGCGTACAACCAAACATTAGTTGTCTCCAAATTGTAAAAAGTCTGCGTTCGCGAAATCCGCTTGCAGCCCTAACAGCGTAACTAGAGTACGTGGGCTAGCCAGAGCAACTGCGACGCGCTTTTACTCACGAGCAGTTAATCCATGGCAATGTCGACGAATCCTGCAAAAAGAGGCATTTCAATGAAAAAGCTGAAGTCAATCATGGCCTTCGGCATGGCGCTGTTCATACTGGCACCTGCCAGCCTGTTCGCGTCGAGCCATCGCGAAGCGCCCATCACGGCATTGGACCACACCGCGGATGTCACCGACTGGTACGCCTTTGTAAGCTATGACAATCCCAATAAGGTCACCATGATCCTGAACGTCGACCCGCTTCTGGAACCGTCCAACGGGCCCAACTATTTCCCCTTCGACGACAGCGTGGTTTATCAGATGCTGGTCGACAACGACCAGAGGGGAAAGCCAGGCATCATCTTCCAATTCCGGTTCACGACTCAAATCCTCCAGCCCCAGTTGCCCGTCGGATTCATTGGCGGCATCGCCGGGATCCCGCCCATCACCTCGCTGAGCGGCTCCGGTTCTGAAGGCTTGAGCCTGAGCCAGACCTACACCGTAACCATGATCAAGAATGGCGTATCGACTGTTCTGAACAACGGACAAACGCTTTACGCGGTTCCCTCAAACGTCGGTCCGAAGACTATGCCCGACTACGAGGCGCTATTCAAGCAGGGGATTAACACCCTACCCGGCGGTATCAAGGTATTTGCCGGAACCGTGGACGACCCATTCTTCATCGACCTCGGCGCCACCTTTGACTCTGTGAACTACCGCGGAGTTCCGGGATCTCCGGGAGATCCGATTCTGACAGCGGCGATCGATGGTGACAATACACACAACTACGCTCCCGACTCCGTCGGCGGCTTCAACGTCAATTCCATCGTATTGGAGGTTCCAATCACGATGCTGACGGTAGACGGCCAGAGCCACCCTGCCAGCGACAAGCGCGCTGTTATCGGAACCTATGGCAGCACGGCGCGTAGCGCACTCACGGTTCGGCGCTCTCCGAACCCAGAAGTAAACCGCGGCCCGCTTCAGCAGATCAACCGTGAAGGCAATTCGTTAATCAATGAATTGATCATTGGCACTGGTTTTAAAGATCGCTTCAGTGAGGATTTTCCGGTTCACGACTCGCAGTTCGCTAACTTCGTGCTCGAACCGACACTGGCAGGGGTATTGGCCAGCGCGGGCATTCCGGTTGCGCCCAATCCGCGCACTGACTTGCTTCTTCTGGTGCAGTACGAGCCACCCATCTGTCCCGGGTGTGGGCCAAAAGATGCAGGGCCGGTAGCCGATCTCCTGCGCCTCAACACGGGTATTCCCCCGACTCCGGTGGGCAAACAACTGCGGCTAGGCTTTATCGCCGGCGACGTGGCTGGCTACCCCAACGGACGCAGGCCGATCGATGATGTGGTTGACATCTCTCTTCGCGCCGTCGAAGGCATCCTCGTGGATTCCGCGAAGTTCGGGTTGCCGCTTGGAGATGGCGTAAACACTAAAGTAAAAGGCTTCAACAATTCCTTCCCCTACGTAATGCCGGCTAATAGTGGACGCGAGAGCGATCACATTGGGCCTGGACAAACAGGCTGCACCGGCATAGCCGGCGGCGTTTGCCCTGAGTGATGAACCCTTGTGGCCGCTGTCCGATCGGACAGCGGCCACAATTCTTACGTTGAATCCCAAAATGAGGCACGCCATGAAAAGAACGATTTCAGCACTGTGGATAATGATGATGCTTTCTGCATTGGCGGCTGCGCAAAGCAGAGCCGGTGCGGCAAGTGCGGATCTTTCCCCTGCAACGCAAACCGTCGCAGCAGCCCAAAAGGCGATCAGTGAAAAGCCGGCCGAATATGCAGGTTACAATTTTCTTGCAACGGCGCTGGTTCGACGCGCGCAGGAAACTTCCGATGTTAGCTTCTATGCGCAAGCCGAGGACGCGGTCGAGAAATCACTGGCAATGGCTCCGAACAATTTCGAATCGGAGAAGATACGAGTTGTGATCCTTCTCGGCGAACATGAATATCCCGCCGCGCTGAAAGCCGCCACGGCACTGAACCAGAAGGTACCCGACGATGTCATGGTCTATGGCCTGTTGACCGAGGCCAACGTGGCGCTCGGAAATTACGAGGATGCGGAGGATTCGGCCCAGTGGATGCTCAATCTTCGCCGCGGCAATCGGCCAGCCTTCATCCGCGCAGCCGGTTTGCGTGAGATCTTCGGCGATGCGGAGGGTGCTTATGAAATGATCGATCTCGCTTTTCAGTCGACGCCCGCAAACGAAACCGAAGAGCGTGCCAGCATCCTCACACAAATGGGCCATTTTCGGTTGGCTTCCGGCAACGCAGATGCTGCAGAGAAACTCCTCCAGCAGGCATTGACAACTCTTCCGGGCTATCCCCCCGCACTGGGAAATCTAGCCCAGCTTCGCATCGGGCAGAAGCGCTACGCGGAGGCGGTGGCCCTCTTGCAGCAACGCTATCAGGTCGTACCGCGTGCCGACAATCTCTATGACTTGGCCGAGGCGCTCCAACTGGCGGGCCGCGAGGATGAAGCGAAACGCGCATTTACCGACTTTGAAAGCAAAGCGCTGCTGGAATCAAAGAGGAAAGACAACTCCAACCGCAAATTAGTCTTCTATTACGCGGACCATGCGCAACAGCCAGTTAAAGCTTTGGCCGTGGCGCAACAGGAGTATGCCTGGCGTCATGACGTGTACACACTCGATGGTTACGCCTGGGCACTACATGTCAATGGTCAGAACGGGGAAGCCCGCAAGCAGATTGAGAGCGCCTTGGCGGTGGGCATTCGCGATGCAAAACTGTTTCTCCATGCCGGAGAAATCGCTCTCAGAGTCGGTGACGTTCCGGCGGCGAAAGGTTACTTTAAGCAGGCCGCTGAGTTGGATACCGCAGACTCGGAACAGGCGCGAAGCTTGTTGTCGAGTTTATCGGGGCCATTTGGCCGATAGGCGGCAAAACAGCGCGGATTGCATTTCTTTCCCACGTTCCTCGGTAAAACTCCCAAACTCCACAGGAGTGGACGAGTAGGGAACCCGCATCCAGAAAGGGTACAACGCAATATGCACGGCCTCAGGATTGGCGTGTCGTTCCGGCCTCTCAGCATTTGGGCCGTCCTGATTCTGCTTTGTTTGCCGGACGTGCTATGGGCAGTAGGCAATGGCCGCCTTTCAGGAACTCTGAAGGACCCGAGCGGCGCGGTTGTCCAAGGGGCAACGATCACTTTGGTCAAGACCGCGCTGAAGTCGGAGTACAAAGCGATTTCGAACGAACACGGGTTCTATTCTTTTCCAACGCTTTCGGTCGGTCACTATGACGTGACGATTGAAGCCACCGGGTTCAGGACGCAAACGAAAACGAACCTGATAGTCGACACCGACGCCGCCCTCAAGTTCGATTCGGTGCTTGCAGTGAGCCGGGTCGATGAAAGCGTTACCGTGGAGGCCCAATCAGCCACCGTCGAGACGCAAGTCGATACGGTTGCAACTCATCTAGGCGAAGTCGTAACCGACGCGCAGATGACCGCGCAGCCCTTGAACGGACGTAGCTATACCGATCTGCTCCCCATCCAGCCCGGAGTCACTCCGGTGTCGACGCTGCTGCCGAATTCCGTGATCATGGCCGGAGTCACAGGCGGTCTCTCGCCCTCCGGCGATTTGAATCCCGGAAATCTGTCGATTGACGGACAGCGAGAATCGTCGAACGGCTTCCTGGTGGACGGAATCGATGTGCAGGAGCACATGAACGGTGGAACTTCAATCATTGCCAATCTCGATTCGATCGACGAATTCCGCGTTCTAACCAATAATTTCGATCCCGAGTATGGAAACTACGACGGTGGCATGGTGACCGTCATCACCAAGTCGGGCAGCGATTCATTTCACGGCAATGCCTTTGAATTCCTGCGCAATACCGCTCTGGATGCCCGCGGATACTTCGATCCCACTCGTCCCGTCTTCCGACAGAATCAGTTTGGCGGCACTTTCGGCGGTCCGGTGAAGCATCAGAGAGTTTATTTCTTCGGAGATTATCAAGGCACACGAACCAACGAAGGCGTGGAAACGGGAGAGATTTCGGTCCCGTCGCTTCAGGATCGTGCGGGAAATCTGTCAGACATCGCTGGTTCATTGACCGGCAAAGTCAGCGGCAACAACATCGCCAGCCTGCTATCGTCGAAGCTTCATTACACAGTTACTGCGGGGGAGCCTTACTCTCAAGTGTTCCCGAATTCCGTGATCCCCACGACCGCCTGGTCGGCACCGGCCACCGCTCTGTTGCCATACATCCCCTCACCCAATCTGGGAACCGATCAATTTTCCACGTCGGCCTTTCCCCAGACCGTGCGTGACGATAAATTCTCAGGGCGAATTGACGCCAACGGCGGCCGATGGGGCGAGATTTCCGCGTATTATTTCTTCGACGATTACAACCTCGACAAACCCTATCCGGGCCAGCAAGGAGGAGCAAGCATTCCCGGCTTCGAGGCGCTCACCTTCGGCCGAGCCCAACTCGTCAGCCTGGGAGACGCAAAAGTATTCGGCGCTGGCACCCTCAATGAATTCCACATGGGTTTTCTTCGTAACGCCAACGTGATTGGACAACCAAAGGGCGGCCTAGGCGTAAGTCTAGCGGCCCAGGGCTTCGTGACCTATGGTGTTCCTGGCTTCACCGTGCAGGCACCGCAATTTGAAGGCGTGGAGAACATTGTCTTCCCTTCCTTCGTAATGGGCGTTCCCATTACCAACGAAACTCAGATCAACAACACGCTCTATTTGAGCAACACGGTTTCAAAGGTATTTGGAACTCATACCTTGAAAATTGGCGGCCAATTTCACGTCGATCAGGTGAACGAGCATCCGAACGCGACCTTCAATGGAACCTTCAACATCGATGGCACCGAAACCGGCTCTGCCTTTGCCGATTTCCTGATCGGCGTGCCCAGCACTTTCACGCAATCCTCAGGCCAGCCTTTCTACCTGCGAAATCGATATGCGGGACTGTTTGCGCAAGACAGCTGGAGGGCCCGCAGCGACCTGACGATCAACTTCGGTCTGCGCTGGGATTACATCATGCCGTTCTGGGAGAAGCACAACAACATTCAGACGATCATCCCGGGCAGGCAGTCGGTCCTCTATCCGGGGCTGCCAGAAGACTTGGTTGTTCCAGGCGATCCCGGAATCCCCGGCACCATTTCGCCGTCGAAGACGGACAACTTTGCCCCGCGCATCGGCCTCGCCTATGCGCCAAGATTTGAGCACGGAATTTTGAAGGAAATTTTTGGCGATAGCGGCGAGAGCAGCATTCGAGCGAGTTGTGGGATCTTCTACACAGCCTTTCCAGGGTTGGCGGCCGGGGTCATGTATGGCGTTCCCCCATTTGGTGATAACTACCTCAGCCCCGAGCCCCCCCTGTTTGCCACACCTTTCGTCAATGCCGCCGACGGCGGGCAGAATACGAATCCGTTTCCGCTGACGTTTCCGCCGCACAACGTCTCGGCCAAGAATCCCGACACTCAAAGTTTCGCCACTCAAATTCCCATCTCCGCTGACGTTTCCTTTTACTATCGCAATGCGGTTCCCTATACCGAGAATTACATGTTTTCTTACGAGCGGCAGATCACGACGAAAACACTGCTCACAATGAGTTATGTTGGAAATGAGGGACATCACATTCTCGCGGTAGTCTCCAACAACCCCGCCAACCAGGCTTTATGCCTCAGTCTGAGTCAACCCAGCGAAGTGGCGCCCGCCAGCCCCACTTGCGGCCCATTTGGTGAGGATGCGGTCATCACCAGCGCCAGCGGCCACGTGTATCACGGAGTGCGGGATGGCATAGGCTCCAACTATCAGGAGGATACTTGGCAGAAAACAATTGCAAATTCAAGTTACAACGCGTTGGAGACGAATCTGCGCTACATCGGAAAAAGATCGAATTTCCTGCTGGGATACACCTACAGCAAATCCCTCGATCAAGGTTCAAATCTGGGCGAACAGCTCAATCCCTCGAACGTCGAGGCGACCCGCGCGATTTCGGCCTGGGATATGAAGCATAACTTCGTCGGGAGCTACAAAGTAGATCTGCCGTTCGATCGACTTTCCAAGCGCGCTGATCACCTGACGGACGGATGGAGCATCGCCGGTACCGCCCGTTTCAGCACCGGCCTGCCCGTGACTCTCTCAGACGACTCGGATAACTCTCTGCTTGGAACGCTGGGCAATGGCGTCAACAACTACCTGCTGGATACGCCGCAGTATGACGGCGCGCCGCTCGACATCAATACCAATCCGAGGAATGGCCGGCTGGGGTTCAACAAATCCGCATTCGCCACCGAGACGCTTGGGCAATTAGGAAATGTTCCGCGACGAGTTTTCTATGGCCCGGGAATCAATAACTTCGATATGACGCTGACCAAGATTGTGCGTGTAACCGAGTCGAAATCGTTTGAGTTCCGGTTGGAGGCATTCAACGCGTTCAATCATGCTCAGTTCTATGGTGCCGCCGCGGTGGACGGGGAAGTCAACGACCCCAATTTTGGACAAGTCGTCAGTGCGGCCGCTCCGCGCCTGGTTCAGATGGCCGTAAAATTCGCGTTTTAGAACCAAATCCTGAGCAGGCCCTCCGGCGTGAAATGGCCGTGCACCCAAAGTTGTCGGCTCTGTTCATGAAGCACCTCCTGAGGCGCAATATGCGATACCAGGATGATTTAATCGACCAGCTTTTCAATTCCAGCGAAAAGCGACTGGCGCACGTTCTTCTGTTGATGGCACGTTTCGGAACGCAAGGAGTGTCCGAAATGTCTATTCCCAGACTCAGTCAGGCAACGTTGGCGGAAATGGCGGGAACAACTCGTTCGCGCGTCAGCTTTCTCGTGAACCGATTTCGGAAGCTCGGCTTTATCAAGTACGACACCGGAGAGATAGTTCATTGCTCAACATTGTTCTTCACTGTCCCGTCATTCCGTCGTATTAGAAACCTATGAACCGTGTTAGTCGTAACACCAAGAGGCCAGTTATGGAATGTTGTTAATAAAGAACAACTCCAAATTACTCGGCGTGTTTTTAGCATTAGAGCCTATCGCCAGCAGCTTCTTGCAAGTCGTTACAGACCCGCAACTCTCGCTCGATCTCGATGTACGCGATCCAGTTCCGCGCCAAGCTCGGAATGCCGGCGAGCGACATAGACCTTTCATTACACGAGTGCCCCCGCATCGGTAGAGCATACTAACGGCCTACTTTCCCCAAGAGTCAACTAGTCTGTACGCCTGCTGCAACGGCCTTCGACGTCACGCGGTTTTTCATCGCGGGGGTTTCGAAATTTATCGACTGATTAAATCAATGATAGTCAGACGACGGGCTTCATACAACTACCGCATAGTTTCGCCTGCTGCATTCTCAATGGCCTGCCACAATAGGTACACGGTGGCCCATAGGCTGAAAGACGGTGGTGGAATACCGTATTGGGATTTGCCTCCCGGAACCCGGTGAGGCGTTCGTACTCTGCAAGCATTGCTGCGAAACTTATTGTCAGGTTGCCCTGAGTAGCGGACCGGAGGGACATCACGTGACCGTACTCATCCTCGTCGAGCATCGGCATTTCGGTCTTGCAGCGCCAGCACCATAGCAGTTTCATTTGCTGAAAGGCCGATTCTACCCGCTCACGATGATGACGAAATACGAGATAGACCCAACCACCGGCCCTCCGGGTCAAGCCGTCCGGTCCCCCTCGATTTGCACCGGGCGGCCCGCAGCGAGGCGCCGTCCGCTGAGAACAAGACTAGGCTGATTGTCCCGATTATGGGTGTGCAGAATTGCACTAACCTTGGCACGGAGGACCAATCCTCGATCGCGTTAATATCCTAGGTCTTAACCTGCTAGGCCTGCTAGGTCTTGACCTTGACAAGCCCCTAGCGGGGCAAGATAATTGGCGCAAGTTCCACCGGCTAGTTCGATCTCCCCCCCTCACCGATCGAGCTTGTCAGTACCACGGTGCGTGGTTCGAAGCGAAAACTTATTACCGTCAACAGGGAGGAACCCTATGGATTCCTCGGAAACGAGCCGCGAGACGAAAGCCCACTTTTCCAATGCCGGACGGAAAGTCTGCTCCACGAAACTGGCCGCCGCAACGGCCCGCTGTGCTTTGACGCTGGCCGTGCTTTCTGCGCTGTTGCTGATTGCCGCGCGTCAAGCGGAAGCGCAAACGGAAACGGTGCTCTACAACTTCACCGGTGGCAGCGCTGGCGCCAATCCCAATTCCCGGCTTACCTTGGACGGTGATGGCAACCTCTATGGGACCACCTATGACGACGAAAATGAAGGCGGGTATGGGATCGTGTTTGAACTTTCGCCGAACAGCAGTGAAGGCTGGAACGAAACCACACTCTATACTTTCACCGGCGGGAAAGACGGTGCGAATCCAGATTTCTCCTACGTGATATTCGACAACTCCGGAAATCTTTACGGAACAACCGAATTTGGCGGCGCGAATGGAGACGGAGTTGTCTTCGAACTTAGTTCCAACGGAAAAGGCTGGAAGGAAACCGTCCTGCACAGCTTCGATTCCACGACCGACGGCGCCTACCCTGTGAACGGCCTGATCATGGACTCCAAAGGCAACCTGTACGGCACAACCAAGGTTGGCGTCGGCGGCACAACCGGAATAGTCTTTAGGTTGAGCCAGTCCGATGGTGGCTGGACGGAGCAAACCATTTACAACCCGGGCGGCGCTCTCTACGGCCAGGCAAATGCCGGGTTGACGATGGATTCCGAGGGAAACATTTTCGGTGCCGGGGTTGCCAGCGTATTCGAGTTGTCACCCAATGGCAGCGGCGGTTGGAATTCGACCGTGATTCACACTTTTAATCAGGTTCGCCAAACTGGCGAAGTCAGCATAGCCCAGGGCCCCCCAGCGCTAGACAAGAACGGGAACATCTACGGCACAACCAAGTATGTCTATCCTGACGTGGAAAATGGCTATGCGGAGGTTTATAAGATAAGTCTGAAGAAGGGAAAATGGGGAACGCCGCAGGTCCTCAAATCCTTCCAGGGTGCTACTCGCGGCACGGGCCCGTGGGACGGGGTTGTGCTCGATGCAGCCGGGAACATTTACAGCACGACAGTCCCCGCCGGCACCGGCTGGGGAAATGTTTTCGAACTGGTTGCCCCGATTGGCGCCGGGAAATACGAAGAGAAGGTTCTCTTGACTTTCGACAGCACGGACGGATTTGCGCCGTATGGCGGCTTGGTTTTGGATGGCGCGGGCGCGCTGTACGGCACGACCTTCAACGGCGGCGGATCAGGCCAGAATGGAGTCGTGTTCGAGGTCACTCCGTAGGACAAGATAACTACAGAGCCGTCGATTTTGGCTAAATTTGGGGGAGAATTTTGCAGAAATAGATCAAGGTCACTTCAATTTTTCATTCTATGGGACTTCGTCTGGCGGAGACTCAGGATTCGTTCCTTTTCCAGTTCGTCCAGCTCCTCCGCTTCTGTTCTGCGTAAATCTCCTCACCGAGAAACTCGAGCGTATCTCTTCGTCGCCGTGCTTCCGCTTCGTCCGCATGTCCGAAGGCAACGTCATCCGCGATAACTTTCTTTTTGGCTTTTAGCCATTGACGGTAGGATTCCATATCCTCGTCATGTTCTACGCGCACGTGTACCTCGTCAAATCTTCAGGCACTGACAGAATAAAAGACTTGGAAACGAGCCTCAATGGCTTGATGCGGCGTGTTTCGATAAGATTCTCGCCATGATTTTGGCCCTAGCCATGTCGCTCCGACATCTCCTGGGAGGAGCTGTCAGTTCGCTCGGTTCGCGAGTGGATCTCATCCTTAAAAATCTCGCTCTCCGTCAGCCATTGCTGGCTCTGCACGCCAGGCTGACGGGTTTTGGATTGCGCTGAAAACATTCTGGTCGGGGTGGAGGAAGCCTCTCATCTTAGTCACTCCCCAACTTGTGGTCGGGTGGCATCGGGCTGGCTTCCGGTTGTATTGGACATGGGGTTCAAGATCTCGGCGCGCGCGGGCGGGCGAAGGCAAGTGAGTGGAGAAATTCGTGCTCTGATCTTTCGCATGGCTGCGCAAAATCCAACCTGGGGAGCGCCGCGTATTCAGGTGAGTTGCTCAAACTAGGCTTCGATCTTTCGGAAATCACTGTTTCGCGATGACTCCGGCGAATTCCGAGAACACTCGACCCCATCCAACTCTGGCTGACATTCCTACGGAATCATCGCGAGGCAATTGAGCCACGGGCTTCTTCACGGTACCGACGGTCACGTTTGGCGTTCTGTATTGCTTCTTCGTCATCGGCCACAACCGGCACAAGATTCTGCTCTTCCTGGGTCACATCCAATTGAAACGCGGATGCCGCGGGTCCAAGCTTGTTGGCGGTTTCCTGCGGGAGCGTGAGGTCGGTCGCAATCACTTGAGCCCCTCGTTCTGCCAATGCCGATGCTATCGCTTGACCCATCCCTTGGGCGGCGCCCGTTACCAGGGCCAGCCGCCCTTCGTGTGTCCAGGAGAGGTTCTCATTGCTCTTCCCTCAACGACTATGCATTTGCTTTCGAGCTAGCCGTCCAGAAGAACGAACTCGGATTTATGAGTCCTTGTTTTCCGGGAAGGAAATTAGGCCTTCACGAATTCCACCTCGAGCGTGATGGTGACCTCGTCGCCGACCAGAATGCCACCAGTCTCGAGCGCAGTGTTCCACGTCAGGCCGAAGTCCTTGCGGTTGATCTTTGTGCTCGCAGAGATCGCAATTCGGGTGTTGCCCCAGGGGTCCTTCGTAGGTGGAGTTGGCCCTTCAACCGCAAAGTGGACCTTGCGGGTAACGCCACGAATAGTCAGGTCGCCTTCCAACGACAATTCTCCCTCTCCCGCGACCTTGATGCCCGTCGATTTGAAGTGCAAGGTCGGGAACTTCTCCACATGAAAGAAGTCGGCGCTCTTGAGATGAGTATCGCGCTGTTCATCGCGGGTGTGAATGGAAGCAGCTTCAATCGTGGCCTCTACGCGATCCTTCTTTGGGTCAGATTCATCCCGCACCAACACGCCCGAAACCTTGGCGAAATGGCCTTTCACATTGGCGATCATCATGTGCTTGACCTTGAACTCCGCGACGGAGTGAGCTGGGTCGATGTTCCAGGTTGTGGTTGAGGTCTGCGGTGGAGCTGCGGTGGTCGTATTGCTCATGGTAGCCTCCTTTTCATTCCATCGATGTCATGTGTATCGACATCGATATATATGATATCGAGTATACTGAAAGGGATTCATATTTTTATGGAAGAGCGCAAAAAGCCTCCGGTAGCCCTTCATGCTTGGCTGATTATGCTGAAGGCCTGGCGATCGATTACCCGCTATATTCTTCCCACAATGATGGAGGAGGGGCTAGGAGAGTCCGACTTTCGCGTCCTCGAAGTACTGCTGCACAAGGGACCGATGCCGGTCAATACGATTGGCCCGAAGGTTGACCTCAATCCAGGCTCGGTCAGCGTTGCGGTGGATCGTCTATACAAGAAGGGTTTTGTCAGCCGTGTAGAGAGCAGCCGAGACCGTCGGGTCAGAACGGTGTCGCTGACTGAAAAAGGACGGGAAATGTTTGTTCCTCTTTTTCGCCGGCACACGGCTCTCATCAAACGTGCCTTCCAGGATGTCTCTTCGGAAGAACTGCAACAGCTTGAATTGATCCTTAAGAAGATCGGTGCACGTGCTGATAGTCTTGCCGAAAAGAAGGGTCACTCTGAGGTCAAGTAAATTGGCCGATACGTGATCGAGACGTTTCTCGAACCGCGAGCCATCCTGGAATGACCACTGCCGTATCTGAACGAATCGAACAAGGAGGCCAACGCTCGTCACCGCCTTGCAACGGCGGTAGCCTTCATTAATGGGAATCGGGAAACTGATCACTCCCCGAACGCCCGCGCCTCCTTGTGACCGGGCCGCGCGGACGAGGTGGCGCGTGCTACTGGCTGACCGGATGGCTGGAGCAGCCGCAAACAAAGCGTAAAAGTTCTGCTCGCCGCCGGTTAGCGAGGAATCCGAAGTTGCGGATGCGCATAAAATCCGATTTGTCGATCAATGCAAGTCGCTCTTAAAATGCGCGGCGTTCTTGTAAACCACACCGCCCTTCATTACAAATACGACTCGCCGGACCGCTGTAATGTCTTTTAGCGGGTCGCCATCCAGGGCAATGATATCTGCCTGTAGGCCAGGCCCAATCGAGCCGATCTGATCGGCCAAGCCGAGCGCTTCCGCTCCCAGTGAATTGGCGGAGACCATCGCCGTCATCGGGTCCACCCCGCAGTCGCGCACTCGGTTAATAAAATCTTCCGCGTTGCGACCGTGAGCGCCAGCCACGGCGTCCGTGCCATAAACAATTTTCAGCCCGGGTATGCGCACTGCGCGCTTGAGAAATTCCTGGTGTGCCGGGATGAGCCCTTTCATCGCGGCAAAACCCTCTTCCGTATAGTAGGGTGCGGCGAGATACCTGTCCTTGTACCGAAGATAGGTCTCCAGCAGCAAGCCGGCTTGCGGATCAAGATAGATCCCGCGCTCGGTCATCAATTTCAGATCGTCGTCTGACGCTCCCAGTCCGTGCTCGACCTCGGTGCAACCGGCAAGAGTTGCGGCGCGAACCGCATCCCTATAAGCGTGCACAAGCGAGCGCAGGCCCTGTTTCTTGGCTTCATCGCAGGCCGCGTTCAATTGCTCCTGTGACATCGTCATCGAGCCATGGGTCATGCCCCCCGAAGCGTAGATTTTGATAAGATCCGCGCCTGCTCCTTTTTGTTTCCGAACGAAGGCGCGGATTTCATCCGCTGTCCCGGTCTGCTCGCCTCGCCCCAACAGTGGCTCAACCGCCGTCAGGATACGCGGACCGGGGAGTATGCGTTTCGCAATGGCATCGCGCAAGGGAACGTCGGTCGGCGAACCAACGCTTTGGATCGTGGTAAATCCCGCCATCAACGTTAGCCATGCATTTGAGGCTGCAGCATAAGCGGCCTCCTGCGTTGTCCCTCCCTGGCCCGCATTTTTTCCGTCGAGGCCGAAGCTCCAGGTGACATGCACGTGCGCATCAATCCAGCCGGGCAACACCGTCAGGCCGCGCAAGTCGTAATCCACGGGCGCAGCCTTCGGATCAATCGCTGCAATCTGTGAGCTTTCAATCACGATGCGAGTGTCATGCAGCACATGCCCCTTGCCATCGAGCATCGCGCTCGCGGCAATCACAACGCGTTTACTTTGCCCAAGCAAATTGGAAGAAACTCCTTGCGCCAGCGCGCTAGTGCCGAGAATGAGAACACTTAGAATGATCTCCAAGCTAAGTGTGAACCTGGAACTCTGCCGCAGCACGCAGAGCGAATACTTCGCAGCGTTCAGGAATAAATCCATCGCGTGAGATTCTCTGATCGAGTATAGCCATTTACGAGTACGCTAAACACGCAGCACTCCGGCCTCACGCAGAGCGTGTTCGGCCTCTTCAGGTCCCTGTACCTGGAATGCGGTCATCCCGGCTCTCTTTGCGGCCACAACGTTAAGCTGGCTGTCGTCCAAAAACAACGTCTCGGGACCTTCGCAACCGAGTGTAACCAGAACTTGTTGGAATGCTTCCTCATCAGGCTTGATCTTGCCGGTCAGGTGTGACGCGAAATGATGATGAAATGCTCCGATCAGATCGCGGTGCTCCATCAAGCTCGGCCACTGCAATGCATTGGTATTGCAAAGAGTAGCGCGCACGTAATAGCGAGGGACACGTCTCACCAGCTCCACTGCCCCCGGCAATATTCGTTGATTCCGACTGTAGAGCTCAGTCAAAAACTCTTCGCTGCCAACTTGCAGGCTCAGCTCGGTGATCATCTGCTCAGCAAAAGCGGCGGGTTGCATCTTTCCCGTCTCGAATGATCTCACTATGGGTGAGTTAAGCCAGAGCGTGCGGACCTGCTCAGCGGTGACGCGATGCCTGAGCCACGAGAGCAACATTGCTAGCCCGGAGAGTTCGACCAGCACACCTCCAACATCAAAAAGAACCACACGTATCTCGTTTCGCTGAAATCTCATCCCGTATTTCCAGCTATGCGCAGTGAATAATATCCAGGTTGCTCACCGACGCTACCTATCAGAAATTCGCATCCTTCTAGCCTCTGGATCTAGACTTTCCTGCTGAGGTGTTCCATGACTTGCGCTGTTTCCAGGAGCTGCGCGATTTCTTTCTGGGGTAAGCCTCGAACCGCAGCGGCAAGCGCCTCCACTCGACGTCTCCGTCCTTCCTGCATGATGCAAATACCTTTCTCTGTCGCCCGAATCACTACAGCGCGACGATCCTGCTTATCGGTTGTGCTGCGCACCAGTCTTGCTCGCAACAAACCGGCTACGATCCGGCTCATGGTCGGTGCCTTGACTTGTTCGGTTTCGGCTAGTTCGGCCAATGATTTTGGCCCTCCAAACACAAGAACTGATAAGGCCGATAACTGTGCCGGGCCGACCCCAATCTCACGATCACGAATCCGCAACCGCCGCAGCAGATGAATGGCTGCAGAGTGCAGCCGGTCGGCAGCTTCCACCGCCTCGGGGCTCGGGAATTTATTTTCATCGGGGGCTTGCATTTTATTAGTTAGCTATGCTAACTACATGATATCAAATTCGAGCTGAGGTGACCCTATGACGACCAGTGCAGCTTCCGGTGGAATCGCCATCACGCAAATCGGGCAGATCGCCATCAACGTGCACGATTCCAACCGCGCGCTTGAGTTCTACCGTGACACTCTCGGACTCAAACTGCTCTTCACGGCGGGACGTATCGCCTTCTTTGACTGCGGCGGCGTTCGCCTGATGTTAACGCCGCCCGAACGCCCGGAGTTCGACCATCCAGCGTCGATCCTCTACTTTAAAGTGGCGGACATCCAGTCCACCCATGCGCGGTTGGTGCAATGCAATGTAAAGACCGAAGGCCAACCGCATATTGTCGCTAAGATGCCGGACCACGACCTGTGGCTGTCCGAGTTCCGCGACTCCGAAGGCAACATCATGGCCCTCATGGCCGAGGTGCGACACTAGGTCGCTAGCAGCGGGACGCCTTGGATCAACGCTGAGTAGGCAGCTTCTCGGCGTCGTAGTAGGCGCTGGTGCCGTGTCTCTTCCAGCACCCGGCAGGGATGCGTCTCGTCCACAGCGGTGATGCTATCTAACACCCCGTTGCAGTTACTAAACTTTAGTTTTCATTGACTCCAGACTGTCGTGGACAGATGATTCCGCCGGCCAACCGATACGATGCCTGCATCTGCGGCCACCATGCTTGGCAGGGCTAGCATCTGAACGTGGGAGCATGTGAGCGGTGACCGGGAACTTCCACGATTCTAACCGGAGCTGGGGCGTTTTCCGTTTTTACTTGGTGTTGGGGTACGACGACGGGCCTACTGGGCAACCTCCCGTCAAGCATCATGGGAGCACTTATACAGGACTGCCGTCCTTGAAGCCAAATATGGAACGTGTCTTTCGACGAGTATTGGAAAGCGCGGACAGCTGCTGGGGAGCGCACAATGCACTGATCCAGTCGTCCGCGGATGACGAAATTACATGACTTAGTACGCTACTAGGGTTTTGGAGGAATTGAAGAAAAAGTGTCACTCCACTGGATATTCGAGAGCCGCGCGGTTAATTTCGGAGAGTCAGGCTTGGACTCAGGTACAAGACATTCGTCGAATCATTGCGCAAACCACCCGGGCGGTAACCGCATCGAAGGACTGTGCCGCCTCTAGGGCACAGTGAGGTTACGATTTTGCGCTCTCGCCTTCTCGCCATTCTACTGATTTCCACTTGTATTCTTTCCGGCATTGTGGCGTCAGCCTCTCCGGTCGCGGTGCGCTATAGGGAAGGCTTAATTCACGGCTTTCTGGTGCTCAGCACGATGGATGGCGTCGCGATCGCCGCAGGCGACCTAACCCAGGTCGCTCGCGGCGATCAAGTCACAATTCAACTCGCGTTCCGCTTCAAAGATGGTTCGCGGCAAGAGGAAACCACTGTTTTTTCGCAGCGCGGCAACTTCCGGCTCATCTTCTATCACCTGGTGCAGATGGGGCCTTCGTTCAAGAACGCAAGCGATCTCTCGGTTACGTGCGCGACTGGACAGGTAACGGTTCGTTACACGGACGACGATGGCAAAGAGAAAGTAGCGAACGAGCATCTCGCGCTGCCGCCTGATCTAGGCAATGGTCTGATTCCCACGCTACTCACGAATATCCGAGCCGGCACGCGACAAATCGAAGTCCCCATGGTGGTGGCTGCGCCGAAGCCGAGGCTGGTGAAGATCGTGGTGAATGCCCAGGGGACGGAGCTTTTTTCCCTGGCGGGTTTCAGCCGCGAGGCCATTCATTATGTCGCGAAGGTTGACATTGGCGGCTTTGCCGGCGCGGTGGCGCCGATGGTAGGAAAGCAACCGCCAGATTCGCAGATTTGGATTCTTGGCGGCGAAGCCCCGGTGCTCCTAAAGTCCGAGACACTGTCTTACATGGGAGGGCCACTGTGGCGCATTGAACTGGTCTCGCCGGTTTGGCCGCAGGCATCGGCCGCAAACTCGAAAAACGAAGCCGCCACCAAACATTAGGTGGGCGCAAAGCGAACGCGAGCCGAGCCGACAACACGCTGGCGAGGCTGGCGTCCTGCGCGATCGCTCTGTTGCTTGCGCGTTCGAGAATCGAGAGGCGGAGGATAACTCGCCCAGAGTGATGAAATCGAGGAGGAGGCATGCCCAGAAACGTGGCCGTCGGTTCCGGAACATTGAAATCTGCGCAGACCGTAGCCATTGGCCCGCATGCCTTTCATTCGGACGAGCCATCTGACGGCGGCGGAAATGACACGAGCCCCAATGCGCATGAATTGCTCATCGCCTCGCTGGGAGCGTGTGCGAATATGACTGTCCGAATGTACGCCGAGAGGCATCAGTATCCTCTTAATTAAAGCCGCCCAAGCTGGCGTCTCCTATACGAGAGTTCTTGCTGAAAACCCTCCTGACTCCGACGCGAAGTTCGGAACGGTGGACCGGATTGAAATGGACATCTCTTTTACCGCGGAGCTGACCGAGGAGGAGCGGAGCAGGCTCCTGGAGATAGCCGGCAGATGCCCGGTTCATCGCATGCTGGTTCCACAAGTCCAGCCACTGGTTCCTACCTCATCGCAACCATGGTTGACGGCGTTATGAACGAACTGGGCGAGTCAAGGCTTGATGGCTGCTTCGATTCGGCGCTCTCTCGGCATATCACCGGTCGATGTTTCAACGCTGTTCAGTCTACTGTTCGTCGACTGGTCGCCAATTCCGTCTTTTTGCCTTGCCGCGACTCTCCGCTCTGTCGCAGTAACTTGGTGACCAAGCCGGTCCATCCGGTCTGATGACTGGCTCCCACTCCGGCTCCTGAATCACCGTGGAAGTATTCGTGAAACAGTATCAAGTCTCGCCAATGTGGATCGGTATGAAACTTTTCGAGATTGCCAAAGACCGGCCGCCTGCCTTTTTCATCGCGCAGAAAAATACTGGTTATACGGCGCGACAATTCGCCTGCGACCTCCCACAGGGTCATCATCTTTCCCGATCCGGTTGGAAACTCGACTTTGAAGCTGTCTCCGAGATAGTGATGAAACTTCTGAAGTGACTCGACCAGTAGATAGTTCATCGGAAACCAGATGGGCCCACGCCAGTTTGAGTTGCCGCCGAAGAGTCCGGTCGACGACTCAGCAGGTTCGTAATCCACGCGGTGTTCCATGCCATTAACGTTCAGTATATAAGGATGGTCGCCGTGGTATTGGGATAGAGCACGGATGCCGTAAGGCGAAAGAAATTCGCGCTCGTCTAACATAAATCCCAGGATGCTGCCGAGCTTGTCCTGGTCCGCAATGGAAAGCAACCTGCGCTCGCCGATGCCCGCCGTGCGCATGCAGGCCACATTTTGCGCGAGATCGGGACGGTTGTCGATGAACCATTCCAGTCGGCGCTTGAAATCAGGCAGCTTGTCGAGAACTTCCGGCTCCAGGGTCTCCACCGCGAACAGCGGGATCAATCCGACCATCGAGCGAATCTTGATCGGGAAGTGAGTGTCGTCGGGCAGCGTGAGCACGTCGTAAAAGAAGCCGTCTTCTTCGTTCCACAATCCCATGCCGTCGCGGCCACGGTGACTCATGGCATCGGCTATGTAAATGAAGTGCTCCCAGAATTTGCTGGCCATGTCTTCATAACAGGGCTCTTCTGCTGCCAGTTCCAGCGCAATGGCCAAAAGGTTGAGAGTATACATTGCCATCCAGCTGGTTCCGTCGGATTGCTCGATGTATCCCCCTGTGGGCCATGGTTCGTTGCGATCGAACACACCGATGTTGTCGAGACCCAGGAATCCGCCCTGGAAGATGTTCATGCCTTCGGCGTCTTTGCGATTCACCCACCAGGTGAAATTGAGCATGAGTTTGTGGAAGATACGCTCCAGGAATGCGCGATCGCCTTTGCCGTCGCGTTGCTTCTTTTCGATTTTGTAGACACGCCATGCCGCCCAGGCGTGCAGCGGCGGATTGACGTCGCCAAGGCTCCACTCGTAAGCGGGAATCTGTCCGTTGGGGTGCATGTACCACTCGCGCAGCATTAAGATGAGTTGCTCTTTAGCGAACTCGGAGTCTACGAGCGCGAGGGGGACACAATGAAACGCCAGGTCCCAAGCCGCATACCACGGGTATTCCCACTTGTCGGGCATGGAGATTACGTCCGCGTTATACAAGTGAGGCCACGCGTGATTGCGCCCGTGAAGGCGTTCGAGGGGTGGGGGAGGATTGCCGGGATCGCCCTGCAGCCAATCTCTGATTACGTAGTGGTAAAACTGCTTGGACCATAGCATTCCGGCAAAGCCTTGACGCATTACATTCTGAGCGTCCGCCGAGAGCTCCTGGGGAATGACCGTAGCGTAGAACTCGTCGGCTTCGCTCTTGCGAGACGCAAATGTTTCATCGAAACTCGCGAACGCGTTGTTGCTCTTGAAATCGGAGTCAGCAAGGCGCAGGCGAACGACGGCGGTTTCTCCCGCACCGATCGTAAGCGTGTAGTGAGCCGCTGCCTTCGTACCAATAGCTCGGCGGTTCACCGCTTGCTTGTCGCCGTGCACGATATAGTCGTTGATGCTGTCTTTGACGTAGGGAGCGGGGTTCGCTATTCCAAACAAGCGGCTCTTGTTGGTTTCATTTTCTGTAAACAATAATTCCGGCAAGCCTTCGCAATGCAGCCAAAGGTTGCCGGGCCGGTCGTGATTGAGTTCGATGACTGGGTCGGGAGCAGGACGTGCCTGATGCAGTTCCGGGCGGCGTTTTGAATTTCCCCACGACCATGTGTTGCGGAACCACACTGTCGGCAGCAGCCGAAGATTGGCGGCTTCCGCACCCCGGTTCGCCACCGTGATCTTGATCAGGATGTCGTCCGTATCTGCCTTGGCGTATTCCACAAACACATCGAAGTAACGATTCTCATTGAACACGCCCGTATCGAGCAGTTCGAATTCAGGCTGGCTCTTGCTGCGCCGGCGATTTTCTTCCAGCAACCGTTCGTAAGGAAACTCCGGCTGCGGGTATTTATAGAGGAACCTCATATAGGAGTGCGTGGGAGTCGAATCGAGGTAAAAATAGTACTCTTTCACGTCTTCACCATGATTCCCCTCCTTCCCTGTCAAGCCGAAGAGCCGTTCTTTCAGGATGGGGTCGCGCTCATTCCATAATCCGAGCGCGAAGCAGATCGTTTGCCGGCGATCGCTGATCCCAGCCAGTCCGTCTTCGTTCCAGCGATAGGCGTGCGAACGAGCATGGTCGTGAGGCAAATATTCCCAGGCGTCCCCATTCGGGCTGTAATCTTCGCGCACCGTACCCCACGCACGCTCGCTGAGATAAGGCCCCCAACGCTTCCAGTGCTTCTTGCGAGCAGCGGACTCCGATAATCGGATTTCTTCCTGTGTCATGAAACCTTCTCCTTTTGCCGCAGCCCACGGGAAGAACCAAATCCTCAACTTGGAGTTGCCGACCGCGTGATCGCTTCGCGCAGGTTCGCCTCCGGAGCCCCGGGAACGAGCTCGCTTGAGCCGTCCGGTTTGCGCTGAATACCGAGCTTCTTCCACAGAGCATCAAGATCGACAGGCGCCGGCTTGTCGCGCATTTCCTGGTACAGATCGGAAAGCACGGTGGTGCCCGTCGCTTTGTCGCCGATAGCGAAGGCGCGTTCGATCTCCCAGTCCTGAGTGATCACACCACCAGCATTGAGGATGCCGCGCAATGCATCTTGAAGTCCTTTGCGATTTTGCGTCTGCTCGCGGATTCGAACGTCGGCCAGCAGGCAGAACATCGCACCACCCCAGTAGGTGCGTCCCCAGGTGTGGGTGTGATCGAAGCCGCGATCGCCGGCCTGTGGCTCGCCCTGCGGCATGTCGCGAACTACGTCCTTCCACATTTCTGCCGCCGAGAGCTGCCCGGCCTGTACGCGAGCGACAGGTTCGACGTAAACGGATATGCCTTCTTCGATCCAGTGGTGATTTTCCGCCATGGAGGGAAATGCCAGATGGATCATCTCGTGCGTGAGCATCCAGTCGTTATTCAATTGCCCAATGGTTGTTCCGGAGCCCACGGAAATGGTGATCAGGCCGCCATCGTCCGCGGGATAGGTAACGCCGCCATGCACCCCCGGGTCTCCGCGCACGTGCACATTGAGCGTGAGATGGGAAATGGGAAACCTGCCGTAGTACTTGCAAACTGCGGTAGCAGCACGGTTGATCCAGTTCAGCAGCTCGTCGTGTGGAATGCTGCCGGTGTCACCCGTGAGGCGAAAATCGATGGTGGAACCGCAGATGGAGATCGTTTGGTTTGCGTCCGCAGCATGGGGCGACGGTTGAAACAAGGTGGACATAGCGACAGCACAGCCGATCATCACAAGGACAAGGACGACAAAGACAAGCGCCAGCGGGAGACGGTACGTCACAGGTGCCCAGTAGATCCTATTCTGTTCGCGACAGTGAATCGCGAAGCCACAAGCGATCGATGAGCCAATCCAAACAAAAACGGCCGGGCCCAAAAATCAGTATGATCAGCGATGCCATCAGGTACGTAAACGGAGCAGCCGCGGCGAACTTATCAGGGTCGGAGAAGATGGATAACAAGGCCTCGCGATCGCCGGTAATGTACGCCACGGTCATGTTAGCGGTCAACAAAAGAGCAATAAAACGGCTACCGAGTCCAAATGCGAGCAAGACACCGCCGACCAATTCGAGAATCGATATGAAGTATGCAGTCGGACCAGGCGCGGGCAGCCCAAGGCTGCCGAAGTATTCGATGACTCTCGGCAGGTTATGCAGTTTGCCCCAGCCATCGACCACGAATTGCCATCCCCAGTAGACGCGAACAAATAGAAGAAATGCGGATTGCAGCGA
>Ga0302326_10006553_pt1 | contig 26088 bp, 26 predicted proteins | sample Palsa_T0_3_FD_202264 | JGI IMG/M metagenome (GOLD analysis project Ga0302326, IMG submission 202264) | Peat permafrost microbial communities from Stordalen Mire near Abisko, Sweden - Palsa_T0_3 | ecosystem: Environmental > Terrestrial > Soil > Palsa > Peat permafrost | place: Sweden: Abisko... | reverse complement strand
CGCGCGCACCACCGCGGTGAACCAGCACGGCAAGACGGTGATCTCATACGAGCGCACCTTCATGGTCTACAAGCAAGGTCACGACCCACGCGACGGCGCGGCGCCCCAGCCGCAGGCCGGAGCAGGATGACCCGCTCGTCACGTCCCGCACTCCGCTCGTCACGCCGGCGTTGACGCCGGGCCGCGCGGCTGCTACGACGGTGACAGCCATGCCCACCCGCCGCCTCACCTGGACCGTCCGGCTGATCCCGCTGTTCGTCGCGATCGGCCTGCTGTCGTTTCTGTACCGCTACCTCGACGATCTGGCGCGGCATCAGACCGGGACGTTCTCGCACCGGCTCTTCGAGCAGTTCACCGGCGTCGTCACGGCGATCGTCATCGTTCCGATCGTGCTCGGCGTTTCGCAGCGGGTTCCGTGGACGCGCACCGGTTGGCGGGGCGCGTTGCTGGCCCAGCTCGGCGGCGCGCTCGCCTACACGGTGCTGCACACCACGCTGATGGCGTTGAGCCGGGCCGTCCTCTGGCCGCTGCTGGGGATGGGATCGTACGACTACGGCAACATGCTCTGGCGCTATCCGATGGAGGCGTCGAACGACGTGGTCGACTATGCCGTCGCCTGCGCGATCGTGTACTTCATCGGTCGCGACGAGCGGGCGCGCAAGGCCGAGCTGGCCGCGGCCGAGCTGCGCGCGCAGCTCGCGCAGGCGACGCTGGAGAACTTGCGGCTGCAGCTCCAGCCGCACTTCTTGTTCAACGCGCTCAACGCGATCTCGTCGGTCATGTACGAGGACGTGCGCCGGGCCGACGCGATGCTCGCCCGCCTGAGCGAGTTCTTGCGCACGGTGCTCGCCAGCGACGCGCAACAGGTGCCGCTCGGCGACGAGCTCGACGTCGAGCAGATGTACGTCGACGTGATGACGGCGCGGCTGGAACGCGCGCTGCGCTTCGACGTCCGCGTTGAGCCGGCCGCGCGCGACGCAGTGGTCCCGTTCCTGGTGCTGCAACCGCTGCTGGAAAACGCGATCCGGCACGGCATGGCGGGCGAGCGCGACGCAATCGCGATCAGCATCGACGTCGGGCGCGAGCGCGACACGACAGTCATCTCGGTCGCGGACGACGGCGTCGGACTCGGCGGCGGCATCGTTCGCCGCGGACACGGCATCGCGAACGTCGAGTCGCGCCTGCACGCGCTCTACGACGGCGGTGCGAGCTTCGCGATCGAAGAGCGCCCGGCGGGCGGGACCTGCGTGACGCTGCGGTTTCCGTTCGAGGCGGCGGGCCCAGAATAGTGCGGGTCGTCGTCGCCGACGACGAGGCGCCGGCGCGCCGCAAGCTGGTGCGCTTCCTGCGCGACTCGGACGGCGTCGAGCTGGTCGGCGAGGCGGGCAGCGGGACCGAGACGCTGGCGGTGATCGCCGCGACGCGGCCCGACGTCGTGTTCCTCGACGTGCAGATGCCGGACCTCGACGGCGTACGAGTCGCCGAGACGCTGGCCGCGCAGCCGCACGCACCGCGGGTCGTGTTCGTCACCGCGTTCGACGGCCACGCCGTGCGCGCGTTCGAGCTCGACGCGCTGGACTATCTGCTCAAACCGTTCGACCGCGAGCGGTTCGACCGCACGCTGGACCGCGCGCGCTCGGCCGTGCGCGCGCCGGGTGACGACGGGACCAGCGCCCAGGTCGCCGAGCTGATCGCGCGCCTGCGCGGCGACGACCGCTACGCGCGGCGGCTGCTCGTGCCCGACGGGGAGCGGTCGTTCTACCTGCCGGCGCGCGAGATCATGCGGCTCGAAGCCGACGGCAACGACGTCGTCGTGCACGCCCGGCGCGGCGCGTACGCGCTGCGCGCGACGCTCGACTCGCTCGAAGCGCGGCTCGATCCGGCGGCGTTCGCCCGCGTCCATCGGTCGCACGTCGTCAACATCGACGAGATCGCCGAAGTGCATCCGTGGTTCCACGGCGATCAGAAGCTCGTGCTGCGCGACGGCACCGAGATCGGCTGGAGCCGCCGCTACGCCGCCAAACGCCCCGACCTGCAGCGCTGATCTTCCATTCGAGGAGACTGGTCATGACAGATTGGTTCGCGCGCCCGATCCTCCACGTCAAGGACGTCGAGGCTTCGCTGCGCTTTTACGTTGATCGGCTCGGATTCACGAGCCCGTGGAGCTACGCCGACGACGGCAAAATGTACGTCGCCCAGGTCGATCGGCAGGGCTGCGCGCTCATCCTGGCCGACTCGTGGCCGGAGAAGATCGGCAAGGCAGTGATGTTCATCTCCCTCAACGTCGAGCCGGCGACGTACGAGGCCGAGGTCGCCGCGGTGGACGCGCTGCGCGCAGAACTCACGGCCAAGGGCGTTCCCGTCGGGGACGGTTGGTGGGGCTATCGGCTGCTGGTGATCGATGATCTCGACGGCAATCAGCTCCTCTTCAACTATTCGAACGAGCCTGCATCGGGAACGTAGACCCGCTCGTCACGCACAGATCCCGTTCGTCCCCGACGCGTTGCGCCGCAACATCGTGCGGCGTTACGAATACGTTGATGACGCACGCCAACGACCGAGAGGTTCTCGTCCCGTGGATCGCCGCCGCGGCGGTCTTCCTGCTGCACCTCGTCGCCAACCCGCACTACGGCTACTTCCGCGACGAGCTGTACTTCATCATCTGCGGCTTCCACCCGGACTGGGGCTACGTCGACCAGCCGCCGCTCGTCCCGCTGATGTCGGCCGCGACGCAGCTGTTCGGCCATTCGCTGGTGCTGCTGCGCGCGGTACCGGCGCTGTTCGGCGCGGCCGGCGTGTTCGTGACCTGCCGGCTGGTGAGCGCGCTCGGCGGCGGCCGGTTCGCGCAAGCGCTGGCGGCGATCGTGTTCGCGTTCACCGGCGTGCTGTCGGCGTTCGCCGGCAAGGTCGGCACCGACGAGGTCGGCCTGTGGACGTGGCCGCTGATCGCGCTTTACGTCGTGCGCTTGACCCAGGGCGCCGATCCGCGCTGGTGGCTGGCCGTCGGCGCCGCCGCCGGCATCTCGCTCGAGAGCAAGTACAGCGTCGTGTTCTTTCTCGCGGCGCTGGCGGCCGGACTGCTCGTTACACCCGGCCGGCGGATCCTGTTCAACCGCTGGTTCGCCGCCGGCTGCGGCATCGCCGCGCTGATCGCGCTGCCGAACATCCTGTGGCAGTGGCAGCACGGCTTTCCGATGTTCGAGCTGCTCGAGAACGGCCAGAACGGCAAGAACATCATCGTTGGGCCGCTCTTCTATCTTCTCCAGGAGCTCATCATCACGATACCCTTCCTGGCGCCGGTATGGATCATCGGACTCGTGTGGCTCGTCAGCGTGCCGCGGTATCGTTTCTTGGGGATCGCCTACGTCATCCTGATCGTCGAGATGCTGCTCTTTCACGGCAAGCACTACTATCCGGCGGCGGTCTACCCGATCCTCATCGCGGCCGGCGCCGTCCCGATCGAAGCGTGGACGCTACGTGCGAGCGTCGTGCGCGGTCTGGTTGTCGCCTACGCCTTCGTGTTCGGTCTCGCGTTCCTGCCGATGTCGCTACCGATACTGCCCGAAGAGAGCTATGTTGCCTATGCGGCCCGCGTCAATGCGCTGTTGCACCTACCGCACGACGTGCTCGCGACCGAGCACGGCCGTGAAGTCGCTGCATTGCCGGGAGACTGGGCCGACATGCACGGCTGGCCCGAGATCGCCGCGGCGGCGAAGCACGTCTACGATTCGCTGCCGCCGGCCGAGCGCAAGCGCGCGGTCGTGTTCGCCGGAAACTACGGCGACGCGTCCGCAGTCGCTTTCTTCACGCCCGACGTCCCGGTGATCAGCGTCCACAACCAGTACTGGGAGTGGGGAACGAAGGGCTACGACGGCAGCGTGCTGGTGCAGATCGGCGGCACGTGTTTCGAGGCCGAGCACCTCTATGCCAGCCGCACGGTCGTGGCGACGGTACGGTCGCGCTGGGCGATCGGTTGGGAGCAGAACCGGCCGATCGCGATCTGTCGCGGGGCTCGCAAGCCGCTCGCCGCGGCGTGGCCGACCGTCAAAGTGTTCATCTAAGAGGCGCGGCGCAGCACGCGTTCGGCGGCGATGATGATCGGCGGATCGATCATCGTGCCGTCGAGTACGGCGGGGTTCGAGCGCTGCGCCGCTTCGACGATGCGGCGCGCGTACTCGACGTCTTCGGGCGACGGCGCGAACGCGGCGCGCACCGGCGCGAGCTGCGCCGGGTGGATCAGCAGCTTGCCGTCGTAGCCGAGCCGGCGCGCGTGCTCGGCGTCGCGCGCCGGGATCGAGGGATCGCCGAACTCACGCGACGGACCGTCGATCGCCCAGCGCTCGGCGGCGCGCGCGGCGACCAGCATGCGCGAGCGGTGCGGCAGCATGACGTCGGTGGCGGTCTCTCCGCCGAGCTCGGCGGCGAGATCGTACGGCCCGAAGGCGAGCGCAAGCACGTGCGGCGCGAGCGCGATCGACTCGCAGTGCGCGAGCCCGCGCGCCGACTCGATCAGTACGATCTGCGCGACGTCGCCGATCTCGTCGCTCACCCGGCCGCAGTCGGCCGCGTCGCCGGCCTTCGGGACGACGACCGCGGCCGGGCGGCGCGCGCCGGCGAGCATCGCGAGATCCTGCCGCCCGTCCGGGGTGTGGGCCGGATTGATCCGCACCGCGACGCGCCCGAGGTCGTCGTGCGCGTCGAGAAACGCGCGCACCTGATCGCGCGCGTAGGCCCTGCGGTCGGGCGAGACGGCGTCCTCGAGATCGAGGATCGCGCCGCTCGCGCCCGAGCCGAGCGCCTTGCCGAAACGGTCCGGCCGGTCGGCCGGAACGAAGAGGAGCAGGGACGGATCGAGCGCCATCCCCAACCCTGCTAGAAGGTCTTGGGCGTGTAGTTGGGGCGCGGTGAGACCTTCTGGGCCGCCATTGCGGCCTTGGCGGCGGTCGCCCACGGCGAGCTCGGGCCGCCGTCGGAATCCGCCGCTTGTATCTCGCCGACGATCTCGTACATGAACTGCGTCCTCGCGAACGTCTTGGAGTTGACGACCGAGCCGGCGAAAACGTCTTGCGCGAGCTGGTGATCGTAGCCCAGATACGTCGACTTGCTGGGTTTGTACGCCTCGATGGTGTAGTTCTCGAACGCCGTCGCGAGCTTCTCGGGGTCCGTCGTCCCGGCCGTCGCGATGCGCTGCATCAGCGACATGGCGCCGACGTAGCCGAAGTAATGCCGCCAGGATATCGGCGTGCTGATGTTCTTCTTCAAGCGCGCGGTGAGCCGGCGGGCCGCGTCGCAGCACGTCGGGCTCCAGGCCACCGGGAACGTCGTTCCGGCGATCGCGTCGAGGTTGACCGCCTTGTAGTAGAAGTCTTCGAGGTTGATCCCCGCCAGCTTCATCGTCTTGCCCAGGCCGAAGTCGACGAACTGCTTGCAGGCGTTGGCGGCGTCGAGGCCGCTGTTGGCGAGCATCAGCACGTCGGCGTCGGTGTTGCGCGCCTTGGTGAGGTTCGGTGAGAAGTCGCTCGTGCCGAGCTTGACGACGTCGTGTCCGATCTCGGTACCCCCGGCCCGCGCCAAGATCGCGGAGAGCTCCGTATAGGCGTCCTTGCCGAATGCATAGTCGGACTGGATGAAGTACCACTTCTTGCCCAGCGCGAGGACGCGTGTCGCCAAGGTCCGCAGCGCCATGCGGTTGTTGGGCGAGAAGCGGTAGACGAGCCGGCCCGCTTTGGAGCCGGTGATCGACGAGTCTTGCGGTCCGAGCTCGAGCATGAAAATACCCAGCTCGTTGCAGAGCGACGTCATGGCCAGGCCGTTAGCGGACGACGTCAGGCCGAACAGCGCGTCGACGTTTTCCTGGTTGACCAGCCGGCGGGCCTCGGTGTCGGCGACGGCCGGCTTCGACGTATCGTCGGCGTAGGCGAACTCGAACTTCACCCGGCCGCTCTTGGCGTTCATGTCGGCTAGCGCGAGCTCGGCCGCGGCCTTGTGGATCGCGCCGATATCCGAGAACACGCCGCTCTGCGAGTCGATGTATCCGATCTTCACCGTCGCGGCAGGACCGGCGGCGAGCGTGAAGCGTGGAGCGGCGGTCGCAGCGACGGCGGCTGCACCGCCGGCCAGAACCGAACGACGGGAGATCATGTCTTCGACTACCTCTTCGAGAGACGGAGTGACTAGGCGAGCTCCTCTTCGGAGGACGCAGCAGCATCGGCCAGAGCGTCCCGCAACTCCTGCGGCAGGGGTGCCGGAACGAGCCGGCCGCCGTCGTGGCGAATCAGCACGCGCGCCTCGAACCCCGTCGCGACCTCGACCCCGCCGCGCGAGACGACGTGCTCGACTCGAAACGACGTGCGCCCCATCTCGGCGACGGCAGAACGAATCGTGATGGGGTCATCAAAGAAGAGCGGCAGGCTGAAGCGGGCGCCGCTCTCGACGATCGGCACCGGCCAGCGCATCGTGCCGTCGGGATCGAGCAGCTCGCCGGCGGCCGCCCGCAGCAAGCCGGTCGTCGCCACGTCGAACCAGACGTAGAACGTGGGGTAGAAGACGATCCCCGCCGCGTCCGTGTCGCCGAAGCGCACCCGCGTGTGCGTGCGGTGGGTGCGCCCGCGAAACGGCGCGCCGTCAGGCAAGCCGCACGTACTCGTAGTCGAGCGGCCGGTCCTTGATGCCTTTGTCGGGCGGCGCGATCCAAGCGGCCATCTTGCCCGGCTCGGCGACCCGATGCATGAGGCTGGCGACGAACGCGCGATCGCCGGCGCTGGGCAGCCACGACGCGATACGGGCATCGAACTCGGCCGGCGAGATCGGCCGGCCTTCGAGGTCGGTCGGGACGCCGGCCCAGTTGCCGACGGTGCGCCGGAAGCGCGTGCTCGGCAGCGCGAAGCGAAACGCGTGTCCGGCGGCTTCGACCAGGCGGTTCCAACGGGTCAGGCCGCGCATGCAGTCCTCGACGTAGGAGTTGCGCACGACCTCGTTCATCGCATTGCGCAGCGGCACGCTGTCGATCCGCACGCCGCCGGCGCCGTCGGGGATCTCTAGCTCGAAGGTGGCGCCGCGCAGCAGGTGATCGCCGTACTTCTTCTCGTCCGGCCGGCCTTTGATGCCTTGCGCGAAATATGCCGCCGCGTTCGACGACGCTTCGGAACCGAACAGATCGAGCGACGAGCTGAACCAGAAGTTCAGGTAGCGCTGGACCGTCGGCAGATCGATCGCGCCGGCCTGGCGAATCGCTTCGGGCTCGTCGGTGCCGAGCTCGCGCATGACCTCGAGCGTGCGCTTGACGACGCGCGAGATCCCGGTGTCGCCGACGAACATGTGGTGCGCTTCTTCGGTCAGCATGAAGCGGCAGGTGCGCGCCAGCGGATCGAAGCTCGACTCCGCAAACGACTTGAGCTGGAACTTGCCGTCGCGATCGGTGAAGAAGGTGAACATGAAGAACGACAGCCAGTCGGTGATCGGTTCGTTGAACGTGGTGAGGATGCGCGGCTTGTCGGGATCGCCGGAATGGCGTTCGAGCAGCTCCTCGGCTTCTTCGCGTCCGTCGCGTCCGAAGTACGCATGGAGCAGGTACACCATCGCCCAGAGATGACGACCCTCCTCGACGTTCACCTGGAACAGGTTGCGCAGATCGTAGAGCGAGGGCGCCGTGTGACCGAGCAGCCGCTGCTGCTCGACCGAGGCGGGTTCGGTGTCGCCCTGGGTGACGATCAGCCGCCGCAGCGTGCTGCGGTGTTCGCCCGGAACCTGCTGCCAGACCGGCTCGCCGAAGTCGTCGCCGAAGCCGGCGCGCCGGTCGTGCTCGGGTTCGGCCAGGAAGATGCCCCAGCGGTAGTCCGGCATCCGCACGTGGCCGTAGTTTGCCCAGCCCTTGGTGTCGACCGAGATCGCGGTGCGCAAGTAGACGTCGGCCGCGTTGAAATCGGTCGGTCCCATCTCCTTCCACCAGTTCAAGAACGCCGGCTGCCACTGCTCGAGCGCGCGCTGCAGCGTGCGGTTCGAGCCGAGCTCGACGTTGTTCGGGATCCGGTCCGTGTAATCAATCGACATGCTAGTGGCCTCTACACTCGTTCCTGGTCGAAGTCGGGTTTGGTGCCGCTGCCGAAGAGCTTGAGCGCGCCGCGCGCGCCGGTCGAGTTAGGCCGGTAGAAGACCCAGTTCTGCCATGCCGAGAGGCGCCCGAAGATCTTCGTCTCGGGCGTTTCGGCGCCCGGGAAGCGCAAGTTCGCTTCCATCGCGCTCAGCGCGTCGGGTGAGAGCGCCGCGCGCTCTTCGGTTGCGAGTCGGATCTCGTCGTCCCAGTCGAGCTCGTCGGGCGCAACGGTGACGAGCCCCGCTTCGAGCGCCGCTCGCGCATCGTAGCGCCGACCGAGCTCGCGCGTCGCCGCGGCCAGCAGCGCCGGGTCGCCGTCGAAGCGCACGTCGAGCCGCGAGCGGCCGTTGACTACCGGATACAACCCCAGGTTGGCGTCGCTCAGCGCGATCGCCGGCGCACCGTCGCCTTCCGGCAGCGCGAGCATGTAGGTGCGATCCGCTGCCAGCGCAAGCTCGAGCAACGTGCCCGCGAAGCACGAGCCGGCGTCGACGAGCGCATAGAAGCTGCGTGCCGTGACGTCCAGCCGCGCGAAGGTGCGCCGCAGCAGACCGATCGTTTCGCGCACGAGCCAGTGCGCGCGATGGGCGAGCAGCGTACGATCGACGTCGAGCACCGCTTCGGCGGATCCCTCGGTGCGCAGCAGCACGAGGCCGAGCTCGGGCTCGTTCGTGCGCAGCATCAGGATCGCGTCGTCGAGCTCGCGCGCGACGGCCAGCGGCCACCATGCGTCGCCGGCAGCGACGATCGCGTCGACGTCCTGCGGTTGCGCTGCGCGGGGAGCGCGGACGGTGAGCGTGGCGTTGCGTGCCACCCGATCGAACGCGACGTCGACATGCGCGTAGTGATACCCGGCACCGTCGATCGTGCGCGCGAGCGGGCGCAGCGTGATGCCGTTCGCATCGGCCTCACGCGGCGACGCGCCGGCATGGGCCGCGGCGCGGTCGCGCACGAGCGCCGCGAATACCGACGGCTTGGCGATCGCGTCGACCAGCTTCCACTCCTTGGCGCGCTCGGCGCGCACGCCGTCGGCGTTGGTGCAGAACAGGTCCGCGACGTCGCGCCGCACTTTGCGTTTGTCGACCACGCGCGTCAGTCCGCCCGTGCCGGGCAGGACGCCGAGCAGGGGCACTTCGGGCAGCGACACCGCGGTCGACCGGTCGTCGATCATCAGGATCTCGTCGCAGGCCAGCGCGATCTCGTAGCCGCCGCCGGCGCACGCACCGTTCACCGCCGCGACGAATCGCAGCCCGTCGTGACGGCTGGAATCCTCCATCCCGTTGCGCGTCTCGTTGGTGAACTTGCAGAAGTTCACTTTCCAGTGGTGCGACGACGTGCCGAGCATGTAGATGTTGGCGCCGGCGCAGAACGAGCGATCCTTCGCGCTGGTGACGACGACGCAGGCGACCTGCGGGTGCTCGAACCGAATCCGGTTGAGCGCGTCGTGCAACTCGATGTCGACGCCCAGGTCGTACGAGTTGAGCTTGAGCTTGTAACCTGGCCGGATTCCGGCGTCTTCGTCGACGTCGAGCGCCAGCGTCGCGACGCGTCCGTCGACGCTGAGCTTCCAGTGCCGATAGCGCTCCGGCGCGGTGTCGAAGGTGACCGGGTCCGGCGCTGCCGGCGCCTCGATGGTCAGCATCGGGCTCTCCTCGGGAATGGAGGTGTGAGAGGAATTATACTGCATCTGATTGACCGAGCGCAAGCATTATCGTGCAGTTGCCGGCACTGCCTTGGCGAGCGCCTCCAGGCTGTTCCCAACGGGGATCCCGCTGGTGTCGACGGTCGCGTCGGCCCGCCGGTAGAGCGGCTCCCGGACCGCCAGGATGCGCTGCAGATCTTGCATCGATTCCCGGTTCCCGGCCATCGGCCGCATGTCGCCTTGAGCGACCACCCGGCTCATGTGCTCGGCCGGCGTGGCCTTGAGCCAGACCGTCCAGCAGGTCTCGAGCAGTCGCTCGAAGGTCGCCGGCTCGGAGACCAGGCTGCCGCCGGTCGCCAAAACGAAGCGCGGATGCTCCTCGAGGATCTGCTCGAGGCAGCGGCGCTCCAGCCGCCGGAATCCCGCCTGGCCGTAGAAGTCGAAGATCGTCGCGAGCGCGACCCCGCTGACCCGCTCGATCTCGCGATCGAGCTCGATGAACGGCACGCCCAACCGCTCGGCCAGCAACTCACCCAGCGCCGTCTTGCCCGCGCCGCGCAGCCCGATCAGCGCGATGCGCCCTTCCCGGCCCTTGGCCGCCGCATCGCCGAAGGTGCGCAGCAACAGCGAACGGGCTTCGGCGAGCTGCTCCGGGTCCAGTCGCCGCAACACTTCGATCGCCTGCGTCAGCTCGGCGGCAGGCTCCGGCGCGTCGGTGACCAGCACTTCGAGCGGCACGTCGAGCGCGCGGGCCACCCGCCGCAAGATCGACAGCGAGGCGTTTCCCTCGCCACCCTCGAGCTGGGCCAGATACCGCTCCGAGACCCCCGAGTCGCGGGCGAGGATTTTGCGCGTCATCCCCCGCCGAGCGCGCAGCTCACGCACCCGCCGTCCGACTCCCGCCAGGAAGGCGCCGTCCTCGCCGCCGTCAGAACGCTCGATCACGATGCCAAGACGATGCGGCAACTGCACTATAATTCCTGTTCGATCGATCCACTTCGTCTGGTCCGGCCGCCAGTGAAGGACGTCGTCGTCGACGGCAAGCGCCTGGAGACCGTTCGATTTGACGGTGATCCGTCGCGGTCGGCGATCGTGCTGCTTCATGAAGGGCTTGGGTCGATCTCGTTGTGGCGCGACTTTCCGCAACGTCTGGCCGAGCGCACGCGCTGCACAGTCGTCGCCTACTCGCGCTATGGATACGGCCGGTCGGACGTGTTTCGCGAGCCGCGTGAACCCGGCTACATGCACCACGAAGGCGAGGTCGTGTTGCCCGAGCTGCTCGCGCAGATGGGGATCGAGCGTCCGGTGCTGTTCGGCCACAGCGACGGCGCGTCGATCGCGCTCGTCTACGCCGGGACGCATCCCGAAGCGGTGCGCGCGCTCGTGCTCGAAGCGCCGCATGTCTTCGTCGAGGAGATCAGCGTGCGCAGCATCGCCGCCGCGAAGACCGCGTTCGCGACGACCGACCTGCCGGCGAAGCTGGGGCGGCACCATGCCGACGCCGCGGCAACGTTCGCCGGCTGGAACGACATCTGGCTCGATCCACGGTTTCGCGATTGGAACATCGAGTCGTATGCGGCGCACGTCGACTGCCCGGTTTTGATAGTCCAGGGCAGCGCCGACGAGTACGGCACGCTCGCGCAACTCGACGCGATCGCGGCCCGTGCGCCGCAGGCCGAGAGGCTGGTCGTCCCCGGTGCCGGGCACAGCCCGCACCGCGATGCGCCGGACCTGGTGCTCGAGCGCGTCGCCGCGTTCGTCGACCGGCTGGCCGCCGCATAGCATCCGCCCGCTGGGGATAGCCGCTCGCGGGGCGAACTCAGCCGGTCCCGATGAGCTCGAAGAACCCGTTCGACCCGTTCGGCGTCGGCGCGATGTCGATGGACGTCTGGCGCGCGATGATGACGTCGCCCGGCGCATTGCTGGAGGCCCAGGCCGAGCTGGCCAAGTCGTTCGGCGAGCTGGCGGCCGGCGGAACGACCGCCCTCGCTTCCGACACGCCCGAAGCGGCGGTGATCGACCCGCAGCCCGGCGATCGCCGCTTCGCGCACGCAGCCTGGACGACGAATCCCTATTTCTCCGCGCTCAAGCAGGCGTATCTGCTCTCGACCAAAGCGATGCTCGAGTCGATCGACCAGGCCGAGGGCGTCGACGAAGCGACGCGCCGCCGGGTGAAGTTCTTCGCCAAGCAGTTCACCGACGCGATGAGCCCGACCAACGTGCCGTGGTTCAACCCCGACGTGCTCGAAGAGACGCTGCGCAGCGGCGGCGCCAACTTCCGGCGCGGGATGGAGAACGTGCTCGAGGACGCGCGCGACAACGCCGGACGTCCGGCGCTGGTCGACGAGTCGGCGTTCGAGGTCGGCAAGAACGTCGCGACGACGCCCGGTACGGTGGTGTATCGCAACGCGCTCATCGAGCTGATCCAATATGCGCCGACCCAGCCGCGGATCTACGCGCGGCCGCTGATCATCGTCCCGCCGTGGATCAACAAGTTCTACATCCTCGACCTGCAGCCGACGAACAGCTTCGTGAAGTACGCGACCGACGCCGGGCGCAACACGTTCGTGGTCTCGTGGCGCAATCCGGACGCGTCGCTGGCCGACATGACCTGGGCGGACTACGTGAAGCTCGGGCCGATCGCCGCGGCGACCGTCGCGGCCGAGATCGCCGGCAGCAGCGACGTCGACGCGATCGGGTACTGCATCGGCGGCACGCTGCTCGGGACGACGCTGGCCTATCTGGCGCGCACCAACAACCCGCTCGTCAACTGCGCGACGTTCTTTGCCGCGCTCGTCGAGTTCAGCGATCCCGGCGAGATCATGGCGTTTCTCACCGAAGAAGCGCTCGAGACGATCGAGCAGCGGATGAACGAACACGGCGTCCTGAGCGGCCGCGAGATGGCCGACACGTTCAACATGCTGCGCGCCAACGACCTCATCTGGGGCGTGGCCGTCAACCGGTATCTGCTCGGCAAGGACGCGCCGGCCTTCGACCTGCTGTACTGGAACAGCGACGCGACGCGCATCCCGCGCGCGACGCACTCGTATTACCTGCGCCAGATGTACGTCGAGAACAACCTCGCCAAACCCGATGCGCTCGAAGTCGACGGCGTCCCGATCGACCTGGGCCGCATCACGCTCGACACGTACTGCGTCGCGACGCAGGAGGACCACATCGCGCCGTGGCGCTCGGTCTACGCCATGACCCGATTGCTCGGCGGCGCGACGACTTTCCGGCTAGGCGCGTCGGGTCACATCGCCGGCATCATCAGCCCGCCCAGTAAGAAGAAGGCCGTGTGGTGGGGCGCCGAACCCGGCGCGGTCAACCCGCCCGATCCCGACGCGTGGCTGGCCGCCGCGCCCAAGCACGAGGGCTCGTGGTGGCCCGACTGGACCGCATGGCTCGCGCAACGCTCGCCGGAGCAGACGGACGCGCCCGCCGCGACCGGCAGCGAACGCTACCCGCCGCTGGCCGACGCGCCCGGAACTTACGTCTTAGAACGCTCGTGAACTCAGTGAGGCGGTAGCGGGGCGCGCAGCGCCGCGAAGCGCTCCCACGCATCGCCGCCGCCCCCCGTCGATCGCAGCGACGCATAGTCTGTCGGACGGAACCCATCGGATGTCGCGTCGACGAGCGCGATCTGCGCTTCGGCTGCCTCGGGCGCGTACGGATAATCCGCCACCAGCCAGGCCTCGGTGTCGCGGGCGAGCTGCAATCCGCGCGGCGTGTGGACGCGCAGGTAGCATACCTGCAGCGCGAACAGGTCGCGCGCGATCCACGGGTCGCGCGGATAGGCGCGCTCCCACGCTCGTATCGCGTCGGTGGCGAACGTAAGCGGGCCGTCGAGCGTCGGCCCGACGTTGCCTTCTTGGATGCGGTGGCCGGAGTCGCGAATCGCGTTCGCGATCCCCAGCACGCTGAGACGATAGTGCCCGAAGTACTCGTCGGCCGGAGCCTTCGACGAGATGTCCTGCGCGCAAACGGGAACACCCGGCAGGACAAAAGCGAGCGCGAATACGGCAGAACGAAGGTTCAGCATATGAAGCCTCCCGCTCAAGAGTATCGGAGGCAGCATATGATAGGTTGATTGGTCCCGGATTAAAGTACGCTAAGGCACCCGCCCGTAGAACTTCCGCCCGGGCTCCCGGCGTTCTACACTCAGCTATCCTCACCCGGGAGCCTCTATGCATTCATCCGATCCCCGGCGTCGGTCCGCGCTGCTCATAGCGGTCGCCGCTCTTTTGCTTCCCCTCGCGGCCCCGCTCGCCGCGCGCGCGGACGGTGACGACCCCAACGGCGTCGGCGTTGCGCGCCTCAGCCTCGTCGATGGATCCGTCGCGGTGCAGCGCGGCGACTCCGCCGCTCCGATCGACGCCGCGGTCAACGCGCCGGTGCTCGCCGCGGACTACGTCACGACCGGTGACGCATCGCACGCCGAAGTGCAGTTCGACGGCATGTCGACGGTGCGCTTGGGCGACAACGTGCAAATGCGCTTCACGCGCATCGATCCCGGCAATCGCCAACTTCAGCTCGCGCAAGGCACGATCGAGATGCGCCTGCTGCGCGGCACCGACGGAGAAAACGACATCGACACGCCGTCGGTCTCGATCCATCCGCTCGACACCGGCAGCTATCGCGTCACGGTCGATTCCGATGGGCGCACGCTGGTCACCGTGCGCGCGGGCCAAGCCGAGGTCGTGATGCCGCAAGGCAATCAAGTCGTGAGCGCCGGCAGCACGCTGCTCGCGCAAGGACCGGCGTCGAGTCCGTCGGTGCAACCGGTCGAGACGGTCGCAGCCGACGACTTCGACAACTTCAACCGCGACTGCGACCAGCGTGAAGCGCCTGCGCTCGCGTCGGAACCGTACGTCAACCCGCAAGTGCCCGGCGTCGCCGATCTCGACGCCGACGGCCGTTGGGTGCAGGACAACTCGTACGGTCAGGTGTGGGTGCCGCAGAACGTCGCCTCCGACTGGGCGCCGTACCGCGACGGCAGCTGGGTCTGGGAAGACTACTACGGTTGGACCTGGGTCGGCTCCGAGCCGTGGGGCTGGGCGCCGTACCACTACGGTCGCTGGTACCACAGCCCGGTCTACGGTTGGGCTTGGTATCCCGGTTCGCGGGTGGCCGTCAGCGCCTGGTCGCCCGCGCTCGTCGCCTTCATCGGCTTCGGTGGCGGCGGCGGCATCGGGCTCGGCTTCGGCAACATCGGTTGGGTGCCGCTCGCTCCGTTCGAAGCGTTCCACCCGTGGTGGGGCCGCGGCGTCGGCAACGTCGCGTTCACGAACAATTACTACAACGCGCCGGTCTATCGCAACGCGCTGTACAACGGCGCCACCTTCGTCAGCCACGAACGCTTCCTGCAAGGACGCTTCGACCATGCTTCGCCGATGACGCTGGCGCAGGTTCGCGAGGGTCAGGTCGTGCGCGGAACCGTGCCGGTCGTCCCGTCGCAAGCGAATTTGCGGTTCAACGACCGCCCGGCGCCCGCGAACCTCGCGGTCCGCTCGTCGGCCTTCGCGGAGCGGTCGTTCGCCGGCCACGAGAACGTCGTGCAGCGCACGCCGTTCGAACAGCAGCGCGCGGCATTCAGCACCGGAGCGGGCGCGCGTCCGAACGCGACCTACAACGGCGAAACGGGTGCACGTCCGAATGGGACGTACTACGGCGAAACGGGCGCGCGGCAGAACGCCACGACTCCGAATAACGCGTGGTCGCGCTTCAACACCCAGCGCCCGACGTCCGACGGTGAGCGTCCGACGTACAACGCCGAGCGGCCGTCGTATAACGGCACGGGAACCCGTAACGCCGACACCACGAACCGCAGCACCACGACGTACCAGCGGCCGTCGACGTACAACGAGGGTGCGAACGGCTACCAGCGGCCGTCGTACAGCCAGGGTTCCAACGGCTACCAGCGGCCGTCGTACAACCAGGGTTCCAACGGCTACCAGCGGCCGTCGTACAACCAGGGTTCCAACGGCTACCAGCGGCCGTCGTACAACCAGGGTTCCAACGGCTACCAGCGGCCGTCGTACAACCAAGGCTCGAACACCTACCAGCGCTCGACGTCGACCTACCGGCAGCCCTCGTACAGCCGGCCGGCGCAGACGTACCAGCGCCAACCGCAGCGGACTCAGCAGAGCAGCCGGCAGGCTTCGCCGCGGCCGCGCAGCAGCAGCGACCGTGACCACTAGGAGAATGTCGATGAGAAACTTCGTCCTTGCGGCCGCGGCCGTTGCAGCGCTCGCGGTGCCGGCCGCCGCCGGCGCGGCGAGCAACGACTACCAATCCGTCGAGCAGCACTACGTCGGGCGGGTGATCTCGTTCAAGCCTTGGCGCCTGCGGCTCGACATCGGGCCGGCGATCGTCCTGCATCCCGGCACGGTCATCCACCCGACCGGGACGACGCTGCAGAACGGGATGCCGGTGCGCGTCTTCGGCCACGTCGCGGCCGACGGCGCCTTTGCCGCCGACGAGATCGACGTGATCTCAGCCGCCTGGCTGCGCTTCCCGCGCTGACCTAGTGTGTTCGCGCAAATGCGCGACACTCGCGTTCGGCCTTCGGCCGATCCGCCCGTCGTCGCCTGTCGGACGGGGTCCGACAGGCTCCTAGCGGCTTTCCCGCCGGCCGGCCGCGCGCAAGGTCTCGCGCGGCCGGCGGCGGATCATCCTGACATGAGGACGCGCGACATGTACGCCACGCTGTTGGAACTCGTTCCGACGATGGTCGCGCGCCGCGAAGGGATCGTGACGGGCTGGAGCCCGCACGCCGACCCGGTGTGGCGCCGCGGCGACTATTGGGTGCGCGTCGAGGCGCCGAACACGATGCAGCTGTTGGTGCGGGCCGGCTACGGCGACGAGACGCAGGTCGAGCGCCTACACCAAGTGAGCGGCGCGCTCGAGCCGGTCGCCCAAGACGTCGCGTCGCTGTTGAACGGAGCCGACGCGCCGAGCGCCTGAGATTTACTGCGCGACGTAGGTGAAGCGGCCGGGGATCCATGCGCACACGCTGCCGTCGCGCATCACGAACGACTCGCAGCCGTCGACCTCGGCGTTGAAGTCGGCGTTGCGCTCTTTGGTTCGCGGCCAGTCGACGTTGGCGTCTTGACGCGCCGTTGCGCGCGCCTTGCCGTTCGAAAGCGGGCTGGTCCTGCCGAGTGCGTTCAGGGCGCGAACCAGCGTCTGCGCCTGCGTCATCCGAGCCGCTCCACGATGGTGACGTTCGCGGTGCCGCCACCCTCGCACATCGTCTGCAGGCCGTAGCGCCCGCCGCGCCGCGCGAGCGCATGGACGAGCGTCGTCATGAGCTTCGTGCCCGAGCTCCCGAGCGGGTGGCCAAGCGCGATCGCGCCGCCGTGCACGTTGAGCTTGGCCGGATCGGCGCCGGTCGAGCGCAGCCAGGCGATCGGGACCGGCGCGAACGCTTCGTTGACCTCGAACAGGTCGATGTCGTCGATCGTCATCCCGGCTTTGCGCAGCGCGCGCTGCGTCGCGGGGATCGGTGCTTCGAGCATGATCACCGGATCGTGGCCCAGCACGCTGAGATGATGGATGCGCGCCAGCGGCGCGCGCCCCAGTGCCGCCAGCCCGCGCTCGTTGACCACCAGGCAGGCCGACGCGCCGTCGCAGATCTGGCTCGAGCTCGCCGCGGTGATGCGGCCGCCTTCGCGCAGCGGCTGCAGCCCGCGAACCCCCTCCAGCGTCGCGTCGAAGCGAATCCCTTCGTCGATACGGTGCGACGCCGTCGAGCCGTCGGGAAGCTCGACGTCCAGCGGCACGATCTCGCCGTCGAAGCAGCCGGCCTGCGTCGCGGCGATCGCCTTGCGGTGGCTCTCGTAGCTGTAGGCGTCGAGCTCGTCGCGCGAGAGATCGTATTTCTGCGCCATCATCTCGGCGCCGGTGAACTGGCTGAAGTGCACGCCGGGATAACGCTGCTCCATGTTCGGCGACTTGTAGACGCCGAAGCCATTCTCGCGCGGCAACGAGGTCGACAGCCCGATCGGAACGCGCGTCATGCTCTCGACGCCGCCCGCGATGACCGCGTCCATCGTTCCCGACATGACGGCCTGCGCTGCGAACTGCAGCGCCTGTTGCGACGAACCGCATTGCCGGTCGACCGTCGTCGCCGGCACGCTCTCGGGCAGCTTCGACGCGAGCACCGCGTTGCGCGCGACGTTGACCGCCTGCTGGCCGATCTGCACGACGCAGCCGAAGATGACGTCGTCGATCAGCTCGGGATCGGCGCCGGTGCGGTCGACGAGCGCGTCGAGCACCTGCGCGGCCAAGTCGGCCGGATGCCAGCCGGCCAGCTTGCCGCCTTTGCGCCCGCCCGCAGTCCGAACGGCGCCGGCGATATACGCTTCGGGCACGCGATCAGCCGACGTCGACGTGTCCGTCGACGACGTACGTGAGTCCGAGCTCGTCGATCTGCAACGTCATGCGCGCGGCGACCCTGTCGACGCTCTGCAGGCGACCGTCGGCTTGCGCTTCGCGCACCGCCTTCTCGATCTCGCGCTGCGACGTCACCCCGACTTCCTTGAGGAACCTGCGGACGGATAGGTTGAACCGGTCTTCGTCCATCTGCCGCTCTTGGATCGCGCGCTCGCTTGCGCCTGCGAGAATGCGTGGAATCGGCTGAGAGTGAGACGCTACTATCGGTTCTGGGAATACGTTCTTCCCTATCATGCTCGCACTCATCCTTAGGCCCACCGTGCTGCTTGCAGCGGCACTTGGGATATCTCTCGGCTTCGGTCTGCCGCAAGGCGCTTCGGCCGAACCCGGTGTCGCTCGTATCAGCGACATGCAGGGCTCGGTCGCCGTGCAGCGCGGCGACACGAACACGGCGGTCGAAGCGACCGTCAACGCGCCGGTTCTCGGCGCGGATTACGTCACCACCGGTGACAACTCGCGCGCCGAAATCGATCTCGACGGCGCGTCGTCGGTTCGACTCGGCTCGGGCGTTGAGATGCGCTTCAGCGATCTCGATCCCGGCAGCCGCCGTTTGCAGCTCGCGCAAGGTCCGATCGACCTGCGCGTGTTCCGCGGCAACGATCTGGGCACGCAGATCGACACGCCGTCGGTCTCGATCCGGCCGACTCAAGCCGGCAGTTATCGCGTCAACGTGACGCCCGATGGGCGCACTTGGGTGGCCGTTCGTTCCGGCGCCGCCGAAGTGATCACACCGCAAGGCGCGCGCACGATCGGCCCCGGTTCCACGCTGATCGCGGCCGGCAGCGCGACCAATCCGTCCATCTCGACCCAAGGCCCGATCGCCAATGACTCGTTCGACACCTGGAACGGCCAGCGCGATCAGTATTGGCAAGCCGCCGCGCCGTCCGAAGCGTACGTCAATCCGAACATCGTCGGCGCTGACGACCTCCAGCAGTACGGCCAATGGCAGAGCGATCCGTCCTACGGTCAAGTCTGGGTTCCGAACTCCGAACCCGCCGGCTGGTCACCGTATCAAACCGGCAGTTGGGTGTGGGAAGACGGCTACGGCTGGACGTGGGTCGCCGCCGAACCCTGGGGCTGGGCCCCGTATCACTACGGCTCGTGGTATCGCGGCTCGTACGGCTGGGCCTGGTATCCCGGTCCGGCCGTCGTCACCCCCGTCTGGCAGCCCGCACTGGTCGCATGGATCGGTTTCGGCGGCGGCAGCGGCATCTCGATCGGTCTGAACCTCGCCGGCCCGGGCTACGACGTCGGCTGGATTCCCTTGGCGCCGTTCGAGCCGTACTACCCGTGGTACGGGTACGGCGGCTACGGCGGCTACGGTGGTCCGACCGTGATCAACCAGGTCACGATCATCAACAACCCGAGCGCCTACCGCAACTATCGCTACGGCGTCGTCGCCGTGAGCGGGCGGCAGTTCGCCGCCGGCCAGTTCGGGCACACGCGGCTCTACGCGCCCAACCAGCTGCGCAACGTGCGCGGTTTCCGCGGCGCAGTGCCGATCGATCCGACGGCCGCGAACTTGCGCTTCTCGAACGCGAGCGTCCCGCGTCAGCTGGCCGTCACATCGCGGGTCGCGCAGACGCGGTTCGCCGGCAACGCGCCGGTCACACGCCGCACGCCGTTCACGCAGCAGCGCACGGCGATCGCGACCGGCCTGCGGCACGCGCGCGTGCAAACCGTGGCAGCGCGCTTCACCACGCCGACGACGCCGGCGGCGATTCACGCCGCAGCCGCCCGGATGGCGGCGGCTCGCCCGTCGACGACCGCGCGCACGGCGGCGCGTCCGAACGTCGTGCGCAACGCCGCGCGGCCCAACGTCGCCCACACCGCGACGCGGCCGAACGTCGCCCATACCGCGACGCGTCCCAACGTCGCCCACACTGCGACGCGTCCCAACGTCGCCCACACCGCGACGCGTCCCAACGTCGCTCATACCGCGACGCGGCCGAACGTCGCGCACCGCGCCACTCCCAACAGGACGACGGCGCACGCAACGACGGCGCACGTGACGACGGCCCACTCGCACGTAGCGACCGCGCCGCGGCGGACCAACACCGCGCCGGCCGCCCACGCGCGTTCGGTGCCGGTGGCGCACAACTACACGGCTCCGCGCACGACGCACGCCGTGCCGGTCGCGCACACGTATACGGCGCCGCGGACATACCACGCGCCTGTCGCGCACACGTATACGGCGCCGCGGACTTACCACGCCGCGCCGGTCGTGCACGCGTACACGGCCCCGCGGACGTACCACGCTCCGGCGAGGACCTATGCGGCTCCGGCCCGTGCGGTTCCGGTGCGCCAAGCGGCGCCCGCCCGTCCGGCTCCGGCGCGGCCGGCGGCCGGCGACAGGCAGCACCCGCCGCGCTGACGCACTGCGGGTGAACACGGCCCTTCCGCGGCGCATCCGCGGGAGGGCTTTTCTTACAGCCCGCGCGCCATGAAGACGGCGCAGAGCGGGATGAAGACGAACACCGCGATCTGCGCCCAGAGCAGGCCGCGCAGACGGCCCAGTTCGCTGTCTTCGAGGACGATCGATCCGTCCGTCGCCTTGCGCGCATTCCAGCGGATGAACGCGATCGTCGGCACGATCGAGAGCAGCGCGACGACGACGAACAGTCCCATCTTGGTCCAGAACACCGGGTTTTGGGTGTAGAACGCGGGGCCTTTCGGGCCGAGAAGGAGACGCCCGAGGCCGCTCGCGATCACCAGGCCTGCGACGATGCCGTACCAGCGGTCGATCCCCTGCAGCCTGCCGGCGAGATCCGCCGGCAGGTTCTTTCGCAAGATCACCAGCTCGGCCACCAGCAGGCTGGCGAGGGCGAAGATGCACATGAAGTGTGCGTACGCCAAGAGCGCATCCCGAGTCAGCATAGAACCTCCCGCTCGCAAGCCGCTCGCATCGCTTCGCGAACGCTCGGGAAGTGCTCCTTCGGCTCAGGGCTGTCGAAGCACGAGGTCGAAGGGTGCCGGATGACCGAGGAGCGACCGACTCCGACCGCCATCGAGCGTCAAGAGGACGTGACGCCGGCGGTGCTCGCCGTGATGGAACGGACGACGGACCCGCGGCTGCGCGAGATCATGATCTCGCTGGTGCACCATCTGCACGCCTTCGTGCGCGACGTGCGATTGACCGAAGCCGAGTTCCGAGACGCGACCGCCATCATCAACGAGATGGGAGCGCTGGCGAGCGATACGCACAACGAGACCGTCCTGATGGCGGGCTCGCTCGGCGTCTCATCGCTGGTGTGCCTGCTCAACAACGGTGACCAAGGACAGACCGAGACCTCGCAATCGCTGCTCGGCCCGTTCTGGCGGCTGAACTCGCCGCGCATCGTCAACGGCGGCAGCATCGTTCGTTCCGACACTCCGGGCGAGCCACTCTTCGTCTCAGCGCGCGTGCAGGACCGAGTCGGCCGGCCGATCGCCGGCGCGGAGGTCGACGTGTGGCACGCATCGCCGGTCGGCTTGTACGAGCACCAAGACCCCGACCAAGCCGAGATGAACCTGCGCGGCAAGCTCACGACCGACGACGACGGACGGTTCTGGTTTCGCACCGTCAAGATGACCGGCTACCCGATCCCGACGGGCGGCGTGGTGGGACGGTTACTGCGCGCCCAGAACCGCCATCCGTTCCGCCCCGCGCACCTGCACGCGCTGATCTTCAAGGAAGGCTACAAGACCTTGATCTCGCAGGTCTACGATCCGCACGATCCGCACATCGGCACGGACGTGCAGTTCGGCGTGACCCGCGCGCTCGTCGGCGACTTCGTCCGCCACGACGAACCGCACCCCGACGCGGCGGACGTGACGCCGCCGTGGTACTCGTTCGACTACACCTACGTGATGGAGCCCGGTGCTGCCGTTCTCCCGCGTCCGCCGATCGAGTAGCTCTGCGCACGCGAAGTCCCCAGGCGCAAACCTTGCCGGCCTCGGCGGTTCGTCTGTAGGGGCGCGGCGCCGCCGTGCGCTCAGCGCGATGTGGCTGTGTCGGAGGATCGAGATGCTCAAAGCTGGTGATCACGTGTATATCGACGGCACGAAAGAAGAGGGCACCGTCAAAGCCGTGCACCCTCACGAAGTCCTCGTTCACGTCGTCGTTCCCGGCGGTCACGAGGAGCGCAAGTACGCCCACGAAGACCTTCGGCTCGACCCGACGATGAACGAAGCCTCGAGGTTCATCGATCACTAGCCGGCCCGAGCTACCGTGATCGTTCACGTCGTCGACGGCACGTACGAGTTGTTTCGCCACTACTACGCGCTGCCGTCCGCGCATGATGAAGACGGCCGCGAGATCGCAGCGGTGCGCGGCGTGCTCGCGTCGATCCGCAGCTTGTTCCGCGACGGCGCGACGCACGTCGGGGTTGCAACCGATCAGGTCATCGAGTCGTTCCGGAATGCGCTGTGGCCGGGCTATAAGACGGGCGCCGGCATCGATCCCGATCTGCTCGCGCAATTCCCACTGCTCGAGGAGGAGCTGACCGTCGCCGGGATCACCGTCTGGCCGATGGTCGAGTTCGAGGCGGATGACGCGCTGGCGTCCGCGGCCGCTGCCGCCGCGGCCGATCCGCGCGTCGAGCGCGTGATCATCTGCACGCCCGACAAGGACCTCGCGCAATGCGTGCGCGGAACCCGCGTCGTGCAGTTGAACCGGCGCACCCGAACGGTGTTCGACGAAGCCGGCGTGACGGCAAAGTTCGGCGTTCCGCCCGAGAGCATCCCCGACTATCTCGCGCTGGTCGGCGATGCCGCCGACGGTTTTCCGGGCTTACCCGGCTGGGGTGCGAAGTCGGCCGCCGCCGTGCTCGCACGATACGGGCACCTCGAAGCGATCCCCGCGGATCCCCGGCAGTGGAGCGTCAACGTCGGCAGCGCCGCGAGGCTGGCCCAGACCTTGGAGCGCGACCGGGAGCGTGCGATGCTGTTCCGAACGCTCGCGACGCTCCGCAGCGACATCGCATTGTTCGACGATGTCGACGAGCTGCGATGGAACGGCCGGATCGATGCGCTTCCGGAGTTTCCTCGTGACGCTGCCGCCGGTGGATGAACGCTCGCGTCGGCGTTCACTAACCCGGAGAATTACCACCGTGCAGCGCGCCGAACAGGCGGGACATCACGATCGCCATGAAGAGCATTCCCAATCCCGCGGCGAGAGCATCGCTCGTGTCGTGCAGGTCGAATGCGCCGACGCGAACGATGAGCACGTAGCCGACCGCAATGTTGAACCAACCCCACAGTACGTTTACGGTTGACGACGACAGCCCCTTACCGGGCGGCTTGGCAAACGGGCTTTGGAAGGCTCGCCCCGTCACCCCGCTTACGAAGTGCGGAACGGCGTTGGCAAGAAACGCGCCACCAAAAAAGTAGGAAACGTAGCTCAACCATTCCATCGTCAGACTCTCCTTGGTGTCGGCGAGAAACTATGCGGGTGTCTACTCCGATGACGCGACGCTGGCGGTGGCGCTCGACGTCGAGTCCTGACGGTGGCCGGCGATGAACGCCTCGAGCGTCGCGATCTCCGCCCCATCTCCGGCCCGATCTGCGGCGAGACGTCGACAGAGCGCGGCCATCCCTTCGTAGATCTCGCGCGCCGCGCCGTCTTCGCCGACGAACGCGGCGATCTCGTCCATCTCGGGCGCCCAACGGTACGCCTTCGGGAACATGTCCGGAACGCCGCGGACGATCCGCTCGAGCAGTTGCGGCTGATGCTCCGCCAGCTCGGCGTGCAGCGCGTCGGCCGCACCCGCGCGCGTCGCGGCAAGCAGCATCGCCGCCGCGAGCAACGTGATCCCTTTGTTGATGCCGGCGAAAGACATCTTGAGCGCGGACGCGGCGCCGATCGGCGCGTGCATGATCCGCACCCTCAGACCCAGTTCGCTGAGCGAGGCGAGCTGTGGGGCGGCGTCGCCGGAGAGATAGAACGTCGGATCGCCGCTCGGCCCGGGCGGCGAGCCGATGATACCGCCGTCGACGAACGGAGCGCTGGTCGGCGCGAGAATCGCCGCGATTCGGCGCACCGTCTGCACGTCGATCGCGTTGCAATCCGCGAAGATCGCCTTTCGCGCGGCGCGTGCAAGCGGATCGACGAAGCGCTCCGCCGTCGCGACCGCCTCGGCGGGCGGGAGGATGGAGAGGATGACGTCGCTGCGCGCAATCGCGTCGTCGTCCGCGTCGGTCATGCCGGCCTGCTCGGCTCGCCGGCGCGTCGCTTCGCTTCGCCCCGCCAGCGACGTCACCACCGTGGCGCCGTGCTGGACGAGCCGCCGGCCGACAGCGCTCCCCATCGCTCCGGGCGCGATGACGGCAATAGTGGAGATCATCTGTTCCTCCTTCCCAAGAACGTCGCCGACGCACCGCCGTTCTGGAGGGCCGCTCTCTTGTACTAGGCGTCACCGGCACAATGTCGGCTCGAGAACAGAGGTGTCGACGATTACGCGAATCGCGCCGCAGCGGTCCGTCCGATAGACCGCGATGCCGGTATCCGCTAGGCGTGCGAGCGTCTCGGGCGACGGGTGACCGAAGCTGTTGTGCCGCCCGACCGAGATCAAGGCAACTCGCGGATGCACCGCGGCGAGGAAATCAGCCGTCGTCGCCCAGCGGGATCCGTGATGACCGACCTTGAGGAGATCGGCCCGCAGATCAGCGCCGTGCGCGAGCAGCCGCGCCTCGCTGCCTTCGCCGGCGTCGCCGGTGAGCAGCGCGCGATACGTCCTTCCGCCGGGAAGAACGTATGACAGCCGCATGACGATGCTGTTCTCGTTGACGTCGTCGCCGGTGTCGGCGAGGAACGGTTCCGACGGCGCCAGCGCGTCGAGCACGACGCCGTCGTCGGTCTGCCAGCGCATTCCGGCGCGCACGACGCGCACCGGAACGCCGCGCTCGCGTGCCGCGGCGAGACAGTCGACGTAGGCGCGGCCACTGTAGCGCTGACCGGAGTCCGCTATCGCGTCGACGCGCAGCGCGCGCACGATCGGGGCACAACCGCCGACGTGATCGCCGTGCGGATGCGTGATCATCAGCAAATCGACGCGGCGGACGCCGGTCCGCTGCAGATATCCCAGCACGATCCGTTCGCCGACGATCTCGGCCGGCGACTTTCCGTCGACGGCGGGCCCGTGTTCGAGCCGGCCGCCGGTGTCGACCAGGATCGTATGGCCGCGCGGCGTGCGAATCACGATCCCGTCGCCTTGGCCGACGTCGAGCATCGTGATCGTGAGCCGGCCGTCGGGCAGCCGCAGCGTCGTCGCGAGGACGCCGGCGGTGGCGAGCGCCAGGAGCGCGGCGGCGATGCGCGCGTCACGGCGCAACGCCAGCGCGGCGCAGAGCGCAACGGCGTCGTATGCGACGATCGCGATCAGCGGTGGCGGCGCGACGCGGACGTGCGCCCCCGGCAACGCTGCGACCGAATGGACGACCCGCAGGATCGCGTCGACGTCCCAGGTCGCGAGCGTCGCGGATATGCGATCGAGCAGCGGCAAGCCGCTGCAGACGAGCGCCGCGATTCCGGCCAGCATCCCGATCGCGGTCGCCGGGACGACGATCGCGTTGGCCAAGATCGCGTACGGCGCGACCAGTCCGAACGTCGCGGCGCTCAGCGGCCAGACGCCGAGCTGCGTCGCGATGGTGAGCGCGAGCGCTTCGCGCACGCGTTCCGGTAGAGCCCAGCGTTCGAGCGCGCGACCGATCGGATCCGCGAACAACAGGATCGCGCCGACGCACGAGAACGACAGCGCGAACGAGACCGAGCCGACCGACGCGGGCCACAGCGCCGCCACGACCAGCGCGGCGACCGCCAACGCGTTCCAGGATGACGGTCGCGCGCCGCACGCGCGCGCCAGCAGCGCCACCGACACCATCGCCGCGGCACGCTGCGACGGCAGGTGCGCGCCGCTCA